>Ga0180438_10001358_pt1 | contig 43607 bp, 39 predicted proteins | sample SS_ome_12_FD_132455 | JGI IMG/M metagenome (GOLD analysis project Ga0180438, IMG submission 132455) | Hypersaline lake sediment archaeal communities from the Salton Sea, California, USA - SS_3_D_2 metaG | ecosystem: Environmental > Aquatic > Non-marine Saline and Alkaline > Hypersaline >...
CGATTTCGGGGCTTACGAAGAGGGTTTGGATCGCTCTATTGACCGCTTCACGCAACCAGCGTGGAGCGGTCTTGTTTCGTCCCTGTCGTGAGGTGCGGCCCCGGCTTCCGCCGGGGCCGTCGGCTTTCTGGCGATTCCCCCGTCCGGCGTCAGCACCATCGGGCCAACGAACTGCTCGATGAAGTCCCGCATTTCTGTCGGCGTGGCCACCGCAGCAAGCGATTCTGGGCATCGGCTTCGGCCTGACGGGCTACTGCCCCGGCACAGGCTTGGCCTCGGCGGCCGCCGGGCGACTCGACGCGCTGATCACGGTAGCCGGCATGTTCGTCGGGGCCCTGGTCTTCCTGCTGGTGGACCCGCTGATCATGCCCGGCCTCAGGAGCACACTGAACTACGGCAAGACGACACTGCCGGCCCTGACCGGCACGGACGCGGCCGTCTGGGTGCTGCCGATGTTCGGCGTGGGCGCGGTCGTGCTGTGGCTCACGCGGCCGCGCGGCGGGTAGAAGGCAACACCCGGACCACGAGGCGCGGAGCCCTCGGCAGGCCTGTGGGGCTGCCGTGGGCTCTTGCCTGAAGCCGCAGCCTCTTGCCGTTCGCCACTCCGGCCCCAGATTTCATCGACACGCGGGGGCTGCTTGCCCCGGCCGGAGCTGTCGGACCTGCGGGCGATCAGCCAGCGGTACTTTCAAGGGGGTGTTCGCGCTGAAGAGCGTACCGAGCTCTGGAAGCAACTTGCGGGGCAGGCGAGCCACCGCTTTCGCCAGGCGTCGCTTCTGCGAGACGTCGAGGAGGATGCGTTTCTGGCCCAGCCTCTCCCGCAAGACGCGGTTCTCTTCGCGCAGATACTCGATGACTTCGTGCTGCTGCCGATTTATCCAGCCGGCAACAGCCACAGCGGAGAACTGGCAGGGCGTGGCAGTTGCCGAGCGGGTGGCCATGCGAGCCTCCCATCAGGGAGGAAGCCATCTTCCTCATGCCGATCAGCCATGTCTATCCAACTACCGCGAAGCGGCCAGGCCTGCTGGGCGCAGTCTCAGCCGGTGGTCAGGTACTGCCTGTCAAGCCGGCAGGTGAGAGCGGCGGGAACAGTCGCGCCCTGAGAGAGATTTCGCTTGCGCTGTCCGGTTTGCGCCGGAACGCCATTCCTCGCTCCGCTGCGCTGTCTTCCTCTCGACCTGCCTAGAATTCTCTGAGCCAGACGGGACGGCGTCTCGTTGGCACTTGCGGGACACTCAGTTTGAGGAGACAATGATGAAGACCAAAGCGTTTTGTATCATCGCGGTCGCCGCGGGCCTCGGTTGGGTCCTGGCATCCGCACCGTACGCCGACGCCCATGAGGGGTGCGGCTCGACCCCAACCGGCACCGTGACGGCCGCGAAGCCCTCTTGCGGTTCCGGGTGCGCCGACACCACGGCCGTAGCCGGGCCGACCGGCGCGACCGGCAAGAAGTGCTGTGGTACGTGCGGCCGTGCCAAGGCCGCCGCGACCAAGAAGTGCTGCGGCAAATGTGGTGGCGCTACGGCCGCCACGGCCAAGAAGTGCTGCGGCAAATGCGGAGGCGCTACGGCCGCCGCATCCAAGAAGGGCTGCGGAGCGACCTGCACCAAGGCTTGCTGCGCCGGCAAGCCTGTCGCGGCGCAGGCCCATCTGAACGCCATTCTCAAGCACATCGACGCCGCCTACAAGGCCGTCGAGGCCGGTAAGAAGAAGGCCGCGCTTGCCTCGCTCGCCAAGGCCCGGCAGCTCGCGACCATTCAGCGAGACGCCGCCGACAAGAAGGTGGCCTCACTGGCCAACGCCACGTGCCCGATGACCGGCCGCCCCGTCAAGGCTGGATACACAAGGGTGCACAATGAGAACGTCGTCGGATTCTGCGGTCCCGGGTGCGCTTCGCACTTCGACAAGGCCTCTGCCGAGAAGCAGTCGAAGATCACCGCGAAGATCACCGCCGCCAAGGGTCCGACAGGCGCCTCGGGCACCGTCAAGCCCGGATGCCCGTCGAAGGGCGGATCCTGCAACCGCTAGACTCCCACGCGCAACCCGAGACCGTGCGATGAACCTCGGCGCCTGCATCGCAGGCGCCGAGGTCCGCACGGCCTTTTGCTTCAGTAGCCGTGATATGGAACAGCCGGTTCACCCAAGCACTAGGAGAAGCCAAATGTTCGAGACAGCACCCGCAAGCAGGGCCCCCGAGGCGAGCGAAGCCACTGGCGGTAACAGAACGCGACTCATCGGCAGAACAAGGTTGGTTCGGCTCGTCGCCTTGGCCCTTGGCTGGACGGTGGCGACCAGCGGCTTGGCGCCGGCCCAAGGCGAGGATGCTCAGGCCCACGGCAAGTGCCCGGTGATGGGTGCGAGCCAGAGACACACGGCGGCCGGGGCCTATTCCATTGGGGACTGGTGGCCGAATCAGTTGAACCTGCGAATCCTCCATCAGAACCCGCCCTTGAGCAATCCGATGGGCAGGCGCTTCGATTACGCCAAGGAGTTCAAGAAGCTCGACCTGGATGCCTTGCGGAAGGACATCGAGAAGATCTTGACCACGTCGCAGGACTGGTGGCCCGCCGATTACGGGCACTACGGCGGGCTGATGATCCGGCTGGCCTGGCACAGCGCGGGAACCTACCGGGCCACCGACGGCCGCGGCGGGTCGGCCTCGGGCACGATCCGCTTTGCGCCCCTGAACAGTTGGCCCGACAACGCAAACCTCGACAAGGCTCGCAGGTTGCTCTGGCCGATCAAGCGGAAGTACGGCCGCAAGATCTCGTGGGCAGACCTGATGGTCTTCACCGGCAACGTGGCCCTCGAGTCCATGGGCTTCAAGACGCTCGGATTCGCTGGCGGCCGCGAGGACATCTGGGAGCCGGAGATCGACATCTACTGGGGGCCGGAGACCGAGTGGCTGGGCGACAAGCGTCACGCCGGTGACCGAAAGCTCCAGAACCCACTCGCCGCCACCCAGATGGGCTTGATCTACGTCAACCCGGAGGGTCCAGGCGGCAAGCCGGACCCGATCGCGGCGGCCCGGGACATCCGGACAGCATTCGGCCGTATGGCCATGAACGACGAGGAGACCGTTGCGCTGATTGCGGGCGGTCACACGTTGGGCAAATGTCACGGCGCAGCGGATCCGAAGAAGCACGTCGGCCCCGAACCCGAGGGCGCCAGTCTCGAAGAGCAGGGCCTAGGATGGAAGAGCTCGTTCGGCAAGGGCAATGCGGGTGACACGATCACCAGCGGCCTGGAGGGAGCTTGGACCTACACCCCGGTGAAGTGGTCTCACGACTACTTCAAGAACCTCTTCAAATACGAGTGGGAACTGACGAAGAGCCCGGCCGGGGCACACCAATGGACTCCCAAGGGCGCTCCGAAGACCGTTCCGGATGCGCACGATCCGACCAAGACCCATGCTCCCTTCATGCTCACGACGGATCTCGCGCTGAAGATGGATCCGGCCTATGCGAAGATCTCCAAGCGCTTCCACGACAACCCGAAGGAATTCGAGGAGGCATTCGCGAAGGCGTGGTACAAGCTCACGCACCGCGACATGGGCCCCCACTCGCGACTCCTCGGCCCGTTGGTTCCCAAGGCGCAACTGTGGCAAGACCCGGTGCCCGCCGTGGCCCATAAGCTGGTAGGCGAGCAGGACATCGCCGCTCTCAAGCGAAAGGTCCTCGCCTCGGGTCTGTCCGTCTCGCAGCTGGTTTCGACCGCCTGGGCCTCGGCGGCCACCTTCCGCGGCACGGACAAGCGGGGAGGAGCGAACGGCGGGCGCATCCGTCTCGCACCGCAGAAGGACTGGGCCGTCAATCAGCCGCGCGAGCTCGCGAAGGTCCTGGAAAAGCTCGAGAAGATCCAGCAGGACTTCAATCGCGCCCAGGCCGGCGGCAAGAAGATCTCCCTCGCCGATCTCATCGTGCTGGGCGGGTGTGCCGCCGTCGAGCAGGCCGCGAAGCGGGCCGGGCAGGACGTGAAGGTCCCGTTCTCGCCGGGACGGACCGACGCGTCGCAGGAGATGACCGACGTGGAGTCCTTCGCCGTGCTGGAGCCGACCGCGGACGGGTTCCGCAACTACCTCGGCAAGGGCTGCGATCGACCGGCGCCGGAGCTGCTCGTGGACCGAGCGCACCTGCTGACGCTGACTGCTCCCGAGATGACGGTGCTCGTCGGCGGCATGCGGGTCCTGAACGCCAACGTCGGGCAGTCCAAACTCGGCGTCTTCACCAAGCGGCCGGGAACGCTGACCAACGACTTCTTCGTCAACCTGCTGGATATGAGAACGCAGTGGCAGAAGTCACCGGATCGCGATCACGTCTACGAAGGACGAGACCGCAAAACGGGCAAGGTCAAGTGGACCGGAACGGCCGTCGACCTCGTGTTCGGCTCGAACTCGCAGCTTCGCGCCATCGCGGAGGTCTATGCGAGTAGCGACGCGAAGCGGAAGTTCGTCCGGGACTTCGTGGCAGCATGGAACAAGGTGATGAACCTCGACCGCTTCGACCTTTGACCCAGCTCTGCGGAACGCCTGGACTGCCGGCTACGATGGTCCAGAGAGGCATATGTTCGGTACCGGCCGGGAATACGCTCCTCAGTAGCTGGGTGCGTGTTGGGCAGTGATGGCGACGCGCCGCGGTTTGCGGATCCTCGGGCCTCACTTGCTCTTCGAGTACGGGAAGTTCCTGTCAGTTCTCCGAAACCGGTCCTCCGGGGCGCATGTCTAATCCCCTCGCCATGGCTGCAAAGACAACCACGCACCGTATTTAAAGGACGCGTAAGATGACACGAAAGACCTTGGCCGTCACATTGATCGTATGCCTCTCAACCGCCGTCGCGATCTACGCCGGGACCGTCTTCGAGATGAAGTGCCAAGCCAAGCCCGCGAGGGATGCGGCGACCGGCAAGACCGCAAAGCCCTGCGGGTATGAATCGCGGGTGACCTTCGGGGGAGGGATGTTCTTCGACCAGATCTGCGGATACTGCTGGGCGTGTAAGAAGTTCGTCTACCTCAACTGGACGCGGACCAACATCCCGGAGGAGATGAAGGCTCGAATGCGGACCAAGGTCAAGCCTCGGCCCAAGCCGCTCGGTGAGGTATGGGACTCTCGGGCGGGCAAGGTCCTTACCGTCCATGCCTGCCCCCACTGCAAGGGACCGTTCCTTGAGATCAAGAAGCGCGACGACTTGAAGCACTGCCCCGCCTGCAACAAGCCCCACTTCGTCATCGACGAGAGCAAGCCGAGAATCGCGATCGACTGAATCTCTGTCTAGCCCGAAGACGTAAAGGCTGCGGAACGGGCTTGTCCGTTCTGGTCGGCAAACTGCTGAGCAGCTGGGGCCGCCTCACAGCCCTACTAAGCCAGCCGGGCTAGCCGCCGCCCGATGCGCCGGGCCTCTTCCGTCGGCTCGGGCAGCTCGACCACGTCGCCGCACCACGTTACGCCAGGAACGAGCAGCCGGGCCGTCAAGTCCATCCCCAAGTGCGCCAGCGTCTTCTCGAAAAACGTGACGACCGGGGCGGATGTGTCGAAGTCGGTCTCTTCGAACGGCACGACGATCGCCGCCTTCTTGCCCCCCACGCCGGGGCGGTTCTCCGGGCAGTTGAAGTACTCGAACCGATCGATGAACCCCTTCATCAGCGCTGACGGAGCGTACCAGTACACCGGTGTGCCGAAGACGATGGCGTCGGCAGTGACGATGCTCTCGTACAAACCGATCATGTCGTCGTTGTGCGTGCAGGGCTTCTCGGCCCAGCAGGCGTCGCAGTCGGTGCACTCTTCGATCCCCAACTCGCCGAGCATGACCTTCTTGCCCGCCGCCCCGGCGCTCAGGCCGCTGCATCTGGTTCCGTCTGCGCAAAGGGAAGCTCGGCCAGCCTGGGCAACTTCCTGCGTCGATTGGCGCTGCCCCGGTCGGTGAAGCACCGGTCTCTGACAGCGCCACGGGAGGAGCTGATCAAGATCGGCGCGAAGGTGGTCACGCACGCTCGGTACGTGGTCTCCCAGATGGCCGAGGTCGCGGTGCCGCGTGGGCTGTTCGCCGCGATCCTGGAGCGGTCCGACGGTTGCGCCTGCCCGAAACGGTGCCCCGATGACGGCGAAAGCGTTCAAGACAGCCGGGGCAGGGGCAAGAAACGGTGAAGGTCTGCACGGATCGCTAATGCACGCCGCCAGACAGGGCATTCTGCGCGACATCATGATCCCGAAACGCCCGACTGCCCCTTCGACCCGCCACAGAGGATGTTTGTCGATCCCACGATCGGCGTTAGAATTCTCGAGAAGGCCGGCGACGGTCGTCGGTCACCGTCCACCCAGGAAGTCCCGGGTAACTAGGCTGCAGGACTTGGCGCTGGTGTGCGGTAACTGCCAACGGATGCTGCATCGCGGCTGCCGTTGGCTGACGGTAGAGGAACTGCGGACGAAGGCCCAAGTTACGTTCGACTAGCCGCAGATACAAGGCGGATGGACATGGCGAAGGAGCTTTCGGCGACGCGAGGCAGGTACGCCGTGGCCATCGGAGTCATACTGGTGATTGCGGCGGCTCACGCCTTCCGACTCGGGAAGTACCTGAGCGGGTCATGGTTCCGGTACTACTACAGCTTCTTCTCGGATATCGTCCTTCCGTTCGGCGTGTACTTTCTGCTGTGCCTCAACGACGCGCGCGTGCCGCTCCTGAGGAGCTGGGCCGTCAAGTGTGCGCTCGTCTTCGGCGTCGCAGCGGCGGCGGAGGTGTGTCAGGCGTTTGGCATCCCGATGCTGGGGACGACGTTCGATCCGCTGGACTTCGTGATGTACGCCGTAGGCGTGACCACCGCGGCTGTGATCGAGAGGCAGTTGCTCAGCCGCTTCTTCGGATTCTGGGCGCTGAAGGAGAGCAAGTAGTCCGGATTGCCCGCCACCGAGAACCCGGCGCTGTCTTCGCCCGCGACCTACCGCGGACTCCCGTTCAGGCCTCTTCTGTTAACCGCAGAGGCACCTGCCCTTCGCCCACTTGTTGACACGTCCGACCCTCACGCCCATCTCCCTGGCGATCCTGACCTGCCCCCACCCCTGCCGACGCAGTTCCGCCGCCCTCTCGGTGTCGAAGTACCGCTTGCGATTGCCGATCTGCTATGACACGTTCGGGTCCCGTAAGAGCGTCAGACTCGCGTGTCCACGACACCAATCCCCACAGCGAGAACTACCTCAGGCGGCAGGCCTGCCACGTAGGGCATTCTGCCAGTTCGCTCAGTCGACGGATACGCTCCCCAGTGGCTGGGTGCGTGTTGAGCAGCGAGGGCGACGCGCCGCGGTTTCCAGGCAGGAGGACGTGCCGGAGGCGGGCACGCTGTTGGCGTTCTATCTTGCTCAGTGCCGAAGCCAGGGCACGGGGATCGCCGGTCAGGCGCGCCCCGCCCAGGTCGGCCTCGAACTCACGGCGCCGCGACAGGGCCAGTTGCAGAAGGTCGCTGATGGTAGGCGCTGCGATCAGCAGGCCGATCGCGCCCCACGAGACCGTGGTGGCGCCAACCATGAGCAGCGGCAGGTTGATGAACAGCAAGAGCTGGCCCATGCGCGATAGAAAGCCCGTCACACGGCTGATCGTGCTTGCCACGGCCATGACGGCGGCATCGCCGTGCTGTACGTGCGCGACCTCGTGGGCCAGTACGCCGATCAGCTCCCTGGACCCCAAGCCCCGCAGGAGGCCCTCGGAGACGCATAGCGCCGGCCGCTCGCGGTCGCCCGTGGTGAACGCTGTCATCAGGCCCGTAGGCAGGCAGTACAGCGTGGGCAGTGCCGGCAGCTCTGCCCGCTCAGCAAGCGCGGCCACGGTGCTGTGCAACTCCGGCGCATGCCACGGCGCCAGCAATCGAGCGCCGTGTAACCGCAAAGCAAACCACGTCGGCGCACCTCGGCCGGACAAGGCCAGGCCAATCACGGCGGCGGCCGCGAGGAAGACCCCGGTCCAGCCGGCCAGCAGCAGGCCCACCAGACTCAGGAGCCCAGTCATCGCAGCCAGGTACAGGACGGTATGCAGCGCATTGACGACCCTGTGGCTGAGCATATGCCCCATGGTCGGCCCGACCGGGGCACTCGCGAGACCCGCGAGGTTTCTTGGTTGGCAGGCCCGTACAGTCATCTCACTTCTCCGATGGGATAGAGGGGCAAGAACAATGCCAAGGTGCCCATTCGAGATCCTCCATGCGCGCAAATCCTTACATGGATATTCTTTGCCGGAATTGTCGGATCGGAGATTCCTCCCTGGCATCCTGCCAAGGTGACAGACCTCGGACCCGGCACGGTAGGTGTCTGAGTGTTGCGTTGGCAGAGCAAGCTGGCTTCGCTGTCTACTCACTGAATCCGGAAGTCGGGCAGGCCTAGGCTACACCTTCCTGCTTGTCGCCGACGATGGCCGAGCGTATGCTGCCACCGCCCAAGTATCCGGCGTGCGCGGTGGCGTCCTTCAGAACGGATCTTGACGCCATCGCGGTCTCGTGTCCCAGCCGGGGCGCGTCCCGTGGAACAGATTCCGTTCTCTCGGGGGGACTGAATCACGGGATACTGCCCCTGAGTCGCTCGCGCCAGATGCCGCGTGGTCGGCATTTCGCCTCAGTGCGATGTACCTTGATGCCAAGGACAGGAGCTGCCATGAGTCGGTATGCCTCCCGCCAAGTTGTCGTCGCGGTTGCCTTTGCTGCGGTCATCGTGGCCGGAACGGTCTGGTACCTGTCCGACCTACTTAACGCCAGGCGGCTAGATGTCCAGCCGCGCACGGTTGCGGCGCGCGGGCCCCTGACCAACGATGAGGCGGCCACAATCGATCTCTTCAAGGAGGCCAGCCCCTCCGTCGTCTACATCACGACCCTGACGCGTGGGGTCAGCATCTGGACCCGGTCTGTGCTCGAGATCCCGGCTGGAACAGGGAGTGGGTTCTTCTGGGACGATAGCGGCCACGTGGTGACGAACTACCACGTCATCCGCCAAGCGGACAGCGCACGTGTGACCTTGGCTGACCAGACGACCCACCGCGCCGAGCTGGTAGGCGTCAGCCCGAACCATGACCTGGCCGTGCTGCGAATCCCCGCGCCGAAGGCCAAGCTGGCGCCGCTGCCGATCGGGACGAGCCACGACCTGCTCGTCGGCCAAAGCGTCTTCGCAATCGGCAACCCATTCGGGCTGGACCAGACACTCACGAGCGGCATCATCTCGGCATTGGGCCGATCCATCAGCAGCCCGACGCGCACAACCATCGAAGACGTGATCCAGACGGATGCGGCGATCAACCCGGGCAACTCCGGCGGCCCGCTCTTGGACAGTGCCGGCCGACTCGTTGGCGTGAACACGGCCATCTATAGCCCCAGCAAAGCGTCAGCGGGTATCGGCTTTGCCGTGCCGGTCGATACAGTCAATCGAGTCGTGCCCCAAATCATCGCGCGCGGCGGGTACAGACCGCCCCTGCTGGGCGTGGTGGTCGACGATTACGTAAGTCGCCGCCTCCCGGCGCGAATGGGCACGGAAGGGCTCATGATCCTCAATGTGATCCCGGGCTCCGGCGCCGCCGCGGCCGGCCTTGAGTCGATTCGGCAGACGGAAGACGGTGCGATCGTCCCGGGCGACATCATCCGGTCCATCGAGGGCCAGAAGGTGCGCACGAAGAACGACCTCTTTCAGGTCCTCGACCGGACCCAACCGGGGGATCGGGTGCGCGTGACGATCATCCGCCGAGGTCAAGCGCAGGAGGTGTCCGTTCGCGTCCGAGCGCCCGACGGATGAATCTCGCCCGGCGCGGCGGGGCTCTGAACCGGTGGGACGGACCCTCGGTGAGCCTAGTGGTTTGCCGAGTTGATTCAGCGGCTCTTTCGGAAGACGAGCGGCTCCGCAGAAAGTCAAGCATGCCCGGAGCCGACGCTTCCGCAGCCGCTTGCGAAGAGGGGCTCCGCCGGAGACCAAACGCATTCCGCTCTTATCGCCTCTCGCGGGAGACTCCAGCCGTCGATGAGGCACTTCCATCTGCCGGTGCCACGGGTATCTGCACTTCGCTGTACTTCCGCCACCACAGCATGAAGGGCGAGTTGTAGGCCAGCACCCGAGGCGGACCGGCCTGGCGCCATCCGGGGTGGGCGTCAAGCCACTGGTGCAATCTGACAAGCCCTTTGCGGAAGTTCGCTTCGCGATAGGACCCCCGCAGGCCCACAGACACGACCTGAACCGGGCGGTCGTCTTCCACGGCAACAGCGCCGTGCGTACCGGCCTCCCCCTGGTCCGGCCGCCGGTAGAGGAACGCCATGGCGTCGGCCCCCCTGAGCTTCGACGGGTCCCTTGCAGCTCCGTCCGAGTACTCCATCACGACCGGGGCCGTCATGGCGATCTTCTTCTCCTGGATGTGCCGGAAGAGGACCATGAACTGGCCGTTGCGCTTCTCCGGCGATCGCAGCCAGGCTGATCGCACGGAGGGGTAGGTCTTGATCCGGACCAGACCCGGAAGAGATGGCCTTGGCCAGTCCTTGGGGAGTGGGGCTTCTTCCACGATCTCAAATCGTCTGACCTTGGCAGCTCGTGTCAGAGCTTCTCGGAGCCTGGCCCCGCGAGCTTCCGGCGGTACGCCAACGGCTTCGTCAATGGCCCTGGCCAAGATCAGCGCAGCGTCCGAGTCGACTGGCTCAGTCGCCAGTTCCTTACGGAGCTGATCTTCGAGCAGTGCGGGATCTAGTTCTTGCATGGAGGCGCATCCTGCGATGGCCGCCAGGGCGAGCATGGCGGCAGCAATCGGGTGGTAGGGGCTTATCATGTCTTGGTCCTCGAAACGTCTCCGAAGCATTGTAGGGGACCATGGCAGGCCAGAGGCGCCGGGACACGGTTGTTCGGGGTTTGGCCCCGCGTGGGACCTCGCGGGCCGAGGAATCTCCCGAACGACGACAGAGTGCCTTCCCCGTCTGCATGTCTGGCGCGGTCAATTCTCTGAGCCGTCGGGAACGGTCGACGGACGAGGGCCGCGCTCCTAAGGACTGGGAGACGGCTGGACGGTAGAATGCACACGAGGGACGGGCGATGCAAAGGACCTGATCGTCGGCAACGCCGTGTTTGCCGGGTCTCCGCTATGAAGACACTGAGAGCAAAGATGAGGAAGAGAGCTTTGACGACATTCGTGCTGATAGCCACCGCGATTCTCGCAATGGGCCTCGTGCTTGTCCTGATCCTGGCCCACATCTCGAGATCTGGCCGGGCTCCCGGCTTGGCGTCCGGGCGCCTGCGAGCTTGTTCCGACAAGCCCAATTGCGTCTGCAGCGAATTCCCCAAGCAGTTAGGCCACTACGTAGAGCCTCTGGAGCTTCCGCCGGTACCGCGGGGACGAGCCTGGCAATTGCTCAAAGGGGCGATCGAGGACTGTGGCGGACGCATCGTCACGGACGAGAAGCCCTACCTCGCCGCGACTTTCTCCTCGCCACTTTTCGGTTTCGTGGACGATTTTGAGTGCCGGCTGGATGAAGCTGGTCAGATCATTCAAGTTCGCTCGTCATCGCGTGTCGGCTACAGCGACCTGGGAAAGAACCGCCAGCGCGTTGCCGCCGTCTCCAAAGCCTTCGCCAACAGAGCCCACGCTGCCAACTGACCTTGCTACCGTGTTGAAGGCGCGATTCGGTTCACCGTTCCTTCTCCTCGCTAACGAGCGGACAGTTCTTGCCAGTTCCGGGAAGAGCCAGGATCACGGATCTGTTGTGAGACGGGCGGCCCCCGAATCTCGGTCGACGCACCATGCTCCGTTTATGCCATGGGTGCCAGCCACAACCTGCATGGGGACCACGGCGCTGTAGAAACCTCCCCGTGCCGAAGTTGCAGCGTCCACCTCGCCATCGGCCCCAGCAAGCCCAATGCACTCCCCACGCGGCGGCATGGGCCCGCAAGGGGGAGGGACCAGCCCGAGGGCGCAAGAGTCGTTCCTCTTGCCGATGCGGGGCTGGTGGAGTTTCCCGCTACCATGGAACGGAGCAGTCAGCCTTCAGCTCAGGGAGGCGATCAGTCGCGCAGTCCGTTGCAGCGGCCAGATAGCCCCTAAGAGCGCCTGACAAGCTGGCGAGGGCCTCCGCCTCCGTCTCGCCGCTGGCTGAGCAACCGGGCAGAGCGGGAACGTGCGCACGGTATGTGCCGTCGGCGACCTTGACGACTCGGGTGGTTAGCTTCATCCGTGACCTTCTCCGCACACAGCTTCTTCTCCAACAGCATAGGCGATCAAGCGATCGGGCGGCCGGCCGGTTGTCAAGAGACCGGTCCGGCGCTGAGCAGCGCCGGGGCCGCATCATCGGGCGGCTGCTGGCATCGCCCTGTGTTCCCAGGCCCCGGAGGCAAGCCGCCCGGCGCAAGTGCGGGATCTCCGCTGAAGATCGCTGGGGACCTCCGAAGCGTAGGCGGAACGCGGCTCGACGTTACAGAGGGCACCGGACGCCTGGATCGATGGAGATCATTCGGGCGGAGCCGCCCACCGCCAGCACGAGATCGCTTTCAGCTCGCGAACAAAGAGCTGATCGCCTGCCACCGCGATGTGAGCCCAAGTCTCCTGATTGGCCACCTTCTTCCGGCCGATCAATTCGAACTTCGTGGGGTCTGCCTTGAACAGGACAAGCTCTCCTCGCTGGTCCAGTCCCAGGATGAGGCGGCCGTCACTGACAAGCGACATGTACTGGCCGAACCGCTGAGGATCCGGCCAGGTCTCTCGCCCGTTGCTCAGGTCGACGCACGTCAGGCGTTTATTGCGCAGCAGCAAATACGCATGCCCGGCGATCACGACCGGCGTGCACATGTAGGCCTGGACCTTGTTCTCCCATCCGACCTCGGCAGTCAGATTACCTTTGGGGTTCTTCTTAATGTCCAGCGCCACCGAGCCCCCGCCGTAGCTGCTGGTGAAGACGCGGTTGCCGGATGTGACCGGAGTCAGGATGTTCATGCCGCGGAAAGCCTTGATCGGCCGGGACCAGAGCACCTTGCCGTCCTCGTCGTTCACACCGGCCAACAGGCTTCGCGTCTGCACGAGCAGTTGCCACCGCCCCGCCACCGTGGCGGGCAGCGGAGAGCTGAAAGCCGATCCGTACATGCCGCCAGCGTCCTTCAGCGTTCGCCAGGCGACCTTGCCGGTCTTCTTGTCGAGCTTCACGAACGACGCCCCGGCCTGGACGTACACGTGGTCCCCAAGCACGAGCGGAGAGGCCACGAAACCGAAGCTGGGCAGCGGCGTGCGGAACTGCTTGACGAAGTCGACCCTCCAGGCCTCCTTGCCCGTCCGGGCGTCCAGGCAGACGAGCACGTCCCGCATGCCCGCCACGTAGAGGCGCTGGCCGTCGAAGGCGGGCGTCGAACGCATCCATGACCCGTTGCGCGAGGCGAAGAAGGGCACACGTTTCGATCCGGCCCATTTCGCGGACCAGAGTTCCTTGCCGGTATGCCGTTCGAACGCCCGGACGACCTCGTCGCGGCCGGCCTTGGTCTCGACCGTAAAGACTCGGTCACGGCTGACAATCGGGCCCGAGTAGCCCTCGGCAATCTGGGCCCGCCACTGTCGAGTGAGATGGCGGTCGTCCAGGGACCTTGGCCAGTTCGCCCCGGCCACGAGCCCATCTCTTGTAGGCCCCCGCCACTGGGGCCAAGGGATGAGCTGGATCTCCCTTACGGCCGGAACCTCGACCGCAGCGCCCATGAGCAGGTCGGAGCTGAGCCACGCCACTGTGAGAATCGCCCAAGCAAGATTTCGCATACTCTATTGTAGCCGGCCTCATGCATGGATGCTGCGCAGGCCTTGCAGACACTCCAGCCCGGTGAGTCGTCGGAATGATGCGACAGACTGACCCGCTGCAGGCCGCTATGGTGACGCGGGTGCCCTGGAAGGTGGCTTGAGGCAGGGCCGACCGGCGGGAACGAGGGCGACGACTTGGCGGGCCTGACCGACCGCGCTGTCGGCTTGCCCTGGGGCGGCGCATCATGCATAGTGCGGCTCCGGCAATGCCGCGCCCCTCCACGGCGCCAGGGACATCGGATGATCCAGCCTGAACGCATCCAGATACTCAACGATCTCCCTGCGAAGGACGGCAGATTCGTGCTGTACTGGATGCAGGCCTCTCAACGGGCCGATGGCAACCATGCCCTGGAGTTCGCCGTTCGCAGAGCGAACCGTCTGAATCAGCCGGTGGTGGTTGTCTTCGGCCTGACCGACGAGTATCCCGACGCGAATGAGCGTCACTACGCGTTCATGCTGGAAGGCCTGGCCGAGACGAATGACCGCTTGGCCGAACGCGGCATCCAGCTCGTTGTCCGTCGTGGCCCGCCCTGGAAGGTCGCCGCGGAGTTGGCCGAGGCGGGCGCTTCGCTGGTCGTGGCTGACCGCGGGTATCTGCGCCACCAGCGCCTGTGGCGCGAAGAGCTGGCCGCCCGTGTCGGACGACGGTGCTACCAGGTTGAGTCCGATGCCGTCGTACCGGTCGAGGCAGCCAGCGACAAGGAGGAGTACGCCGCACGCACCCTCCGCCCAAAGCTCCATCGGCAGTGGCCCAGATACCTCACGGCCCTGAAGTCCGGTCCGGTCCGGAAGGACTCACTGAACATGCGTCTCGGTTCGCTGGACATCTCGCGAACCGACGAGATCCTCAATGCACTTGATGTTGACCGCACGGTCGGCCGGATCGGTCGCTACCTTGGGGGCATCAGCCAGGCTCGCAAGCGGCTCAGGGCGTTCACCGCCACTAAGCTGCGCGAGTACGCCAACAGGCGCAACGACCCCAGCCTGGGCATCCAGTCGCACATGAGCCCCTACCTTCACTTCGGCCAGATCTCTCCGCTAGAGATCGCCTTGGCCATCCGCCGCAGCCGCGTGCGGGACCGCGCCAACAAGGACGCCTACCTGGAGGAGCTTCTCGTGCGGCGCGAGCTGGCGGTCAACTTCGTATTCTACAACAGAGCCTATGATGTCTACGCGTCCCTGCCTCGGTGGGTCCGCACGACGCTCAAAGCCCACCGCCACGACCGGCGGGAACACGTCTACACGCTGCAGCAGCTTGAGAGTGGGGCAACGCATGATCCGTACTGGAACGCGGCGATGGCGGAGATGCGCCTGACCGGCAAGATGCACAATTACATGCGAATGTACTGGGGCAAGAAGATCCTAGAGTGGACCCGTACGCCAGCCGCCGCTTTCCGTCGTGCCCTCAAGCTCAACAACCGCTACTTCCTTGACGGTCGCGATCCGGCCTCCTACGCCAACGTGGCCTGGTGCTTCGGGAAGCACGATCGGCCATGGAAGCGACGCCCGATCTTCGGCACGGTTCGCTACATGAACGCAGCCGGCCTGCAGCGCAAGTTCGACATGGAGGCGTATGTCCGCTGGGTGTCCGCCCTGCATGCACCGCCGAGATGACGTATCGGGCCGACGCTCACAACGCGTCTCAGGAGATCCGAGCCGGGGGCGCCGTCTTCGTCCGGTTCCTCACTGCTTACTCCGCAACCGCATCGCGGGGAAGTGCTCTCTCGGCTTGGCGGCGGGATGGATGGCTCAGCAGCCATGGCGGCTGCGCCAGCTCGGCCGGGCAAGGCTTCTTCCAGTGGGAGTCCAACCTGACTTGTTGTATCCTGTCAGTGCTTTGCCGGCTGAGTCTCGCCCGGGGCTAGCGACCGGTTGCGACGCGGGTCTATGGAATACGCCTTTGCGCAACAGAGCGGCTGAGCCTCACGGCGAAGCAAGAAGGGCGCGAATATGCGGATCGCGATCATCGGAACCGGCGTTTCAGGTCTCGTCGCTGCGTACCTCTTGCACGAGGATCACGAACTCACTGTCTACGAAGCGGAGGACTATGTCGGCGGACACACTCATACGCTCGACGTCGACGTCCAAGGCCAGACCTACGCCGTCGACACGGGCTTCATCGTGTTCAACGAACAGACGTACCCGAACCTGGTCAAGCTGTTCCGTCGGCTGGGCGTCGCATGGCAGAACAGCAACATGGCGTTCAGCGTACGCTGTGAACAGACGGGCCTGGAGTACCGTCCTACCAACCTGAACACGCTCTTCGCGCAGCGGAAGAACCTGTTCAGGCCGAGCTTCTGGCGGATGTTGCGGGACATCCTCCGTTTCCGGAGGGAGTCTACGGAACTGCTTGACAGAGACGACGAGATCACCCTCGGCGAGTATCTGGACGAGCGCGGCTACTCGCGCGAGTTCGTGGAGCACTTCATCGTGCCAATGGGCGCCGCGATCTGGTCGGCCGAACCGGTCGGCTTCCGGATGTTCCCGGCCAGGCTCTTCGTACGGTTCTTCACCAACCACGGCTTTCTGAAGGTCCGCGGCCAGCCCCAGTGGCTCGTCGTGAAAGGGGGCTCTCGGCAATACGTGGAGCGGATGACAGCCGGCTTCGGCGACCGGATTCGCCTGAGCTGCCCCGTGCGCTCGATCCGCCGATCGGCCGAATGCGTCGAGGTGGACGCCGGCGAAGGGCTCTCAGGCGTCTACGACCACGTCATCGTTGCCACGCACAGCGACCAGGCGCTGCCGCTGCTGACCGACCCTACGCCCGCTGAACGCGAGATCCTCGGAGCGATCGACTACCAAGAGAACCTGACGGAGCTGCATACTGACACGTCCCTTCTGCCTCGCAGGCGGAAGGTGTGGGCCGGCTGGAACTACCACATCCCAGCCGATCCTCAGAGCCGCGTGGCCCTCACCTACGACATGAACATCCTCCAGAGCCTGAGCGCCCCCGTCGAGTTCTGCGTGACCCTCAACCGCCCGGAGGACATCGACCCCGAGCAGAAGATTCGTTCGATGGCGTACGCCCATCCGATCTACACGCCCTCAGCCGTCGGAGCTCAGCAGCGGCATGCCGAGATCAGCGGGGTGAATCGGACCCACTACTGCGGTGCCTACTGGGGCTATGGCTTCCATGAAGACGGTGTGAACAGCGCCCTGGCTGTCTGCCGCTTCTTCGGCAAGGGGCTGTAGGCATGCACAGCGCGATCTACGAAGGCTGGGTCCGCCACCGCCGGTTCCGGCCGATCCGCAACAGCTTCCGCTATCCGCTGTTCATGGTGCTGGTCGACCTCGACGAACTGGGCCGAGTATTCGAGGACCATCCCCTCTGGTCCGTCGGCAAGCCGAATCTGGCCTATCTCCGCCGGGCGGATCACTTCGGCGACCGCTCTACAACGATCGAGGAGGCCGTGCGAGAGCTTGTCGCCGACCGCACGGGGCGGCGGCCCGACGGACCCATTCGCCTGCTTACGCACTTGCGCTATTTCGGACACTGCTTCAACCCCGTCAGCTTCCACTACTGCTACGATCCGGGTGACCGGAGGGTGGAGACGATCGTCGCGGAGATCACCAACACGCCCTGGGGACAACGGCGCTGCTATGTCTGCGACGAATCGATGAACAAGGCCGACAGCCCGCGCTGGCGCCGGTTCCGCCTGGCCAAGGACTTCCACGTCTCGCCGTTCATGGGCATGGAGATCGATTACGACTGGCGGTTCCTGACGCCCGGAAAGCGGCTCCAGGTGCACATGGAGAACTGGGAAAACGGCGTGAAGATCTTCGACGCAACGATGGGCCTGCGGCGCCGGCCCATCTGCCGGGCCGAACTGACCCGCGCCCTGCTGCGGTACCCGGCGATGACGCTGAAGGTCGTCGCCGCCATCCACTTCCAGGCGCTGCGCCTCTGGTGGAAGAAGGCGCCCTTCCACGCCCATCCGTCGAAGCGGCAGGCGCCCGGGGAGGACCGTACATGACGAGCTCCATCGTGCCCGACGAGCCCCGCGGCCCCATCACCGCCGAGCCCAGACAGCGAGACCGCTGGGCACGGAGCCTCGTTCTCCGCCAACTTGAGCAGATCGCCTGGGGAAGCGTCATCGTCGTGGAGGGCAATGACCGTCACACCTTCGGCCGGGCCGACGCGGACACTCCCCGGGTGACGGTCAGGATCCAGAGCCCGCGTTTCTACTCCGCGCTGGCCTTCCGCGGGAGCCTTGGGGCGGCAGAGGCGTACATGGCGGGCCATTGGTCGGCCGACGACTTGGCGGGGCTGATCCGGATCATGGTCCGCAACCTGGCCGTGCTTGAAGACGTAGAGGGCGGGTGGGCCCGGCTGCTGAGCCCGGCCCGGCGGCTGTGGCACTGGCTCCGCCGCAACACGAAGACCGGCAGCCGCGCGAATATCGCGGCCCATTACGACCTGGGCAACGAGTTCTACCGGCTGTTCCTGGACGAGACGCTGACGTATTCATGTGGCTTTTTCGAGCGGCCCGATTCGACGCTGGCGGAGGCTTCGACCGCGAAGTATGACCGCATCTGCCGTAAGCTCCGTCTTTCGAGCGCGGATCACGTCGTCGAGATCGGATCAGGCTGGGGGGGATTCGCACTTCACGCGGCCGGACGATACGGATGCCGAGTGACGACGACGACCATCTCGCAGGAGCAGTACGACCTGGCGAAGCAGCGCGTGGCCGCCGCCGGCCTCGAGGACCGGGTCGAGCTGCGCCTCGACGACTATCGTGACCTTCGCGGCCGGTATGACAAGCTCGTTTCCATCGAGATGATCGAGGCGGTCGGGGCACAGTACCTGGACACGTTCTTCCGCTGCTGCTGCGACCTCCTCGAGCCGGGTGGGATGATGGCCCTCCAGGCCATCACCATCGCCGACCAGTTCTACGCCCGGCACCTACGTTCCGTGGACCTGATCAAACGGTACATCTTCCCCGGCAGCACGTTGACGTCCGTCACGAGCCTTTGCGCTTCGGCGACGCGGGCGACGGACCTTCGCCTCGTACACCTGGAGGACATTACGCCACACTACGCGACCACGTTGCGGATGTGGCGCGAGCGGTTCCTGGGGCGGCTGGATGACGTGCGGGCCATGGGCTTCCCGGACAGCTTCAGCCGCATGTGGGAGTACTACCTTGCCTACTGCGAGGGGGCCTTCGCTGAGCGATACATCGGAGATGTCCAGATGGTCTTTGCCAAGCCCCTGTGCCGGGCAGCGCCGATCCTGGCGACCGTTCCCTGACCCGCCGGCCATCGCCTGCAGGCCGACAGCGCTACGATGGGGCATGGCGGAAACGCCCACATCCCGGTTCACCGCAGCCTATCCGACGGCCAAGAAGGCCCTGAACGTCACGCTGTTCAACGTCGGATGGTTCGCGTGCGTTCTCGGGGCGGCGGCCGGCCGGTTTTGGGTCGGCCCCCTTGCCGTCGCCGGCATCTTCACCGTCGACCTGTGGCTTTGCCGCCACCGACGGGCAGAACTCTCCTTGATCGCCGCCTCCATGTTGATCGGCTTCGCCTGCGACTCTCTGCTGGTCCTGTTGGGCGTCCACGAGCCGAGGCGTTGGCTCCTGCCGCAGCCTCTGGCCACGGTCTGGCTGGTGGCGATGTGGGGCAACTTCGCGCCGCTGCTGAGCGTCTCGCTCCGTTGGCTGCGCGGCCGCCTACCCCTCGCCGCGGCGCTGGGCGCTATCGGCGGACCACTGGCGTACTACTCCGGGCAGCAACTGGGTGCGCTGTCTCTCGGGGAACCAATGATCCGTTCTTCGGCGATTCTGGCGGTGGCTTGGGCGGGCGCCATCCCTCTGCTCGTGTGGCTGAGCGAAGCCGTGGAGAGGCGTTTCGCCACAGTGATGCGCTCGCCCGGGCGTTCTCAAGGACCCGATGCGGAATGAAGACGGCCGGCCCTCAGCCGTTAGCCGACTGCCGCCACTCCAGCGCCAACGCAAGCGCCACAACCACAGCGCAGCCGATCTCTACGGCCAGGATGGTGAAGATCACGGACTTGGGCTTGCCGTCCAGCAGCAGCCCGACCGTTCTGCCGAGGGCGGGTCCGGCACAGGCAAGGCCGGCTGCCAGCAGGCCGGGCTTGATCCAAGCCCCCGTCGCGGCGCAGACGAACAGAAAGACCGCCAGGCCGATCTCGAGCCCGCCGTAGAATGCGCGGATCTCCATCCTCGCCGTCGGCTCCGGCAACTCGATGCCAACCATCTGCGCCATCTGTGCTGGCCGCAGAAGGAACGCCACGCCGAAGCTGAGGAACATCAGCCCCAGCAGCACCAGCAAGATTCTCGAGAACAGCATCACCTATCTCCTTGACGGCTGCCGAAGCCGTCAGCGCTTGCGGAATCGGTAGTGACTCACGCCCCACTCGCGGCCGCCCCGGTAGCCCCAGAGCTCCGAGCACGCCATGAAGAAGACACGCCAGCGCTGGAGCCACCGCTTCGACTCACTCTCGCCGTAGACACTTGCCAAAATGGGCAGCACCTCCTGCCTGGCCAGGTCGAGCCTCGCCAGCCACGCCTCCGCCGTGCGGCGGTAGTGAATGCCGCTCAAGCGCCAGTGATCCTCCAGGACGAGGTCGTCCTGGAAGTGCAGCAGCAGATCGTCGGACGGCATGATCCCGCCGGTGAAGAAGTACCTGCCCATCCAGTTGTCGTTCCCTTCGATCTCAAAGGGATACGCACACTCGCGGTGCGTGAAGATATGGACGAACAGCCGGCCGTCGGGGGCCAGCCAACTCGCGATGCGGCCAAGCAGCTCCCGGTAGTTCCGCATGTGCTCGAACATCTCGACCGAGGCGATTCGGTCGAACTGCCTGCCGGGGTCGAACTCGTTCGCATCGGCCGTGAGCGTCTCGAGATTGGCGATGCCCCGCTCCTCGCACACCGCGTCGATGAACCGTTTCTGGGGCTGTGAGTTGGACACGGCCAGGACCTTGGCCCCGGGGAATCGCTCGGCGACCCAGAGCGAAAGGGACCCCCAGCCGCATCCGAGGTCCAATATGCGTTGTCCATCGCATAGGCCGGCGCGTTCGGCCACCTGCGCAAGGGCCGCTTCCTCGGCCCCGGCCAGGTCCGTCACCCCCTCGGGCCAGTAGCAGCAGCTGTACTTCAGCCGAGGGCCCAACACCCGCTGGAAGAACTCAGGCGGCAACTCGTAGTGCTGCTCGTTCGCCTTGCTCGTGTTGACGGCGATGGGGCTCTCCCGAAGCCGGGCGATCAGATCCACCTTCGCGCGAGTCAACGCCTCCGGGTCGTCCGCGTGCTCGAGGCGCAGGCGAGCCCGGTCCAGTCGCCGAATGCCGCGGCGGATGAGCGCATCCGGAAGCAGCCCGCGCTCCATCAGGTCGATCAGTCTTCCCATGTTGGGGCCTCCTTCGGCGGCCATGGAATGAAGACACTCGTCGTCTGCTGGTAGCGCCGGTAGTCCTCGCCTCGCGAGGCAAGGGCCCGTTTCTCGGTATACGGTATCCCGGTCAGCTTGAACAGGAACACGAACATCACCACGGGGCCACATAGCGTCAGCCAGACGTGCGGCGAACCGAGGGCGAGGAAGACATACGCAAACCAGTGAACCCACTCGAAGAAGTAATTCGGGTGCCGGCTGTAGCGCCACAGTCCCTCCCGGCAGGTCTTCGCCTTGCTGTCGGGCCTCCGGCGGAATCGCGCGAGTTGGCTGTCCGCCAGCGATTCGCCGCACACCGCCACCAGCCAGACGCCGAGCCCAGCGTAGTCGTGCCACGCCGGAGCCGCAGAGCTGTTCATCACCACCGGCAGGAAGGGCAGGGAGAACAAGACCGACCAGAAGGCCTGAACCTGGAAGAACACAAAGAAGTAGGCATTCGCTCGAGGCCCCCACTTGGCACGGAGCATCTGATACCGCCCGTCCTCCTCGCCGCGCAAGACGCGGTCACGGAGTAGGTACGCGCCGAGCCGAGCCGCCCACCCGCCACCCAGAACCGCCAGGAGCACACGGCGGGTCGGGTCGCCGACGCTGAAGACGGAGTAGAAGATGGCCAAGGCCCCGACGCCAAACGCCCAAACGGCATCGACAATCCCGGCATCCCGCCTGATTCTTGCCAGAACGTAGGCAACGACCATGACGAGGGCCATCGCGGCCCATCCTATCAGCGGGAGAGCCAAGGGCGTCATCTCTCGATCTCCAAGACACTGTCTGCAGCGAAGTCAGCCTCGCCCGCCCGACCCACCCGGCCCCGAGGCCCGGTGTTCATCGGCTACGCACCGCTCAACTCCGCCAGCTTCTCGCGGACCGCTTCAGCGTGGCCTGCGGGCTTGACCTTGGGCCAGTGGTGGGCGATCTTCCCGGCCGGATCGATCAGGACGGTGCTTCGGATCACGCCCTCGTAGGTCCGGCCGTACATGCTCTTCTCGCCCCACGCGGCGTAGCGATCCAGCATCTTGTGGTCTGGATCGCTGAGCAGGTCAATCTTCAGCTTGTGCTTCCGGATGAACTTCTGGTGGCTCTCGGCCGAGTCCGGGCTGACGCCGAAGACGCGTGCATCGAGCTTCTCGAACTGCTTGAGATGGCTGGTGAACTCGCAGGCTTCCTTCGTGCAGCCGGGCGTGTCGTCCTTCGGATAGAAGTACAGCACCGTCCATCGGCCTGATAGGCTCTTGAGGGAGACCTTCGCGCCGTTCTGGTCGACCAGCGTGAACGCCGGGGCCTTGTTTCCGATCTTAATGCTCTGTTTTGCCATGATTGGTCTCCTTGTTGAATCACGCAACCGGCTCATCCCGCCAATGAACCGTGGTTGTGCGCTTTCACCGGTCGCCTTGTGGCCATGAGGGCGATGCCGGGCTCCCAAGGCCTAGTCACCCACCAGCGGACGGACCCGGTCGATCCGAAACTCCACGAGATAGCGGGATTCGGCTTCGACGCCGCACTCGCGAGGCAGCGGACGGCGCCGGATGGCCTCGATCTTGACGGGGTCCGTTTCCTCGCCTGTCTTGGTCAGGTAGAGCCGCTTGCCCTTGTACCCGGCGCCATCCTCGATGAACGCGTAGGTGGCGTGGGGATTCTCCGTGACGTTCCGGTGGGTGAGTCTGTCTGCCATGATGAAGGCCACGGTCTGCTCATCGACGAAGTGCGGCCGAGCGTAGATTGCGGCGTCCACCTCGCCTTCGGCTCCCGCGGTCGACAGCACACCGATCCCTTTGGCGTTCTCGAAGTAGTCTGCAAGGTCCATTGTCGATCTCCTGACCTACCAGTTCAGCTCACAATGAGTCCATCATACGCCCCATCACTCGGGTTGCCCCTACGCGCTACTTCTTGGCCTCAGAAAACCGCCGCACGGGGGCGTGGCAATTCTGCCGCTTCGGGTTCTTCTCGAAGAAGTCCTGGTGGTACTTCTCCGCCGGCCAGAACGCCGAGGCCTTCGTGACCTCCGTCACCACGTCGTATCCTCTCTTGCGAAGGAGCTTGATCAGCTTCTCCGCCGTCTGCTTCTGCTTCTGGTCTTGGTAGAAGACGCCGGAGCGATACTGCGAGCCCTTGTCGGGGCCCTGAGCGTTCCTTTGTGTCGGGTCGTGAATCTCGAAGAAGAGCCGCGCCAACGCTTCGTACGTCACCTTCTTCGGGTCGAAGATCACCTTCACGGCCTCGGCATGGCCGGTTCGGCCGGTGCAGACCTGCTTGTAGGTCGGCTTCTTCGTACGCCCGCCCGTGTAGCCTGACGTCGCACTGACCACCCCGGGCACGGCCGCGAACTGATGCTCAACGCCCCAGAAGCACCCCCCCGCGAAGATCGCTGTCTGGGTCTTCGCCTCCGGCAAGAACACCAGCGATGCCGAATTCACGCAGTGACGCACGTTCTTCTTCGTGAACTGCTCGCCCAGGAACACATGCCCCAGGTGTCCGCCGCAGGCCGCGCACGTGATCTCGGTTCGCAGGCCATCAGCGTCGGGGGTCCGCCGGACCGCGCCCTTGATCTCTTCGTCGAAACTGGGCCAGCCGCAACCGGACTTGAACTTGCTGTCTGACCGGTACAGAGCCGCGCCGCACTGGCGACAGACGTACGTTCCCTTCTCGTAGTGGTTGTCGTACTTGCCGGTGAACGCCCTCTCGGTTGCTTTCCCGAGAATGATCTGCTTCTCGAAATCCGTCAATTCCGGCATGGCTCGCTTTGCGTTTCCCGAGCGAGTAGGACCTTTGTCTTTCGCCCTGCCTTTGAGCCCGGGGAGAGTCGTGGGTCTTTGCGTTCTTTGGCCGCGCCCCTTCTCGGCCAGGGCGGTCCCCAAGGCTGCCAGTCCCATGCACACGATCAAGATTGCGAAGTGCTTCATCGGGTAGTACTCCGTTAGCGCGTCTTAAGGCGAAGAGCTACTGACGACCGCCCCGCGGACAGGAAGCGGGCAACACAGTCTACTTGCCGCGGGTCAGACTGCGGTAGACACGGTCCAGGGCTCGCCGGAGCGTCCAGGCGTTCGAGCGGGAGTTGTCCGAGTCGGCAATCTCGCCGAGGGCCTTGCGGAGCGCCTCGCGGTCGGCGTCAGTCAGCACCTTGTCGCTGCCCTGCAGAAGGCCCTTGGCGGTGACTTCGTAGATGGCCGCACACGCCGCCGTCTGCCCGTCGTTGAAAAGCGGCACGCCGCGAGAGATCGCCAGCTCGATCAGCTTGCGCGCCCGGTCCGCCGGTGTCGGCTCGGGCAGTTTCGGCATCAGGACGCGGTCGATCACGTGGATCACCCCGTTGGAGGCCGCGATGTTGGGAGTGACCACCTTGGCCCCGTTGACCACCAGGTAGTCGCCGGAGGCGACGTTCAGGGGCGAGCCCTGCAGGCTCTTGAGGCGCTGACGTCCGATCTCGGTCCTGCCGGCCGCGACGTGGTACGTCAGGATGGCGGTCAGCTTGTCCTTGTTCTCCGCCTTCAGCAGGCTCCCGAGGGTGCCCTTAGGCAGCTTCGCGAAGGCCTCGTCGGTCGGGGCAAAGACGGTGAACGGGCCCTTGCCCTTGAGGGTCTCGACCAGCCCGGCGGCTTCCACGGCGGCGACGAGAGTTTTGAACGACCCGGCAGCCGCGGCCGTGTCGACGATGTCTTTGGAGTCGGCTCGTTCGGCAGCGCCAGGGATCATCACCGCGTCGATGACGTGGATCACGCCGTTGGAACAGGAGATGTCGGTCTTGATCACCTTGGCGTTATCAAGGCGGACATCGCCGTTCTGCAAGCGGATGTCCATCTGCTGCCCGTTCAGTGTCTTGGCCTTGGACAGTCTGACGACGTCGGCGGCGGGCAGGCGGCCGGCCGCGACGTGATAGGTCAGGATGGCGGTCAGCTTCTCCTTGTTCTCCAGCTTCAGCAGGCTCTGCACGGTGCCCTTGGGCAACTTCGCGAAGGCCTCGTCCGTCGGGGCGAAGACGGTAAAAGGACCCTTGCCCTTGAGCGTCTCGACCAGCCCGGCGGCTTTCACAGCGGCGACCAAAGTGTTGAACGACCCGGCGCCGACGGCGGTGTCGACGATGTCCTTGGGGGCGGCCTTGCCGGCGGCCTCCTTGCGCCCCGGCGAGGCGGCCGGGGTGGGAGCGGCAGCATCGCCGGACGAGGCCTTGATCGAGTCCACTTCCAGCCGGAACGGCCCGGCCTTCTTGTCGGCCAGGAGGAAGCCGATCGATTCGACCTTCGAGCGGTCCAGCGGGAGGAAGGCCGGCAGCACGCGGCCGAACGAAGTCGCCTTGAACTTCGAGAACGGGGCCCGAACGGTTTTCCACTTCCCAGCGGTCGTTTCGATGAGCACGCGGTAGCTGCCCGCCGGGATGCGTACGTTGGTGCTGACCGTCAGCCAGTACGTCCGCCCGTCGCCGCGAACGCGGACGACCAGGTTTTCGTAGTCGGACAGGTCCGTGCGGTTTGGCCGCGTGCGGACGGAGGAGAATCCACCGCGATTCTCCAGGGACAGCGTCCCGGAGAATACCATCGTGTCTTCCTCCGTAAAGGACGGCCCGCCCTTGGACACGCCGCCCATCACGCTGTCGTTGACGGCTGTCCAGGCGGCCTTGGCGGAGGCGTCGGTGAAGTCGTGCAGCAGTTTCTCTCGGGGGGCGGCCCGTCCGACCTGCCCGGTCAGCAAGCAGACTGCGGCGATCGCCGTCAGAGTTGCGCTGAAGCCCTTGGTGTGTTTGGTGAAGTTCATGGTGAAGCTCCTTTCGGGTGGGGTCGTTGGGGTGCTGGTCCGCCTGGCGGGATCGTCGCCGTTGGCCGGCAGCAACGAATGCAGGGCGGCTGAAGGCTCGCAGATGGGTCCGCTGCTGGATCTCGTTGGGGTCGCCTCTCGCCCGCCACAAGCTCGAAGACGCGCAAGCTGTTGCGGCGCCCGCGGGGGCCGGGGCCTCGCCGTACTGGCGTGGGATCGCTTTGCTCCCTCTTGGGGGACACAAGCAGCTCGGGAGCCGCGGACGACCACGACGGTGTCCGAGGAGGTGTCAGGAGCTATCGGGATCCGTCGAAATCTCTTGGTGGCTCTCATGTTGCACTCTCCATCTTATGCTTGGCGTTTCTCATCATCCATAAATCGTCTAAATCGTTCACTAAATGCTAGGACCCCTGTATCAGAGATTCAAGCCGATGCCTCATATTTCGCATAATCATTGAACATCTATATAGAATGCCTCGAGAACCAGCCTCGTTTCAGGCTTGATATAAACATTCAAATCGTCTATATTGATAACAGAGGTCCGACTACCATGGATCACGAGGACTCACCGATGAAGACACACCTTTCTCCCCGCGAGCTGGCGATGGCCATCGGCGTGAGCGAGTCTTCGCTCAAGCGATGGGCCGATGACGGCGTGATCGCTGCAACCCGAACGGCCGGGGGACACCGGCGGATCGCCCGGCACGAGGCCCTGCGGTTTATCCGGCAGACCGGCCAACAGGTCCTTCGCCCACAGGTGTTGGGGTTCGCGGAATCCCAGGAGATTCCCTTGACCTCTGACGGCAGCCAAGACCCGGCCGAAGCCCTGTACGACGCCCTGCTCCGCGGCAGCCGCCGCGAGACGCTGGGACTGGTGCAGGGCTGGTTCCTGGCTGGGCGGGCACTGGCCTGGATCTTCGACGGCCCGATGGCAGTCGCCATGGAGCGGATCGGCCAGTTGTGGCGATGCGAGAGCGACGGGGTCCTGCTGGAGCATTGCGCAACCGATCTGTGCATTCAGGCGGTGACGCAACTGCGCCTGGCCCTCCCGACCGAGCCCAGTGAAGCCCCGACGGCCGTCGGCGCGGCGCTGGCGGGCGACCCCTACCTGCTGCCCTCCCTGATGGCGGCCACGGTGCTTCAGGAAGTGGGCTTCCGCGCGGTCAACCTCGGTCCCCAGACACCCCTGCCCGTCCTCGCCGCGGCTGCGCTACGGCACCGCGCCAAGCTGTTGTGGCTCTCGGTTTCCACCGAAGCCGCCGCCGGATCCGCGAAGGCCGGCCTGCGACGAATGGCGGATGAGCTGGAGCCGATCGGAACGAGTCTTGTGATTGGCGGCCGCGCTAGCAGCTTGCTGGCGCCCCTGCCGCAGTCGAACACTACCTTCGCAGGCGGCATGGCTGAACTGGCGGCTTTCGCCAAAGGCCTCCTCGCCGCCGCCGTCTGAGCCCCCCCCCAGGCGAGTCAGGCTGGCTTGCGCCCTCGGCGAATCGCGCTTGGGCCGACGAGGTCTGTCTGGGGATCATACGCCTCCTCGCTGTTCGGACCGGACCGAGCGGCGGCTATACTGGTAGAGCCCGGCCGAGCTCGGGCCGGGAAGCACAACGGGATCTGCTCCATGGCCGAGAGGCAGGCAATACGAACACGCCTAGGGGCGGCGCTGATTGCGGCGGCGTTCGTGGCAGTGTGTTTCCTCGCCGCCGGGGCCGGGCAGCTTGTCGGCAGCCCAAGCCAGAACGCCTGGTACGCCGCCCTCCGGAAGCCGGCCTTCACCCCGCCGAGTTGGCTGTTCGGCCCGGTCTGGACGGCCCTGTACGTGTCCATGGGCATGGCGGCGTGGCTGGTCTGGCTGCGGCGTGGGTTTCGTGGCGGCGCGCTGCCCCTGCTGCTGTTCGCGGGTCAACTGGTCCTGAACGCGGCGTGGACACCGCTGTTCTTCGGCCTGAAGAACCCGGGCCTGGCGTTCGTGGACATCGTCTTCCTCTGGATCATGATCGCGGCGACGACGGCGGCGTTCTTCCGCGTCCGTCGGGCGGCAGCCCTGCTGATGGTCCCCTACCTGGCCTGGACGTCCTACGCGGCAGTCCTCAACCTCGCGCTCTGGCGGATGAACGTCTGATGGGCACAGGAGCGCGGAAAGGCCGACGATCTGGTGGCGTGATCCTCCTGACCGGAGCGACGGGCTACATCGGCCGGCAGTTGCTGCCGCTGCTGGGGCGACGCGGCCAGACCGTTCGTTGCCTCGTCCGCAGGCCGGATGCTGTTCGACACGCGGCGGTCGCCGCGGTCGAGGTCTGCCGAGGTGATGTGCTGGATCCCTCGTCGCTGGCAGGCGCGATGGTCGGCGTCGAGACGGCCTACTACCTGATCCACTCCATGGGCGGTGACGGAGATTTCGAAGCGCTGGACCGCCAGGCCGCCCGGAACTTCGCCGCCGCGGCCCGCGAGGCGGGGATCCGGCGGATCGTCTATCTCGGAGGGCTGGCCGAGGAGAGCCCCGATCTGTCCCCGCATCTTCGGAGCCGACACGAGGTCGGGCGGATCCTACGCGACAGCGGCGCCCAGGTCGTCGAGTTCCGCGCCTCGGTGGTCATCGGGGCCGGCAGCCTGTCGTTCGAGCTGGTCCGGGCCCTGGTCGAGCGCCTGCCGGTGATGGTCTGCCCTCGCTGGGTGCGCACATTGGCCCAGCCGATCGCCGTCCGGGATGTCCTGGCCTACCTCACCGCCACCCTCGACCTGCCGGCCGGCGAGAGCCGGATCTACGAGATCGGCGGGCCGGACCGCGTCTCCTACGCCGACATCATGCGGCAGTACGCCCGCCAGAGAGACCTGTCGCGCCTGATGGTCCCCGTGCCGGTCCTGACGCCCGGGCTGTCGAGCCTGTGGCTGGCGCTGGTCACCCCGGTGCTGGCCCGCATCGGGCGAAGCCTGATCGAGGGCGTCCGCAGCGCCAGCGTCGTGCGAGATGATGCCGCCGGCTCCGTCTTCGACGTGCAGCCCGTCGGCCTCCGCGAAGCGATCCGTGCGGCGCTGGGCGGTGAAGAGGCCGAGTTCGCGCGGAGCCCTGCTTCCCAACTGACCGGCGTGCCCTCGGCGCCATCTGGCCGCAGTGCCGTGTGCTTCGGCAACCGGATCATTGACTCCCGGAGCATTACCGTGCCCGCGGCCCCGGATCAGGCCTTCGCCCCGATCCGCCGGATCGGCGGGGCGGCCGGCTGGTACTACGGAGGGTGGCTCTGGCAGGTGCGGGGGCTGCTCGACCTGGCCTTCGGCGGGCCGGGCATGCGGCCGACGCGGCCTGATCGAGAAGAGCTGCGCGTTGGCGACCGGATCGACTGCTGGCGGGTCGTCGCCTATGAGCCTGACCGCCGACTGAGGCTGAGGGCGGAGATGAAGATGCCCGGCCGCGCGTGGCTGGAGTTCGAGGTCACGGGTGACCAACACTCCTCCGCGATTCGGCAGTCGGCCGTCTTCGATCCCGAGGGGCTGACGGGCTTGCTGTACTGGCACGCCCTTCGGCCGATTCACGGCAGGCTGTTTGAGGGCATGCTCAACGCGATTGGCCGGATCTCGGTCGAGGGATCCGGGCTGGCTTGAACCCGCCGCTAGCCGCCGAACAGTGGGCTCTGGTCTTGGCAGGTAGGGCAGAAGTAGGTGGACCGACCGGCCTGTACGATCCTCGCGATCTTCTCCCCGCACTGCCTACACTCCTGCCCCCCTCGCTGATAGACCTCGCAAGTCCACCTGCCCCCCTTGTGGTAGCTTGCCCGGCAGACTTCGCGCATCGCCTCGACCAAGCGTCGGACGGCCGGCTCCCGCAGGTCGCGCGCTGGGGTGCGGGGGTCGATCTGCGCCAGATAGAGGGCCTCCGACTTCGCGATGTTGCCCATGCCGCACACCCGGGACTGATCCAGAAGCGTCGGACCGATGGGCTGGTCGCTCCCGCGGAGCGCCGAGGCGATCTCGGCGGCGGGATAGGGCTCGGCCATCACGTCCGGCCCCAGCGAGGCCAGTGCCGCCGCGACTTCCGCCGACGACTCGTGGCGCAGCATCTGACCGTTCTGGTTGCAGATCGTGTGTCGGCCGACACACAGCGCCAGCCAGCAGCCCTCAGGTACGAACAGCAATCGGCCCTTGCTCAACCGCCATCGGCCCCGCATCAGCAGGTGGTTGTGCAGGAACAGGTCGCCTTCGAACTCCAGGAAGATGTGCTTGCCTTTGCAGAAGACCTGTCTGGCATGTCTGCCCACAACCTCCTCGGCGAAAGACGTCAGATCAGCTCGGGGGGTGTCGCAAGCCAAGACGGTCCTACCCGCAAGGTGCCGGTGCAACCACTCGGCTCTCAGCTTGACTTGCGGTCCTTCCGACATTCGGTCCACAGCCTTCCAGGTGCGGCCAGGCCAGGGCGGACGGCCCCGTGTCTGGCGACGACCCACTGACACGAAAGGCCGCCGTGTCGGGTCAGTCAAGCCGCCCAGCCACATGGGCGAGGGCGCTCCCGGCAACGGGCGACACATCGTCGGTTACCGCGCGGCCAGAGGCCCGGCGCTCAGCGCGGGGATCTGCGACTCGAAGCTCGGGCGATCGGACCGGTAGTAGATGCCGATGGGGATCTCCTCGCCCCACGTGAAGGCCAGACGCAGGGCCGCCTCCCGGTCGAAGGGATCGTGGGAGTCGCCGATCGGCTTGACCCGTTCGCGGTACCATCGGAAAGTGTTGCGACGATTGAACGACGGGCACGGCTGGAGGATGTCCAGCAGGGCGAAGCCGCCTTCGTGCCTCAGGGCCGCGACCATCATCTCCTCGAGGTGATCCGCCGCGCCGGTGAACGACCGGGCGACGAACGAGCAATCTTCCACGATCGCCAGCGCCAGCGGGTTCAGTGGAGCGGACGTCACGCCGCGCGTCTGCACCTTCGTGACGAAGCCCCGGTCGCTCGTGGGTGAGGCCTGGCCCTTAGTCAGGCCGTAGACCTGGTTGTTGTGCACGAATGCCTTGATGCCGATGTTCCGGCGGAGGGCGTGAAGCAAGTGGTTGCCGCCCTCGCCGTACATGTCGCCGTCGCCGCTGGTAATGACGACGGTCAGTTCGTGGTTGGCGAGCTTGATGCCGGTGGCGGCGGGTACCGCCCGCCCGTGCAGGCCGTTGAAAACGTTGCCCTTGGTGTAGTGGGGCAGCTTGGCGGCCTGGCCGATGCCGCTGACCAGCACCAGCTTCGTACGGTCGATGCCGGCCGCATCGAGCGCCTTGTCGAACGCCTTCAGCAGGGCGAAGTTCCCGCAGCCGGGACACCACGCCGGGCTCGTGTCCGCCTTGGCCGGATCGATCATTCGGACACCCTTTCAGCGATCTGGCCACCGGCAAACGGCAGGCCGGTGTAGTTCGTGAGAAGCTCGCACTCGCCCAGCGCACCGATGGAGCGCAGCAGCGTGGCGAACTGTCCCGTCTGGTTGCCCTCGATGCTGATCAGCCTCGCCGGGCTGCCGATCGCCGACCGGACGGCGTCGGCGTCGAGCGGCCAGAGCTGCGCGAAGTGCAGCATCGCGACCGACGCGCCGGACTCGGTCAGCAGGTCAACGGCCTCCCGGGCCGGGCCGTACGTCGAGCCCCACGTCAGCAGCAGCGTCTCGGCGTCCGCCGGGCCGTACTGCTCCGGCGCGAGGCAGTCGGCAACCAGCCCGCGCTCCTTGCGCATCCGCTTGTCCTGCTGGGCGAGGTGGGCCTCGAGGCTCTCGGTCAGGTGCCCGTCGGCGGTGTGCTCGTCGCTGTCGCAGACCACCAGGGCCTCGCCGCCCGGAATCGCGCGAGGCGAGATGCCGGACTCCGTCACGGCGTATCGCACGTAGTGCGCCCCGGCGTCGGCGGCGATGTGCCGTTCGATCGGCGGGGCGTTCGCCGGAAGCTCGTCGCAGGTCTGCTGCATATCCTGGAGGAACTGGTCGGTCAGGATCAAGACGGGCGTCTGGTGCCTGTGGGCCGTCTCGAAGGCCCGGCGGGTCAGGTCGAAGCACTGGGCGACGCTCCCCGGCGCGAAGATCGCCCGGACGAACTCGCCGTGGCCTGCCCGGACGGCAAACAGCAGATCCTGCTGGCCCGTGCGGGTCGGCAGACCCGTCGCCGGGCCGGGACGCTGGGCAACCATCACGACGATCGGCAATTCCATGATGCCCGCGAGGCTCAGCCCTTCGGCCATCAGGGCGAAGCCCCCGCCGCTGGTGGTGGTCAGGGCCGGCGCCCCCGCGTACGTCGCCCCGCAGATCATGTTCACCGCGGCGATCTCGTCCTCCGCCTGCTCGACGACTATGCCGCGCTCGTCCGCCACGCTCGCCAGGTACGTGAACGTCGCCGTCCCCGGCGTCATCGGGTAGGCGGTGACCAGCCGCACGCCGGCCGTCGCGGCGCCGAGGCCGATCGCCGATGCTCCGTCGTAAACGGGCCGCGCGACATGGCCGTCGGGCGCGGGGGCCTGGAGCCTGCCGGCATGGGCCGCCGCGAGCTCGGCGCCCTTGCGTGCGCAGGCCTGGTTCGCCGAAACGACCTCCGAGCCCTTCTTCTCAAACCGGGCCGACAACAGCGACCCGAGGTGATCGACGTCGTAGCCGAGCAGCGCGAAGACGGCGCCCGCGGCGACCGTGTTGGCGTAGAGCTTGCTCCCGCCGGCCTCCTCGGCTACCGCGCCGAAGTCGATCGCGACGGCGCCGTCGGCCTCCCCGCCGTTGTACAGAATGAGCCCCCCCTGCTCGACCCGGCCGCCGAGGGCCTCCAGGGCCGCGTCCGTCAGTGCGATCAGCAGATCGGCCTGCCGCGTGCCCGCGTGCAGCGGCTGGTTGCCGATGCGGACGTCGTACCAGTTCAGTCCGCCGCGGACGCGAGACATGTAGCTCTGCGTGGCCGCGACGCTGAGCCCAAGCCCGGCGAGGGCATCGACGAGCAGCCCGCCGGTCGTCTGAACGCCCTGCCCCGCCTCTCCGGCAATTCGGATAGTCACACTCATGATGGTCTGATGCCCCGCGTGGAGCCTCTCTGGAACTATGGCACATCGGGGCGCGAAGCTGCTCTCAGCCCGACGATCCGCCGACATCTGCGACGGGCTATTCTAGCTACCGGCCAACCGGGAGTCCATGGCAGGGAGCCGGCCCAACTTGACAGGAGTGCAACGGTCGGAGAAGGTCGGCATCTCGGGCTGAGAGGCAGTGCCCGGTAGCGGCCGCACCGGGACGTGCCCCGACGCGGGCGCGTGTCCGCTTCGACACGAAGCGTTGATGGGAGACAGCCGTGAGTGAGGAACGCTTGGATGTCGGTCCGGCTATACTCGAAGTGCTCGCGCGTCGATGGAGCCCGAGAGCCTGGGCGAACCGGCCCGTGGAGGCTGAGAGCATCGAGGTCTGCCTTGAGGCCGCTCGATGGGCCGCTTCCTCCATGAACCAGCAGCCGTGGCACTTCATCGTCGCAACGCGGGACCGGCCGGACGAGCACGCGCGCCTCGTGGCGTGCCTGAGCGATGGGAATGCCGCATGGGCTCGACGGGCCCCCGTCCTCATGCTCTCCGTTGCCCGGCAGTCGTTCGACGTCGATGGACGGCCCAATCGGTTCGCCTGGCATGACACCGGTCTGGCCACGGCGGCTCTCATGGTGCAGGCAACGGCCCTGGGCTTGCACGTCCACGCCATGGGCGGCTTCAGCCGAACGAAGGCCCGTGAGTTTTTCGGCATCCCCGAGGGCTTCGACCCGGTCGCGGCGATCGCCATGGGCTATCTCGGCGATCCGGATTCGCTCGAAGAGGAGCTCCGAGGCACGGAGACGGCCCCCCGATCCCGGCGGCCCTGTCGGGCATGGGTCTTTACGGATGCCTGGGGCCGCCCTTCCCCATTGGTCAAGTGAGGTTCGACCCGCGCCTCCCCGGCGGAGGGCGGATCGGTCGCGTGAATGCAGTCTATCGGCCCGTGCGGCAGATGGTATGATGCCCTGATGGCAAAGACACGCGTTCCAGCGTCAGGCCGAGGCCTGCGGGATGCCCTCGCGGAACTGCTCGCCTCCCAGCACTTGGCGGTGCTGGCCACACACAGAGACGGTCAGCCCTATTGCAGCCTGGTGGGCTTCGCCGCTTCCCCGGACCTGAAGGGCTTGGCCTTCGCCACCACGCGTTCGACCCGGAAGTTCGAGAACTGCCTGGCGGACCCGCGCGTCGCCATGATGATCGACAGCAGTACGAACGAGGACTCCGACTTCCACGTGGCCATGGCAGTCACGGCGCTCGGTAAGGTCGCGGAAGTCCAGAAGACGTCTCGAAGCCAATACCTCCGATGGTACCTGGCCAAGCATCCGCATCTGACGGACTTCGTCATGGCCCCAAGCTGCGCCCTGTTGCGCATTCGGGTCCGGAAGTACGTGATTGTGAGGAGATTCCAGGAGGTCTCGGAGCTGGAGCCCAGATGAGGCGATTGACGATCGGCCTGGAATCCGTCGGGCCCGAGCTGCGGATGCTCGTGGGCGGCAAAGCGCTCGCGTTGTCCGAACTGATCCGGCTCGGACACCTCGTGCCGCGAGGGCTGTGCATCACGACCGAGGCCTACGAGTCGTACGTCCGTCAGACCGGTTTGCACGAGCAGATCCCAATGGAGTTGGGCCGCAAGCCCTTGCACGAGATGCGGTGGGAGGAGATCTGGGACGTCTCCCTGCGGATCCGCAACGCCTTCCTTCATCGGCCCCTTCCCGACCGACTCCGCCGGATGCTGACCCGGGCGATCGGGCCTCTGCTGTCCCGTGGCGCGATCGTTGTGAGATCCTCCGCGCCGGAAGAAGACAGTTCCGCTCGGTCCTTCGCGGGATTGCACGAGTCCTACGTGAACGTCACCAGCCTCGCCGATGCGCTCGATCGCATCCGGTTGGTCTGGTCCTCCCTTTGGTCCGACGCGGCGCTCATGTACCGCAAGGAGCTCAATCTATCGGTTGAGACGAGCAGCATGGCCGTCTTGATCCAGGAGGTCGTCGCAGGTCGCAGCTCCGGCGTGGCGTTCTCACGGGATCCCGGCGACGCCAGCCGGTCCGTGGTGGAGGCGGTTCATGGCCTCAACCAAGGCCTCGTCGACGGCAGCGTCCAGCCGGATCGGTGGATCTTCGAACGCCGCAGCGGGCAGATCCTGTCCCACGCGCGGCCCAAGCGGGAGGTCTTCGTCGCCCCGGGACGGTCCGGCGTTCGGATCAGGCGGCTTGGGCCCCGGAGAGCCGACCGACGGCCGCTATCAGACGCCGAAGCGCACCGCGTGTTCAGGCTCGCACGCGACGTAGAGGGCGCCTTCGGCGTGCCCCAGGACGTCGAGTGGACTTGGAAAGGAAGGCGGCTGGTTGCCCTTCAGGCCCGGCCGATCACCACTTCCTCGGAAGCCAGGGCCGGGGACAGAAGGGCTTGGCACCTATCCCTTCGCCGGAGCTTCGAGAATCTCTGCGGCCTCAGGCAGCGGATCGAGCACGAACTCCTGCCCGCCATGGATGCCGATGCCCGGCGCATGGCCGACGTGGATCTGCTGCCGCTGAGCGATGGCGAGCTGCTCGCCGAGGTTACCAGACGCATCGCGCTGCACACGAAGTGGCTGGATGTCTACTGGAGTGACTTCATCCCCTTCGCTCACGGGGCGAGGCTGTTCGGGCAGTTCTACAACGACGCGATTCGGCCGTCGGACCCACATGAGTTCACGGCCCTGCTTGCCTCCGTGGAGACAATCAGCGCGAAGCGCAACAGCGCGCTGGAACAGATGGCCTGGAGAGTCCGAGAGGATGGTCGGATGTACGGCGCGTTGTGCCGTGCGGGCACGGACGATCGGGATCCCGAACTCGATGAGATGGTCGACGCGTTCCTTCTTGACTTCGCGGAGGGCCCGCTCAGTGCCCTGGACCCGGTGGAGGCAAGGGCGGCCGTCTGCCGGATCCTGCTGAATCTGACATCCTGTCCGTCGCTGAAGTCCCTCAAACGCCCACGGGACAGAGAAGCGATGGAGAGGCAGTTCCTGTCCGCGCTGCAGGAGCCGGACCGCGCCTTCGCCGCCGAGATGCTCGACCTGGCCAAGGCAAGCTACAGGTTGCGGGACGATGACAATGTCTATCTGGGCAGGATCGTTCACGAGCTCAACAGGGCGCGAGCTGAAGGTCGGCGCCGCGGCCTGCCCGTCCCCAAGCCTCGCTACTCCGCCGACGTCTTGCGGCCGACCGCCCGCGAGGACTACGGGACCGCCCACCCATCGCATCAGGCAGCAGAGAGCCCACAGGCCGGATTCTCAGTCAGCCCACGGCAGTTGATCGGGCAGCCCGCCAGCTCGGGGCTGGCAGACGGCAAGGCCCGCACGATCCGACAGGCCGCTGATCTGTTCCAGTTCGAGGCCGGCGAAGTCCTCGTCTGTGACGCGGTCGATCCGGGCATGGCGTTCGTGCTCCCGATCGCGGGTGGGATCGTGGAGCGACGAGGGGGAATGCTCGTACACGGGGCAATCATCGCAAGGGAGTACGGCGTCCCTTGCGTGACCGGGGTGACGGATGCCGTAGACCGGATCCCTTCCGGAACGCACGTGACCGTGGACGGGTACCTCGGAATCGTGACGGTCTCAACGTAACGTCAACGGCCCGGTAACGCCGTCAAGACTCCTGACTCCCGTGCCAGAACTCCCCATGGGACGTGCCGGGGCCCGGCGGTCAGCCCGACAGCGCCTTCTTGGCTTCGGCGAGGACGACCAGATGGCCCTGCTCTTCGCGCTTGAGCTCCGCCACCGTGGCGGCGTCACGCTGCGGAACCATCTCCTGCATCTCCTGCATCAGCATCAGCGTGTCCCGCTCGAAACGAATGGCCAGGTCGATGGCGGCGGCATCATCGGGGCAGTCGCGGGCCATGGCCATGGCCGTCTCCTCATCCGGGAAGGCCTTGCTCGTCGTCAGGGCCTGCATGTATGCGGAGTACTCGGCCGCGTAGCCCTCCGGCACCTGGACCTGGCCCAGGTCGGCGAGCATCTGCTCGAAGCGGCGCAGGTGTCCCTCCTCCTCCTCCGCGAGATCCGCGAACGTCTTGCGCAGCCCGGGGTCGGAAGCACGCTCTGTCAGTACGCCGTAGAAAGCAACCCCCGTCCTCTCGTCCTCCACGCCCACATTGACCACCTCGGCCACCGTAAACACATGTGCCATGGTTTCCCTTTCATATCGCTCGCAAGGCCGGCGCTCTGCCGAGAGGCAGCACGGGCGGCAAAGCGAGACGGTCTGGCCCAAGCGCTCCGCTTCGTTGCACCATCGTAGCGACAACGACCTTGTAGAACAAACCGCGTGAGGGGGCCGCGCGCACCGATTCTGCCGCGATGGTCTAACCCCAACGCTTCCATTTCGGCTTCCTCACGGGTCAAGCAGCGCGACTTCGCCTGCCGCGATTGAGACGAAGCCCGCCTCGGTGCTTGACGGCCATGGCATCGCAGGAGGCGCCCTCCGCCTTCTCCATCACAATGCCGAGTGGAATACAGATATCTCGGGAATAAGAAGAAAAGTCGGCACAAAAATATGTGTTTTTGAATCCGGCGTCCCGGGGCCGTCGAAAGGGACTGTGAGTAAGGCAGTGCAAGCAACAACCGGCAATCCAAGATGAAGGAGATGCAACCATGACCGCGACCGGCAATATCCGAGCAACATCAACAAGGACGCTCGTGCTCACCTCGTTTGCCGCCATCCTGCTGGCGACCGGCACCACGTGGGCCCACTGCGGGGCGTGCGGAACGCACGAGGCCCCCAAGCCGAGCGACATCGTCTCTACCGCCGTAGCCGCCGGGCAGTTCAAGACACTGGCGGCAGCCCTGACCGCGGCCGATCTGGTCAAGCCTTTGCAGGGCAAGGGACCGTTCACCGTGTTCGCTCCCACCGACGCCGCCTTCGCGAAGCTCCCCAAAGGCACGCTCCAGACGCTACTGAAGCCCAAGAACAAGGACATGCTGACCTCCATCCTCACGTACCACGTCGTCCCGGGTCACGTAGAGGCTGCCCGGGTCATCAAGATCGGGGCCGCAGACACGCTCAACGGCCAGCGCGTCAACGTCAGAGTGAAGAGCAAGAAGGTCCACGTGGACGATGCCCAGGTCATCAAGGCCGACATTGCCGCCTCCAACGGCGTCATCCATGTCATCGACCGGGTCATCCTGCCGAGCAGCGACGACATCGTCGCCACGGCCGCCGAGGCCGGCTCGTTCAAGACGCTGGCGACCGCTCTGAAGACTGCTGGGCTCGTCGAAGCCCTTCAGGGCAAGGGTCCGTTCACCGTCTTCGCGCCGACCGACAAGGCCTTCGCCAAGCTGCCGAAGGGCACTGTCGAGACGCTCCTGAAGCCCGAGAACCGAGCGAAGCTCCAGGCCGTCCTCAAGTACCACGTCGTGTCCGGCCGGGTGTTCGCCGATCGAGCCGTCGCCGCGAAGCAGGCCAAGACGCTCCAGGGCGACTCGGTCAGGATCAGCAGCAGCAAGGAAGGCGTGCGGATCAACAACGCCCGTGTGATCGGTGCCGACGTGGATGCTGCCAACGGCGTGATCCACGTGATCGACACGGTCCTTCTGCCCCCCGAGAAGCGTCAGGCCAACCACGGCCCGGCCGCCAAGAGAATGCTGACACACACCATCAAGAACGGCTCGGCCATGTACAACGCCGGCTACCACAAGCACTGCGCGATGATGTATGAACTCGCGGCCGAGGAACTGCTGAAGATGAGCCCTTCGCCTCTGTCGCAGGATGTCCGCGGGCAACTGTCCCGGGCGATGGATCGCAGCCGTCGCACGCACTGCCCCGACTCCCGCTCGTGGATCATGCGGCACGCGCTGAACGCCGCGATGGCGGCGCTGGACTGACCAACCCGGCTGCCCGGAGGGCGGCCGGTTGCCCGGAGGGCGGGTGGGTGGTCCGTTCATGACGCTCACCCGCCCCGGCTTTTCGGCGACAAGCCCGGCTCTCATAGATCGTCTCCTTTCGCCAAGCGGTCGCGTCCGGCGCAAGCCGGCGCGGCCGCTTCGGTTCGCGAACGAAGTGATGAATCCAAAGCGCAGGCGGCTACGAACACCCATCAGGAAGGGCTCGGAAGATATCTTGACGCTTGAGAATGAAGGCTCAACAATGCACCTCGTTGCCTGCATGATGTCGATTGCCGCAGTCCACCCGCCGCCCTGCGCCGGGCTGCGCTGCTTTCATGCCGCGCGAAGGCAGCTCGAGGCCTTCCGGGAGCCACAGCTCATCAGTGAAGCGACTTCCATCCTGCAACGCATCGCCGCCGGTGACCGTCAAGCGGTCGCCGAATGCATCGACCATTTCGGCGGGCTCGTCTGGTCCCTTGCGCGCCGGTTCCTGCCGAATGCCACCGACGCGGAAGACGCCACGCAGGAGATCTTCACGGCCCTGTGGACCCACGCAGGACGGTTCGATCCAGCGCGGGCGTCCGAAACGACTTTCGTGGCCATGATCGCGCGGCGCCGGCTGATCGATCTGCGGCGACGCCAGACCGCGGCCCGACGCCCGGATGAGGTCCCTCTGTCCGTCGATGTCCCAGAGGGGGCCGCGACTCCCGTGCTGGAGATTCGGGAGGAAGCCGACAAGGTCCGCGCTGCGATGGCTGCGCTCAGGCCGGACCAACAGGAGGCGATCAAGCTCTCCGTGGTCGACGGGCTCAGCCACGGGCAGATCGCCGAACGCCTGCGCCTGCCGGTCGGTACGGTCAAGACGCACATCCGTCGGGGCCTGGGACGCCTCCGCGTTCGTCTGGCCGGCCGCGGGGCCGAGGAGGCGTCGACATGACCTCCTCACCCAACGTCCCCCCCGAGCGGCTCGAGGATCTCCTGGCCGACCGCGCTACGGTCGGTCTGACAGAGGCCGAGGCCCGCCGGCTTGACGCCCTCCTGATCGATTCCTACGAGGCCGACGCCGACGCGTTCGACCTGGCCGCTGCCGCCGTGGACGTGGCGCTGGCCCCGCCAACTGAAGCCTTGCCCGCCGGACTCCGGGCCCGGCTGCTCAGCGCCGCGCCCGAGTCCGAGCCGCCCGCCCCCGATGCCACCCAGGATCAATCCCTCCCCGCGCCGGCCCGCCGCAAACCCCTGCGCTTCCGCTTCAGGGATCTCGGCTGGTTCGCGGCCGCCGCGGCCGTGCTGCTGGCCGTGGTCGGATGGTGGCGACCGGGGGCCGCGCCGGCCCCGCCGGCGCCGACGCTCGCCGAGCAGCGACGGCAGCTGATCGAGTCACCTCAGACGATCCAAGTCGCCTGGAAGGGGCTCGAGGCGGGCTTCGAGAAGGTCGAAGGCGACGTCGTATGGAATAGCGACAAGCAGGCCGGATTCATGCGCCTGAAGAACCTGCCGGTCAACGATCCGAGCAAGAAGCAGTATCAGCTCTGGATCGTGGATCCGGCCCGCGACAAGCACCCGATCGACGGAGGCGTGTTCGATCTCGCCTCGACCGGCAGTGAAGCCATCGTCCCCATCCGCGCCAAGCTCAACAGCCCCTCCCCCAAGGCGTTCGCCTTGACGCTGGAGCAGCCCGGCGGCGTGGTTGTTTCAGCGGGACCGCTGCTGGTCGTAGCTTCCGTCCAGTAGTGTCGCGGCTTGACAGGAACCTATCGCGAGTTGCCGGCCGCCGGAGTTCCGGGTCAGAACTGCGCCCGGTGGAGGAAGCGCAAGCTGTTTCTCCGGGGAGTTCCCTGGACGATCAGGGCCTTGTCGAAGCCCGAGCTTCGGAAGCTGGTTGGGATGAAGAGCGCGGATGCGGATCAGAAGCGGTACCCGACCTTGATGCCGGCGAAAGCGCCGTCGGCAACGTTGATGCGGCTGTCTCCTCGGTCGTTGTAGCCTTCGCCTTCGAAGAAGAAGCGATCGAAGGCATAGCCGGTGAAGACGTCGACGTACAGCCCTTCCACAATGTCCCAACGGACGCCGGCGGTGAGCCGCTTCTCGTAGTAGAACAGGCGGTCGTCGTTGTCGGCGCGGCCGGCGCGGAAGAAGCGGTGATTGTCCCAGTCAAACGCCGCGTACACCTTCAGCGGATCCAGCAGGCGGTAGCCGACCTGGGCGTGCACCCGGCGGAGCAGTAGGTAGCGGAGGCTGATCGTCAGCCGGTCGATCGGCTCGGCGTGAAGGTTGGCGAACGGCACGCCAATGACGGCGCGAAGCCGCCGCGGGTCGGGGACCCACTGATAGGCAATCCCGGGCAAGGGGATATGCTGGGCGAAGGGCCGGTTGTTGGAGTACTGGAGGAAGAACAGCCACGCGTTGCTCTCGCCGGCCGGGATGCGGAGATTGGCCATCGCGTTGACGGACACTTCCTCGCACGTCTCGAACGGCTTGTCGGACGGTGAGCCGATGTCCACGCCGGCCCCGGCGATCCAGCCGTTTCCCAGCTTCCGTCGCCACGAGCTGCCGAAGCGCAGGTCCCACAGGTGGTCGGGCAGGTGCGGGCCCGGCCTCTCGAGCCTCGCGTCGGTGTCGAGGTCCCACGCCCCGACGGTGGCGCGGGCGGCGACCTCCTGAGTCTCATTCTGCCAAAGGGGCGCGAAGACGCGGAAGGAGTGACGAACAAGGGCCAGGTCCGTGTCTTGGTCCTCGACGTCCCTCTCGCAGGCGCCGGATACGTCGTACGTGACCTGCGTCTTCAACCGGCCGAGGTCCGCCCGCAGCCACTGCGGCTGGCCGTCCTGGGCCCATGCCGTGCAGGCGGTCAGTGTAAGCAGCGCCGCGGCTGCTCGGCCGATTGTTCGAACGATGACGGCCATGTGAAGCACTCCTAGCCGGGGTCTCCCATGCGATCCTCGGCCGACGACTGCCGTCGGCATGTCCGACGATTCTATCGCAGGCCCGGGCATACGAAAGCGCCGATTCCGCCGTATCGCTGCCCGGCGAGGCGGCCGACAAGCCCCGGGTACGCGGGACACTGGCCTCCGATGGAGTCCCTCGGAGGGGCAAGGCCGCTATCCCAGAGCGATGCCGAAGGCTAGAATGCTCTAAGAAAGCCTCCACCTGCGATCGTCGCCGGCGAGGCGATGGGAAGGACAGTCCGACGGGAAGGGATCATCCATGGCTGACAAGCGCCCTGAACACAACGCGGAGTGCCACAGTGATGACCACACCAAGCACCTGTGCTACTTCGTGTCGTACGGCTACCAAGTGGATGATCCAGAGGAATACAAGGACTTGGTGAAGGAGCCTCGTTTCTTGTGTCATTTCTGCGGTCGCACCGCCCACTGCAAGGAGAGCCTCTGTCAGCCGATGCCGTTGTAGGTGGCGAGCAGGGTCAGGCCCTGACCGGGACGGCACGCGGCGGTGAGGCATCGGGAGCCGCCAAGCGGAGCAGGACATGCAGGGCAAGCTGGGTTTCTGGGATGTGTTCGCGATTGCCTCCGGAGCGATGATCTCCTCCGGCCTGTTCGTGCTGCCGGGGCTCGCCTTCGCCCAAGCCGGACCGTCCATCGTTCTCTCCTACGCCTTGGCCGCCATCCTGGTCGTGCCGGCCGTGCTCTGCCAGGCGGAGCTCGCCACGGCCGTGCCGCGCGTGGGGGCCACCTATGTCTTCATCGAACGGAGTCTCGGCAGCTTCCCCGGCCTGTTCGCCGGGCTGGCGAGTTGGTTCTCGATCGCCCTCAAGGCCGCCTTTGCATTGATCGGTATCGGGGCGTTTGTCCACCAATTCTGGCCTGGCGCGCCGGCTTGGACAATCAAGGGCGTTGCCGTCCTCCTGTGTGTCGTCTTCGCCGTGCTCAACACCGTGACCGTCAAGGGCGTCGGGCGCCTCCAGATCCTCATGGTCGCCGGCCTGCTGGGCGTGCTGGCCTTCTATGTCGTGGCCGGCAAGGCCTCAGGCGAGCTGACCGCCCGCAACTTCAGTGGATTCTATGACAAAGGCGCGCTTCAGATGCTGGCCGTGTCCGGAGCCGTCTTCGTCTCCTTCGGAGGGCTGACCGCCACGGCCGACATTGCGGGCGAGGTCCGTCGGGCCGGAAAGGTCCTCCCGCTGGGCATGATCTCGGCTCTGGCTGTCGTGTCCGCGTTCTATCTGGCGGTGGTCTTCATCACCGTGGGCGTGCTGCCCCCGGAGCAATTGGCCGGGAGCCTGACGCCCTTGGCTGACGCTGCCGAAAGAACGGTCGGTCCCTGGGGCATGATCCTCCTGACGGGGGCGGCGGGGCTCGCGTTCATCACGACGGCCAACGGCGGGCTGCTGGAATCGTCCCGCAGCCCAGTGGCCATGAGTCGCGACGGCTTGCTGCCCGGCGTCTTTCAGATCCACTCCCGGCGGTTCCGGACGCCCTGGGTATCCGTCTGTACCACTTCGACGGCGATGATCATCGTCGTCATGGCCTTGAGTCTGGAGGATCTAGTCAAAGTGGCGTCGACCATGCTGCTGGTTCTATACAGCCTGATCTGCCTGTCCGTTACGATCATGCGAACCAGCCGCATCCAGAACTACCGCCCGACCTTCCGGGCTCCGCTGGTGCCGTATCTGCCGGCCGCCGGCATCCTGCTGTATGTCTTCCTGATTGCGGACATGGGGCTCGTGCCCCTGGCCACGACCGCCGGGTTTGCCGTCGCCGGCGGGCTCTGGTGGCTGATCTATGTCCTCCGGAAACAGCGGAGAGAAAGCGCTCTGGCCTATCTCGTGAAGCGCGTTGTCGCCAAGGAGATCCGGCGAAGCCATCTGGAGGAGGA
>Ga0180438_10001359_pt1 | contig 43564 bp, 56 predicted proteins | sample SS_ome_12_FD_132455 | JGI IMG/M metagenome (GOLD analysis project Ga0180438, IMG submission 132455) | Hypersaline lake sediment archaeal communities from the Salton Sea, California, USA - SS_3_D_2 metaG | ecosystem: Environmental > Aquatic > Non-marine Saline and Alkaline > Hypersaline >...
CATAGCTCCCGGTGACAGCCGGGATCGTGTGGCCAACCTCATAGGCAAACCAGAAATTCGCACGGGGGAGGGCGTCCACCCGGAGGAACAAGTCCCCGAGCTCCTCACAGGTATAGGGATCGCCCGAGGCCTGGTTGGCCTGGTCAAACGCCATCGGGAGGGTGACCGCCCCGCCCACCAGGGCCGCGGCCGCGATCAGGATGTTTCTCAATCTGGTCATGGTGCCACCACCGCCGGGTACAAGGTGAGGTAGTCAAAGTGGCCACTGGCACAAAATTGCCCGAGCCGGTTGCCGCACAAACGCGCCCTGGTGTAGGTGCTGGCGATCGCGGCATAAGGTCCGGCTGTGTTGTCGAGAATGCCGTCGACGTACAAGGCACCCTCCGCAAGGGACCAAGTCCAACGCATCGCAACCTGAGAAACGCCCGAGATCCTGGTTGTCCCGGTGAGGCTCCCTTGGCTCACACCGCCGGCGATCACTGTCATCCCGGAGGCCTGGCCGGTGGTCACATTGTAGGCGTACACCTGATCGGTTGTGCTGTAGTCCACGGCAAAGAGGTTTCCAGCAAAATAGGCCGTCGCCCCGATCGACTCGTAGCCCACCTCGGCGGTGCCGTTTTGATTTGGCACGGAGCCAAGGTTTCCGTCATTGGCCACCCAGGATAGATCCTCATCCGCTCGCTGTGCGCTTGTGCTGGTGGTTGCCATGTAGCTTGACACGGTGGCGTAGGTGTTAACTGAGGTGTTGTCCAGCTGGGCGCCACCGGCATAGACCATGATACCGGCGTCCGAGAAACTCCGATCGCCATCCGACTCGGCGGCACAGATCTCGATCGTGTCAGTGGTTGAAACCGCATACCAGACCATGGATCCCCGGCATGTGGACCCGATCAGGTCGGCCTGAAAAGCTCCGGACCCGGCGGTGCAAGTCGAGGCATTGAAGTAGGCACAGGTGGGGCCAGACCGACAGATCGCGACCCAATCCCTGGTCCCGGGCCTGGCGTGGACTGACAGAAACGTCCGGCGGGCGGAGGTGATGCCGGTAATCGCCTGGCTAACACAGTGGGTATCGTCATCAATCGTGCCCTGTAGGCCAGTGAGCCAGGCGGCTCCGCCCGGACCACTGGCCGACCCGCTTGTGCTCACCCTGGTCTGGGTCCAGCCGCTTCCGAAATTGTTGGACTGGATGATCAGATTCTCACTGGTGGCCTCGGCCAGGTATCGGCCACCCTCCACCCGGGGCCAGTCCTCCCCTACCGTGTAATACAGGCCGCCCCTGGTCAGGGTGGCGGCCGTGCTTCGGTCGATCGTGGCTGGCGTTGCGGTACCGTCAGAGCTCTGAGGGTAGACCCCAGTGAGCTGGGCGTGGCGCTGGCGGGCCAGGGTGGCCATCGACGGGAGGCCGGAGGCTCCACAGGTGTAGGCCGCCAGCAATGCGATCTCATTGACCCCGCCACCGTTCCCACCGCTGAATTGCCCGATCGTGAATAGATCGGCGTTGGAGGTAGAGCCCAGGGCCGCCACGGACTGGGCCGATCCGCTTGCGTTGCCATTGACGTACCACCGAGCTGATCCGTCCTGGTCTGAGGCCAGGATCCCGTGGTACCAGGCGCCAGTGGCGATCGTTGCAGTCCCGGGGACTACCACACCACCAGAGTCCTCGAGCTGGGCCCGGATCACTGGGCCGCCGATTTGCCTGATCACCCACCCCGGACCACCACCGCTATCGTTCTTTGCAAAGAGGACACCGCCAAAGGCTCCAACCTTGAACACCACCTCAATCACGATATCGGTGGACGAGAAGTCCAGATCGTAGGTGCCGGATGCGTCCGGTTGATAGCAGCGCTTGGCGGTCCCCGGGGCCTGGGCCGCTTCCGTGCCGTCCGCCAAAGGGGTCTCGAGCCCTAGCGTGAAATCACCTGCAAAGCATGCGGCGTCCAGGGTCTCCCCTACATCACCGCTCCAGGTGGTGGTGGTGGCGTCATCGCCCACGTACCGAAACACGGTTGAGCACCCATCGATCGCGGTGGGGAGGGAGGAGGCCCCATAGCTGGCCGGAAAGTCCATTGAAAAGGACGGGAGGACCTCCGGGACGGTCCGGGCCGGGACATCCACCCCGATCCGCGGTGGGTTCAGCCGGCCACCGCCGATCCTGGGCTCGGAGCTCGAGCCACCAAGCTGAACGCTGGCCAAGGCCGCCCCCAGTAGGAGCATGGTCCGGATCATGGGGTCAGAATCGAAGCACTGGCCGAGGCCACCGAGCCGGTCCCGTCCGCCGGATCATCCAGGTAGCATCGGAGGCGAGGAGCTCGAGCCTTGACCAGGGTCTCCCAGACCGTGATCGCTCCGTCGATCTCGTAGGTGGCCCGGCCTTTGGTGCAAACCGCTGGGCTTGCGTCGGTGCAGTGGGGGATCCAGCCCCATACCGTCCCATCCGTGGACTCCTGACAGCTGACCGCCACATCCTCAGAGTCCCCTGGGGTCACGGACCAAATGAGCAGGACCTCAGTGGCCCAGCCCTGTGGCCCGTAGAGGGAGATCACATCCGTGACAGGGGTGTCCGCCAGGTCCTCGCCATTGATGCCGAGATCATCGATGATCCGGAAAGCTTGGGTTTTGGCGCCGGCGCTCACGGCCGTGAGCAGGATCGCAAGTCCAAAGAGGATCGCGGGGTAGATTCTGGACATGGGTGGACCTCCTGGCGGGAGAATCCCCGACAGGTCCGCCCGGGTCAAGGACGCTAGATCCGCTGGGCTGTCATGGCCAGGATCTCAGAGGTGATCGCGGCATTTGCGATCGTGAATTCGTTGGTCACCACCAGGCTATTGCCCACATTGGTGGGGAGGGCCAAGGTGGTGTAGCCGGAGTCCGTCATCACCTGGCTTGTGGCGTTGATCGGTTGGAAGGTAGTGGCGGCCCCGGCCAGATAGGCCGTGTCCTTGGTGTGGACCATCGCCCCGCCACCAGCCCCGATCGTGTGGAACCTCAGGAACATTTCCAACATATGGGTGTACCGATCGGTGCTGGGGAGGCTCTGGCCACCACCCAAAACCGTGGCCAGGTCATACATCAGAGTCCCGGTGAGGCCACCCCAGCGGATCCTGTGACGGTAGACCACCGGGCCGCCACCGGCCTGGTGGCTGAGGCGGAGCCAGATCCTCAGGAGGAACATGGCACCGACCCAGATCCTGTTGGCCGGGAATGCGACGCTACCGCCGGTCAAAACCTGCTCTGCGGTGTAGTTTCCATCCGGGGTGCCGGACTGGTTTGCAAATGCCGAGCAAACCCGCTCGGCCCCAAACACGCTTTGGTGGCTGACCTGATCGGCCCGATCGGACTGGACCCATACGCCACCAACGGCCCCGGAGGTGGGTGAGGTCTGAGGGACCACCCGGAGGGCGGACTTGATCGCGTTTTCGGCCTCGGCCTCAACCCCGTGTCCGTTGAGGCTGTGAGCGTAGAGCGCCCCGGCCCCGGCGGCCGCGTTGTCATCCACCTCGAGGGCGTCCGCCGAGTCCCCTGACAGGTTGGTCACGGCCATCCGCCTGGACGCGATCAGGGCCTTGGCTGACCCATCCGCCCGGAGGTAGTCCGTTGGATTCCGGAGGGCGCCACCGGCCCCCTGGCCGCCATCGATTGCGGCGATCACCGCATCGCCGTAGCCGTCCCCTCGGGCGGTACCGCTCTTGAGGGTAGCCGTCCCCCCGTTGGTGTCCGTGCCAGTGGCCGCCCCGCCCTGGGTTGCTGCTACGCCGCCAGCCGCCCCGCCTGGGCCGCCATCGCCACCGACCACAGAGGCCGCCCCGCCCGGGTTGGTGGTTGCTCCTGTGCCACCCTTGAGGGTGGCCAGACCAGCTCCGCCGGTCCCGCCGGCGCCTCCGGTGATCTCGGCGTCCCCACCGCCACCAGCGCCAGCGCCAGCGCCAGCGGTCAGGGTCAGATCACCACCGTTGCCAGCGGTGTCCGCATCGCCACCGGTGAGCTCCACCGCCCCGCCTGTCCCCACCCCGGCCGCTGCTCCACCGATCACCTTGGCCGCCCCGCCGTTGCCTGTGGTGATGGCATCACCGCCGGCGATTGCCATTGTCCCGCCGGACCCTGGATCCGTGACCACCGGGGCCTGGATTAGGAAGTCCTCGGCATCCCCTCCGCCACCGTACAGGCCATCAAGCCCCCGCTCATCCCACCAACGGGTCCACTCGCCACAGAAATACTGGAGCCAATTGAAGTAGGAGCTCGGGGGCGCCTCATTGAGCGCCCAGCCCAGGGACTTCTTGGCCGCGTTGGGCTCGGTCTGGTTGGTGAGGCTGGTGTTCCACTCGGGGATCTTTGCTGGTTTGCTGGTTGCCATGGGTTAGGTCCCCTCGATTGCGGTGGTCCAGAAATAGGAAGTGGAGTCGAATCTCGATCCCAAGTAGCCATCCAGGAAAAAAGGCCGGGTGCGCTCATAGTAGTGGAATAGCCACCGAAAACCGGTGGCCCTCGAGCTCCTCAGGAGCGAGGCCACAAAGGGCCCGACGCCTGGAGGGATGGCCACATCCACCACCGTGACAGTCCCGGCCGCCGGGTACTCCTCCACGGCCTGCACTGTGGCGGCTCCGGCATAGACGGCCGCGATCACCCCAATGATGTCCTCGATCGTTCCACGGCTCAGGTTAGCCAGGACCTGGCCTCTGAGGATCGAGCGGTATTGATCGTCATCCAGATCCGGCCGCTCCCGCCCGATGATACTCCCGATCACGTCCAGGTTGACCCCCTCCGCTGTGTCGAGGGTCCGCTCAAACGCCAGCTTGAGGAGCTCGAGGTCCAGCTCCTGGGACTGGGCCGAGGCCGCATCGATCACGGCCTGGATATTGGGGAGCGTTTTAAATTGCTCGAGGAGGGCGTCCCGTGCGTCACCCTGGTGATCGTTGTTCGCTTCGAGGACTGACACGGCCGGTCCTAGGTCGGGACAACGGGTGTGGCCACCACGTTGATATTGCCATCGATGATCGTCGCGATCTCATCCTCATCAATCGGGACGTTGGCCTCAGTTACCGGGGAGGGTGCGTCCCCAACGTCCAGATCGGTGACATCATAGACGCCAGCCACCCCGGACACGGCCGCCTTGACCTTGGCCGCGATCACATCCCCATCGATCCTGAGGCCATTGACGTAGGCTGAGATCGCATCCTTGACCGCCTGGTCCCCGGCATAGTCAGCCGCGATCACATCCACATCGACATTGACGTAGATCGGGACCTCGGTGGCCCAGTCCCATCGGATCGTTTTGGTGAGGCCCTGGGAGTCCACGATCCCCTGGCTCTGGGCCCCGTTGGTCTCACCGCCGGCGGGCTTGTTGTCAAAGATCACCTGGGCCACGGAATCAGCCAGCGCCACGGGAGCAGCTACCACCGATCGGGAGCTGTGGGGCTCCAGACCACCGGCCGCGGTGTCCGTGTTGTTTTCGTAGACCCTGGCATCCTCCACCCCGGAGATCGCCAGGAGCTGGGCCCGGATCGTCTCAGTTGTGGAGCTCCCCTGCCGCTCGAGCTCATCAAACCGCCTGCCCCTCAGCTCGGCGTTGGTCTCCTCATCCGCCCCGACCGTTGAGTCAACGCCATCAAACCCGTTGATCGCTCCGGTCTCGAATCCCAGGCCGGTGGCGGTTGAGCTCACATCGATATCGAGTTGGGAGCTGGCGCCCTCCGTGTCGCTCGCGATCTTGACCCGGCCGGCGTCGGGGGTTGCTGTCACCCCGGTGATGTCGGTCTCGATCACAGCGGCCACCTCTGCGGCTGTGGCATTGGCGATATCGGCAAAGTCCGCGGTATTGAAAGTGGCGGTTTGGTTGCCTCCGCCATCCACCGCCACCACCAGGGTCTGGCCATCGGCGAGGGTGAAGGGCTGGGAATTGCCAGACCACTTGACCGCCGGGAGATCGTCATTGCTCACGGCCAGCCAGCCAGCCACAGGGGTATCGATCACAGTGAGCGAGCCCTTGTTGGCCACCGTGGAGCTCCCTGGCTCCGTGGCGGTCCAGCTCCCGGCCACCCACTTTCGGGCGGTGCCGGCGTTGCTGACCGCTGCGTCCAGGCCAAACTTGGAGGCCTCGACATTCTGGACCGAGGCCTCCTTGGCCGCCGCCACGGTTGTCCCGGGCTCGAGCTCGAGGGCCGCGGTTGCAGTGGTCGGGGTGGCGTCCGCCCTGCTCACCCCGGTCAGGGCGGCCAGGGCGTCTAGCTGGGCATCGTTGGCCTGCTCCGGATCCATGGCGGCCCAGAGGGACTCCCCGAGCTCCCAGAGCTCACCGATCCGATCGGCATAGATCCCGAGGATCACGCCCAGGATTGAGTCAGCCTGGGTGTTGATCTCGGCCCCGAGCTCCGCCTTGATGGCGTCCGCCATTTCCTCCCGGATCTCGGAGCTTGTCTTGTTGGTCCAGCCTGTGGCGTCCAGTCCTGGCATTGGAGGACCCTAGAGGATCACAAAGGCATCCGCAAAGGTGAACGGCCCATCGATATCATCCGCGATCCCGGTCCAGTAGATCGAGGCCCGGCGGCTGGTGGGCTCGTATTCGAACCGGAGATCATAGACGTCCCGCATCCCCTCGATCCCGAGGACAGCCTGGCGGGTGGCCGATATGATCACCGACCGGCGGATCGGTTTGACCCCCAGGATCCGCTGGTAGTAGGGCATGCCTTCCCGTTCATCATAGAGCCACTCGCCCCGGAAAAATCGGAACCTGATCCGGGCCTGTTGGGCAATGCGGGCCAGCCCGTCCACCAGGGTGAGCTCACCGCCAGTGAACTCCAGATCGTTGGTTGACTCGTTGAGCTTGAGGTCCATTGCTACACCTGGGCCGAGACTGTGGAGGAGCCTACGGCCGTTGGTGGAATCGGGATCGGCTGTTGGAATGTGGTGATCCCAACGTCCACAATCTCACCGCCGCCCGCCGGGGGCGGGGGCTCGGCGGTATATGTCCCTATGCTCGAATGGGTGTGTAGGTTGTACGCCGCCACCTGGGCTGTCATCTCAGCTTTGATAATCGCGAGCTCCGCCAGAACCTTGGCGCCCAGGGCGACCGAGTCCAGGCCGCCGGCCGCCGACCCGAGCTCGATCGCGGCCGCGCTCACTCGGACTTGCTGGCCAGATGAGCTCCCGAGGGTGGCCGCGTCCGAGCTCACCGCCAGGCTGTGGCCGATATCGGTGCCGAGCTTGGCGTTGCTCGAGTCCACATCCAGCCGGTGGCCGGCGTCCGTGCCGAGTCTGGCGCTGGCCCCGTCCTGGGGGATCTTGAGCCGGTGTCCGCCATCCTTGCCAATGATCAGATCATTGGCGTCCGAATCGAGAAAGGGGGCCGCAAGCGGGCGGCCGCCCGGGATGGCAAAGCAATCGGTCAGATCGTGGATCCGGTTGTCCTGGGCCTGCACTGGGGCCCCTGGGGGTGAGCTTTTCCAGGCATCGATATCCCGTGCAGCAAACACCAGGACCACCGGGTCACCCTTCTGGAGGGGAAAACTGGCGTGGAAGCCACCACCGGAAGGCTGGATCACTGGGACGTTGGGGATCTTGGGTAGCTCGTCCTGCTCCTCACCGTCCAGGAGCAGGCGCCAGCCCTTGACCGCCGGGACCACCTCCGCCGATTGCTTGCTGGCATCGTAGCTGTCCACGTAGCCGGGGAGGCTGGTCCACATCGACTCCGAGAAAGTCCGGAAGATCAGGCGGAAGGCCTCGGCCAGGTCTGGTTGGGTTGTTCCGGTCTCGGTCATAGGGGCCTCACCTCCAGATCGCAATACCAGTCCGGTCCGTGGCTGTCCCCGGTGTAGGTTGACCTCACCACCCGATAGAACCCGTCGATCTCATCCGACTCGATCTTGACTCGCCTGGCCGGGTCCAGGCCCGGCTGGATCAGGGCTCGAGCTCTGACAATCCCCTTTTCGCCGGCCTCGGGGCTACCCACCAACCCTGTCCCCTCCGAGAGGACAACGGCCTCACCAGGCAAGGGCTCGCCCGGCTTGGTAATCACCAGCTGCTCGTCCTGGATACTCCACTCGAGGCCGGCCGCCTTGGTGAGTCGATCGATCATCTCGCGGCCGTTGCCCCTGAGGACAATCCCCTGGGAAAACTGGGTGAGCGCTCGGGTGAAATTCCCCTCGTTGAAGGCCTCGATCGCGTTGCCTACCCCCACCCCGAGATCATCCTTTACCGTGTTGAACACATCGGCCAGCCGGGCGCCGGCCGCGAATGAGGCCGAGACCCTGGCCTTTGCCAGCTGGTCCGCTCCGTCCTCGGTCTCGAGGGTGGTGACCCGATCCGAGCCGTTCCGTTTGGTGGTGGTTTTGGAGATCCGGCCCTTGAAGATCTGGGGCCGGGCGGTGCCATAGCCCGCCTCGAGCTGGGCTACCGTATCGTCATCGGCGAGGAGATCCCGGCTGGATCGGTTGAGGTTGTAGACCTGGATCGAGGCCCCGTTGGCATCGGGGCTGTGGGCTCGCTCTACCTTGAACACCACCCGGAGCTGTTGAACCTCGATCGCCAAGGTCCCGGCCTGGCCAGCCACCAGGCGCCACGTCCTACCGTAGAGGGGGAGGTCAGCCACCGAGCTCGGCCTCCAGGGTCTCCCGCTCCCAGTAGAGCAAAATCACCCTCGAGCCCAGATCATCCCGGCCGGGGTCCACGTAGCCGCCGGCGGTGTCCACCACTTGGATCTCACCCGGCGGCCTGGTGTCACCCACCACCCGGCGGATCGGTAGAGCACCGATCACCAGGCGGTAGCCCGTGATCAGGGCCGTCCCCTCGTTGGTGTAGATCGAGCAGAACCATGCTTGATCCCGATCGTTCCAGTCGGTCTCGATTGCGTAGGTGCTCCCCTCGAGCTCCACCAGCTGGCGAGCATGCGGGTCGGTGGAGTCAATCGGTAGGCGTAGGACGGCCATGTCAGAACCCCAATCCTAGGAGATTGCTCGTCCCCTCGCCGGCCAGATTGAACAGGGCCGATCCGTTGCCTTTCTCGGCCTCGGTGGCCACATCCGTCCCCTTGTTCCCCTTCCCTTTCTGGGGGCTCGTCCGTGTGGACTGAGGGATCGGCGCCTCCACCACCCCGGTGGTGGCTGTCTGGAGCTCCACCAGCCTGATCGAGGGGTGGATCGCCGAGGACCGCTGGGCATCCCTCGGGGTGGTGATCGACTCGATGACAACGGACTCATACTCCTTGAGCTGGTCCACCAACACCAACGGGGTCCCGAGCTCCCTCCACCTGTCGAGCTGCTCCCAGGCCTGCTCGGCCCTGGGGTCCACCGTGAGGGCCTCGATGCCCAATGACTCAAAACCCGACGGTTGCGCGGCTGAGGCGATGCTATCCAACGAGAGCCCGGCCGCGGCCACCCCGGCCAGGGCCTCGAGCCCTGGGAGCTTGGCCGGGTAATTTGTGACAATCGCCTCCCCGAGGGTGATGCCCCTCGGTTCTGGTCTCGAGTGATCGGCTGGCGAGGCGCCGGCCTCAACGGGGTAGCGGGTAACGGTGTTGCGGCCCTCATGGGTGACGGACAGGACGGCATCAAAATCGATCCACTCAATGTCCGAGTTTTGCTGATCGCCGGTGCCTACCACGGCCTCAGGATTGTAGAGGGTGACCACTGGCTACCTCCCAAACCCGCCGCCACGGGCCTGCAATACGAGCTGGCGGATCGTGCGCCTACTGGCGTCCGCCAGCGCCTCATTGGTCCCCCGGCGGGCGGCCTGGCGGACCTGATCGGGATCCGAGCTCTCACCCACGTTGATGGTCTGGTTGACGGTCGGATTGTTGGCCACGTTGGTGGTGGCCCCGGCCGTGGCGCCAGGCCCAAACATCGGGAGGCCGCCGGCCTCGAGCCTCGCCTCCGATGCCCCCAGAACCCCGGGGAGCTGTTGCTTGAGGAACTCCACGAGCTGGGGTGAGGCGCCGGCCTGTTGGGCCTGTTGCTCGAGGACCGCCGATTGCAGGCCGCGAGTCCCGCCGGTGAGAAACCGGCCGATGATTCCACCCACCCCCTTGAGACGATCGAGGAGCTTGAGGGTGGTCTGGATGATCTTCACAAACCACACATCATCCGGGTTGATCGGGCTCTCGAGCATGTCCCTTTTGAGCTGGGTGATCCACTCGAGCCACAGGCCGAGGAGCGAATTCTCCCCCTTGAAGAACTTGATCAGATCCTCAAACACCGCGATCAGGATCAGGACCGCCACCCCGGTGGTCCCAAAGAGCAACACCAGGGCGGTGAGCACAGCCACCATCCCGATCAAGCTCTTGGCCACAGGGCCAGCCCACTCCCCGATCGCTCGGAACCCATCGGCCACCGTCATGGCCACCTCAGCCAGGGCCTTGAGCCAGTTGATCGCGGTCCGGATCCCCATCATCACCCGATCGGCAATGAGCTGGCGGTTGGCCTTGAGCCACTCGATCGTGGCCTTGGCGCTCTCGGTCAGAAACGGGAGGAGGTCTCGGGCAATGATGTTCTTGAGGCCCCTGGTCACCTGACCCATGCGGGCCATGGTGTCGGTGTAGTCCACCGAGGCCTTGATCAGATCCTGATCGAGCACCCCGCCGAGGTCCCTGGCCTCCTGGCGCATGGCCTCGAGCTCCTCCTTGCCTCCCTGGAGGGTGTTGACGAACGCCACCCCCTCGGAGTCAAAGAGCTTGAAGGCCAGCCGGACTCGGTCCCCTTGGCCCTTCACGTTCTTGAGGCCCTCCGCCACATCACCCAGGAGCTCGTCCGTTGGTCTCAGCCGCCCCTGGTTGTCCTTGAGCTGGACCCCGAGCTCCTTGAGGGCGTCCTTGGCCTCACCGGTTCCCCTGGCCGCCTCGGCCGCCCGGCGGCCGAATCGTTGCAAGGCCATATCGGTGGTGTTCTGTGCCACCCCGGTGAGCTCGGCAGCAAACCTGAGCTCCTGGAGGGCGTCGGTGGCGATCCCCAGCTTGCCTGAGGTCTTATCGATCGCGTCCCCAATCTGGGCGGTTTCGGTCGCAATCCCTCGGAGGGCGTTGGCCACTGTCCCGGTGGCGAGGACACGGGCCAGGCTACTGATCCCGCGCTTGAGGTTGCCGACTTTGGAGTCAACGTCCTTGAATGACCCTTTGTCCGTCCCGAGTCCGAATAGGGTGATGATCTCACGGACAACTGGCATCGCTACCGCCTTGGTTTTGGCTGGTCCCTGGACCTGGCGAGCTCCATCCTATCGAGGAGCTCGTTGGCCTCGTGGACCTGTGCAATATCCCAGTGGGTGTCAATCTCCGCAAGCCCGCTAGCGAGCCCACCCAGGATCAACCGCCACTTGTACCAGCGGGCTCCTCGGGGGAGTTGGAAGGATCCGCCCCCGCCCCGGCCAATTTGGCGGTTGCCCAGGTACGGATACCTGATAGCTCGTCGAAAAAATCCGAGAAATTCACCTCCACCGCAAAGATCACCACCTTGATCATATGGGCGGGCCGGCCGAGAAAATGCTGCTGGGCGGTCTCCCGATCGAGGAGCCCGGTCCCATGAGCAAACACCTTGGCCAGCATGGTGTGGACCACCCGCTTGACCTTGGCCTTGTCGGTGGACGCCACAAACTCCCGGAGGCCTACCGCCACCGCTCCCTGGAGCTCGGCGTCCGTGGCGTCATCCTTGCCCAGGATCTCGGCCAATGCCGGGACAATCATGCCTTGGAGATCAACCGCGATATCGAGGGCCGTGTCCGGGTCCAAGTAGTGGACCTCATAGGTGGTGCCGGCGATCTCGCGCTGTTTGGTTTGGTTCTGACCCATCTATCTACCCCGAGTCAGCCCCAACCGCTTGGCGAGTTGGGGGCTAGGTTGGCTGTGGTGGCGGCTGTCCCTCCCCGTCCAGCGGGAGGAGCTCGTCCGTTACGATCGTCCACTCGCGGGTACCTGGCATAGCGCCATACTCGCGGGTGGGCTCCCTCTGGATCCAGGCGGTGGGCGCCACAAAGAGTGAAGTGCCGGACTTGTCCTTGACCAGGAGGGGGCGGACCCCGGCGCCGGTGGCTCGGTCGAGCTTGGCGAGGGCCGAAAGCAGCGGGTTGGACTTGGAGGAGGCGGCCAGAATGAATGAGATCGTAGCGGACTTGTCATTGATGATCCCACGGGTGCCCTGGCCATCAACGCCCATGAAAAGCTGGGCGTTGTCCGCGTTGGGATCGATCCTCACAAAGGTGTCATCGGCATAGCCCTCGAGGAGGATCTCACCGAAGGTGATCAGGACCTCCTTGGGGTCGTAGTGATTGAGCATGGATCATCCTCCTCGGTTGGGTCGGTTGTTGTCGCTTGGCTAGGCGCTCACGGTGCCCTGGATCACCAGCTTGTGGATCGCTCCCTGTACGGTGCCCGAGAAATTGACCCCGGTGAGCGTGCGGCTGGTTTTGTCCGCGGCCGAGACATTGGCGGCCAGCGGGACCACCACCGTGAGATCGTCATTGAGGGCGGTGTTGGCCACGCCCTCGGCCCAGGGCCCTCGGATCTTGGCCTCGACTCCGGCGATTCCGAGGTCCGTAAAGGGGACTTTCTCGGCGTTGGCCAGGAGGAGATACTCCTCCTCCTGGATCCGGGCCTTGAGCCACTCGATTGTACGGGTGACATCAATGTAGTCCCCGGCCCCTGTCTTCCCTTCGAAGGTGATATTCCGGCCAGCCACCTCGGCATACCAATTCCCGTTTTTGGCCTCGAGGTTGGTCTTGTGGGTAGCCGTGAGCGGGACCGCCGAGACATTGCGGATCGTCTTGTAGGCCCAGGTCTGAGCTCCAGGATCGCGCGGGAAGATCCGACCCATCCAGCCAGCGGCCAGGTGCTCATAGGGGCGGTCCGAGTAGGCGCCAAACACAAAGGCCCGGCCGGCGGTCTTTTGATCGTCGATCACGTCCCCACCGCCCACCGCGGTGGTGATCGCGTCCGTGTCACCGGTGGTGAACCCGAAAAGCTTGCGGTTGCTCTCGGCCCAGGCGGCCGTGGCGTTGATGATCGCCTCCGAGGGTGCATCGATTGCGAGCCCAAACCAGTCCCCATCGGCGGCTAGGATCGCGGCCAGGTCCGTGGCCATGCCTGGATCGGCGTTGGTGGCTGTGCGGGCCCAGAGGTGGCCGCCGCCCTCATCATAGGCACGGAGGCTGAACACCTCGCCGGCGTTGTCAGCGGTGAGGACTAGATCGCTGGTACCACCGCTGGCCGTGACCTCGAGGCTGGCGTCCGCATTGATGGCCGATAGCAGAGCTCCGTGGATCTCGGCGTCGGTGGGCGTGTCGTCCGAGGTGTACTCAAACGTGGTGATCGTCCCGTCCTTGTCCGCAAGATCCACCAGATACTTGGTGAGCGCCTGTGGCGTGGCCACCAGGGTTTCGACGTGAGCGTTTGGGGTCTCGGCCAGGCGGCCCACCTTGAATGACGGGGGCGCCGGGACCTGGGACATGATGGCCTGAGCAGCCAGATAGGCCTGGTGGCCAGCGGTGAACCCATCGGTCAGCATGTCCGCCGGGTTGGTGTAGGTCCGGACCCGCTCGGGAAACACCGTATGGTAGGCCGCGATCAGCGGGGTCCCGAATCCCTGCCGAGAGATCCCGGCGGTCTGGGCGACGATCGATACCTGTACCAGTGAGTCGAGGGACATGGGGGATCCTCCTAATCGTGGACCACAAGGGCCAATTGGCGGGCGGTGAGGCTCAGGGCTGTATCTGCTTTGGCCCACACCTCGAGGTAGTTGTTGGTCACCAGATCAGCGGGCCAGGACACCGAGCAGGGATCCTCATGGTCCGCTGTGTGAGTAGTGAACCCCTGAATCGAATCGGTGAGGATCACCCCATCCTTGGCCAGCGCCACTTGGACGTTGGCTCCCTGGACGTCAGAGACATAGGTTCCCTCGGCATGAGCGATCACCGTCCTGGTGATCGCCCCGTCATACTGGAGGCGGCCGTCCGCTGGCATGCTGAATTCCACCAGCCCAACCGCGTCCGTTGTCCCGGCCACCTTGGCCCAGTTGGTCCCATCGAGGGCGGTAGCCGCCGGGGTACTGACTCTGATCGCCCCGCGGATCACGCTTCCACCGCCCATGCTGATCGGGATTCTGCCATTGGTGCCATAGAGATCCTCGGAGTCCTCCCCGTCGATTGTGGCTCCGATCACCACATCACGGATCCAGGACTCAGCCCCCTGGCTACCAGGATCCCAAACGCTCACCAACCCTGTTCTGATATCGAACCCTCGCCGATCGAGGGTGCCGGCATCTAGGGCCGTGCGTCGATTCTGGACTGGGCTGAGTTGCTCGAGGATCGAGAGCCCGGCCTCCCGGAGGGCGTCCCGAATTGGCCGCCGCTCAAGCGAGCTCTGGAGCTCCGAGGCTATCGCCAGGGCGTCGGTGGCGTGGCTGTAGGGCTGACCTTCGAAACTCTGGAGGACCTCCACAGATACCGTCATCTCGCGATCACCACGGGTGATCACCCTGACATCACCGGAGGGGCCTGGCTCGTCATAGACGTAGTCCACATCATGGCCGAGGCGCATGGGGCCGGCCACCACATCGATGGTCACATAGGGGTAGTCCCGCCTCGGAGCCTCCTGGCCCGCCCACAGCACAGGGAGCGCCACCGTGTTGGTGATCCAGTCCGCCAGCCCGTTTTTGAGGGTGACCCAATCCGCGATCGAGACCATTCCTAGCGCTCCTGCCTTGCTGCGATCGATCGGTGGTAGCCACCGTGGACCGCCCAGGGTTGGGTATCCACGATCTCCCAGGTGTCCCCGTTGCGCTCGTAGGTGTCACCCACCCGGCCAGTCCTGGGGTCGGTGGCTAGGAGCTCGTCCTCGCAGTAGACCACCTGGAGCGCTCGCTGGCGGATCCCCTCCGGGAGCTGGTCCGCCTCCCGATCACTGGCGGATTGGATCGATGCGACGATCCCAAAGGTAGAGGTTGCGCCGGGGTAGTAGATCCCGCGCTCCCAGGTCCCTGGCGCCGATCGGGTGATCGTGGCTGGCTCGCTCTCGGCCAAGATCGCCTCGAGTAGGATCGACATCTAGCCGCCCTCCGATTGGCCCCGCCGGCGGACCTCCCAGGTGATGGAGTTGATCATCTGGCCTGTGTCGATCAGCGGCTTGAATATCCTGGGCCCCTTGTGCTTCTTGTCTGGCCCTCGGCGGGCCGCCTTGGTGGCCTCGGCCAATGGCGGCTGGAGGCCCCGCCTGATCCTGTTCTGGATCTGGGCCACCGTTTTGGCCCCGATCAGGCCAAGGGCCTGATCATGGGATAGCTTGCCCTCGAGGACTTGCTCCGTGAGCTTCCGGATCAGAGCTCTGATCTTGCCGCGGTTCTCATCCACATAGGCCCGGAGCCAGGAGCGCTCGGGGACCCGGCCATCCTGGGTACCAAACTCGTGGGCGGCCGCCACCAGGACGTTGGTGATCTCCTCATCAATGATCGTCTCACCGTTGGGGCCGATCCCCTCCTTGCCAGCCGAGGCGGCCTCACCAAAGATCCCGATTGCCACCAGGCGCGAGTTTTTGGTGTTCATCCACCGGCGCCGGAGCTCTTTGTAGCCCTGATCCACGTCCTTGGTGGTGCCGATCCCAGGCATGCTCAGATTCGCCGATCTGCAAACACCGACTCACGGGAGAACAGGTAGAGCTGGCCGGCCTGGGTCGATTGGAGCATAGCGTCCGAGAGGGCTCCCCCAACACCGCCGGCCATGAGCCCCCCGAATGTGACGGACACACGATCAACCGTCCGGCCCGTCATCGGGAGGGCGGTGGCCATCCCGCCACCACCGGCGGCCGCGGCCGCTTCCCTCCGGCGGGCGAGCTCCGAGAAGTGGGCGGCCAGGAAGGTGATCCCGTCCTCGGACTTGCCACCCCAGGCCTCGGCGTTGTGGTGGCGCTCCGCTACCGCGATCCACGCCTCGATCGTGGCGTCCGCCATCGATGCGAGCTCGGGAAATAGGGCCTTGACCTCGGTTGCTGTGACGGACATGGGCCCAGGCTACTCTTCGGCCTCGCTCCCGTCCAGCGCCTTGAGCTGGGCCTCGATTGCGCTGATCACTCCCGACCGACCCTTGGCCGCGCTTTCGGCGCCCTTCCACTCGGCGAGCAGGCGCCGATCGAGACAGGTTTTGATCAGGCCTACCGCCTTGGTGACCTTGAGCTCTGTGATGTCCACCGATTCGGACTGGACGAGCTCGAGGAGCTCCTCCGAAAATCGCCAGGTGACAAACTTGGAATCCTTGACCGCGGCCCAGTCCGCCGCATCCACCCGGTTGAGTCCCGGAAGCCAGCGGAGGACCCTGGCCTCTCGGGTTTTCGGATCGATCAGGGTCGGGTGGAGGAGGCGGGCCTCATGGTTGATGATCAGAACCTGGGCGGGCTCACCGGTGGCCTTCTGCGGCATGGTACACCTCTGGTGTATGGGTTGATAGTCGGGGCCGATAATACTCGCCACAGGGGGCCACGCAAGCGCGAGAGCCTATACGCAAAAGCCCCGGGTCAGCCTGAGCCAACCCGGGGCTATCACGCCTGCCAGGCAATCGTGGCTAGATGTGATCCATATAGATCGCGCTCAGGGGGTAGTAGAACGAGATCCCGCCATAGCGGCTGTGGGTCGGGACCTTGTAGCTGAGGTTGATCTGCTGGACTGGAAGGATCTCGTATTCCTGGGGGATCTCCATTTGGAGCTTGTCCGGATCCCGCCGGTAGACCACCATCCGCGGGCCGGTCCCGGTGGCGTCCGCCAGCCGTAGCCGGTTCCAGCTCCCGATCGAGGAGATCCAGGGGGACTCCTCGAGGAACCATCGGCGGATCGTCATGCTCAGATCGGTGAGCCGCTTTTGGGCAATGTAGTTGAACTCCCGGGTTGGCAGGATGATCGTGTCCGGCTCCTCCACCTCGTTGGTGGTCTCGAGGATGGTCGAGACGGCCAGGTTCATATCGTTGAGGATCTGATCCGGGGTTTTGCCATCGGCGATCCAGGCCTTGCCAGCGCCAGGATCCAGGGCCGAGATCGTGGGAACGTTGGGGTGGTTGAGGAACCCGCTCAGGCCGGCGTTGGTGTCACCGACAGAAGCCAGCCGCTCCTCGAGCTCGGCGTTGGCTCGGGCCGCCGAGTTGGCCTGCCGCTGCTCGAGCCGCTTGCCACTCTTGGCCGAGGCCCGGACATCCTGGAGGGAATACGAGAACGCGATCCCCAGGCTGTGGACGGGGGCCGAGAACTTTTTGCCTTTGATATTGGCCAGCGGGAGATCGTCCGCATAGTTTGCGATCAGCTTGGCGGTGCCCACCTGATCGTACTGGGTGTAGGCAATCGACTCGGCGCCCGGATCGGCATCGTTGGACACCGGGATAAATTCCCGGTGCTTGAGGAGCCGGTGCATGATGTCATAGCTCTTGGCCTTGAGGTGCTCGAGCTCGGTGACAAAGTGGATCTGGGTGTTCTCATCCAGATTGCTCAGGTGCAGGTGCTCAGGGGTCGGTGCCATCGGTGTGATCCTCCAGTTGGTTGGCTAGGTGTCGGGATCCCCTGGCGTCGTATCTGGTTGCTGGTTGCTGGCCCTAGAGGACCTCGAAAGTGGCGTTGATCTCGCCGGCGGTCAGCGCTGCCCCCGAGTTGTAGAGGGTGAACACCGCGGTAATGGCCTCGCCAGGTGCCGCGAATACATCCGCCACCTTGTTGAGGGCCGTTGGGGTGCCCTGGGTGATCCCGCCGTCAACCGCTACATCACTGTCCCAGGTTGCCAGGACGGTGGTGCCGGCCTTGAGCTCGATCACCCAGTGATCGGTGGCGTCCTCGGCGGTGACACCGGCCGAGAGCTGGACCGATTGGAGGCGCATCTGGCGCCCAACCGGGGCCGCCCCCATCAAGATCGTGGTGGTGGCGCTCAGAGCTCCCACCTGCTCAACCTGGGTCATCAGGTCAAACCCGCCGAGCTCGTCCGTGAGCTCGAGGACCGCCAGCGCATCCTTGGCCACCGTCGATCGGAACTTGGCGCCCTTCACGTGGCGCCGGGTGTTGGTATCGTCATCGGCACCCCAGCCACCCTTGGTGGTCTGGGTGACATCCGCCACGCCATCGGCGAACCGACAATATGCGTCATCGCCATCGGTGACCGCGGTCTCAGCCGTGACAATAATGTGCCCCTTGACCAGGACGTCCCCAGTCTTGTCCGCCGGGACCACCTGCTCGGTGTCCGTGGCGTTGTCATAGGCATAGGTGTGGAGGGTTGCGCCTCGCACGTCCTTGTAGCCGGCATCCAGCTCCTCAAACGTGCCATCCAGCTTGTCCACCACACCGAGGCCAAAGGCCACACCGGCGGACTCCGAGTTGATCAGGGAGATCGACTCCTTGAGGGTGGTTTTGGCGAGCATCCCGGGGAAACCGAGATCGAGATCGTTTTGGTAGCTTGCGGCTGTGGTCTGGCTCATGGGTTGCCTCTCAGGTTTAGATCAATCGGTATCGTCGGGATCCCCTGGCCTCCTGCTAGCTGGTTGGTGCCGCGCTACTTGTCCGAGCCCAGCGGCTTGCGGCTGGCCGCGTGGGTATCGCGGATCATGCGAGCTCGGGCGGCCTCGGCCGGCGAGCTCTTGGCGAGCTCCTCGAGCTCACTGTCCTCAACGAGCTCGTCCCGCCGGAGGCGGAGGAAAATCTCATCCGCATCGGTGGACCCGGCGCCGGCGCCCCCGCTCGGGGGCGTGCGGGTTTCAGCGGCCCGCTTGCGTGCGTCCTTGCTGGTGTCGGTCGAGAGGATCCCAACCGCTCCCTCAAAACGGCCGTTGAGGTAGTCCTCACTCACGTCCGTGAGGTCCGCCTTGGAGTCCGCCAAGAGGATCACTCGCTCCTTGATCTCCTTGTCGGTCAGGGCGGTGATGTCCACTCGATTGGCCTCGGTGGTGTCCACGTTGAGCAGTGGCTCCGCTGTGCGCTCAAGCCTGAGGCGCGCATCAACGAAGTCCTGGATCCGCTCGGGCTTGTCGGAATCGGTGACCTGCTCCTGGAGCTTGGTCCGTTCCACCTCGAGGGTGTCCGCGCGGGCCTTCTGCTCATCAATTGCCTTGCGTGCGTCGGTGAGCTGGCTGTCCAGTGATTCGAGCTTGGTGTCTCGGTCCGTGATCGCCTTGGTGACCGCCTGGGCCAGGCTATCGGACTCCACCTCATAGGTGATTCCGTCCACTGTGATCTTGATCATGGCTCTGGGCTCCTTGTCTGTTGCTGGCTCAGTCGGGCTTGCGGTGTCCACCATTACCGCAGAGCCCGAGTCTAGTCTAACCTGTGCATCGGGTCCGGCCCGTCCGGATCGAGTGAGCGCTACGTGGTTGTAGCGGATCTGGCGCTGGATGCCGTCATAGGGGATCCCGTTCCAGACCCCGGGGGTGGGATCGAGATCCCGGCGATATCCGGCCGAGAGCTCCCGGCGGCTACCGCTCTTGGCCTCGGCGATTGCCAAGGCATTGTCGATCCTGAGATTGGCGATCACGTGATCACCCTCTCGCTCGATCGTGTCCCCGAGGGAACCGATCACCAGCTCCTTGGCGTTGTCGGTTGTTACCGGGGTCCCGAGGGGCTCGGGGTGCTCTCGGGTCAGCGGTGCGAGGGCCAAGCTCTGGAGGCTGTCCTCACTGAACACCTCCTCAGGGAGGCGGAGCTCCCGGCGCTCCGAGCCATCCGCCAGGCGGTAGACGAAAACACCGATCCGGGTGATGGCGGCCGGCGCCTTGAGCATCCCGTTGGGTAGGAACTCAGCCCGGCGGATGTCCCCGGCATCGTAGACCAGGCCCGGGGGGGAAGGATTGGCCTGGTCTACGATCAGGGATCGGTGATCTGTCTGGCCGTGCATGCGCCAAACGTACCGAGCCAGGGCCATGGCCACAAGCCTGATCAGCTGGTGGGAGCCCCCAGGAGCGGGGGGTCCGGGCGGGAGCTCCGGTAGATCGCCCCCGGGGGATCCCTCAAGGTGCCAGCTGGACCTCGGCCGCCTCAACCGCATTCGCCAGCGCATTGACACCGGCATTGCCATGGTTCTGGACAGTCATCATTGCAAAGGTCTGGGCGGTGTCCTCCGTCCAGAGCCCAGCCGCCACCCAATCGGTGGCGAGGCTGAGGAGCTGGTCCAGGTTGACCGGATCCAGCCGGTCAAACCGCTCGGCGAGCTCGCGTCTACTTGCTGGCATGGCGTCCCCTACATCACCCGGGTGGCCAGCTCCTTTCGGAGCTCCTCCCTGATCGCCTTGGTTACAGCCCGCCCGGCCGAGTCGATCCGAAATTTCCTCTCGGCCTCGATCTCGGGCTGGGCAAACGGTGAATCTAGCTTGCTCGAGGGGTGGCCAGTGAGCCGCTTGGCCAGGGCGTTATCGGTCCGAGCTCGGCGGAGCTTGTCATCAAAATCCGCGGCCGCTGCTTTCTCGGCCTTGGCCACCTTGGCCTTGAGCCTCGGGAGCTGGCGGGCGAAATGGTGGAGATAGCCCTCCTCGGAGTCGATCACATCCCCCGCATGCTTTCGCATGTCGAGCGAGGCCTTGCGGGCGATCTTGGAGGCCTTGGCCGCGTCGATCTTTCCCCCCAGTCCTTTCTGGACCGCATTGGTGAGGCCCTGAACCAGATCACGGTAGCCGCCCCGGGCTTTCTTCTCGGCCATCACTGAGGCCGCCTCGTTGGTGATCTTCCAACCCCCGGCCACTTTCTCGGTGAGCTCCCGGGCGGCCAGCTCTGTGGTGGCCTCCTCGAGCTTGGCCCCGATCCCCTTGTAGACCCCGGGCCCAAAGTGGCTATGACCGTGGACCGACTCGTGGACCATCACGTGGAAGGATTGGACCTGTGGAGGATTCCAGCGCTCGGGGGGGGAGCTCAGAAAGCTATTTGAGGCGCCGAGGATCCCCCGCTTGGTGGCGATCTCACCCGTGTCCGTTGAGTGATAGGCGGCCGCTTTCATCCGGTTGAGCTCGTTCCCCTTGAATGAAAGCCTGTCATGCTCGGACCCGGCCCCGCTCCGCTTGGTGTTCATCATGGCGCGGATGCGAGTGAGCCGGTTGTTGGCCGCCTTGGTGGCGTTGGACTCGAGGCTCACGTCCCCATCCACCACAAAGGACTCACCGAGCCGGTGGAGCTCCTTGATCGTTTCCTCCGGGGTGGCGTTGCCCAGTTGCATGTTGTCCAGGAGATCCCTGGTTTGCTTTTCGGACTCGCGGGCCGCCACGTTGATCAGGTCCCGGTTGGCCAGCTTGGACTCGGCGTTGAGGTTGTTGAGCTGTTGGCGCCAGGCGATCTGTTGCTTCTTGGTGAGCTTGCGGGGGGTGGCCGCTCCCTTCTTGAAGGCGCCCAGGATCTTGCGTGGGTCAAAGGGGCCACTGGGTGAGGTGGTTTGGCCGGAGTAGTCCGGGGCCGCCTGCTTTGGGAGCTCCGAGGGTAGCAGATGGCGCTGGGCCTTCTTGGGTTTGGGCTGGGCTCGCCTGGTCTTGGGTCCGGCCTTCCGCTTGTTGTCAATGCCGGGGATCCAGGGCTCGGCCGTGCAACGGCATTGATAGTCACCGCCCGGGTTCTCCCTCCGTCCGGTTTTCGGATCGACCACCGGGGGCTTTTTGTACTGGTAAACCTTGCCATTATCCGAGGCCGCCCCCAGCTCCCGGTGGCGCATCCTGACCCGATCATCCTGAGAGGTGCGCCAGAGGTAGGACGCGATCCCCAGCTCCTTGTGGCGCTGCTCGGTGATCTCGGCGTTGAGCTTGGCGGTCTGGTCCCTGGCAATGAGCTCGGCCTTGGACCGGATCACCCCGTATCTGGCCATCACCTCCTTTTGGATCACCGAGGCCCGGCGCCCCTTTCTGACGTTGGTGAGGACGAGCTCCTCGATCGATTTGAAGTAGTCCGCCGGGATCGACTTGATCAGATTGACGTTGGTGGTTGTGAACCCGGCGGCCAGGCCGGCCAGGTCCGGATCCCTCAGGACGTCAATGCCATAGAGGACATGTAACTGGTGGAGGTTCTTGTCCTTGTTGACATCATAGGTCCGGTTGTAGCGGTCCTTGACCAGCGCCCTGACCTCGGCGTCCGAGATCCGCCGGCCGTAGGCAAACCGGAGCCCCTCCATCACCCGGGTGAGTTGATCGGCCCAATCGTCCAGGTCCACCGTGAGGGAGTCCGCCAGGTTGGCGGACCGGACGAGCTCGGGGATCAGCGGGAGGAGCTCGGCGAGGATCAGATCATGGGCGGGCTTGAGGATCCGCTTGTTGATCTCGGCCCGGTACTGGCGCCAGACCACATTGGGGATCTCGGTGTCCGGGACTCGGTCCGGCCTGATCCCGGGATTGAACCCGGGTTGATTCTGGAGGGCTGTGATCGAGCTCATGGTTGGTTGGGTGGGGCCTGGTCAGGGCCCCACCCGGTTGGCTTGCTGCGATCGATCTGGGGGCTGGCCCTCACTCCGCTCGGGTGATCACCGTCACCCGGTGGGCTTTGCCGTTGCGGATCTCCGTCCGGGTCTCAAACCGGTAGCCGGCCGGGGCGGGCTCAATCTTCCGGCTCCTGGTCCGGGTCCTCGGCGTCGGGGTCCGGCTCGGGGTTTCCGTTTCCTTGCTCGTCCGGGTTGGCTTGCGGGTTGTTCCCATTGCTGGAGCTCCCTTGGTCTGGTCCGTTGCCACCGACCCTAGCAGCCATTTCGGCCGCCCGTCGACTCCGCTCCTCCTGGGCCTCCTCCACCCCCTCGAGCATTTCGTCCGCCTGCTCCTCGGTGAGGCCGAGGCCGGTGACCAGGAGAACCCGGGCCGCCTGGCTGGTGATCTCGCCAGCCAGGGCCTTGGCCGCTATGGCTGTGCCGGATTGGAGCTGGCCACCTGATAGGGTGGTCTGAGGATCGAGACCGACCCCAAACCCCTCGAGGTCCAGGTCCCCGCTTTGGTCCCCATCCTCCTCGAGCTCGGGATCAACCTGGAGCTCGGTCCCGTAGGCATCACCACCGTAGCGGCTGGCCCGGACCTCCTCGGCCGCCAGAACCCCGGAGGTGATCCGGATCTGATCGGCCTGGGCATCCCTGGCTCGGTTCTCACTGTTCTCGGTCTCGCTCGGCGTCCACAGTGGCCTGGGCACCACTTGCCAGCTGTCTGGCTCATTCCCGGCCGCCTTGTAGAGCAAGGACACCAACCGGGTGGCCTGGGGTGTGAGGTTGCGCTCCTGCTCGCCCTCGATCCCATTGTAGTATTGCTCGAGGTCCGATTGGCCCTGGTCCCCCAGTCCGGCGGTGGCCTTCCCAAACAGGATTTTTTCCGGCATGTCCACCGCCCCGGTGAGCTCGTCCCGCAATCGATCGAGGAGCTCGGGGAGGCCGGTGATCGGGGTTTGCTTGCGCTCGAAACTCTCGGATGGGTCCAGCGGGATCAGCCTGGCCACCGAGCGGGCCAAGTCCAGAAACTGGAGCCGCTGGATCACCAGCTCATCCTTGTCCTCGGCCAGGAGCTTGGCGAGGTTCTGGATCGTCATGGTCGCTTGCGCGAAGTCCGTGATCAGGTGGGCGGCCGAGTCAATGCCTGTGGCCCAGTCTCGGATGATCCCATAGACGCGGGTGATCACGGAATCGGCCCAGCCACTGAGCTCTACCTGGCGCCGGTAGCTCGTCCGGACCCCATCCCATCTGAGAATCCGGGTCTCGTGGATTTTCTGGATCGGCACCCCGCCGGTGGGGTTGGTGACCCGGTTGGTGAGCTGGTAGATCTCGGGCTTGCCACTCCGAGGATCGTCCGGGGCGTCGGGGTAGTATGTCTGGATGTCCACGTCCCCTCGGTCGAGGACTCGGAGCCAGTTGATCGACCGGATGGCATCCTCATTGAGAGGCTCGATCGCCTCCCGACCGTCATTGATCCCCATCACACAGATCGCGCCACCGTAGAGCCTGCTCCAGGCGATGCCGTCCGTGAATAGGGGTTTCGCCTCGAGGCGCCTGAGCTCGGCCTGCATATCGTCCGCCTGGTCCCGGCGCCCATCCACCTCGATATCAAACCAGCGCCTGGTTTGATCCGAGGCCGGGCGATCGGTGATCCTGGCAACACGCCAATCCCCCGCATACAGGAGATCGAGCTGGTTGGTGGCCAGCCGTGTGGGGGTGCCAAACTCGGCCCGCATCCGCTTGTCGCGCAATCTCTGACCCAGCCCGGTGAGGATATTGGTCCAGCCGTCCGTGTTGAGCTTCCCGTTGGAGTCAACCAAAACCTCGAGGCCCTCGGCCTTGAGCTGGTCCAGCCGCTTGAGGCCCTCGGCCTTGGTTTTTGGCTGGGTGGTCGGTGTGGTCATGCGGGGTCGGTGGGTCGCCTGTGCCATGGGCCGACCCTACACCGGTGGCTATGCCTTGGCGAGCGCCTCAGTGGCACTCAGACTGTGGCGCTCCGTCCTGAGCCAGTTGATCAGCTGGGTGAGGGCGTCAACATGATCGTCCGAGGTGTAGCGGGGGAACCGGACGAGCTCGGCGATCACCTCACCAACCCAGCTACACTCGGCCGGGTGTGGCAGATAGACATTCCCCGCGCGGAACCATGGTGAGCAGGCCTCGAGCCTCTGGATCTTGTCCCCTTTCGGGTTGACCAGAATGAGGCCCGGGACCGACTCCCGGAGGTCATCCTCGATTGCTTCCCCGTTGGCCTTGGCCTCGATCAGGTGGCCGTGGAGGGGCCAGTCCCCATCCGCCTTGAGGAGCTCCTCCTTGGAGCGAGCAAACCCCCAGCGGCCTCGGTGGCGATCGAGCAGGTAGACGTTGGCCCCCTGCACCCCCCAGATCTGACCCACCACCCAGGAGCTCGAGGAGCTCTGGCTCCGCCCAAACCTGAAATCCCAGGAGGCCAAGATCATGTCGAGGGTGTCCAGGTCTGGGCGCCGGCGCTGCTCGAGGTGGACCACCTGGCCGCCCTGGATGTAGACGGACTCCCTCGGTGGCTCGGACCGCCGGACGAAATGGTGCCGGACCTCCTCCTCCTTGATCAGGTTGCCCCCTGTGGGCGTTGGGTCCTGATCGTGCTGGGCGGCGTATCCGCTGGGGCCGAGGTTGAGCCGCTCCTCCTCGAGGACTGTGGCCGGAAAGCGGGCCGCAAACAGGAGCTCACCCTCCTCGGTCCTTGGGTCCTCCCCGATCGGGGTGGTGCATCGGCGCCGGGGGTTGAACTCGGACGGCAGGCAAACGTGGGTATAGCCGCCCCGCCTCAGAACCCGCCCGGATAGGTCCCGCTCATCCGAGCGCTGACCGCTCACGATCAGGGCGTCCCGCTCGGGCTCGTCCAGGCGGTTGCTCATCCGGGAAAACCACCAGAAAGCCACATCCTGGAACTCGGCATCCGTGGGGTGGGCCTTGATATTGTGTGGATCGTCCACCGCCACACAGTTGGCCCGGAGCCCGGTCCCGGCTGATCCCGGGCTGGTGATCTCCCGCCACCCGGTGGCGGTGTTCCCAAACTTGGTTTTGAGGTTCTGATCTCGGCGGAGCTCCCAGGGTGGTCGGAAGGTCTCGCGGTACCAGTCCGAGGTCACCAGATCGCGGCATCGGAGCGAGTCCCGGATCGCCAAGCTGCGATCGTAGGACGCAAACACCGCCCGCCACTGGGGCCGATGGAGCCAGACCCAGGCCGGCCAGAATACGCAAAGGGTGAGGGACTTGGCTGTCCCCGGCGGTATGTTGACCAGGAGGCGCCTGATCTCGCCTCGGTGGACGGCCTCGAGGTGGGAGCAGTAGAAGTCGAGGTGCCAATTCCAAACGAGCTGCTTACCTGGCTCGAGGATATGCCAGCCCTGGCGGACAAAGCTGGCGAGGGACTCACGGGCCGCTAGCTCGGCGGATCCCCTATTGCGCTCCGCTCTCCTCCGTGCCAGCTCCGCTTGGACCTCCACCGGGCTGGCCGTGACTATCAGCCCCCTGGACTCCGAGGAGCTTGGCAACGAGCTCGAGCTCACGATCGGATAGGTCCTTGAGCTTGGCCGGATCGATCACCGTCGCCCCGGCCGGGATAGGTCCGCCATCCGGTCCGCTGTGCTCCACCCGATGCACCCCGCGATAGCGTTGATTCCGGAGGCTGAGGCGCCAGCTGTGGGCCTGCCATGGTTTGGCCTTGCGGATGGCCCGGAGATCGTCCCGATCGGCCTGTGCCTCGGCGCCCCGGAATGCCGCAGAAAATCGCACAAGGGGAGCAAGGTGGGGGTTTGGCTGGGCCTCCGGGTCCTCGTCCAGGCGCCTCCGCTCCTGGTCTCCTTGGCGTAGCCAGCTCCTCACCACCGAGGCCGAGACCTCGGCGAGGGCCGCCCCGGTCTCGAGAAACTCCCCGGCCTTGGCGCTGGCGATCAGGGTGTTCTTGACCTTGGTGGTGAACAGGGAGGGCCGGCCCCGTGGCTTCTGTACCCTGGGCCGTGCTGGCGCCTTCTTGGCGCCCTTCTTGGCACCCTTCTTGGCGGAGCGCTTGGATCGGGTTTTCCTGGTGGTGGCCTTCTTGGCCTTCTTGCGGGTGGTGGCCTTCTTGGTGGTCCGCTTCCCCGCCTTTGCCCGTGGCATCAGGAGCCCGGTGGCGTGATCCAGTCCTTGGGCTGGATCCCGGTGATGTCCTCGAGCTCAACCGCCTGCTCGAGGCTCGGTTGGCGCCGGCCCATGAGGACATGGGAGAGCCCTTGGGGGGTGATCCCTAGGTCTCTGGCCAGCTGGGCCTGGGAGATCTCGGGCTGGGACTGTAACCAGGAGTGTAGGCGCTCACGGCCCAGGCTGGTTTTGATTGTGCGTTGCTCTGGCATGGTGCCCCTATCCTACACCACGGGTTTACGGGTGGCCAGGGTGGCGGCCTCCAGCGCCTTGCTCTTTGACTCGTATGGGCCTGTTGCATAGCCGGGCTTTGAAATGTGCCACCAATACCAGCCAGGAGATCCCCACCCCATAGTTGCCGGGGTCGGCCCTTTGAACAAAAACACCAGAATCACTCCCCAGGTTCTCCTGCTCCCCACTCAGATTGTCTGGGGAGCGACTCCCCGTAGCGCCGATAGGCCTCCTTGAGCTTTTTGACCGCATTTCGCATCCGGTTTCCGGCGTGCGTCTCATTCGAGGAAGCATGCCGGCGGGCCTCTTCGGCCTCATGCCATGCCTTGGCGGCCTCGTTGACCGCCTTTTGGGCGTTGATCAGGTTCTGGGTCGGGTCGTCTTCTGTCATCGCTCCGGCCTCCCAAGCTCATCCCATCGGGCATTGAGGGCCCTGATCAAGGTATCGATCTCGGAGATCTCCTCCCGACAGGCGCCGATCTTGGCGAGCGAGTCCGCGGTGTCCCCTGGCTCCTTGTCGATCTGGATCTTGATCTGACCGATCCGGGCCATCACCGCGGCCGCGGCCTTGCCGAGGAGCTCACGGTCCACGTGGCCAGTGGGGTCTGGTGGGCTGTCAAATCCTGGGAGAGTGATCGCCATGCTATCGCCTCCGGTGCTCGTCCCGATCGGGACAGGTTGAAAAGTGGGAATGGTGGCGCCTCTGGTTGCGAGCCTCGGCCCTGGCGGCCCGGGGTGATTTGCTTTTGACGTGGATCGCTTCAATGCGATCGTGTCGCCTGAACAGGTAGAACAGACCACCCGGGGCGTCCTCATAGTCACAGCACATGGGCTTCCCGGCCTCCGTCACCACCCACACAATCGGGGCCTTGCAGGTCCTGCACTGGGCCTTGGTCCCCGGCGGATCCCTGTGTCGCGTCATTGCTTGAGGTCCTGGATCCAGAGCCAGGTCACCACCGTGGCGGCCGTGATCACCATGCCGAGCCCGACCACCCCGAGGAGGATTAGCTCCTGCCACCCGAGACACACTTGCCAGTTGATCACTGTGATATCCACGGCCACTCCCTCACGGCCAGCGATCTCACCAGGAAGGTGGACCGCCGGGGGTTTCTGAACCTCGGCCCGAAAGCCACGATCATGGTATCGCGATCCGCTCCTCGGTGGTCTGGGTTTCCGTGGCCAGTTGGTTGGCCGTCCGGGGTGTCGAAATTGACCCGGCCGTCCGGGACCCAGATCGACCACCGCCGAGCAAGTCGGTGGTACCACGTTTGGGAGCAGCCCACCGGGAGGACCAACACGGAGTGAACCCCGGCCCCGGCCTCGGCGTTTGCCTTGGCCACCCAATCCCCCGAGTCCCGAAAAGGCGGATTGCAGAAGGTGGCCTCCACCCACCGGCGGGCGAGGCCGTCCCCCTTGCTGGCCCCGTCATAGTATCGCCTGCACATGGCGTTGTGTGAGGCCGCGGCCGCGTCCAGGCGGAAGGTGAGGCGGAGCTCCCGCTCGAGCAGGCAGAACAGCCAGCGGGGGGTACGCCGGTCCTGGAGGCTCGGCGCTTTAGCTTGCGACAATGACGCCATGTAGCCTAGCCCATGCCTTCCCGAGCTGGGTGAGCTCAACCGGGTCCGTGCGGCCGCCCTCAACGATCAGGCCGGCCTTGCGCATGGATCGGATCGCGTTGGCAAAGCGGGCCACCCTCTCGCGCTGGACAGGGCCGCGGGCCAGCTGTGCTACGAGCTTGCGCCTGGCGGGGACCATCCGGACCTTGCCAGCAATCTCCTTGGCGCGCCTCTCGGCCCAGGCTGGATCCATTTCCAGCGGCCGGCCGGTCCCGGTCTCTGGTTTGGGTGGTGGATCGGGCTCCGTCGCCTGGGCGCCGGCCAGAACCGCGGTTCTGACGTAGTGGCCCAGCCCGGCCGCGTCCAGGTGGCTGAGGACCTCGTTACCGATCCGGAGCTCATTGGCTCGGAGCTCCTCCTTGAGGATATCGAGGGCGTCCCCCAGGTGGTCGGCGGCGCTCATTTGGATCGGCCCCCTTTCGCCTTCTTGGCGGCCTTCTTGCGGGCTGGCTTGGCGCCCTTGGGCTTTGCCTTCTTGGCTGCTTTCTCTTTGCGGTCCCGCGCGATCTCGGCCTTGGCTGCTCGCTTGAGCTCGGCCAGCTTGAACCCCCAGATCTTGAGGGTGTCCGCATAGGCTCCGGAGTCCACCACCCAGGGCTGGGCCCTCGGGAGGAGCATCCCGCACAGGAGGCCCTTGAGCTGGGTGAGGGTGAGCTCCTCGAGCTCCTTGAGCATGGCGGCCCCACTGTCCCAGGGGTTGGCGCCGATATCGGCGGCCAGCTGGTCATAGTCCTGGGCGCCTGTGCCAGGATCATCCTCGAGCATCCGGACGATCCGCCGGAGGTAGTCAGCCGCCGCCTTGGTAGCGCTCGCCTCGGAGATCACCCGCTGGTTGCCGAGCCTCACTGTGAGCTTGGCGATCTTGGTGCTGTCCGGGTTGGCGTTGCTGGCCTGGCTCTTGGTGGTCTCCTTGAGCTTGTGTCCGGCGTCCTTGAGCGCCCTTCCAAGCCCGGAGCGCTTGAGGAGGTGGCGGGGGCGCCCCTCGCCATCCCTGACAAGGATTGTCTCGGCCTTGCGTCCGAGCAGGCGCTTGTAGGTGCGTAGCTTCGGATCCTGGTGACAGATCGCCTCGGCGTCCAGGTAGTCTCGGGATACGAGGTGGGATCCACCGTAGGGGAATAGGGCCTTGGTCTCCTTGGTGTCCTGGATCACCTCGAGGCCCTTGGACCGGTGGCGCTCCTCCGCTCGCTCCCAGGCCGCCTCGGCCTTGTCTCGGTAGCATGTCGGATCCGTGCAAACGTCCGGACGATCGACATCCCCAAAGAGCTCCGGCTGGTTGCCTGAGCGCTTGGGACAGGTGGTGCAGGGGCCGGCGCTGGTGATCAGCTCGGCGTCACCGGTTTTGAAGGGGGCGCCCTTGAGCAGGAGGGTGAACCGCTGGGTCAATTCCCATCTGGCATCACGATACGAGAGGACCCCATCCCCATCCTTGATCGCCTCGAGCGCTTGGTCCTGGAGCTCCTTGGGGATCCTGGCGATCAGCATGGCCACGGAGGCGCCAAACTTGTCCGCCAGGAAGGCCTCACGGACCGCCTCCCCCTGGAGCTCTCGGAGCTTGAGCCGGTCATAGACCGAGGTTCTGGACTTCCCGAGCTTGGCCGCGAGCTCGTCCGTGGTGATCTGGGAGCTGGCGAGCAGGCTAGCGTAGGCATCCGCCTCCTCGAGGGGATGGATATCGGCCCGCTGGCAATTCTCCACCACCTGGAGCTCAAGGGCCTCGGTGTTGGAGAGCTCCCGCACGATGGCCGGGATCTCCTTGAGCTTGGCCAGCTTGGCCGCCCGGTAGCGTCGATGCCCAAACACGATCTGGTAGGGGCCGGTCTTGTCTGGGTGATCGGTATCGCCGGCGGGCCGGACCGTGATCGGTTGGAGCACCCCCACCGACCGGATCGAGTCCGCCAGCTGGTTGAGGTCCCCGTAGCGCTTGCGTGGGTTGGTGGGTGATTCCGTCAGCTGGGTGATCGGGATTGCCTGGGTGGTTGTCATTGGGTCGGGCCCTCCTCGGCCTCGTTGTCTGGTTGGTGGTAGCGCTTGGCGAGCTCGAGCCAGAGGCCCTCGGCCGCATCAACGCTATCGGCTGCGGCCGTTGCAATGGAGGTGTCACCGTAGGGCCGATAGCCTGGCTCATTGAAATGGTGCGCCATGCACCTCACGGCCGCATCCGCCACAAAGTGGAGGCGATCCAGGCCGCATCCGTCCAGCTCGATCTCCTCGGGGAATCCGTTCTCAGTTGCATCCGTCATCGGTCTCGGTCTCCTGTAGTGCTCTGGCCATGCCTAGATCCTCATGCCCCCTGATCACGTGGACCATGGCACAGCCAATGGACTCCAGCGCATAGGCCAGCTCTAAGGCCGTGCCGCGCTTTGTGTGGGCTTTCGCGGCCTTGATCTCGTTGCGTGCCCAGCGGACTCGCTCCCCGGCCAATCTGAGGCGCCGGGCCCTTGCTGTCTCGCTCATGCGGCCCATAGCTGCTCCCAATTGAACCGCCCCGCGAGGGCCTGGCGGATCGTGATCGTCTCGCCATCGAATCCCAAAACCTGGCCATTGTAGACTTTGACCAGGCGAGGGACCTTGAGCTCCTGGCGCACAAAGAGCGAGCCCATGCGGGTGATCGACCACCGGCCAGAGGTGCGCTTCTGCCCCTCCTCGAGCTCCTCCTTGTTGAGGCTGGCCTCCTTGATCAGGTCCCAGTAGCGGAGCTTGGCAAAGTCCGAGGTTGGGTTGACGGATTGACCGGTGAGCTTCGCCTCGAGCTCACCGCGGATCTGGCGGACATCCACCGACCGGTGGAGCAGGGGGTCCCGGCGCTGGATGCGCTCGAGGACCACCAGCCCGGCGGCCATGCTTGCGTGGATCGTCCGGCTGTAGATCTTGCACAGCTGGCCGCAGCAAGGACAGTCAACCGCCTTGCCTTTGTGGATTGCGTCGGTGAGCTTGGCCTTGGCGTGGCCAAGGGGCTGATCGGGATCGAGGAGCTCCTCCCGGAGCTTGTCGGGTGTCATGTCGGGTTTTCTCCTGGTTGGCCGGCGGTGCCAGCGTACACTTATGGTGTATCCCACCCGCCGGTGGAAGTCTAGGCCTGGGCGTGGCGGATCTCCTCCCTCATGGTCGGGCGGTAGGGAGTGAGGACGATCTCCACCCTTGGCCTGTGTCGGTCCCGCATCCGGTCTGAGCCGTTGTGCGTGCGGATCCAGTGGTCATCCGCGATCACTCCGGCCTTGGTGAGCGCATCCTCAGGGGCCTGGTAGAGGTTGCTCGAGTCCCCCCGCTTCCCCTTGGGGAGCCAGCTCACGATCGCGGCATTGAGGAAAACCCCCTTGGGGATCGGCTGGCGCTGGACTCGCCACCATTGGAGCTTGAGCTTCCCGATCGCCAGGTTGGTCCAGAGCTGGGCCACCTTGCTCGGTCTGGAGCTCGGCCTCAGGGAGGCCCCACAGCTGTGGCAACGGAACCCGCGCTGGCCGCCCTTCCCGGGGAGGATCAGGAGCTCCCTGGTGTTCTTGAGGATCACCGGCTCACCGCTGATCACCAGCTCGATCCGGAAGTCTGACCAGTCCGTATAATGCCAGCCCTGGCGGTGCTCGAGGCGGCTACCAGAGCCAGCGGGATCTGAGGACGGCATCGGGGTTTTCCTGGTGGCGCTCAAACCATCGGCGCATGAGGGGCTTGGGCCAACACCAGCCGTAGGAGGCCCAAAGGAGATTGACCGCCGAGTCGATCGACTTCCGGCCGTTGCGTATGTCGAGGAGGTAGGGCCGCCGCTCTACGAACCAGCGGCCACTGAACAGGGCCGGGAGCGGGAGGATCGTGTTGAGCAGGACCGTCCACCACAGGCCCAGAAAGCTGGAGCACTGGGCAACGTGGCGGAGCTCATGGGCGATGATCCCCGCGTCCTTGTCGGTCAGCGGGAGATCACGGAGGGCCGCCACCCAGATCACCGGTTGGCAGAATGGTAGGCGGTAGGTGTTCCACATCCGATCCCGCCACTTCTCGGAAAACCACCCGACCACCGACCACAGCCAGTGGCCCCGCTTGCTCCTGATCCTGGTTGAGTACCAGGCCAGCTCCGTCATCAGCGGTTGAGGGAGGGTCCCGTAGGGGTGTGGGGGCGTCATGCTCTGATCTCCCGGTGGAAGGTGATCCGCCCGGCGGCTGGCTCCCAGCTCACCAGGAGGTTGCGCTCGAGCTCGATCCGATAGCTCCCCTCGGACTTGATCGCCCAGCTGCCCCTGAGGGTGAGCCGGAGATCCTGGGTGAGCTGGCTCTCCCCCCAGTCCACGATCATGGCCTCGGGCGCCAGCATGTCCTTGGTGGCTCCCTGGCGGCTGAGGGTGCCGAGGGCCTCCCTGCTCATCCCGGTGGCCTCGGTGATGGCGCCGGCGAAGAGCTCGGCCAGTCCGCTGGCCAATGCGATATCGGCCGCCATCCCCTCCTGGATCTTGGGCCTGACCTGGGCCTCCACCGCCTTTCGGAACCCGTCCACATTGGAGAACAGAGACCACAGGGCGTCAAAGAGGCGATAGGGCGGCCGCTTGCTTGGTCGCTTGTCCTCCTCGGTGAACTCGGCGCCGGCCTCTAGCAGGTCCTGGTGGATTGACATGGGTGATCCTTTCTACTCGGAGGGCCCCAAGCCTGTGGTTTGGCCTGTCATCCGCGCCACCGTTTTGGCTTGGGGGCCCTCCTCGTTCTGTGGGCGTGGGCCGCCTCAATGAGCTCCGGGTAGCTCGGCAGATCCAGGGAGCTGGCTAGGCACATTTGGTACCGGTAGCCCGGGACAAGGACCTCCACGCAATAGGCCCCGTCCGGCTCACGCCTGTAGTATCTGGCCTCGAGCTCGTCCACCTCGAACCTCTGTGCTCCTTGGAGCATCGCCTCCGCCAGCCGCTGGGACTCCATCGCCCCGATCCCGTGTGACACTAGCCAGCCCTCCTTGGATCGAGGTCCACCCCGTGGGAGTTGTTCCAGATCAGCTTGAGCTCCCGGATCCGCCTGAGGTGGAAGTCCTCGAGGGACTCGTCCGGCCTCTGGCCTCCCTGCTCCCATCGCTCGATCAGCCGCTCCCACGGGCTGTCAGGATCCAGCTTTCGAGGCTGTCCGCCAGGGCTGTGGGTGTGGCGTTTGGGCGCCTGGATTGCGCCGGCCTCGGTGAGCTCCCGCTGGACCCGCCTGCAAATGAGGGCCAGCTCACCGGCGGAGGGGTACTTCTTGGGGTGGTGGTCCTCGGTGGGGGCGAGCTCACAGGCCCGCTCGATCGTGATCGGGTGGTACTTCTTGACCGCCTCCCAGTAGGCCGCGATCCGCCTCCTCCAATGGTCCTCATCGATCACGTAGTACGAGGGATAGCAGTCCCGCATGGCCCCCATCCCTCTGATCAACGCCCTGTGCCCTGCTCGCTCATCTGCCACGGTTGGCCCTCCTCCTGTCCTGAGCCTCCAGCATATCAACGATCCGATCCTCATCCTCGAGCTCTGCGGTCCTCCGGACGGCCTTGGCCGGTTTGGGCTTGCTGGCCCTCTCGCGGATGTCATCCAGCACGGGCCACAGGTAGGCCCAGCGCTTTCCCTTGCACCGAGTGAGGGCCTCGAGCTCGTGGGCCATGATCGGCAGGCGCCTGGATGCCTCAACCGTATCCACGGCCGTGAGGGCCCCCCAGCGCTTGAACCCCCAGGCCTCCAGTTGCTTGAGATCTGAACAGTCCCCGGATCCGCTCTCTCTCTCTCTTGGGACCGGATCGGATCGGGTCGGATCGGATCGGGGTAGGTTTGCTAGCTTGGCGGTTGCTCTGGCTTTTGCCAGGCCACCAAGGCGCCCGGCCTCCGCTCGTTTCTGACGTAAGGCCGCGGTCTCGCTTGCCTTTGGCTGGTAGGCTAGAAAATCGTGGAGCCAAAACCCATCCGCCGGAGGGGCGCCCGAGCTGGCGCCGAGAGCGACCGGACACACAGGCGAGGAGCAGTCGAGAGCGCCGGGAGAGTCAATCGAGAGGTGAGCGAGGCCGACCCGAGCGAGCTCCGAAAGCGCCTTGAGCGGGTAGCGGGACTTGGGGATCATTGGTCTCACCTGTGAGCTCGGGACCCACCCGTCCGTGGAATGCCGGTTGGCGTAGCAGATCGCCGAGACCCACAGCCGATAGGCCGCGTCCGAGAGGGCCGCGATCTTGGGGTGGTCCGGGTGGTTCGAGTCGAGCTTGGTCCAGGTCACAGGGCCCCCAGCAAAAACCCCAACCGCCGGCGCCTCTCGTTGTGTGGACGAGTAAGGTGGGCGCCAGCGGTGGGGAAGTCTATCGGATGTTTTGGATCGTCCACACAGGGCCACCCTACAGGAGGGGCCGGCGGCTGTCTAGATCCGGGTGGTGAGCTCCACGGCCGCAGCCCAGGAGGGCTCCCGACGAGCCCGTAAACCACGGCCGTGGAGCCCATGATCTACCCCCGATCATCGGTGGTGTCGAGGCTGTCCTTGCTCCACTGGCCCCAGCTTGTGGGCTGGTTGCTCCTCGACCTATGGATCACAATCTTGCCGAATCCACTGATCGCTGGGCTGGTGAGGATCCTCTCGAGCTCATCCCGGTCTGAAATTGACCAGTCCACCGGGGCCGAGGACAGCCCGGCGGCCGCCAGCTCGGCCTGTTCACGGGTTGCAGGCGCCAGCAAGCCACCACCGAAAGCCTTGAGCCCGGTGGGTATGTGATCCAGGACGTGATCGGCCACCCACATCCCCTCCCCGGCCGGGTGTGGGTGAAACTCCATCCGGATCGCAAAGTAGCGGTTGACCACCTGCACTATCGAGGGGCTCCAGCAGAGGATCCGCTCCTCCCCGTCCGGGTGCTCGGCCCCGGCGCCATCATAGTTGGTGGCGTATGCTGCGACCCCCTTGATCTCCTGGCCACCGATCACCATGCGGACGGGGCCGCCTTTGGTTTGCCTGCTCATTGGCTCACCTCTTGGCCGTCCTCAATGTAGATCGTGGATCCGTCCTCGCCATCAACCGACTCGGCGCCATCGGCCACCCTAGTGATCAACACCAACCCACCGGCCTCGGCCGCGAGTCCTTGGAGGAGCTCGAGCCCCTTGGAGTCGAGGGCCGATCCCTCATCCACCAGGAGGATCTTGAGCTCGGGGTTGAGAGCAAACCCGATCGCGGTGGAGATCCGGATCGTCTCGGCCCCGCTCGCCTGGCTCAGTGGCACCCCATTATAGAGCACCGATCGGCCCTCAACCTCGAGGCCCTCGATCGGATACTTCACGGCCTCGAGGGCCTCGGCCTTGCGCTTGTCGAGGCCCTTGATCTCGATCGTGCGCTCATCAAGCTGGTACTGGAGCGCCTTGAGATCCTGATCGAGCTGGAACCGCCGAGCCTGGGCCCTCACCTTGGCGTTGTGCTCGTCCAGGCCGGCGAGCTCCTCACGGATCGCCTCGGTGTCCACGTCCTTGAGGTTGCTGGCCTCCTCGGCCGCAAGCTTCCCGGCTGCTCGGATCACATCGAGATCGCGCTTGGCCAGCCGGAGCTGCTCCTCGATCGCTTGGACCTTGGCAACCTCCTTTCGGGCTGTGTGGCGGAGCTCCCCGAGGGTGTCCCGTTTCTTTTGATTCTCCCGGTTGATCTCCTCGGCCGCCTGGAGCTCCTCCACCAGCTCGGCGGAGTTGCGCTCCTCGAACTCGTCCAGGCCGTGATCAGGGAGGGCCTCGAGCTCGGCCTTGGCCTGGCGTTGCTGGCGTCGGATCTCGGACTGCTCCTCCTTGAGGGTGGATCGGTCCTCCTCAATCTCACCGAGGTCCAGCCCGCTCAGATCCGTGAGGATCTCCGCTTGCTTGGCCTCTGGCATTCTCGAAAAGGCCAGCGGGTCAAAGGTGAGATCACCCACCATGGCGTTGAGGGTGGCCTGGGCTGTTTTGGGGAGCGGGACCCCGTCCCGCTGGCTGACCTTGAGCCGGGCCCCGCTGGTGGTCTGGACCTTGCTGATCAGTAGGTTGGTGGTCTCGATAATCACCTCCGCCTTGGTGGCGCCCTTGCGTACAGGCCGCTCCGGGGCGTGCTTCGCCCCGCCCAGCGCCCACCTCAGGGCCTTGAGGGCGGAGGACTTCCCGGCCGCATTGGGTCCGGCCAGGGTGATCATCGGGCTCCCGTCCGGTGTCACCTCCAATGCCTGGATCTTCAAAAAATCTCGGATAGTTAGCTCGATCAGGTGCTCGCTCATTTCCTGCTCGTTTCTCCCCTCCCGGGGCGGGAGGGGACAGAAGTCTGGAGAAATGTCCGGGGACATTTCCGGGGAGTTGTGTCCGGCCCTAGAACCCGGCCGCGTCATCGGTGCCCATCGGGGGAGGGCCTACCTCGGAGTAGTCCGCCAGGACCTCACCGGTGGCCGGGTCCGTCACCAGCTGCCCCTCGATCACGTGGCCGTTGCCATTGGCTGGAGGTGCGTCCTCATCCGTAGGCAGGGGAGGCTCGGCGGGCTCCTCCTGGCGATCGAGCGGTAGGCCCTCCTGGTTGGGCCGACCATTGGCCGCCCGGCGCTCCTGGGGCCGCTGGCGAGCTCGGACCGGCTCGGCCTGCTCGCGCTTGTTCTTGAGGTTCTTGAGCTCCTTGAGCTCCACCCCGCGGGACCGCCCGGCCGGCGGGAGGGCTGGCCGGGACTCCTCCACCCGCTGGCGGATGGGATCTAGCTCGGCGTCATAGTAGGCCATGGCATCACCGCGATCCTCGATCGCCGAGAGCTGGGCCGCCCTCATGGCCGCCTGGTGGAGTAGTGGCAAGGTTTTACACAACCGCTTGACCGCCACCTTTTTGGCCATTTCGTCCGCCCAGTTACCCCATGCCGGCGAGTTGGCCGGGTTGCTATCGCGAGCCCGCTTGATCTGGTCCGTCCCCAGCCAGGCCGCGTCAAAGAGCTCACGATCTGGGGTGAGCGCCACCGCATAGGCGCACCTCACCGGGCCCCGCTCCTTTTCCGTCCCTATCAGCGGGACGTGGCGGACCTCGAGGGGGGCCTCCTGGAAGGTGAACTCTGGGTCATTCTCCCGGACCACTGAGGCCCGCACATGGCCCACCACCTCGGACCGGACGATCTTGAGCCAGCCACGATAGCCGGCCTGGGGGTTTGCCACCGTCCGCCCGGCCATTGGCCCTTTCTTGTGGGTGTAGGGGATGAGGTAGGCCTCACCGGCCACCCCTCCAACCTCGAGGCCCAGGCGCCCCATCTGGGCAACGGCCATCAAGATCGAGAGCGGATCACAGTTGAGGAGCTTCCCGGTGGGATCATTCACGGCCTCGGCGATGGCGATATTGATGATCCTGATCGCCTCGAGGTTGGGCGGGAGGACCGCCTCGATCAGCTCAACCCGTGGCTGGGCGGTGAGATAGTCACGGAGCTCCCGCCGTTTCCGGTTGAGCTCTCGGTCAGTCTGGGCCCCCTGGGGGGCGGATCGGTTCTGTGCTTTCTGAGTCATCGTCGGGTTTCTCCTGTTGGCCGGCCGTGCCGGCGTACACTCATGGTGTATCAGGTCGGGTGGTTTGGATCTAGGGCTCGGGGCCGACGATCGGATCTGTGGGCGGGTCTAGCCATGAGCAATCTGGGTCATAGTCGGGATCGTCCTCATCCATCCAGTCGGAGCAAACCGCATCCCGGAGATCCTCCCATACGTTCCCAAAGAACCATCCACACTCAAACCGGTCATCACGGACCGAGGCGCATAGCTGGCAAGTCCGGTAGACCAACACCACCGGGCGCCTCATGTGCGGATCATAACAGGCCTCACACCGAAATGGCGCACCAGGGGGTATGACCCGATCGCACTCAATGCACTGCCGAGGCTCGGTTGACGTTTGGGCGTCAATGGCGATCAGGCTCTTGAAACAATAGTCCGGCTCAATGCAGACACACGCATCAGCCATGATCAGCCTCGCCGAGCTCCAGCGGCTCCGCCCCGCTCACTTTCTCGATCCCCACCACTTGCTTGATGGGTCCTGGGATCTCGAGGATGGCCCCGGCCTGGCCGAGCTGGCTGAGGAGCTCACGCTTGGCGGCCGCCCCCTTGCCTTTCGGGACTCGGGAGGCGGCCAACTTGAGGAGCTTGTCCTTGCTGACCTTGACCACCCGATCGAGCTCCTCGGGACTGGCCACCACCTGATCGATCACGTGGGCGCCGGCTGAGAACGAGATCGGTTTGGTGATTCTCTCACCGTAGACCCAGGCGGTCCCATCCCCCAGGTCGATCGGGCCGCGCTCGAGCTCGGCCGCGATCAGCTTGTCCACGTTGGCCACCACCCGCCTGAGCAACGTGAGCTGCTCCCGGATTGTGGTCCCGAGGATCTCGCGCGGAACTGGCTCGTCCCCCAGGACCATGGCGCACAGATCGCGGATCGAGGACCGGACCCAGGCGGCCCGGAGCTCACAGGTTGGCTCATGCTGACAGAATACACAGTGAGGGCCGGCCCCCCACTTCCGGCCCACATCCCCGGCCGCGGTGAGTAGCTCGTCCTGGAACCCGTCGATCGCCTGCTCGTCCAGCTGGACGATCTCACGGTCCCCATGGCGGAGCCAGATCTCCACACCGAGGACCGCCCCGGTGGCTGGCATCCCATGCTCGTACACAGCGAGTAGAGCCCCGGCCTTGATCTGGGCCCGGTGGGTGGTCCGGCCGCGGCCGGTTTTCCAGTCCCCTACGCTGAGGAGCTCGAGCGCATCACCGAGGAGAGGGGCGGCCAGGAGATCCAGCCGCCCGGACAACACCACCTCGGCCAGCTCATCCCCGGCGAGCTCCACATTGCCGAGGCTGTGGGTGAGCTTGACCTCATCCCTACACTCGGGGAAGTAAACCCCGAGCTCCTCCCAGGCCTTGCTGGCGGCCCAGTGGATGTATCCGAGATCATCCGGATCGGCGCCGTAGCGGGACGCGATCTCCTCGAGGTCTGGCTCCCTCCCATGCGGGACACAGGCGGCCACCTCATGGCCACTGCTCCCGCTCCGGGCCTCCGGGGAGCTTGGATCTTGTGCGAGCTCAGGCCGCTCCGGCGGTAGCGCCGAGCTCGGGCAGGCGAGGAAACGATCTGCGGCTGAGGGCCAAATCCTGATCTGACGTTCTGGCATGTCGGGTTCTCCTGTTTGGTTGAGTGAGCACCATACACCATACGTGTACGGTGCGAAAGTGGGGGCGCCGGAAGAGCATGTCAGAAAAACCGGCGCCCCCTGATCGGCTGTCGGTTGCCGATCAAGATTCGGGTTGCCCTACTGGGGGTTGGTCTGGCTCTGGCCAGATGCGATCCACGGCCTCCTGGCCCCAGATCTCGATCATCCTGGCCCGGAGGGCCTGATCGTCATGCTCCGAGAGCACACAGATCCCACGGCCGCCGAGGATCCCCGAGCTCCCGCCGATCGCCTTGCCGTTGATCAGCTGGGCCACGTCCACCGAGTTGAGGCCCAGAAACACGATCTCACGGCCGTCCTTGGCGCCGAGCATGGTGGCGATCATTGGCCCACCCCGGAGGATGCGCCGAGCACAGGCGGGGATCCAGCCCCAGCCCACTGGCCAACCTGGCCCCGGAGCTCGGCCGCCCGCTTGATGCGCCGGGCCTTGTCCTGCTCGCTCAGGCGGCTGGCCGTGTCGCGGATCTCGGTGAGCTCATCAATCACGGTCCCAAGTAGCTCCCACTGGAGCTTGTTCTCGGCCGCCAGGAGGGTGGCCGGGTCTCGGACCTGCTCCTCGATCTGGGCCATGATGGCTGTCTGCACCATGGGAGCAAACTCCGCAAATTGGCCCATGGTGATCGAGCAGTAGGTTGGAGCGAAGTCCAACACCAAGGACACCAGGCCCCGGTCATCCTTGACCAGTCTGAGGCTCATAGCTGTGGCTCCATCATGCCGGCGGCCGCCTTGTTGGCCTCGATCAGCTTGGCCAGGATCTCCTCCACCAGGGCCGCGCTGTCGTAGATCGCATTGGACTTGATCAGGCGCATCACCCGGAGGAGCTCCTCCCTGAGCATGTCCCCGCGCTTGCGCTCCATTGCTGCTTGGCTGTGGGTGATCTCATCCAGGGCCCGCATGGCCTCGATGGCGTCTAGTAGCTCATCCCGCTCACGCACCAGATCGAGCACCATATCCCGCTCGGCCTCGAGGTCGGATTGCTTGTCCGCCCTGTCCGCTATGAGCTCCTCGATCTGGCGGTCTCTGGACTCCCGGATCGCCTCCTTGCGGTGGGGGTGGGTGGCCGGTGGCGAGGCCGCCAGCGCCAACCGCTCGAGCTCGGCAGATATGGCGTTTGACTCGTTGGGCTCTAGGGCTCGGACTGTGGACATGGTCGGGATCTCCTGTTTGGGTGTCCATACACCATAGGTGTATGCGCGGTCCCGGTCAAGATCTCAGATCTCGAGCTCGGCCTGGGTGAGCGGGTCCGGTTGCGGCCCCCGCATCCCGGCGAACCGTTGCCAGGGGAACAACGGGCCCGGGTCCAGCTTGCGGCCCTCGGGGGTGGCGATCTCCTCATGCCCGATCAGCCTCAGTGGGTAGCCGGCCTCCCCGAGCTCGTTGAGGTAGCGCTCGAGCGCATCGATCTGCACCTCCGGGTAGGGCTCCCACCAGCCCTCAACCTTGTGGCCGCCCGGGTAGGTGAGCGAAGCAAACACGGGATCGGGTCCCTTGTAGCGGTAGAACCGGCCGCCGAGCTCGTAGAAATATCCCGTGCCAAGGTTCTCCAGCATGAGGTGATTCCCGAGCTCGATCCCGATCGTGGCGGCATTGACCTGTGCTCCCCTGAGATCCAGAGCCTTCCACCTGGACCGGCCCGCATGCCATGCCGATCGGCTGAGGGCCACTTGCTGGTAGACCGATCCGCCCCGCGAGATCGCCAGGTGCCAGCTCCGGCCCAGCGGTGAGGTGGCCGCCCAGGAGCAAAGGGACTGGGTCCGCCCGGCCGCGGTGGCGTGGATCACCTGGCCCAACACCTCCTGGCCGTGCCGATCGCTGTGATCGAGATCCGGGATCCGCTGGTAGGGGTCGATCCAATCGGGGAGCATGCTCAATCCTCCTCGCCGTAGATCTCCGAGATCGTCTGTTGGAGCTGGGCCCGCTTGGACTTGGCCTTGGGTCTCGCCGATCTGGTGACCGGTGAGGCCCTCCTCCTTGGCTCGGGCTTGGGCTCGAGCTCCACCACCATGGCCGGCGGTGGGGGCGCCTCGGCGGACAGGGTCCGGCGGGCCTCCCCTCGTTTGCCTGAGGCGAGAGCCTCGGCCGCCCCCTCGAGGCGGGCCAGCTGGACCTTGAGCTCAGTGATCGCCACCCACTGATCTCGGCGGCTGACCTTCACTCCGCTCACGGTATCGGCGAGGTCCTTGAGCTCCGACTTGAGGAGCTCGATCTCTGTGTGTTGCTTGGCGTTGATCTCGGCGTGCTTGTCATCCCGGGAGGTGTACGCCTCAACCCCCTGGCTCGCCACCCCGGCCAGCGCCATGGCCGCAGCCGCCCAGGTCACCGGCTGTTGCTTGATATGTTTGATCGGCATGATCAACGCTACCAGTCCAGCCCGATCCCGGCCATCCCGTAGGGGTCCACCCGGCCAGAGCCCCACCGATGTTGAGCCCCGGCCTCGGCGTAGCCGTACCAGTGATCATCAAATCGGTAGCGAGCATGGATCCTGGCACCGATCCCGGATGCGTCCGCTAGCACCCCAGCCCGTAGAGTCCCGGCCCCGGCGGCCATCCGCCGGGCCGCATCAAGCCCAGCCTCTACGGGATCGAAGGGTCCGCCGCAGCCGGGGCGGCTGGCGCCGGCGCCGGTGCTCCCGGGCGATTCGAGCCTTGCCCCCTCCGGTTGCTCTCGGCGATTGCATGGCCGATCCGGCTCTCAACATAGGCCTCAGGGCTGGCTACAAAGGACCTGAGCCGGTTGAGGTCTACGAGCTCGAGGCCGAGCTCCTTGGTGAGCTCCCAGAGCTCCGCCCACTCCTCGGGATCCACCTTGCCATCCGCGGTGGCTTTCTGGAGCCAGGCGGATCCATCCTTGCTGTGGAGGATCCGATCATAGGCCATGCCGGCGACACCAACGAGGATCTCATCCACGTGGGCCAGGAAGGTGATCCCTGTTTTGGCCTCGAGCGCATCAAACCAGATCCCCAGCTTTTCCTTGAGCCACTTCCAGAGCCCAAACCCACCGGCCAGGGCCACCACACCACCCACAGCCCAGGGGATCCACTGGAGCCAGGCCAGCCGCCCGGCCTCTTGGAGCTCCTCCGGTGGAGCATCCTGGCCCCAGAGTATCCTGGGGATCAGTACCGCCACCGCAAAGATCAGCGCTCCCACTAGCACCATTGCCCACCGTCTCACCGTCTCGATCATGTCCAGAGCTCCCGTCATGGTTTTTACCTCCGCCGTTTTGGCTTGGATCCTATCCTTGCTTCGATCGTGGTGACGCGGTTGGCCAGATCCCTGGCCTCGGCCCGGAGCTCCGCCACCGCCTCGGTGTTGGTCCGGATCCGCTCGGAGCGCTGGGCATCTGCGATCCGGCCGCGGTTGTAGGCCTCTTGGGCGGCGTACAGGCCGCCGGCCGCTACCAGCCCGAGAGCGAGCCACCCCCTCAATCGCTCGTCCGATTTGCTCCCGCTTTCGCTCATGTCAGTCCGGAAGGTCCAGATCGCTCAGGGGTGGGCCGCCTTCGTCCCCCCAGAATATGGCGGTGATCACCGCCGGGGCCCAGTCCGGTCCGTGTCCAAAGTCTGAGCAGGGATATTGGACGTCCGTGTCCTGGACTGTGCAAGGGGTGGTCCCTCCTTGGCCGGGCCCGTATAGCTTACCATGGCGACAATAGAGGCCGTCAGTCCGTAGCCAACACGGGTTGACCTCATTGAGCATGCTCGAGCAATCGGCCTGGGAGAAATGGTCTAGGCACAGGGTTTCCGCATCCTTCCAGGACTTGAGAAACCGGACCTTGCTGTCCGCCGCCCCGAGCTCGAGCCACCCCCGGCCGTAGTAAAGCGGGGAGTCCACCATCCGGATCACCCACCCGGAGGTGGGGGAGCTGTCCCAGTAGGGATAGGAGGCCTCGGCGTCGCAGTCCTCCTCGGCCGTGGCGAGGACACAGGCCCCGGTAGCGCAATCGCCGAGGACATAGCTCCCGGTGACAGCCGGGATCGTGTGGCCAACCTCATAGGCAAACCAGAAATTCGCACGGGGGAGGGCGTCCACCCGGAGGAACAAGTCCCCGAGCTCCTCACAGGTATAGGGATCGC
>Ga0180438_10001360_pt1 | contig 43553 bp, 38 predicted proteins | sample SS_ome_12_FD_132455 | JGI IMG/M metagenome (GOLD analysis project Ga0180438, IMG submission 132455) | Hypersaline lake sediment archaeal communities from the Salton Sea, California, USA - SS_3_D_2 metaG | ecosystem: Environmental > Aquatic > Non-marine Saline and Alkaline > Hypersaline >...
AAAACCGTTTGAAGGCGGAGCGGGCATGGCTCCTCGCCGAAGAAGTGAGGAGAGCAGAGCCTGAAACCGTCTCCGCCTTGATTTTTTTTCGGAATTAAGGAAAATTAGATAAGAAATCGCAAAGACTGATCCAATCCCGAAATGCCTTTGGGAACCGAGGAAGGGAAATGAATTGACGCTCAAAAAAAGAAAGCCAATCGTCGCCGCCCTCTTGTCTTCTGTGACTCCCGGTCTCGGACAGGTGTATAACGGCCAGATGATCAAAGGGATCATCTTTTTTTGCGCGACCAACCTGCTCATCGTCCTTCTCTCGTTTACCGGGCTGCAGTTCTCTTTTTATGGATTGGCGGCTGTCATTATGCTTGCACTCCTTTTCTGGCTGTTCATAGTCCTGGAAGCGCTCTTCGCTGCCATTAAAATCAAGGAAATCAGGCTCAAGCTCTACAACAGGTGGCCTGTCTATCTGCTCCTCGCTCTCCTGACTTTCGGAATAGACTATGTCTCTACCGATTTCCTAATTGAAGATGTTCTGGGAATCAAAGGGAGTAAACTTTATTCGGGCTCAATGCTGCCCACTCTCCAAAAGGGCGAAAACATAATGATCGGCCTTAAGTACTATAAGGTCAGAAAGATGCAAAGAGGAGATATCGTCCTCATCAACTTCCCACAAGACCCATCTAAAGAATCGCTATATAGGGTAATAGGCCTGGAAGGAGAAAAAATCGAGATAAAGGAGAGGCGAGTATTTATAAATAATCGCCCTCTCCAGGAAGATTATAAAATCTTTACAAAAAGCAGGATGGACTCTGAAACCAAGGGTCCCATTTCTCCTGACCTCCTCAGAGATGATTATGGACCGGTGATGGTACCGTGGGGCACTTGCTTTGTTATGGGAGACAATCGTGACAACAGCTATGACAGCCGGTACCGCGGATTTGTCCCCTTAAAGAACATTAAAGGTAAAGCGCTCTACATATATCTCTCAGGGGATATAACCCGGATCGGAAGGAAGATAATGTAGTGGCAAGATAGACAGCCTTTTGAAGTGAAAATGAATCCGAAAATAAAGGGAAAACCTCAGCAGAAAAAAACATTCCTCCAGATTTTGCGCGTGAAAATTAAAAAAATTCTGACCGTACTTTTCGCCATGGGAATTGATAAACATCTGGATTATGATCAAGATGAGATAGGCCTAGAAACCAACAAAAAAGAAAAAAAGTAGATTGAAATGAAAAGAAAAAGCTGGCTGTCTAGGGAAATAAGCAAAAGGGGGTATATGGTGGGTCAAATCCTGTCCAGCCAGCCAAACAGGATTTTCTAGTATTATAGCATAAATCATATAAAATTTGTAGTAATAATAGGATTATTTTTAAAAAAAATTTGAACATCTCTAAATGGCTATTCATCAGTCGGCCGAAGCACACGAAAAATTAATCCTGATTAAAGAAAATTTTATGATTAAATTTTATATTCGGCTGTCATTCTCCACCTAAAAACTCCGTTTGCGCGGCAGACATTCCGTTTTTCAAATCCTTAAATATCTTCGGACACACTTCGGCATTATCCCAAACCTCTCAATAGTTTGGAAAAAAAGGGGGGCGCTGGCTGTTTGAGGGGAAAAGAAGCAAAAGGGGTTGACTGTGAATATACCCTGCCCAGCCAGCGTAACAGGGTCATCAATTTAGTCGCAAAAAGAATAAAAAAATTGAATAATGTATTTTATTTATTTTTTTCTTTTTTCTGGTAAACTATAATTCCATTCGAAAAGGAGGTTTCAGATGGCAACCTACATCATCCTCAGCCGGATTTCGCCTGAAGCGTTCAGCGATCCCTTTGAATTCAAAAAAATTGCCGAAACAGTAGCTTCACAGATTAAAAAGCAGTGCCCTGATGTCGTATGGAAGGAGAGCTACTCGACAACAGGCCGCTTCGATGTCGTCGATATCGTTGAATCAGAGGATCCAAAACAGATAATGAAAGCGGCCATGATTATCCGGGCCTACGGTCATTCGACCACCGAAACACTGGCGGGAATCCCCTGGGACGATTTCCTTAAAATGATTTAGCCAGAACTTGGTCTTCTTGAGCCCTGGCCGTTATTCGAAGTTTTATCTACCACCGAAAGAATCCCTATAAAAAAAAGGGAAACGGAGTTCTCCTCCATTTCCCTTTCTACGCAAAAATAATCTGCTTACACTTTACTCGAACCAGACTTTTATCGAGACATTCTCATCGTCATCATAAATCTCGATAAAAACCATCGGGCCGATCTTTTTCAGCTCTGCGAACAACTTCTTAAGGTCAATATCGCAGTCATGATCGTGGAACTTGACGTGATTGTCGTGGGCGCAGGCCAAAACCATTTCCACCACGGCTATCGGCAGTGTGACCTTGAGTTTGGCCTTTCCTGTATCGTTATCCGTGATCAGCACTTTGAACCACTGCACTTCCTGTCCGGGCGTGTAATCCGGATTTTTCTTCACAGCTTTCTTGATTTTCTGCAGGTCAACATGGCCATCGGCAAGAAGAAGACTCGGAAGAACCACAGCCAGCACAAACAGGACTAAAATTATAATGGCCGCTTTTTTCATCATATGCCTCCTATATTTTATTCTATCCAGATTTTGATCACTGTTCCTTCTTCTGGATTTTCTATCGTTATGATTTCCCCTTTTTGCATCAGAGTCTTTGTGATCGTATCCGGGTCATACCCTTCCCTCCTCAGTTCGGCTTTTTCTTCCTCTGACATGGAGCCAAAGACAAGATCCGCCAGAGCCCAGGGGATGTCGATCTTCAGAGTCAATTTGCCGTGTTTCCAGATTCTGATTTTCAGCAGCAGTGCTCTGCTCTCGGGCATCTCGTCTTCCAGTTCCTTCAACGCATCGGGGTCGATACGGAGGAGGGCGATCTTGGCCCTGTCTCTGAGCTCATGGTCTTTTTCCTTCTGGATAATCTCTTTGAGGACGGGGACTGCTTTGGCCGTAACCTTTTTATCTTCCACCTGGCTCAACACGATGGCGGCAATATACCTGACTACCCGGTTCGAATGGGCCAGTCTCTCTTCAATTTCTGATAGATACGACCTTCCCCCTTTCTCGTAGAGCTCGTAGGCCAACTCTATGATATCTCCTTCCGCATCTACGATGAGACTACTGCTCCGGTCTTTACGTTTGATGTACTCCTGGTAGGCTTTCAAGGCATCACGCTCTTTGCCTCCCTGCTCCTTCAGACACTTGGCTCTGTAGAACATAGCCTGGGAAAACCAGCGACTGTCCGGATATTCATCCATGAGCTGTTCCAACTTTTCCTGGGCTTTCTTCCACTCTTTATCAAAAATCAGTATTTTGGCTTCTTCGAAAAGCTTCTTGTCCGGCTGGGCGTGAGCGTAGGCGTGAAGGAGAAAGAATGCCGCAAGAAGAATCCCGATGTATAAAATTGATTTTTTCATTTTACATCTCATTTTGCTTCTCCAGCTCTTTCCTTAATAGATTTATCTTCAGTAAAACCTGTTTGTCTTCGATCATTCTCTGAAGCTTAGTGACTTCCTCCGCAGAGAGACGGACGCTGATCTGAGTCAGCTCGTGGAAGAGGAATTCAATCTGGTCGCAGATCGCTTTGGCTTTGGCCAACTGGAATCTGTCCAGCTGCGGATTGATGTATTTTTTCTTGGTGAGCAGGTCTCTGGCCTGTTCGGCCGCGTATTCGCTCTGCCAGAAGTCCGCAGACCGTTCAGAAGGTGAATGGACAAAATCCAGGAGTAAGTACTGGCTTCTCTCCAGATAGTCCAGTGTATCTCTCCTGGCTATCTCCTGCTCCGCCTTTTCTAGAAAATCCCGTGGAGCAAAGAATCCTGCTTCCGCAACATCTGTTGGCTGAGGAGATCTGAAGACCATGAAAGTGACGACCGCACCCAGTACGGCACCGATGAGGAGACCCGCATAGACCGGTTTCAACCTGGGCTGAAAAAGAAATCCCGAAACCTTCATCAGCCAGGATTCGCGATGAGGACGGGCCTCTTTCCTGAAAACATTTCTGGATATCTGTGACGGGAGAGCCTCCCAATCAACAGTGGCCATGGCCTCATCTATATCTTTCTGGAAAACATCCGCCGCTTGAGTGACCGCCTTGAACTCTTCGAGTTCTCCGCGGCAGCCGGGACATTGGTCGAGATGAGCGTTAAAAAGCTCCCGCTCGTTTTTCTCAAGCTCTCCATAGAGGAAAGCCACCAGGTCTTTTTTTATCCTCTGGCAGTTTATCATAGCTGTCCTCCCATATACGGGGCGACTAAGCCTCTTAAATTTTGAACCGCTTTATAATGAAGAGATTTCACCGTTCCCAGAGAAATCCCTAAAACTTCGGCGATTTCTTTGTATTTGAGCTGGTTATAGTGCTTCATGACGAATATCATTCTCTGTCTCTCCGCCAGCTTCTTGATACACGTCGAAAAAATCCTTTTTAGGTCTGAGGAGGCCTCCGGATTCGTGTCGCTTTGAGCGGATAGATTCATCTCTTCGACAGGTGTATCGGTCTTCAGGTCTCGATTCTTTCCGTAGTTTTTCCGGTAGTAATCGATGCACAGGTTTTTGGCGATCTGGAGAAGCCAGTTTTGAAAATTCTCACCCCGCCTGAACATATTCACTTTTTGATAAAACCTGAGAAAAGTCTCCTGAACGATGTCCAAGGCATCATCCCTATTCCGGAAAAAAGAATAGGCCATCACGAACACTCTTTTCTGGTAAAGGTTGGTCACAGTCATGAACGCGTCTCTGTCTCCTTCTTTGATTCTTTCGATAAGAGCATGGATATCCTCATGCGAATGGATTTCATTTCCTTTCAACTTTTTTTCTTCAGCCAATTTTTTTGGGTACTCGAACGTTTTTTCTAATCCAGCCAAATTAAAATCTTCCCGATTGAAACTTCACAGTGTAGAACGAGAAGATTTTTAAAAAGGTTCACTCCTAATTTAATAAATTCGGGGCCGCATCTCAATAAATTTGGAGTTTTAAATTTGAGGTCGCATCTCAAAATTCAACATTTTTCTTTCTCAGAAACGAGTCAATCAGAGGAATAATTTATTAACGGCAATTCAAGAAATAAATAACGATAAGATCTCTATTCGGTTAAAAGGCATTCTCCCGGCCCCAATTCACAGAAGTAAATGTCGAATGTTGAAATGCAACCCCTTTCTATAATTGACGCAGATGGATTTGTTCGTATCATTGCGAGCGAAACGTAGCAATTTCATAAATAAAAAGACAATCCTCATTTTTCCTTATGAGATTGCCACGTCATTGCATTCCTCGCAATGACACAAGCTTGTGATTACGTTGCTTTGCCCACGATGACATCAATCACATTACTTCGATATAACCTCGATTATTTATACCGGACCCAGCGGATGATCTCTGTGAATTTCGGGGGTTTGCCGTACATCAAAATCCCCACTCTGAAAATCTTAGCCGCCAGCCAGGCCATCACAAGGACAGCCAGGATAAGGAGGACGATGGCACCCCCAACCTGAATAAAAGGAGGGAGCAGGACAGAAACACGGAGCATCATGATGATCGGGGCAAATAACGGGAACATCGACAGGAACACAGAGAGTGCGCTGTCAGGGCTCCGGATGACAAAGATCAGGAGCAGCAAGGGGAGGACCAAAAACATTGTAATTGGCATCATGAGCTGCTGGGCTTCTTTCTCTGAATTGACCATGGAGCCTACAGCGGCATAGATTGTGGCATATAGAAAATAGCCGAGAATGAAAAAAACCACAAAGTATACAAAAATATACGTCGGGATGCTCACCAGGTTGAATTCTGCGCCGGCAGGGATAAGTGTTCGACTGTACTGAGTCGCCGCCAGGCCGAATAAAGCCCAGATAGAGAATTGAGTCAGGCCCACCGCCCCGATCCCCAGTATCTTTCCCAGCATGAGCTGAAAAGGCCTCAAAGAGGACAGAATGACCTCCACAACCTTTGAACTTTTTTCCTCGATCACACCTCTCATAATCACAGAGCCATAGATAAAAATGGCCATGTAGAGAATGAGTGCCAGAAAGTAGGAGACCATGAATGTCCCCATCGTGTCTTTTTCTTCTCCTTTTTTCGTCACTTTAATGGGTGTCAAACGGACTCGTTTGATATACTGGGAAACCTTCTGGGGGTCCAGGCCCTCTTTCCTCAGCCTTTTCTCGATGATGACGCTGTTCAAAGCCTCGTTGAGTGCTGCTAGCTCCTGAATATCTGTTGTATGCTGCGCCACATACTCCATATCTCTTTCCTTAGCTTTTTCTTTTTTTGCGGCTGTCTCTGTATCTTTGACCTCGAGCACATCTTCGGGAATCAGTATATAGGCAGAAAGCTCCTCGTTGAGCACTTTTTTGTTCAACTCTTTTTTCAATTCCTCGACGCTAACTCCGGGGAGATGCTCCGTCTTCTTGAGGACATAGCGGCGAAATCCGTCATCAAGCCTGTAGTCTTCCTGGCCGAGTCTTCGATCCAGGTCCAGAAAAATTTCCTGGCTGAGGTCGACCACTCCGATGGTCTTTTGCTTATCCACAGCCATCGTGCTCATGATCACCGGAACGACGATGAAAGCCGCCATCATGACCGGACCCAAGATAGTTCCGATGATAAAGCCCTTGGTCCGGACGATCTGTATGTATTCTCGTTTAATGACTGATAGTATCTTCCTCATCTCTGACTCCTTTTCCACCCACTTTATCGATAAATATGGCATTCAATGAGGGTTCCTGGACTTCATACTTGTTGATACTGATTTTCCCCACCAGGTTCCGGAGAAGGGCCTGGGGATCGGACCGCTCTTTGAGCTTGATTTCCATGAACTTTCCGTAATCGTCTATTTTCTCCACTTCAGGAAAATTCCGGATAAAACCGGCATCGCCATCGTAATCCAGGACTACGGTATTCTTCCCGTACTGTTTCTTGATCTGGCTCAGATTTCCCTCCAGGACCATCTCCGCTTTATTGATCAGACAGATGTCATCACAGATCATTTCGACCTGCTCCATGCGGTGAGTGGAAAACACGATGGTCCGGCCCTTGCTTTTCATCTCCAGCATGATATCCTTCAAAAGTTTGGTGTTCACCGGGTCCAGGCCGCTGAAGGGCTCATCGAGTATAATCAGCTCCGGCTGGTGGATAACAGTCACGATAAACTGCAGCTTCTGCTGCATCCCTCTCGAAAGCTCTTCGACTTTTTTAGCTTTCCATTCCATCAGGTCAAACCTCTCCAGCCAGAAATCAATCTCCTTTTTGGCAGGGTTGCCTCTCAAGCCTTTCAGTTCAGCCAGGAACAGGAGGAGCTCACCCACTTTCATCTTGGGATAAAGCCCCCTGTCCTCAGGAAGGTACCCTATCCGCTCTTTCATTTCGTCGTCCATCTTCCGGTCCAGGATTTTGATCGAGCCTTCATCAGGGATGATGATGTTCATCGCCATGCGGATAGTCGTTGTTTTTCCCGCTCCATTGGGCCCTAGAAGGCCGTAGATCTTTCCTGTCGGGATCTTGAATGAGAGTTTTTTGACCGCATAAAAATCGCCAAATTTTTTTGTGATGTTTTCAATCTCCAGCGCATTCATCTTATTTTCCTTTAATCGGTGGGATTATTCTTCTGAATCGTAGTAGACATTGAACTTATCAGAAAAACACACGTTTAGAGTGAATCTCACTCACACGCCTTATAAATATACCCTATCTCCATGATAAATCATAACTTTCTTTCTTCAAGACACGTAGTATATATCTGATATACGACTACAATTAGATACGGTTTTCTGGTATATTTTATTCGCACACAAAATCGAGTACATTTCCTCATTGAAAAGGAGAAAAAATGAAAAGAGGAAAATACATACTGATCATTATTCTGATATTTATCGTTATAGGCATAGCGGCTGTCGTCTCGCTCTTTTTCTACGAGCTCGGCAGACCTCCCACTGTGAAAGCCCGCTCGTACCTGGAACTCAGCTTATCAGGACCGATTCAAGAGAGAGCGGTTCCGGATGTCATGATGACTATGTTTGCAGGAGTACAACCTCTCTCGATGCACGACATCTGGATGAACATCCAGAAAGCCAAGGTGGACAGCCGGATAAAATCTCTTGTCCTGCAGATCGGTTATCTTCAATGCGACTGGGCAAAAGCGAACGAAATCAGGGAGGCTATCCTGGACTTTAGAAAAACCGGGAAAAAAGCCTACGTCTACATAGAAGAGGCTCCCGAGTTCGATAAGGAATACTTTCTGGCCACGGCCTGCGACCGGATCGTCCTTCATCCTCTGGGTTTTATGGGCATCAACGGCATCGGAGGATACATCCCCTTCTTCAAGAGAACCCTGGATAAACTCGGAATTGAAGCGGAAATCGAACATGTCGAAGAATACAAGACAGCCTACAACATGTTTACAGAGAATGGATTCACTCCGGCTCATCGAGAGATGATGGAATCTCTCTACAGTGACCTTTACTCCCACTATGTTAAAGCGATAGCCGAAGCCAGAGGAAAGACTGAAGAAGAAATCAGAGACCTGATCGACCACGGCACCTTCCAGGGAGAAGAGGCGTTAGAGGCAGGGCTGGTGGACAACCTTCTCTACTGGGACGAATTCGAAGACATCCTTCAGGATAGAGGAAGAAAGCTGTACAAAATCACTCACCAGCAGTATACGAAAATAAAGCCGACTTCTCTGGGTTTATTCAGAGGGAAAAAAATTGCCGTCATCTACGGAATAGGTCCTATCCATACAGGGGAGGGCGCCTATCAAACTATGGGAGGCTCAACGTTCGCCCGCACCCTAAGAAGAGTCAGAAAAGACAATTCCATCGCAGCGGTTGTCTTCCGAGTCGACAGCCCGGGTGGCTCAGCGGTCGGTTCAGATGTGATCTGGAGAGAGGTTTATCTAACAAAAAAAGAAAAACCGATAGTTGTCTCTATGTCCGATGTGGCTGGCTCGGGCGGATACTGGGTATCCATGGCGGCCGATAAAATCGTTGCTCAGCCTCAGTCACTCACCGGTTCTATCGGAGTGATCTCAGGAAAATTCAACTTAGCCCGCCTCTACGAAAAGCTGGGAATCACGGCGGAAAAAATCGCTTACGGAGAAAAAGCTGATATATACTCGACTCACAGAGGTTTCACTCCTGAAGAGAGAGAACTCCTCAAAAAAGAGATTCTGTGGATTTATGACAAATTCCTCGACAAAGTCGCAGACGGAAGGAATATGAACAGGGAGGAAGTCGACAGAATCGGAAAAGGCCGAGTCTGGACAGGAAGCCAGGCCAAAGAAAATGGCCTGGTGGATGAGCTCGGTGGATTATCGCGAGCGATTGAAGTGGCGAAGGAACTCGCAGATATCCCGGCTGAGGAAGGAGTCGGGCTTGTTATCTGGCCAAAAAAAATCTCACTCTGGGAAGTTCTCATGGGAAGGTGGTTCGCTTCGACAAAAACCGGTCTTCATCCTGATCTGGAAAAGATACTTTCTGTGTTTCAAATGCTGGGGAGCGAGAAAAATCTGGCGCTCATGCCTTTCTGGTTCACCATCGAGTGAAAAGTAAGAACGCCACACTTTCTTCGATTTCTGGCAATAACAAAGGAAAAATTGTTATTGCGGACGCATTGTAGCAATCTTATAAGTCAGTCGTTGCTTTTTTCTTAAGAGATTGCCGCGCTTCGCTCTCAATGACATCCACTCAATCGACAAATCAACAACAAGAAAATTGGGGACTGTCCCCAATATTTTGTCCCCCGCAACGACACAAGAAAATTTGGGACCTTCCCATTTTCCGTTCAGCGCCTGTCCAAGGCAACTGTTTCAATACGCATAGGATGAGGGGCAGATCATCCGGAAGTCACAAAAGCTGCAGTTGTGCCAATCGGGACGGGCAGTGAAATCCTGAGCCCGGATGCCCGTTTCCGCCTCCTTGATCTTTTCCCAAGCTTTATCCAGCTTCTCCCCTTCTTTGGGCGCATGTCCGATAATATCTGACTCTAAAAAATAGAGCTGAGCCTCAACAAGAGGAGATTCCTGTGTCTTGAGAAAAGAGAGCGCGTACAAATCCATCTGGAGGCTGTCCCTCGTTCTTTTATCCGCTTCTTTCTGCCCTTTAATTTCAGTGGCTTTATAATCGACGATAATTGCGCCTTCCCCGGACAGGTCGATCCTATCCCAGCGCCCGATGAACCTCACATCATCCATCTGCCACTTGAAACTTTTCTCTAGAAAATGAGGGATCTGTCCGGAATCTTCCTCTCTGCGGTGGAAGCGGCGCAACGCTTTTCTTCCGGCTTTCTTTCTCATCTCTTCATGTTCCCGGCTGAGAAATCCCTCGTTGATCCAACGTTCTTCATAGGCATCCAGCAATTTTTCCAATGATATTTTTTTTCCGGACATCTTGCTGTGCAGGTAGAAATGAATCGTGTTGTGAAGAACCCGACCGAATACTAGGTTATGATGAGGGAGAACAGGAATGCGCATGACATGCCTGTATTTGTAGCGGAGAGGACAGGTCAAATAATCATCCACCTGGAAATAGCTTAAAGTCAAGACGCCTTCCACCTTTTCCTCGGATACGATCCTGGGCTGTGGAGCCGATTCCGCATACCTTTGAATCTCCTCCAGAGGAGAGGTCTGAAGAACCTCATCGCTCATTTTGGCAAGGTCAAAAACCTCAAGCACAAAAGGGCTGACTTTTTTCAACCGCTTCAAACCGTAATCCCTAGCCCATGTCAAATACAAGAACTTCTTGGCTCGTGTCATACCCACATAGAACAGTCTCCTCTCTTCCTGGAAGTAAATCTTCTCTTTCTGCTCAAGCCCGTATGAGGATCCCTTGGGAACCTTATCCTTCAGTATTTTATCGGGAATGGGGATCTTTTCTTTTCTCTCCCTTCCCGGGAACCTGTCACTGATCAAGCTGACCATGAAGACTACGGCGAACTCCAATCCTTTGGCTTTATGGACCGTGAGCACGTTGACGGCATCCTCTTCCAATTCGGCTTCGGCGGTCGCAGGATTGTCTCCCACCTGCTGGAGAAGGTCGAGATGTCCGGCAAAAGAATAGATGGAGTCATCTTCGGTCAGTTCGGAGAAATTTTTCACCTTATCAAAGAAAATCCGGATATTCTTTATTTTCAGCTCCGTCTCAGGGCTCAATCCCTCAACCAGAGTTTTCAGATAGCCGCTGCGCTCGATAAAGGAATAAATCACTCTTCCCGCATTCTGAGAGCTCGAGAGTTTGACGAAATAAAGCAAGTCCTCGAATATTTTCTTGATTTTGGCTTGAGTCAAATTTGAGATTTCAACAGGAATCTGTCCCTCATGTATTTTTTTAAAAACCTTATGGAGAGGAAGATTCCTTTTATGAGCATAGTTGGAGATAACTGTCAAATCATACGGATCCGCCTTGTAGATCTCTGACAATGCCAGATAAATAAGGCTTTTACTGTCTTCAAAATCGGTGAGTGACTTAATAAAGGAGATAAGGATCTTCACCTCTTCCTGAGAGTAAAGCCCCCGGCTTCCAGAAAAGCGGTAGGGTATCTCTTTCATGTTCAAAGCCCGGAGGAAAGGATCGGCATCCGCATTCCTCCTAACAAGGATGGCAATATCTCCATACTTGAGACCTTCCATCACTCTTTCTCTTATGATGCGGGCGACTTCATCGGCTTCCTGGGAAAGGGTGTCAAACGGAAGCCTGTAGATGCATTTGCCATCGCTTGGTATGGTGGATTCGAGCTTTTTATCGATCTCTTCTTCGAACTCCAGCCGGTCTGGATTATTCTTCCTGATCAGCTGGCTGGCAGAATCGAGGATATCTTGAGTGGAGCGGTAATTGATGTTGAGAACAACTTTCTTGTAATCCGGATAAATCTTCCGAAAATTGTGGATGTTGCTTAAAGACGCCCCCCTGAAGCGAAAAATGCTCTGGTCATCGTCCCCGCAGACAGTCAGGTTTCTGTGTTTGACTGCCAGGAGTTTCAGGAGCTCGAACTGGATATAGTTCGTATCCTGGAATTCATCGACAAGTATGTATTTGTATTTCTCTTGAAATTTCTTCAGGATGGAGGGCCTCTTCCGGAAAAGCTCCACGACCAGCAAGACCTGGTCTTCAAAATCGATCTTCCCTTCTTTCTTCAACAGCTCCTGGTAGCTTTCATACACCCGTGCGACTTCCAGATGTTTTTGGGCTTCCTCTTTCTCCGCTTTGTTCGAGGCTTTCTTGACAAGCTCCCGCGAATAATTCAGGTAGGCATCAGGTTTGATGTCTTCCTGTTTCAACCTCTTGATGGCATTCAGGAGCTCCTGGATGTGTTTAGCCGGGTAACTGAGGGGGCGGTAATATTTCAATGGGAATCTAAAGAGATGTTCTCTGAAGAAAATGGCCTGTTCCACATCATCCAGAAGCTTGAAATCAGGAGAATAGCCCAATTCAATACCGTAATCTCTGAGAACCCTCTCCCCGAATGAATTGAATGTGCTGATCTCGACAAAAGAATAGCTGTACGGAATCAGGAGGTCCACTCTCTCTTCCATCTCATTCGCGGCCTTCTCAGTAAATGTGACCGCAAGGATTTCTTCAGGTTTGGCCAGCTTGGAAGCTATGAGATAAGCGATCCGGTGCGTGATGACTTTTGTTTTCCCTGTTCCTGCCCCGGCAATGATGAGAAGCGGGCCCGATCCGTGGTTCACAGCTTCTTTCTGGACAGGATTCAGGGGTTCCAGCAAATGACGCAAGCTTTCATCATGGAGTAATCGGGACATGCTCTAAACGAGGTGAAAAGCGTTTTATTTTTTTTTATCGACGATGACGATTTCGTCCGGCTTCTGCAGCCACAGTTTCTCTCTCGCTTTTTTTTCCACTGCTTTCGGATTGGTTCTCAACTCTTCAATCTCCCGCACCAGCTTTTTTTGCTTCTCCTCGAGACGTTCCACTTCTTGCAGCAAATCTCTCTGGACCTTTTGGGCTCGATAAATCTCGATGAGTCCCTTCTTCCCAAAAAAAGAGGCCAGAAACAAGACCAAAAAGAAAGACACCAAGGCAATAATGATAATTTTCTTCCGGAAAGATAAGCTGGTTTTTTCTTTCCTCTCTCTCAAGAAATCAACTCCATTCCCAAATCTATGAGTCTCCCGACTTCATCCTTTGTGCCCGATTCTGCATAGTACCGCATGAGAGGCTCTGTTCCTGAGTGGCGGATAAGAAGCCAGTCGTCATCAGAAAAATCCATTTTGAGCCCGTCGATCGTTTCGATATTCAAGACCTTCCTGTCTCCGAAATTTTTGGGAGGGTCCTCAATGATCCTTCTCAATTTTCTCTCACTATCCGCCGTCAAAGGAACGCTTTTTCTCCAACCCACTCTTTTTCCGTATTTGCGGAATAAATTATCAATCAGCTCTGAGAGAGTTTTTCCGGATGAGGCCATCATTTCTGCAACAAGAAGACCGGCAAATATTCCATCTTTCTCAGGAAGATGGTCCTTGATTGCCATACAGGCGCTTTCTTCTCCTCCAAAAAAAATTTTATTCTTTAGAAAAAGATCAGCCAGGTATTTGAAACCGACCGGGGTTTTATACAGAGGGAAATCGTGTTTCCTGGCTATCCGGTCGACAAGATGAGTCGTGGCCACTGAACGGGCCACTCCTCCCTTCCAGTTCTTTGTTGAAACGAGATAATCCAGCAATAATGAGATAATCAAATTCTGAATGATGAAATTCCCTTTTTCGTCCACGATCCCGAAGCGATCGCCATCAGCGTCAGTCGCGATCCCAAGATGACACCCCTTCTCTCTGACAAGAACCTTCAGCTCCTCAAGATTCTCTTCAGAACAGGAAGGCGTGATTCCTCCAAAATAGGGATCGACATACCCGTGGATTTCCTCGACAGGTATGTGATTCTCTTCCAGGATCTCATCCAGATATTCCCGACTCGCTCCGTAGAGGAGGTCCACTGCAATTTTGATCTTTGACTTCCGGATCTGCTCAAAATCAATCTTATCCTGAATAAAGGCAAGATAATCATCCTGAAGATCTATTTTCTCCACAAACTCTGACCGGGGATAATAAGGGCAGACCGGGTGCTCATTTTTAAGGGATCTGATCTCTTCTTCGATTTTATCTGTCTCCTCCGGCATCGCAGGCGCACCGGTCTCTGTGTTGTACTTGAGACCGTTGTACTCAGGAGGATTAAACGAAGCCGTGAAATTGATTCCTCCTTGCGCTTTTCTCTTGATCACCTGGAAAGCCAGCGCTTGGGAAGGCGCGTCCCTGTCTGTCAGAAAGACATGAATCTGGTTGTGGGAAAGGACCTTTGCTGCCTCAAACGCGTATCTTTCTGAGAGAAAACGAGTGTCATAATCCACCACGACTGATATTTTTTTTGCTGAGAACTTCTTGTTCAGATAATTGGCTATTGCCTGAACTACTGTCCTGACATTCTGGAAAGTAAATTCTTCCCCCATCACGGCTCGCCACCCCGAAGTGCCAAATGTAATCATTATTTTTTCAAAATTATCACAAGAACAGAGGAAAAGCAACTGTCAAGATGGGGTCAGGGCTCGACATTCGACATTTTTTATTCATCTCCCTCCTCCTTTTCACCTTGTTGAGTATTAATGAAAAGTCAAACCGAAAAAGATCTCTGAATGAGAAATGTCGAACCTTAAGACGCAAATCCTCCATTTTCGAAGGTCCACGAATGTCGAATGTCGAGCCCTGACCCCATCTTGTCATTTGACATTTTCCTTATAAACCTCTTTTCTTTTTGTATCGTTGGCATTTAAAATAGTCCTGTCTACGAAAGAGTGCTGAATTGGAAATGTTAAATGTTCAGACACAGCCCTTTAAAAACCGCTCTCTGGCTGGGATATTCCTCGTCTCCTCGGCAACCCTCTGCCTGGAAATCTCTCTGACAAGGTATTTTTCTATCTCCCAACAGTACCATTTCGCTTTTTTGGTGGTCAGCATTGCTTTTATGGGATACGGTGCCAGCGGGTCGTTTCTATCTCTTCTCAAGATCCGTGATTCAATGGACCGCGATAAATTCCTCTCCTGCAGCTCACTTCTCTTTTCTCTGACCATACTCGCGTGTTTTTTTCTATGCAATCTCCTTCCTTTCGACTTCATCAAACTCTCTTGGGATAAGAGTCAAATCTTCCTCATCTTTCTCTACTACTTCCTCCTTAGCATTCCGTTCTTTTTCGCCGGTCTCACAATATCATTCGCCATTTCCAGCGCTTCAAACCTGGTGAACAAGATATACTTTTCAGATCTGTTGGGGGCAGGGACCGGTACTCTCTTCGTTCTGGTCGTCTTTTTGCCCAGGGGAGACCGTGGAGTCATCCTCTTCATTTCATTCCTGGCTCTTCTTGCTTCTCTTCTTTTCAGCAGCGGAAGGTCCATTCGCTTTAAATTTCTTCTGGCGAGTCTCATGGCCGGAGAAATTGTTCTCTTTCTGCTCGCTCCTTCCTGGCTTAGTTTCAGAATCTCTCCCTACAAAGCTCTGCCGGTTGCCTTAAAATTTCCTCAGGCAAAACACCTTCTCACCAAATGGAATGCTGCCTCCCGGATCGATATCCTGGAGTCCACTGCCCTCAGATATGCTCCTGGATTGAGTCTCCTGTATGATAAAATCCTTCCCCCTCAATTCGGACTTTCCACGGATGGAGATGAACTTTCCGCCATCACTCCCATGGTGAACAGACAAGATTCCTCCCTTGAGTTCCTTTCCTTTCTTCCTGCATCGTTGGCCTATTCCTTTGTGGAGCGCCCCCGCACTCTCATCATCGAGCCAAAAGGAGGGCTGGATGTCCTTTCTGCTCTTTACTTCAACGCGGGTCAGGTAAAGGTCATTGAGAGTAATCCGCTCACCTTGAAGCTCCTCCGAAAAGAGCTGGCCAAGCCATCCGGAGACCTCTATCTTCAACAGAATATTCAGTGTATATCTGCCAACAGCCGTTCAGCCTTGAAACAGGAAGAAGGCACTTACGATTTAATCGTCTTTTCCCTGACAGATGTGTTCGGCGCCTCTGGAACAGGCATGCGCGGATTCAGCGAAAATTATCTGTACACAGTCGAATCATTCGCTCATATAGTGGACCGATTATCTCCGAACGGGCTCATCAGTATGACCCTCTACATCCTGCCTCCTCCCAGGCAGGAGATCAAACTTCTTGCCACCTGGATAGAGGCCATGGAAAGGTGCGGCCTGAACCCAGCCTTGCATACAATCGCCCTCAGAAGCTGGGGAACCATCAGCTTCTTCGTCAAAAAAAGCCCTTTCACTCCGGACGAAATCCAAAAATTAAAGGACTTCGCAGCCAAATGCCTTTTTGACCTGGTCTACTATCCAGGAATCAAAGCGGAAGAGGTCAACATCCACAACATCCTGGACAGTCCCCTCTACTACGATCTCACTCTTCAGCTTCTCTCTCCTCCAGAAAGAGAGGAGCTTTACAGAAAGTATCTCTTTCAAATCAAGCCGGCGACGGACAACCGTCCTTTTTTCTCAAATTTTTTCAAGTTGACCAAACTGAAGGCCACTTATCGAGTCCTCAGCCAGAAATGGCTCCCTTTTCTTCAAGGCGAATTTCTGGTGTTCCTTCTTCTCATCCAATCGATCATAATCGCTTTTATACTGATACTTCTGCCTTTAGTTATTTACCGCAGGCGGGGAAAAAGAAAAAAAGGCGCAGCCGTAAAAACCTTTGTCTACTTCGGCTCAATCGGGATGGCATTCATGTTTGTGGAGATAATTTTTATCCAGCAATTCATTCTCTTCCTGGGGCATCCCCTTTATTCGACTTCAGTCATTATTTTTTCTCTGCTTTGCGCTTCCGGCACAGGAAGCTTCTTTTCAAAAAAGATCCTTGGCCAGGACTTGAGAAAAAACCTGAGGAAAAGCCTTCTCATCTGTGCGGGTCTCGTTGTTCTTTATCTTCTTCTCTTGCCTTCCTTTTATGATGCCCTTATTCAGCTCAGTCTCCCCTTAAAAATGGGGCTGACTTTTTTCGCCGTCTTTCCACTAGGCTTCCTGATGGGGTTTCCTTTCCCCACAGGAATCCGGCTTCTCGCTGAAAAGGAAAAAGGGCTGGTTCCATGGGCTTGGGCAACCAACGCTTTTTCTTCGGTCGTCAATTCGATTTCGGCTCTGCTGATCGCTTTCTGGGCCGGTTACAACCTTGTGCTCATCCTGGCTTCCGGCGGCTACTTATTGGCTCTCTTTTTTGCGCATTTCACCCACCATGGGGACAAACCGCACATCTGAGATGTGCTTCGTCTTCGGCTTGCCTTTTGTCTTAGTCACCAGGGTAAGGGTCTGAAAATAGAGAGTGCTTCCTAAGGGAATGATGAGCCTCCCCCCCTCTTTCAGCTGTTTGAGCAGAGGAGGAGGGATATGATTGGCTGCGCAGGTGACAATAATAGCGTCAAAAGGGGCATGCTCCTCCCAGCCAAAATAACCGTCTCCCCATTTGACATGAACTTGTTCATACTTCAGTGTCTTCAGGGTTTCCCCTGCCTTTTTCGCCAGCTTCTCCCTTATCTCGATCGAGTACACTTCATCTGTCAAGTGAGCCAGAACAGCGGCCTGGTAGCCTGAACCCGTGCCAATCTCAAGGACTTTCTGCCCCTCTTTTAGATTGAGCCATTGCGTCATTAAAGCAACAATATACGGCTGAGAAATTGTCTGGCCCTCATCTATCTCAAGAGGGTAATCATTGTAGGCATAACTGCGCAGGTCCGGTCTGACAAAAAGATGGCGGGGGACCTTTCTCATTACATCCAAAACTTGTTTATCCGTTATATCCCGTCCCTGCAGCTGCCTCCGGACCATTAACTCTCTCTTTCTGGAATAGTCATCCTCTTCATCGCAAATAGATAGAAAAGGGACAGAAAAAATGATTGCTATCCCGATTATACCTTTGAGAAATAAATTTTTATTCATGATGTTCTCCTGGGGGGTCGTACTTTATCAAACTATGAGACACGGCGCTCAATTCCAGCCACCTGGCATCGGCTTTGACAAGGCTTGATCCCTATATTTTTTATTTTATCCCCATTCTCAATAAAAAAAAAGAGAAGTCAGCGAAAAAAGCACGACTTAAGGGATCATGTCCCTTCTTATCAAGAGGAGGACAGCTCCCAAAAAAGGGATTTTTCCCTTTTTTTTCCTTTTTTTCAAAAAACCTGACCTTAAAAAGTCGACGTAAGTCCTTGAAAAAACACATCATCGGTGCTGATGAGGCCCTTAACCCCTAGGGGTGAGAAAATCCAATCAAAATTCACCCTATGATATCCTCTCCTCTGGCGATTGACCTTAGAGGCAATCTTTGTAAACTTATGAGAGCAGTTAAAAATTAAATGAATATTTTTAAAATGAGGCCGGTTTGGCATGAAGAGAAAATATGAAATGCCAATCCGTTATTAATTTTAGGACGAACAACGTGACCAAAATTGTCCAAAATGACCAAAAAAAATGTACAAAAATTGGCACTTCAGCTACTAAAAATTTAGTGCTTTTTTGATTTGACAAAGGATAATTTTTTTGATAATAGTAACTTAACGAAAATGAGCGAAGCCAATCATCAGCCAAAAATGCGTAAAGCTGTCTATCCCGGTTCTTTTGATCCCATCACAAACGGACATGTGGATATTATCAAAAGAGGTTTAAAGATTTTTGACAGAATTCTCGTTGCTGTACTGGAAAATCCAAAGAAAAAACCCCTTTTTTCGGCTGAAGAGAGAGTGAGCATGATAAAGGAAATTTTTGCTGGCCAAAAAAATACCGAAGCAAAAGCCTTTCACGGCTTACTCGTTGAATTCGCGAAAAAAAACGACGCCAAGGTCGTTATCAGGGGGCTAAGGGCTATCTCAGACTTTGAGTACGAATTTCAAATGGCTCTGATGAACATGAAGCTCGACCCTGAAATCGAAACCCTTTTCATGATGCCTAATCTCAGTTATTCTTTCCTCAGCTCAAAAATGGTAAAGGAAATCTTCATGCTGGGGGGCTGCCTCAAGGATCTTGTGCCAGATCAGGTCGAAAAAAAACTCAGGGAAAAATTTAAAAATAAGCACCCAAGCTTAAATCTATAAATATAAGGGAGAAAGAAGAATGTTTGGTTTGGGTAAAGATAAAGCTTTAGTCGGGCTGGACATCGGGTCTTATGCCGTAAAAGCTGTCGAGTTTAAATCAAAGAAAAAAGGCGGAGAAGAAATCTACGAAGTCCAGAAGATAGGTTTAGAATTTCTGCCGCATGATGCTATAGTCGAAGGGACAATCATGGATTCGACCGCTGTGTCTGAGACCATAAAAATGATATTTGACGAGAATAAAATATCGAACAGAAATGTTGTCATTTCCCTCTCCGGGAGCTCGGTGATCATCAAAAAAATATCTCTTCCCTCAATGGATACCGAAGAATTGGCAGAATCCATCATCTGGGAAGCCAGGCATAATATTCCCTATCCATATGAAGAAACCGCCGTTGACTACGCTATCCTGAAACCCGCTGTCGGCTCAGAAGATAAAAACCTGGACATCTTACTTGTCGCAGCAAAAAAAGACAAAGTCACAAATTACAGCAATGTCGTCCAGCAAGCCCGCAAAAATCTACTTGCCATTGAAGTGGATGCGTTTGCTCTTCAAAACGCTCTGGAAATCAATTATCCGGAATTGTACCGCGAAAAGACAGTGGCTCTGATTAACCTCGGTGCGAATACCACAAACATCATCATCATCAAAAAAGAGAAGCCTCAATTATTCCGGGATCTCTCCATAGGCGGGTCCTTTATTACCGAAAATATAAGAAAAGACCTTGGTCTCAGTGTCGACGATGCTGAAAAAGTCATCAAAGGGATTCCAGCCAAAGATCTTCCTCCTGAGCAGATCGAAACAGTTCTGAACACGAACATCGAGAATCTCCTCGAGGAAATCGAAAAAACTTTCTCTTTCTATGAAGCGGGGGAAGGAGGAGAGAGGAAAGTCGAAAAAATACTCCTGAGCGGCGGACTAGCCAAACTGAAAGATCTTCCCAAGTTTTTCGAACAGAAGTTCGGTACAGAGACAGAAGTCTTCAACTCTTTCCGGAATATCTATTACAACGAAAAAAAATTTGACGCTGTCTATTTCCAGGAAATGGCCGCCTTGTTTGGAGTGGCCACTGGATTAGCAATGCGAAAAATGGAAGAGTGAAGCCATGATACGAATAAACCTACTAAAAGAAGAACCAAAAGCCCCGATCATTACAAAAGAAGAAGAGGTCGTAAAGGAAAGAAAGCCTTTTCCGATGACCTCTCTTATCGGGCTTTTTGTCATTGTTGCGGTCGCTCTCGGCTACCTTCAATTCAATGCCATCAAGAAAGAAAGGAATCTCCTGAACGCAGCCGAAGAAGAGAAAAACAAGCTTAAGGATGTCCTGTCCAAATTAGATACGGTCCAGGGGCAGCAGGACCTCATCCTGAGAAAGATCGAACTCATCAACCAGCTCAAGGCCAAACAAGGAATTGCCGTCAGCATTCTCGACGAGCTCAGCAAACAGATTCCTCAGTGGGTTTGGTTAACCGAGGTCAGCTTCAGCAAACAACAGATCCAGGTAAGGGGAAGGGCTACAGATAACAGCGTGATCGCCGATTACGTCTATAACCTGGAAACAAGCCCTTATTTTACAAACGTCGATCTCAAGAGCACCACTCGCAGGCAGACTAGAAACAACGAGTACTTTGATTTCTCTCTATCCGCAGCATACGTATTTCCTCAAACCTCCCAGCCTTCAACCAAGGCCGCGCAAAAAGGAGTCAACTAAAATGAAAGACTGGCCATGGTACGGACATCTTGTTTTGATAGGCATTATGGCGGCGCTTCTTTATTATGTCTGGTTCAAACCTAAGAACGACCAGCTGGAAAACCTCAAGGTTGAAAGGGATAAAATTGAAAGAGAAGTCACGACTCTCCGGGCTAAAAAGAGACAGCTGGATAAAATCGAAGCGGAAATTACGGTCTTGAACCAAACTCTCCAAGAGCTCGAGGCAATCATCCCTCAGAGGAGAGAAATATGGAACATTCTGCAAAACATGCAACAGCTCGCCACTAATTCCCGCCTCCAACTCGATAAGTTCGATGTTCAAGGAGAAATCCGGAAGGAATTTTACTATGAGTGGCCCATCGACCTGGAAATGAGAGGTGACTACCATAACCTTGCGCTCTTCTTTGACCGACTGAGTAACTTTTCACGCCTCTTTAACATAGAGGATTTTTCGATTAAAGCGCTCCAGAGACAGACCGCTACCGACACCATTTCCGCCACATACACAGCCAAGACATACATCTTCCGCGAAGAAGCTCCAGCGAAAAAGGAGAAAAAATCAAAAAGGAAGTAAAAAATGAAAAAAGCACTGTCTTTTTGTCTTATAGCCTGTTTTCTTTGTCTCTGCGCCCAAGTCGCTTTAAGCCAACAGACGAAACAGAAAACTGAGCAGGCAGAAAAAAAGGCTATGGAAAAAGAAATCAGCGAAATAATGCCGAAAAAGACACGGCCCACTTATTCCCGTGGCAACAGGAAGGATCCTTTCAGGGATATACTGGCTCAGCAGGAAGCCGGACCCGGGCCGGGAAGAGAAGGAGAGCCTCAGGTCTCTGTTGAAAATATAAATGTGATCGGGATCGTCATGGCAAGAGGACAGTTTACCGCGGTTGTCACTGGTCCTGAGGAATTTCCGCTTTTCATCAAAGTCGGTCATAAATTTTCCGATGGCTTCGTTCTTTCGATTGATGAGAACAAAGTCGTTTTCCGCAAGACACAAGAAAGAGGAACTCCTTTATTTAAGCCAAAAGATATAGTCAAAGAAATTCAAACAGGGGAGCGAAGATGAAAAAGAAAAAAACACTCCAGGTTCTAACCTTATTTTGTTTCCTTTCCATGTTGTGGGGATATGCCAGCAGCCAATCCTCAGTCAGTATAAATACGATTACCGTTCAAACCGAAGAGCTCAACACTCTTATATTTCTGGAAACCAGTGCACCTCTCCGGATCACAGGAACATATTACGCCGAGACCGGCCCAGCGACGATCGTCATCGACCTGGACAAGGTGACTACAGATACAGAGACTCAGATCGATCTGCGGGAATCTTTAGTCGTCGAAGACATCAAGATCGAAAAAACAGGGGCTGAAACCGCCCGCCTTCTTATACAGCTCCAAGAGAAAGTCCCCTACCGATTTTATGCTTCCAACGGATACACGGTCGTTGAGTTGAACAGGATTCAAAGGACACTCAACGGATACATTCTCACATCTGAAACCAGAGAAAAACTGGAGGCGATACCCAAGAAGGCCATTCAATTCGTGGGGGTCGGGATCATAGAGAGAACAGACAGCCTCGAGGTCACAGCCAAACTGAGTGCGGAAGCCATATCTCAGGTCTTCGCCCTGCAAAACCCTCTTCGTCTGGTTGTCGATTTTTTCGACACTCTTTATCCGGATCCGACTTACACTTATCCTGTTCAGAGGCTGGGAATCTTCAGAGTGAGAACCGGACAATTCCAGAGAGAAAGTCCCTACACAATCGCCCGCCTGGTGTTCGACCTGTCTGAGCCCCGGTACTACACCTTGGATATTGACAGGGATGAAATTCTGGCCTCTTTCACCAAGGGGCCTGTGACCAGGGCTATTCCCACGGTTCCCACTCCAAAGCCAGAAGTTGAGGTCCCGCCGAAGCCCATCGAACCAGTGCCGGAAAAGCCGCCGGTTAAGCCTGAAGTCGAACCGACAGAAGAAGTGACCCGGCCAAAGGCTTTCGTCAGCCGTGAAGATAGGTACACCGGAGAAATCATCGGAGCTCTCAGGTTCTACGAAGCAGACATTCGTGACGTTATCCTCTGGATTGCGGATTTTGCCGGCTTGAACGTTATCTTTGACCCGGAAGTCAGAGGACCTGTCACCTGCGACTTGAGATACATCCCCTGGGATCAAGCTCTGGATATCATTTTGAGACAGCATAAATTCGGGAGAACCATCGATGGAAATATTCTTCGGATCGCTACCGTCGCGACTCTCACCCGGGAAGACGAAGAACGGAGAAGGCTGGAGGAAAGCCGGGAACTGGCCGGACCTCTCCAGACCAAATACTACGAACTCTCTTACGCCCGGGCAGGAGATATCCGGACTCTTCTGGCCAATAAAATCTCCACCCGAGGCGAATTGACCATCGACGAACGGACGAACATGCTGATCATTTCGGACGTGATAGACAGATTCGATCTTCTGGAACAGCTCATAGCCGTGCTTGACACGCCGACTCCGCAAGTCTCCATCGAGGCTCGAGTTGTCGAGGCCACGTCCAATTTTGTCAAGAACTTAGGTATCCAGTGGGGCTTTCGAGGTGATATGGATCCTTTCCACGGAAATCCAACATCCCTTCAATTCCCGAACAGCATAAACGTGGACGGTGCGATGATCCCCCAGGGAGTCGTGACGAGAGGAATCGGAGGTCCACTGGGCGGTTATGCGATAAACCTTCCTGCCCCTTCCTTCAGCACAGCAGTCGGCATTTCCTTCGCTAATATCATGAATACTGCCGTGATCGACATGGCACTTTCTGCCCTGGAGACTTCCGGTGAGGGACGTATAATCTCCTCTCCATCTATAACGACACAGAACAACCATCAGGCTGAAATTATCCAGGGTCGACAGATTCCTATACAAACCGTTGCGAATTTCACAACCTCTGTCCGGTTCCAGAACGCCGCCTTAGAGTTGAGGGCCACCCCTCAGATTACAGCCGAAGGAACCATCATCATGGACATCGAAATCAGGAATGATGCCGCTGACTTCGCCAACCTGGTCAACGGAATTCCTCCGATTACGACCCAAAATGCGAGAACAAAGGTCATGATCCCTGATGGGGGAACGACCGTGATCGGAGGGATTTACAGAACTGAAGACTCCATCACCCGAGAAAAAGTTCCTTTTCTACATAAAATCCCGATTCTGGGACTCCTTTTCAAGAATTTCGCCCGCACAAAGCAGCACAGGGAGCTGCTTATATTCATAACTCCCAGAATAATTCAATAACAGGGTGTAAAAATGAAAAGAACAAAAATTGTTTTGAAAATACTGGCCATTCTCCCATGTGTCTTAATCCTGGCTTCCTGCCAGCTTCGCGACGAACACGAAAGCAACAGCATCCTTCTGGTTACAGAAGTTATCGGTCATACTGATTCAGGAGACACCGCAGACTTTCTCCAGTCAGATGTTTACGAAGATGATTCAGGCACCATCGTCTCAGATATTATCTCTGCCACACTCGAGGCCAAACTTAAAGAACCGGAAAGCATCGGTGCCGGCCCATCGTACCAGAACAGAATATTTATTCATACCTATGAGGTCAGATACACCTATGTTGATTCTTTGAATATGGCATCGACAACTGTCCCCGCAACATTCCAGGGACGCCTCTCAGTCGGAATAGATATTGATGAAAGCGCGCTCATTGAATTTGTTATTGTCCGAGAACAGGCGAAAGCCGCTCTTCCATTAAGTGCCATAGCCCCTCCTATTCCAGTAAGAGCATTGCAGGTAGTCGCTCAAATCACATTTTATGGAGAAGACATAGCCGGCCATCCTGTGCAGGCTACAGGCTATCTGACAATCTACTTCGCCAACTACGCAGACGCATAATCAGAATTAATCACGCTTTTTTTGAACATTTGAACTTTCTGAGTACGCGCTCAGGGGCCGAACCTCACTCAAAAAAAACTTGTTGCTCCACTTCCCTCAAAGCAAAGTTCTCATCCGGTCAAAGAAAGTGCAGTCCTTTTCTTTCCTCGCTTAAAGGCTGAACAGGACAGTCTGTCAAAAAGGGGCCTATCCCCTTTTTATCAATCGTGGACGAGGATGGATTTTCTTGCTTTAACCGACTGCAGCAATTTCTCAAGAACATCATCCAGCTCTTTCTTTTTTTGTGATTTGAGAATGAGCTGGACTCTTCTTCTCCCCCTTAACATAGAGACAGGCGCCAGCGCCGGGCCCAAAATTTCAACATCTTTTGAAACGCCTTTCACCCGGCTCAAGAATTCTCTTGACTGTCTGGCCACAATCCTCAAATTCTCCCCTTGGAACAGGATTTCAACCAGATGAGTAAAGGGAGGATATTTCATGAGACGTCGAAAATTCAGCTCTTCCTTAAAAAAAGACATATAGTCCCTGGACGCAGCCTGACGTATACTGAAATGGCGGGGAATCGCCGTCTGGATGATGGCCTCTGCCTCTTCCTCTTCTCTGAGAAATCTCATCATCTGGCAAATGACCTGAAACGTCTTCTGGCTGGCTCTGTAGTCTGACAAAGTGAGGAGTATTTCTGGGTAGAGGATAGAGACCAAAGATGCGGATGGAAGGTCAACCTGATGGGCCAGGAACTGGGTTCCGATCAGAATATCAATTTTCCCTTTGCGGAACTCCTGAAGGATTTTGTTCTGGTCTTTCCTGTCCAGGTCTGTCGTAAAAAAGGCCGTCTTAGCCTGGGGAAAAATCCTTCTCAACCTCTCCTCAACAGCCTCGACACCCACGCCCCGCCCACTGATCATCCGGCGGCCACAATCCGGGCAGCTCTCCACAGCCGGAGTCGAATAATTGCAGGAGTGGCAGACTAATTTCTTTTCACCTTTATGATAGGCCAGAGCCACATCACACCGAACACATCGGGGGATAAAACTGCAGTTCGAGCAAAGAAGATATGAGGCATAACCCCGCCGGTTCAAAAAAACCAGTATCGGTTCTTTTTTCCTCAATTTTATCGCGATGCGTTCTGCAAGTCTCCGGGAAATCACTTCTTTTTCCCGCCGGTCATCAACAATTTCAACCTTTTTCTTCTCTTTTCTTTCTTTTAAGGACAGCAGGTATCCTCCCTTCCTCGCTCTGTAAAACGCACTGATTGAAGGGATCTCCGATCCATAAACCAGGCCCGCTTTCTCCTGCTTGGCTCTCAACCAGGCCCCTTTCCTGGCATCATAGCTGGGACTCTCCTGCTGAAAAAAGGATTCGTCCTGCTCTTCATCCACGACCACCAATCCCAGATTATCGATTGGAGCAAAAAGAGCTGAGCGAGGCCCGACAACAATATCCGCCTCTCCCTCTTTTATTCTCAGCCACTCGATCTCTCTTTCCTTCTCAGTTAATCGACTGTGAAGAAGGGCCACTTTTTCTCCCAGTCTTTTTTCGAACTTCTCTCTCAGAGTCTGTGTGGAAGCGATCTCCGGGACTAAAAACAGCGCTTTCCTCCCCTCTTCAAGAATTCTTCTTACCAGATAAAAATAAACAGATTCCCTTTTTTCTGCGGGCCCGAAAAGAAAGAATGAGGAAAAAACCTGTTGCCCGAGAGCGGATACTATCTTGTCGGCTATCTGGCGGGAATGGGCGTCCAGCGAAAAATCCATTTCGAGTTGAGATTCAATTTTCACCGCGGAGAGCACCTTTTTCGGCCTCATCCTCTTGATATCTGTCTGTTTCTGAACCAGTCCTTTCTTCTCAAGACGGGAAAGAAGGGCCGAGAGATTCTTTATCATCAACTTCCTTTTCAGGAAAAACACACTGTATTCTTTCTCCCTGAGTAGATTCAGGACCTCCATTTCCTCCTTCGTGACCCCTCCCTTCCGGACGGCTTCTTCTCCCTGATCTGTGAGAGACACCCGTGCCTGACTTTTGAGAATAAAAGATGGGGGGAGTGAAGCCTGAAGCACATCTCCCCAGGAGGAATAATAATAATCACTTAACTTTCTGGTAAAAGAAAGGAAGGCAGACGAAAAAACAGGCTCTTCATCCAGCACTTCCACGATTTCTTTGAGCTTAATCTCGGAAGACAGTCTTTTTTTTCTGAGCTTGACGACAAATCCGGTCATCATCCTCTGACCGAGCGGGACAAGGACTCGAGACCCGACCTGAGTTTTTATACGCAGCGATTCCGGGATAGTGTAGATGAAAGATTGACTGACTGGCAGGGAAAGGATAACTTCAGCGTACAAGGTCATTCTTTGCCCAGGAAGGCCATTACTTTCTTCATGTCTTCCCAGACCATTTTCTTGAGTATTTTGTTAGGCTCGTTGCGGATAAGATAGGAGGGATGAAAAGTCGGCATCACCTGAATGTCTCCATAATTGGCAAAATTTCCTCTCAGAGCTGACATCCCCAGGCGGCTGCGGATAAAAAAGTCCGCCGCCACCTTTCCGAGCGTCACAATAACTCTGGGTCGAATCATCTCTATCTGGCTCAGGAGATAGCCTTTACACTTCTCGACCTCGTCCGCGTGGGGGTTTCTGTTTTCTGGTGGCCTGCATTTAACGATATTCGTGATATAAACCTCTTCTCTCTCAAAATGCATGGCATTGATGATCTTTGTCAGAAGCTGGCCAGCTCTTCCGACAAAAGGCCGGCCTTGAATGTCTTCATCACGGCCCGGCGCTTCCCCGACAAACATCAAATCTGTCTCCAGGTTCCCCTCTCCCGGGACGGCATTCTTCCTTCCCCGGGCAAGCGGGCACTTCTGGCAATGCAGGATCTGCTCTGTTAAGGATTGAAAGGAATGAGAGGAAGGCTCTCCGGACGCTGAAGATGGCTCGATGAAATCAACGCCGATCTGGGAAAAAAATTTGACTCTCTCCTCGAGATTTTCTATAAGCTTTTCAGCTCTTTTTTCCAACGATTTCCTCGACTTTATCCAGGATGACCTGGCTGATTTCGACTTTAGTCATCTTTTCGGTTTGAATCGCCTGTCCTCCGGGAAAAACGATGCTCACCTGGTTAAAATCGGACTCAAAGCCGACTCCTTCATCCAGTACATTATTGGCAACGATCATATCCAGGTTTTTTTTCTCCAGCTTCTTTATGGCGTTATCGACCACATTCTCTGTCTCAGCGGCGAATCCCACTAAAACCTTGGAACCCTTTTTCCGGCTTAATTCTTGAAGGAGGTCCGGAGCAGGCGTGATTTTAACGCTTTCGCCGAATTTCTCTTTCTTTATCTTGCTCGAAGCGGCCTGGACAAACGTAAAATCCGAAACTGCGGCAGCCATGAGTACGACATCCGTTTTGGGGAAATGCTTCACGACTTCCCTTTTCATTTCTTCTGCTGTCTGGACCTCTCTGAAAACGGCCTGCGGAGGCGGAAAAATATGTGTGGGACCTGAAACAAGGATGACTCTGGCTCCACGACTGAGTGCTTCCTCGGCAAGCGCGTAGCCCATTTTCCCGGTGGACCGATTGGTGAGAAAACGTACGGGGTCCAGGAATTCGCGAGTGGGACCTGCCGTCACCAGAACCGTTTTGCCCTTCAAGCTCTCGCTTCTTTTGAGAAGCCTCAGCCCTTCTTCAACAATTTTTTCCGGAGAAGCCAGTCTTCCCCAACCCGTGTCCTTGCAGGCCAGGAATCCCTTTTCGGGCTCCACGAATTTAACTCCCAGACCTTTGAGTGTCCGGATGTTTTGCTGGGTCTGGCGGTGCAAATACATTCCTTCGTTCATCGCCGGTGCGATAAGAACAGGACACTCGACCACGGTATAAAAGGTCGAGAGGAAATCATCAGCGACTCCCGAAGCCAATTTACCGATGATGTTCGCAGTCGCCGGGGCAACCAGGAAGAGTGAAGCCTCCTTAGCCAGCGCCACATGGGAGATTCTCTCTGATTGTTCTTCCTCAAAGGGATCGACGATCACTTCTCGTCCTGAAAGCGCGCTGAAGAGAAGAGGCGAAATCATTCGGGAAGCGTTTTTGGTCAGTATCGTCTGGACTTGAAACTTTTTGTCCTGAAACCGCCTGATGACCTCACAGGCTTTGTAAATACTTATGGAAGACGATATTCCTAAGGCAATTGTTTTCATCTCGACCTCGGATCAATCTTTGGAAAAACTCTGGAGAATGGGCACAATCTCTTTCTTCTTGGATTCGAGACTGCATCTCATGCTGCGAATGATCGATTCCAGACATTTGGCCGCTCTATCCAGGTCATCATTGACGATTATATAATCAAACTGGGGATACGCCCTGATGTCCTTCCTGGCGAGTTCCAGCCTTTCTCCGATAGATTCGGCGCTCTCCTGGCCTCTTGCTTCCAGCCTCTTTTTCAACTCCTCGAACGAGGGCGGAAGGATGAAGATGAATACCGCCTTCTTCAGCCTTGACTTGATCTGTTCGGCTCCATGGACATCAATATCCAGGAGGAGGTCTCCTGTGGCCCCCTTCCTTTCCACCTCCCTTTTGGAGGTGCCGTAGTGATTCCCCTGAAAGACCGTCCACTCGAACAATCTCTCCTCCTTGATCATCAGCTCGAACTCAGACTTGGAGATAAAATAGTAATGCACTCCCTCCTTCTCTGAATCTCTTTTTTTGCGGGTTGTATGTGAGACCGAAAAACGGACATTTTCCACTTTATCCAGCACTCGAAGAACCAGACTGGACTTTCCGCATCCTGATGGGCCGGTAATGATAAAAAGCATCAAATTCCTCCAGACTGCATAATATCACAAAGCACGTCTATTCGACATTTTGAACCTGCTGCCGTATGCTCTCTACTTCTCCTTTAATGGCTAGCGCCTTTTTAGTGATTTCGATATCCTGGCTTTTTGAGTTTATGGTGTTGACCTCTCTAAAAAGCTCCTGGGCGACAAAATCAAGTTTTCTCCCCACAGGCTCCATCCTCTTCGGAGAAAGAAGCTGCAGAGCATATTCTATATGACTTTTCAGTCTTGCGACTTCCTCTGCTATATCGTATCTTTGAGCCAGATAAGCCACCTCTTCGGCAAGCTTCTCCTCTGACAGAGGGCTCTCATGGCTCAATTCCTTCATCCGCCTCTTCAATTTCTCGCGGATAAGAATAGGCTGCTTCTCAGCCGCCTTCTCAATCCAGCTGACAGCCTGCTTAATATTATCCAGATTGTCCCTGATATCACGAGCGATCTCTCTTCCTTCTCTCTTCCTCATCTTGAGAACGTCATCCAGCGTTCTTTCAAAACTACTCTCCAGGAAGCCCACTTCCTCTTGAGAGAAACTCTTTCTCTTCAACTCCATGACCTGGGGAAGATTAAAGACTCTATCCACGGAAAAGCTCACCCCTTTTTTCAGCCGGGAAGAGAGTTTTTCCACAGAAGAGAGGATTTTCCGGAGCAAGTCTTCGTTGATGCGGAGTTCCCAGGCTGAAGGCTTGAGATAGATCAATTCCAGAAAGACTTCAAACCTGCCTCTGCGAAATTTCTTCTGGAGGATGGTCCGGAGTTGGCTTTCCACCTCGCCGATCTGGGCGCCCCGGTAATTCCAATCAAAGAACCGATGGTTCAGACTCCTGACACTGAACTTAGCCGAAAGAGTCTTGGAATCCGATTTCTTCTCCGCAAATCCTGTCATGCTCTGAATCAAAGGACCGTCTCCTCCCCTTCCAGGAACTGCAAATCATACAATTTTTTATAGATTCCGTCCAGCCGACTGAGTTCCTCGTGCGTTCCCGTTTCGGCAATTCGTCCCTTATCCACCACAAAAATCTTGTCCGCATTCCTGACCGTAGAGAGCCGGTGGGCAATGATAAAAGTCGTTCTATTCTTCATGACATTAGACAGGGCAATCTGGACGAGTCTTTCCGATTCATAATCCAGGGCAGATGTCGCCTCATCCAGTATCAAAATCGGCGGATCCTTGAGTAAAGCCCTGGCGATGGCCAGCCTCTGGCACTGCCCACTGGAAAGCAAGGCCCCTCCTTCCCCGATGTTTGAGTCATACTTCTGGGGAAGTTTCATGATAAAATCATGGGCTTCAGCCGCTTCAGCCGCTTCTTTAATCCTGTCCAGAGGCATATCCTCCAGACCATAGGCAATATTATTGCGCACCGTATCGTTAAAAAGAATGAGCTCCTGAGTAACAAGGCCTATACGGGATCTGAGCGAAGAAAGACTCACGTTACGAATGTCAACCCCGTCGATCGTGATTCTCCCTGATGTCGGGTCATAAAACCGTGAAAGGAGGTTGATTATGGTTGTCTTCCCGGCCCCGCTCAATCCGACAAGAGCCACCCTTTCGTTTGGCTTGACTTCAAAATTGATATCCTGGAGAACGGGCATCATATCGTTATAGCTGAAAGATACATTCTCAAACTTCACGTTCCCCTTAACCGAAGGCAAGGGATAGGCCTTTGGACTCTCCTTGATCTGGGAATCACTCTGCAGAATCTCCTGGATTCTCTCATAGCAGGCCACTCCCTGCTGGATGGTGTTGTTCGCCCGGCTCAGACGTTTGATCGGCGTGTACATCATAAAAATGGCAAAGATAAAGGAACTGAAATCACCTGGAGTCATGTACCCCCGTGTAATCCGGGTCGTGCCCACCACCAGAATAAAAGCGCCGAGAACACCGCCCATGAACTCCATGAAAGGGGAAGAAAAGCTTCCCACTTTGGCGAGCTTCAGGCTGGTTTTGAAATAACTCAGGGTGGCTTGAAAAAATTTCTTTATTTCAAACTTTTCCATGGTGAAGGCTTTAACGATCTTGTTGCCGGTGATGGTCTCATGGAGAAGATTAAAGATATGGGCCATCTTTTTCTGGTTCAGCATCCCTTTCTTTTTGATCTGGTGGCTGAAGAGGATGAGTGGAACGACAGCCAACGGAGCGATGACAAAAGAAACCAGGGCCAGCCTCCAATCAATGATAAATATTTTTCCGAGAAGCGCCAGAAGCATGAAAAATGACAGGACTAAGTCTCCCATACTGCCTGAAACGGCCTGCTGGATTTTGTCCACATCGCTTGTTAACCGGGACATCAGCTCTCCTGTCGGTTTATAGTCAAAGAAATCCGATGATTGATAGACTATATGCCCGAAAAGGTCATCTCTCAATTTTTTCACAACTTTGTGTCCGATTGACCTCATAAAAAAAGAGGCCAGGAACGTGAAAATCCCTTTGCCGAAGATGATTATCACCAGGAGTAAAGGAATGAGCCATATGAACTGGTCTTCTGCCGCCTGGATTTTTTTAAAAATGAAATCCAAGAAACTGGGTTTGTTAGAGAGTGCTTGAGGAGCTTCCTGGCGGAACATCTGGTCGATGATGGGCTGCACCAATTCGACAAACAAATAGGTAAAACAAGCCGCAAAGAAACTAAAGAGGAAAGTAAAGAACAGTCTTTTTTTCTCCCCGAGTGTCAGTCTAAAAAGCTGGAGTATTTCTTTCATTCTTTAGGACGAAGGTCTGGAGAAAATTTTCTCTGCAATCTCGAATGCATTCAACGCCGAGCCCAGGACTAAATTGTCCGCGACTGTCCACACCCAAAAGCTGTTGGGGAGCGATTCCTCCTGTTTTATTTGACCGAGGCATATCTTCTCTTTCCCGGCTACCGAAACAGGGCTCGATTGGTTTGGGGGAGAGAAGGCGAACAGAGACTGTTCCTTAAAGACATCTTTCAGACCTTGAATATCTGTCTTGTTCTTCAGTTCCAGAAAGATCATGATCGAGTAGGCAAAAAATACAGGAACCTGGACAATTGACAGGGAAAAGGAAAAATCATGGCCGGGGAGGACTCGCCGGATCTCTCCGTTGATCTGTTTTTCGACAGAAGAAAAGCCGTCTTTATCGGGCTTTTCTATCTGGGAAAGAAGGTTGAAGGCGATCTGCTCATTAAACACTTTCTTTGACAGGGACTCGCTGCTCAGCAAGCAGTAACTCTGGTTGGCCAACTCCTCGATGCCCGACTCCTCAAAAGCCGAAACAGGCTGAAGGATAAAAGATATAGCCTTTCGAAGACCAAATTTCTTAATCACTACATTGAAGATATGGGAAAGGACTATGGTGGCGGGATGAGGATTGGCGATTATTCCAGGAGCCTTTTTTGAAACGATCCCGTCGTTCACTCCCGCCACAACAACCGGGATGCTCTCATCCATGGCAAACGCCTCACTTAAATCTATGGCCCGGAAGTTCTGCTTGCCGGATAGAACGCCAACCTCCCGATTCACTTTCTTATCCGCGGCAAGGAAAACCAGGTCGATGCCCCGTAGGGAATCCTTGTCCAGATACTGGACGACTTTAGGCTCCCCCCGGAATTCTGTCAGCTTGCTGTATTCTTCTTCGACGTCCGGGTCAAAAAAATCAATATCCCTAAGAGGAAAATCTTTCTTGCTCAAAACATTCTTCAGCTCTTTCCCGCGCAGAGAATCCGTACCGACTAAAGCCACTCTTATCTTTTTTCTTTCTTTCATTTCTCAAGGACAGAATCATTTAAGAGACTTTTTGTATTCAATCATCAGGTAGTACATTTTATCCTTAAGGGCCAGCTTCTTTTTCTTTAATTCTTTTTCTTCCTGTTTCTCCGCCTCTGTCAGGTAGTTTTTGGCCTTAAGCTTATCCAATTTTTTTTCATACTGCTGGTGCAGTTGATTGGCTTTTTTAAACTCTTCGCTCTCTTTGAGCAGTTGCTCTTTGAGCTCTTTTTCTCGCATTGAGTGTTCCTCCGCCTAAAGAATATCACAACGTATGCCCTATTTCAATTTAGCCTTCTCCATGAACAGATTCTCTAATCTATCCACTACTGAAGACCAGGAAAACGCCTGGATCCTCTCGTTCCCGGCTCTGGCTAACCTGAGGCGGAGATCTTCGTCCTCGATGAGCCTTTTGATGTGACGGCAGAGCAAAAAAGGAAGTGGGAAGGGAACAACTAAAGCGGTCTGATCATGGAAGGCAAAATCTCTCGTGCCGCTTCGAGTGCAGACAACAGGAACCCGGCAGGCCATGGCTTCAGCCGCAGTATTCGACCATCCGGCGCGTCTTTCGCCGCTGACAAAAATATCCGCCTGTGAATACAGCCAGGGCATCCGGCTCTGGGGGAGATCCAGGTGAAACTCGTGAGGCAGTCGTGTTTTGACCATGGATCTGGGATCTCTCCTGTCCTTTCCGACCAGGCTGTCAAACAGAACAAGCTTCAGACCGGGATATCTTTTATCCAAACCTTCAACAGCCCGGATAACCTGACGGACACCTTTTCTCCTTTTGTATAGACGGCCATAGCAGAGGATTCGGAACTCGTCTTTCCTGCTTTCTCTTTTTTGTGGATGAAAGAATTCCGTGTTCACTCCACCCGGAGCCCTAAAGCAGGGAACCTTGTATTTTCTCTCGATCCGGCGACACATCCCTTCGGAATTTCCGAGGAAAAAATAATTCCGACGGATAACTTCTCTTTCCTGTTTATGCCCTTCCAGAAGAAAATAAAAGAATTTGCTTGCAGCCTCAAGCTTCTCAAAATACGGTAAAATCGAATATTCACTGCAGAGCCCAATATCGAAACTTTCCTCGTTCAGGGAAGAGAAGGGCTTGATTGTTCCCACGAATTCCAGCCAATCAGGCTCTGTTGCCTCGGGAAGGAAAAGAACGAAGCGGTGCCCTCTCCTGGAGAATTCATTTCCGATTTCCAGGTAGCGCCTGACACCTCCGAAAATGTCCACATGCGGGAGTAAGGCGGCGATCTTCATCTGCATATCCCTATTTTTATTACGTTTCGGGTTTGAAGTCCACTGATAAAATATGGGGACGTTCCCATGAAATTTGGGTATGTTCCCCAAGGTACCACCTCTTTTTATGAAGAAGAGGGACAATCCCTCTTTTTTTTTGAATCAAGGATTGAAAGCGACAGTTGTACGTGCTCAGTAATTTGGTAACATTTTTAGGATGTCATTGCGAGCGCAGCGTGGCAATCTCATAGAGAGAAATTACACTATTAAAGGAATGAAGATATCCTTTTTATGAGATTGCCACGCTGCGCTCGCAATGACACTTTTATCCTCTGTATCATTAATAATGTTACTTAAATACTGAACAGAAAGAACAGTCCCCAACCATGAGGTGGCACCTTGGAGAACGTCCCCATTAAAAAATTCAACTTAATAATTGACATTGAACAGGTTGGAAATTATACTTATGTGCGATTTAAATCTTCTCTCAAATCGTGGCGAGGTAGCTCAGTCGGTAGAGCGAGAGACTGAAAATCTCTGCGTCGGCGGTTCGATTCCGTCCCTCGCCACTTCAGTAATCCCCTCAAATATAAGAAGTTAAGGTATTTTCTTGCTTCCAACAAGGTCCAACAATACAGGACAATAGGGAATATTTTTTGGACACAAAGCGGAAACACTATTTTTTTGCTTTAAGGACCTTCTCATACGGCCAGATAATGCGTGGGACATGGTTATTCACAAGCCAAGGTTACATAGACGTTGTTGCAGGGAGCGGAAGGACAAGACTGTTGAATTCATAGCCGAGAAAATATATATTCAGGATGGAGTTCTATCCTGAATGAAACTTATCGGATACGTTGTGCTTTTCCTTGTGTGCCTATTTGTCTCTATTTTGATTGTCGGCATTCTGCTCCCTAGCGGCAGCGATCTGGCACAAGGAGGAAAAGCCGCCCTCTCATTTGTTTTAGCACTCATACTGACGGCGGTTATTGCCAGGTTAATAAACAAAATCAGTTAAACTCGGACAAATGAGTGGTCAGAAAAAGGAGATTGCCTCTTTTAGTCATTATTCTAAGGAAGGGAGGGGCTGTCCCCTTCTCTTAAAAAATGGATTCATAAAAAAGGAGGAATAATGAAGATTGCAAAATATTGGCATGTTCTTTTTCTTTTGTTGATTCTCTTGAATCTGGCCGCAAATTTGGGAGCGAATGAGACCAAGGTGAAGGAAGTCTTACCTCCAGGAATCCTGCCGGTTGTAATTTTAAGTGGTTCTGATTATGAGATGGGATATCAGTACGGTCAGCAGGCTGGACCCTATTTGGAAAAAGAAAGAGAAGCAAGGTGGGCTTCGGCTCTTCAAACATTCACCCATGAAAAAGTGCTCCACATGCTTAAAGGAAACCAGTTCTACATCCGCAAATACACTCCAGAAAATATCGAGATTATGAAAGGAATGGCAGATGGTGCGACAGCCTCCGGCTTCCCGCTGTCCTATACGGATGTTTTGCTGATGAATTGTACTCTTCCCAATCCTGAGACTTCTACTTTCCCGCCGGGTGCAGAAAAGGATTCGCTCCCGATAAAAAAGTGTTCTGTGTGTTCAGCCTGGGGAAGTGCTACCACAGACGGACGCTTGATCGGAATGGATACCCTCGATTCAGGTGAAGCGGCCTATGGAGTAATCATTTTGGCCTTTCCGGATAAGGGAAACAATTATATTTGCGGCGCTCAAGCCGGAGAGATAGGGGATCATTTCTTGATGAATAATCAGGGGCTATTTGTGGGAAACAGCGGGGGAGGCGGTTCCCCGAGGGATGTAGACACGAACTATGGCTTGTCCTGGTCCTGTTCTCTTACCCACATCGTCCGTTTCGCAAACAGCGCCTATGAGGCCAGAGACATGCTTCTGCCCTGGCAGATCAACATCCCGGAAAACTTTCATTTTGTCGATATCAAAGGCAATGCCTGTGTTGTGGAAAAGACAGCAGCCGTGCAGAGTGTCCGCAAACCCGGTGACTTTGAGGAGAAAGATTTTCTCTATTCCACGAATAACTACTTGAATAAAGAGATGATGCCGACCAAAAAAGGGGGATTCATAAAACAGCATGGCGGTTACGGAGCTTATGCGGCTCCCCGCAACCTGATGCTCTGGGATATGCTCCACAATTATCACGGTCGTGTCAACGTGGAATTCATGAAAATGATGCTGCGGTTTCCAGGCGATGCTCCACCCTATCCACCGGAAGGAGGTTGGGATGCCAAGGTCTGCCGGCCCTCGAATTCGTGGGTTTCGGTGCTGCTCCCGGATGATGGGGATGAGGGTACGGCTTATATCTGCACAGGACCAGCCGGTCGCGTGATCCATTCATCGACCGCATCGGATGGAGAAGAGATGCTGTCGAGCTATCCCTATATAGAGGGCACACATACTTTTTATAAATTAACTCTCGCTGCCAATCCTAAGCAAGTCGTCGAAGAGGCCCAGAAGGCAGCCAGTATAGACATAGCCACTGCCTACAAAAAGCTGATGTATCTCAACTTTACGGATACCGGATATGCCGCCCTGAACGAGCTGTATTCCCTGGCCAATGCCGAGTACTACCAGGGTAAGGTCTACTTTAATAAGGGACTGCTGGCCAGCGGAGATGAAACCCTCTCTTACCTGGCAAAGGCGGTTACGGCATTTACCCGATCCCAGGCCCATGCACTCCAGGTTTATGAAGCTCTGGCACCTGCTCCTACCAGTCCATCTGACCTAGGTTTGAGGCCTTTTGGCGGTAATTGGGCTTCGTGGGAGACCAGGACTGGAAAAGGGAAGTAGCACAAGAGGTTCTGCTATAAATTCACCCGAACCCAGCCCTTGACAATTAGCCACCCTTCAGAGATTTGTTGTCTGGAGTGTCGGCAGATTTTATGAATAATTCAGGGGACGTGAGTTATTCACGAGTCGAGGTTGCCGTAGACGCTGTTGCGAAGAGCGTAGCGAATGTGGCAATCTCATGTTAGTAGTGACGCATTATGAGATCGCCACGCTTCGCTCGCGATGACAATTGATTTAATGAAAAGGTCGTCAGATTTGCTCGCCCGAAGGGGAAAAGATGCCGACATATGATGATTAGCTATCCTTCAAAGATTTGCAGTACAGAGTGTCGGCAGATTTTATGAATAATTCAGGAAAGTGATTTTAGGAAATCTTTCAGCCCCTCGCTGAACTCGGGCCTTTTCAGGGCAAGAGAGATGGTTGCCTCGAGGAAGCCCATCTTATCGCCGCAATCGTAGCGGTCTCCCTCGAAGAGCACTCCATAGACAGGCTGTTTCTCCAGGAGGTACCTGATACCGTCCGGGAGCTGGATTTCTCCCCGGTGATCGGGTTTTGTCTTCTTTATGCCTTCAAAGATTTCGGGTGTAAAAACATACCTTCCCAAGCTGGCCAGGTCGGAAAAGGCTTTCTCCGGTCCGGGTTTTTCAACCAGGTCCTCTATCTGGAACACCCGTTCAGTCACCTGTTTGGGTTTGACAATCCCGTACATCTTCGTTCCTTCCTCATCCGTGCGTCCCAGGACAATGGCAGAAGCCTGATATTCGTCGTAGGCGTCGATGAGCTGCTTGGTGCAGGGCGTAGGACAGTCATAGATATCATCAGGGAGGAGAACGGCAAAAGGCTCCTGGCCTATGAATTTTTCACCCATGAGAACCGCATGTCCCAACCCGAGGGCTTCCTTCTGCCGGATGTAACAGAATTCCGCGAGCCCGGAAATCCTTCTGACCTCCTGGAGATAATCGAGTTTTCCCTTGTCTTCCAGAAATTGTTCCAGCTCAGGACTGCTGTCAAAATAATCCTCCATCGAGGACTTCCCCCGGCTGGTGATGATGGCGATGCTCTCTATCCCGGACTGGACTGCCTCTTCAACAGAGTAGAGGATGAGGGGCTTATCTATGACCGCAAGCATCTCTTTCGGCAGGGACTTTGTCGCGGGAAGGAACCGCGTCCCGAAACCTGCCGCAGGAATGATGGCTTTTCGTATCTTCATTTTATCTCCTTAAAATCTGTAACTTACGGAGATTGTGGGCACGATTATATTCATGTTATAGATGCCGGGCTGAGCCGTCTCCCAGTCAGGATCCATGATCACATAGGTCGGAGGAACATACCTCTCTTTTCCCATCAGGTACTCAATACCGAAATCCAGCTGAAGCCCGTCGAGATGGGTGCCGATGCCGGCTGTAATCACGTTGAAATCAAAATTGGGCAGGAGCACATTCATCGTCCTATCCGGAGCGGGAGATGGATCGTAATAATATCCTGCCCGAAAGGCATATGAATTGATCTTGTATTCGGCGCCGATTCGAATCTGGAGGGCATCATCCCAGTACATGGGTCTGGCACCTTCTTCCATAATCGTCGCCCAGAACGGGTCGACGAATACGGTATTCATCACGTCGATCGTTGACCACTGGGTCCACTGCACATCTCCTGTCAGAGTCAGTCCTTCTATGGGTCTGAAAGCGACTCCTGCAGCAAGCCACATCGGCCAGGTGACCTCTCTTTCAAGGTCTGAGGTGTCGTTTAACGGTGTGGGTGGGATCATTGCCTCGCCCAGGTCGGTCATACCGCTGATTGTGGCTTCTCCCTTGAATCCAATAGTGCTGGCCGAACGGAAAGTCGCCCCGAAGCTCAACTTTTCCACCGGCCTAAAAAGCACTCCGAGAGTCGCGCCATATCCCCATCCAGTCATACTTTCCTCATACTGGCCGAGGTCGACAACTGGCATCGGAGCTTCTGTCGCACCTGCCCACATGGAGAGATCGAACATGGCATAGTTTATGTTAAACGTGGCCCCGATGGATAATTTATCGTTGACCTTAATCGCGAGAGCAGGGGAAAAAGTGACCATCCCTATTTTACTTTTCCAGTTTATGGTCGGATTCGGAGGCAGGCCGGCTTGAACCGGGAGCGCCGCAAAATCAGTCCCGTCCCACAAGGCCCCAAGGCCGGAAGGAACGTAGACACCCAGACCGACAACCACTTTTTCGTTCACAGGATGATAATAGGCAGCCAGGCCAGTGAGGTAGTGTTTGGTTTCCGTTTTTGCATTCACGAGAGTGATGACAGGTGGGACATCCACATCCAACTTGTACGTGCTGGAAGGAATGAGGTCTGTTCCAAAGAATCCAAAATATTTTTTTTGGAAAAGAGCTATACCTGCCGGATTCCAGTAAATGGCGCTAAAATCATCCGCCAACCCAACAAAAGCCCCACCCATAGCCAGAGCCCGCGTTCCGAGGCTGTTGAGGTTCAAACCATTGGCCATGGCCAAAGAGCATAAACAACAGACGGAAAGGAGAACCAAGAAAAATACTTTCCTCTTTTTCACGCTGACCTCCTTCTACCTTTTCCTTTGATCACTCATTTTGTTTTTTCTTAAACAAATAGAATGAGCTCCGTTTTCCGATGTCTCTGTCCAAAGACTGTCTTTAAAAGGGCTCAAACAGCCTGGACATCTTTAACCTCAGGGACTCGTTTTTTTATGAAGCTCGCAATCCCCTGGGTTAATGTCATTTCCCTCATGGGACATCCCTCGCAGGCCCCCAAAAGCCTGACTTTCACCACACCATCCTCTGTGACCTCTACAAGCTCCACATCTCCTCCATCGGCTTTGAGGTGGGGCCTGACTTCTTCCAGTGCTTTTTTGACATCTTCTTTCATCTGTCTCTCCTTGAGATGAATTAATTGTCAGAAGTCAATAATATATTAAATTTAGGGTTATTTCTCAAATAGAATAATTGGCAACGTTCGCCAAAGTGCCACCTCTCTTAAAAAAAGGGACAGCCCCTCTTCTCGAAATAAGGGACGTTCTCCAAGGGGACACTCTATCTTTGATGACAACAAAAAAACCAATTTAATTAAATAGTTAATAATGGGGTCAGGGCTCGACATTAGACATCTCTATATTCATGTTATCCAGTATTATCAATAAGCTCAAAAATCAACAGATAAATCAGATAAACAATGTCTAATGTCGAGCCCTGACCCCTTTTTTTAATAAGATGTGGTCCCTTGGGGAACGTCCCTAATTCTTCTTAAAGATAAATTCTTTCTTGTCGTTCACATCGACCTTGATCCTGTCCCTCTCTTTATACTTCCCTTCCAAAATCTTCTGTGCCAGAGGATTCTGGATATCTCTCTGGATCGTCCTCTTCAGCGGCCTTGCTCCGTAAACCGGGTCATATCCCCTTTCCGCCAGGAGTTTTTTCGCTTCCTGACTCAGCTCAATATCTATTTTTTTATCGTGAAGTCTTTCTCTCAACTCCTCGATCTGTATATCGACGATCTCCAGGATAACGTCCCGGGAGAGAGCCTTAAAAATGACAATTTCGTCCATCCGGTTCAAGAACTCTGGTCTGAAATGAGCCTCCATGATGGCCATCACTTCTTTCTCCATCTTCTCAAAATCCTGGCTGAGCTCCTTGATCACCTGGCTGCCCAGGTTGGACGTCATGATGATGATGGTGTTCTTAAAATCAATTGTCCGTCCTTTTCCGTCTGTCAAGCGGCCGTCATCCAAAATCTGAAGAAGGATGTTGAACACATCGGCATGGGCCTTTTCAATCTCATCGAGGAGTATGATCGAGTAGGGCCTGCGCTTGATCGCTTCGGTAAGCTGTCCTCCTTCTTCGTAACCGACATAGCCGGGAGGAGCGCCGATCAACCGTGAAACCGTGTGCTTCTCCATGTACTCAGACATGTCGAGCCTGACCAATGCCTTTTCGTCATCAAAAAGAAACTCGGCGAGCACGCGCGCCAATTCGGTCTTGCCGACACCCGTGGGGCCGAGAAAAATAAAAGAGCCCAAAGGACGGGAAGCATCCTGAATGCCGGCCCGGGCCCGCCGGATGGTATCGGAGACGGCCCTGAGGGCGTGGTCCTGGCCTTTGACTCGTTTAGCCAGGATGGACTCCATTATCACCAGCTTTTCCATCTCTCCCTCGAGCATCTTTGAGACAGGGATTCCTGTCCATTTGGATACCACTTCTGCCACATCTTCTTCATCGACCTCTTCCTTGAGCATCTTCTCCCCTTTCTGGACTTCTGCCAGCTTACCGGTGATCTCCTTCATTTTCTTTTCTATCTCGACCAGCTTCCCGTATCTAATCTCAGCCACCTTCTCTAAATTGCCATCCCTCTCTGCATTCTGCTCTTCTATCTTGAGGGAATCCATATTCTCTTTCAGCTTATTCAAAGAGTCGATCAGTTCCTTCTCCCTCTGCCAGCGCGCCTTGAGAACAGAGGATTGCTCTTTTAGATCCGCCAGCTCCCTGGTCAATTTATCCAGCTTTTCCTTTGCGCTCTTATCTTTTTCTTTTTTTAAGGCTTGTCTTTCTATCTCAAGCTGGATGATCCTTCTCTCCAGTTCATCTATTTCCTGGGGCATGCTGTCGATCTCAATCCGAATACTGGAAGCGGCTTCATCTATCAAATCTATAGCCTTGTCCGGGAGATAGCGGTCAGCTATGTAGCGGTTGGAAAGAGTGGCCGCCGCAACAATGGCAGAATCCTTGATCGCCACTCCATGGTGCACCTCATACTTTTCCTTTAAACCTCTCAAGATGGAAATTGTTTCCTCCACCGAAGGCTCTCCGACATAAACCTGTTGGAACCGCCTTTCCAGGGCTGCATCCCGCTCGATGTATTTTTTGTATTCGTTGAGGGTTGTCGCTCCCACACAGCGAAGTTCTCCTCTTGCCAGAGGCGGTTTGAGCATGTTTGAGGCGTCGACAGCGCCTTCGGCGGCTCCGGCTCCGATGATGGTGTGAAGCTCATCGATGAAAAGAATAATATCTCCTTCTGCCTCCTTAATTTCCTTAAGGACGGCCTTCAGCCTGTCTTCGAATTCTCCTCTGTATTTCGTGCCAGCCACTAATGCTCCGATATCCAGCGCAATAAGCCGTTTATTCTTGAGAGGAAGAGGAACATCTCCGTTGGCGATCCGCTGGGCCAGCCCTTCCGCAATGGCTGTCTTTCCCACTCCCGCTTCACCGATGAGCACCGGATTATTTTTTGTTCTCCGAGAAAGAACCTGAATAACTCTTCTGACTTCGTCTTCCCGGCCGATAACCGGGTCCAGTTTTCCCTGTTTGGCCAGTTCTGTGATATCCCTGGCGTAGCGCTCGAGAACCCGGTATTTGGCTTCAGGCTGAGGATCTGTGACTCTTTGAGTGCCTCTTAAAGCCATCAAGGCCTTTAAAACCGCATCTTCGGTGACTCCATTCTCTCTTAAAATCTGACTGGCCTCGCAGGATTTCTCCATCAACACAGCAAGAAAGAGGTGCTCGGTCGAGATGAATTCATCTTTGAGCTTGTCCGCCTCTTTTTGGGCATTAGTCATTATCTTTCTCAGAGAGGAAGAGAGGTAGACCTCTCCTCCTCCTTCGACCTTAGGAACCTTATCCAGAGAAGAATTCAAATCCTCGAGAATTTTGGAGGGATTGACTTCGATCTTGCCCAGGACTGAATTGACGATATTTTCTTCCTGGTTTAAAAAGGCCCAGAGCAGGTGCTCAGGCTTAAGCTCCTGATTGCCCAGTTCTTCCGCTCTGGACTGGGCCTGCTGGAAGGCTTCTTGAGCCATAACAGTGAATTTATCCCATTTCATCGTTTACTCCTCCTTTATTTAAATATTCAAGCTCTTCCATGTCAAGACACCTGAGTAAACAGGGCCAGGCTTCAACCTTGGACTTTTTAGAATTGAATAAGGCCTTATCAATTTTTCAAGATGCCAGTTTTAATCCTTGAGATTCAGCATCGGCTTTAACAGGAATTGGGCCTGAATAATGTCAAATGTCGAGGCCTGGCCCCAAAGACATGAGCAAAAATATTAAAATACGACGTTATCCAAAAGGCATTAAGCCAAGGAGGCTCTTTTTTTATTAGGGATTGCCACGTTGCGCTCGCAATGACACAAAAAGAAGAAAAAAAATTTTTTCAATTTTCCCACTTGACAATTTATTAAAAGTTGTTATTTTTTTCTTTAGAGAAACAATGGAAGAAATAGAAATCTCAAGCTGGCTG
>Ga0180438_10001361_pt1 | contig 43519 bp, 54 predicted proteins | sample SS_ome_12_FD_132455 | JGI IMG/M metagenome (GOLD analysis project Ga0180438, IMG submission 132455) | Hypersaline lake sediment archaeal communities from the Salton Sea, California, USA - SS_3_D_2 metaG | ecosystem: Environmental > Aquatic > Non-marine Saline and Alkaline > Hypersaline >...
AGCCGTTCCGCGATCATCCGGCTGGCGCTTTCCCGGTTCTTCGAGTCCCCGCCTGAGTGGCTGGCAGATGCCGTCACCAAGCGGGATGCCGTCAACCAGACCCGGCGCCGTCGTCGACGCGCCAAGTCGTAGGAATCCCATGCGAACAGCTCTCATCGTTGTTGCTGCCCTGCTCGGCATCGTGCTCTCGTTCGCGGCCATGCAGGCCACCGATCGGGCGGTCAAGGCCCAGAATCGGTGTCTCATGCTCGAGCGCCAGCTCGGTGTGTTCCGTGCCGCCAATCAGGACATCTGTGACCGGCTCGACGCGCTCGAGTCGCTGTCCCACTGCCATCGGAGCCGGTGATGCCCAAGGGTTCCCCTCCGCCCAAGCCCCCGGGGCACGTGTTCGCCGTCAAGGTCGAGTGTGTTCTCGAGCACCCGTATGGCGACGAGCCCGACAGGTGCGTCATCGAGATCGAGGTGCCTGCGGACCATGACCTCGATGCCGCCATGCGCGCCAGCGTCCGGCTGACCGCGTGGTACGGGCTCAAGCCCGTTCGCGTGCTTCAGGCGTGGAAGGTGGATGGCGATGGGTGATATCGCTCGTCGCTGTTTTGCGTGCCACCACCCGGTCGAGCCCACGGCACGCAGGAACCCCCGGCGACGGTGGCTCCGTGATGCGTACTGGTGCGACGGGTGCCGAACGACGATACCCACGTCGGGCACGTACATCACCGTCGCGCCGGCGCCGTCCCAGGCTCTGGATTGGGCGCGGGACGAGGCGGCCATTCAGCCCACCCCGCCCGCCGGGCGCGACGGCGAGGCGTTCCGTCGCTGGGTCGAGCGCGAGTACGGGCAGATTCCTGAGTACCAACGCGCATGGCTGGGCGCTGGCTGGATGGCCCGCGCCGCCGCTGCCCCCGCTCCCGATGCCGAGGCGGTCCGGGCGGCGGCGCTGGAGGAGGCGGCGAGGGTGTGCGAGGGGCACGCTCGACGGGCGCGTGCGTGCGGTGGCCGCTACCGGGGGGAGCAGGAGGGGGCGGATGCGTGCGCCATGAAGATCCGCGCCCTCAAGTGCAAGGAGCAGACCGATGCCGAGTGACTACATCAGGCGCGAGGATGCGGTGCGGGCCGTTGGTAGGATCCGCTCCGTCTACACGGGCGAGGAGATGTGGAACCGGGCCGTGGATGCAGCGGAACACAAGATCAGCGCCCTCCCCGCCGATCCGCTTGTCCTGCAAGGAGGTCTGATGCCCACCTACGACCCCGACGGGCGTGAGGAGCGCAACGACGCGATCCAGGGCGCCAAGGCACTCGAGGCCGTCAAGCGCGGGATCGACGAGATGGTCGCGATCCACGGGCCCGGCGCCAAGCTCATCGTGCTCATGGGCAACGAGGTCTACCGGCTCTACATCGATGCGACCAAGCGTGCCTACGGCTCGTCGAGGCCATTGATGCGGCTCGACGACAGGCTGGAGTTCTGCGGCGTGCCGGTCTTCCACTCCCCCTTCATCGAGGCTGAAGCGGCCTACGTGATGGTCGAGGCCTGGCGCCTCAGGACATGAGAACGCCCCCGCCGACGTCTGCCGGCAGGGGCGCAGGTTCGCTATCCGTTACGGATTACGAGGACGGTCGGTTGAGAGCTTTGAGCTCCGTCGCCAGCTCGCGCAAAGGGGCCGCGGCCACTCGGCCAGCCACCTCCTCCGCTTCGATGCGGGCCATCGAGCGCCCGCGGCGATACATCCCCAGGGTCAGCAAGACCATGGCGAGGGTCGAACCCCCGACCGCCGGCCAGTTGCCGGTGGACAGCGCCTCGATCTGCTGGTCTTGGATCTGCTCGTACTGGGCGAGCTCGGCCTTGGTTGCGGGAGTCACGGAATCCATGGCTTCCGAAAGGCCCGAGCATCCGCCCGCGAGGATTGCTACGCTCACCAGTGCGAGCGCCACGATCAGTCTCATGTTTTGTCTCCGTTGGCGCGGTGTACATGGGGCAGAGAGTGGCGCTCCACTTCCTCTCTCTGCGTGAGTGAGCATCATCTCCGGTAGGCACAGAACAGCAAGTCTTAAGTACTGAGGGTTCATGAACCAGAACGACGCTATTGCCTTGGTGGAGAAGGAGTTCCGCATGAGCGGGACGAAGGTGCAGGCGAGCGGCAACCCGTTCCCCGCGTTCCACTTCACGCCGATCACGTTCACCAACGAGGAGATCGAGGGCTTCGGTCACGACAAGTTCCTGCAGGCGCTTCGCATTCGCATCGAGAAGGCGCGTGGCAAGAACCGTGAGCGTGCGAACCACTCCATGCACCTGCTCGGCGACGAGGCGGTGGTGGGCCCGATCGACCTGAGGCCGGCGGGCAGGCCGGGCATCTCGTGGCTCCTCCTGATCCAGCGGCTGTGAAGCGCTTCAAGGACGAGAGCACGCCCGACCTCTTCGACGACCCGTCGGGTCGGGGCGACGGGTGGCGGCAGAAGGGCGGCAAGCCCAAGGAGTTCGACAAGACCCTGGCCCGTAGACTCGGGATGACGGTCGAGGAGTACCGTCAGGACTTCAAGATGAAGCACGCACGCTCGGTCCGGTGGCACAAGCGGTTCTCGGCGAGGGTGGCGCGGGAGAACGGCCTGGCATGAGTCTGCAGCTCGAGAAACCCGCCCCGATCAACTACGACGTCGGGCCCCACAACGGGCGCAGGCGCTACCGGCAGCGGGTTCCAGGGATCGGCATGATCGGCGGGCAGAAGCTCCTGATCTGGATGGTGCTCAACTTCCAGCGCATCATCGCGCCGGTCGGGCGCCGCTTCGGCAAGACCACCGGCCTGCTCTTCGTCTTCCTCGAGCTCGCCGCCGTCACCAGGGGGCGGTGCTACATCGGCGTCTGGTCCCAGGACCACGATCGAGCCAAGGAGCTGATGGAGATCTTCATCGCCGCCTACGGCGAGCTTATCTCCAAGGTCAAGCGCGCCGACGGGCAGGGCCGGTACATCGAGCTGGTCGGCATCTCGGGCGTCAACGAGGGCCTGAGGATCTACTTCTGGTCCGCCAGCCACCCGGCCTACAACCGCGTCCGAGGGTTCACGCACCCCTTCCACCTGATCGTGGCCGACGAGTCGACCTACGTCCGGGCCAACGCGGTCCTGAAGGTGAGCCTCAAGATGCTCGCCGACTGCGGTGGAAAGTTCCTTGCCATCGGCACCCCCGATCTCGAGGGGGTGGGCTTCGCGTGGTTCTCCGCCTTCTGGGGCCGGGCGCAGTCCTCCGCCAAGAAGTGGCGCGACTGGGTGGGGATGAACTTCCCGTCCGAGGCCAACCCCACGATCCCGCTCGACTACATCGAGACGATGCGGAAGGAGTGTGTCAGCGAGGAGGAAGAGAAGCAGGAGATCGACGCCCTCTTCCTCGAGGACACGTCCGCCGTCTTCGGCAAGCTCGCCCACGTGTTCACGATGCAGTGGCACAACCATGAAGGTTTCGTGACAAAGGCGCTGCACGAATCCAACCTCTCGCTCGACGAGGTGCAGGTCTGGATCGGCGACCGCCCCCGCGGCGGCGTGCCCTACGTCATCGGGATCGACTGGGGTCGTAAGCTCGACGAGACGATCATCACCGTTTGGCGACAGGACACGCGCCGGGAGGTGGCCCGCTTCGCCGTCTCGGGGTCCGACTGGACCTCCCAGATGGAGTTCCTGATCCACATCAGGAAGGCCTACGGGGACTGCTCGGTGAAGTCGGACGCCCACGGCGTCGGCGACGGCATGACCCAGATGCTGCAGGCCAAGTACGGCGAGGCCGTCACCGCGGTCACGTGGCACGGCCACAAGAAGGAGCACCTCGTCCGCCGGCTCGAGGCCCTGATCAACAACCGCGAGATCCAGTTCCTCGACATCCCCGAGGCCCGGGAGCAGTACCGGATCTACCAGGGCGAGAAGAACGAGAAGACCGGGCGCGTCCGGTTCTCGGCGCCCGAGGGCGAGCACGATGACCACGTCGACGCCGTCCTCCTCGTGACCGAGCCCCTGCTCGAGGCGATCCTCCCCTTACAGGACACGGACTCCAACCGGGTCGAGATCGACCAGCCGAAGCCAGGCACGATGGCGGAGATCCGGGCGGCGCTCGATGCCGAGCGGGTGGACTACATCGCGCCGATGCAGATCGGCCCGAGGATCGGGCCCAGGATGTAGACCTTGTCGGTGGCCGGGCCGGGCCATAGGATTCGGGGGTCCTTGACCGGAGAATCCATGTCCGAGCAGATCGAGAAGGCGACCGCGCAGCCCGAGCCCAAGACGCGCCCGCGGAAGTCGAAGCACAAGCGGCTCAACCGCCACGAGTTCTACGAGCAGACCTACATCGCGTGGATCGCCCACCAGGGCGTCATGGCGATGGGCAACCTCCGCCCGTTCTGCTCGAACCTCCCGAAGGCCTTCGACGCCTACGAGGAGCTGATGGACAGCGCCGACTCCGATGCCTAGCGGACCCTCCCTTCTCGGTCGCAGAACCGAGGCGGGGAAGGAGACGTGGGAGTTCTGGCAGACTCAGCTCTTCGAGGCCCGCAGCCAGTGGGACCGCTCGTCCGAGCGGCGAGAGCAGATCCGCCGCGTGGTCAGCGAGCTCCAGTTCCCCGTCATGATGTGGCGGGACCGGGACGACTACATCGACGACAAGACGGCTGCGAGCCAGCAACCGCACGTCGACCAGATCGACCTCAACCTCGCGATCCGCTACCTCCAGAAGCTCGTCAGCAACGTCGGCGACGAGGTGCCGAAGATCACGTGGGAGCGCGAGTGGACCTCCCCCTGGGAGCGCCACGCGGCGAAGTTCGACACGCTGCAGGAGCGCCAGGCGTCCCGGGCTGGGATGCCCGAGAACAACGCCGAGGGCGCCAAGGACGTCTGCGTCGATGGGGTCACCTCGTATTGGATCAACTTCGTCGAGCCCCTGACTGCCAGCGACCTGTACCGGGCGACCGAGTCGGTCGATCAGGTCATCGACCGGGTGCTCGCCGACCCCGAGGGCTATCAGCCGGCGCCGGGCGCCGAGCACGCGATGATGGCCGAGGTCTTCGAGTCGAGGGCTGACGACTTCCAGACCGACGAGCGCGACCCCTCCGGCCTCGTGGCCAACGCGCTCTACCTCGCGGCCCAGAAGCACTACGAGGCGGCGGCGAAGGACGCCAAGCACCCGTGGCTCTGGCGCCGCGACCGCCTCGAGCTCCAGCACGAGCGGCTTCCCTACGGCTCGCACGCGCTGATGGACCCGTCTGCGACCTCCTTCCGGAACTGCCGGTGGGTGGCTCGCCTCATCCGTATGCCGGTGGCTGACGCCAGAGCGCACCCCGCCTTCCACCCTCGGATTCGTAAGGATCTGGTGCAGGATTCTGCGGAGGCCACCACCGACCCCGTCAAGAACGAGATGCGCCGCTGGTCCGACGCGGTCGATCAGACCGAGAAGGGTGAGTGGCTGGGGATGTGCTCGATCTGGGAGATCCACGATCGCAAGCACAAGGAGATCATCTACTTCAACCAGAACGTGAACCGCTTCCTCAACGCGGGGAAGGTGAACGGCACGTCTCGGATGCGGCATCCGTTCCTTGACCAGAAGGGGATGGCGCTGATCCCGCCGATCGGCCCGTACCCCGGATTCTTCCCGTGCTTCTTCTTCGCGCCGAGCGAGCCGCAGCGTGAGGACTACGATCGCAAGACCGGGCAGCCCCTGCTCGAGCCGGGGATGAACATCCTCTTCGCGATCACGAAGCTCCTGTCCCACTACGTGGGGACGGTGAAGCGGGCCTCGAGCGCGATCTACGAGGCGCACCCCAAGCTCGGGGACGCGGCGCGCAGGTCGATCAAGAGCGGCAAGGACGGGACGATCTTCACGAGGCCGGCGGACGTGCCGCCGGGCGAGTCGATCGTCGCCGTGCAGTGGAAGCCGCCGAGCGAGCAGCTCTTCCGCCAGATCTACGAGTTCATCCAGAACTGGTGCATGGTCCAGTCCTTCCCGCTCGGGGAGCTGACGACGAAGCCCGTCGCCGAGACTGCGACCCAGGAGAAGATGGGGCAGGCCGCGGGCGATGCCTGGCAGCAAGAGATCATCCGGAAGTTCGAGATCTCCTACGCCGTCCAGTGCCACATTCTCGCGCACCTCGGGATGTACTTCACCGACCGGACCGACTGGGCCGAGTTGGTGGGGATGCAGGAGGCAACCCTCCTCCACAAGCTCGTCAGCGAGATCCGCTTCCCGCCGGAGCTCCCTGGCGTCCGCCTCGCGTCCAAGCGCCGCGGCGGGGACGTGGTACGCATCGAGCAGCTCATGACGCTCGACGAGCGCGTGGCGTCCTACGTGGACCCGCTGAGTGGCCTGCCGGTCAACGACCGGGGGCCGATCCTCGACGAGCTCGCTCGCGTGCTCGAGGTCGGCAAGCTCCAGCGGTACGTGCCGGACGAGAAGATGATGCAGATGATCGCCGAGGCGAAGGTCCGGATGGCGCAGGAGCAGAACCTCGCCCAGCCGGCGGAGTCCGGCGGCCCCGCGGCAAGACAGACCTCCTCGGGCAACGGTCAAGGACAGACCCCGCCCGGGGCAAACCCCGTCGAGATGAGGCCCGCCCAGGGCGGATCACCCGGAGGCAGCGCGTCGAACGGTCGGACGTCTGACTCGGCTAAGAAGTCTCGTCGGGGCGGAAGGCGCGGGCGTGCGGGTGGCGCCCCGACCGCCGATGCCCTAGACTCGAAGGCCCAAGACGTGAGGAAGAACTGATGGCCCAGATGCGAGAGCAAGGTCACTACAACCAGCCTGCCCCCGCGGCGGGCTGTCGGAAGCAGCCCCAGAACGTGGTGCGCTCCCGGTCCCCGAGGAAGCAGGAGCCCCCGAAGAACCCGGCGAAGACCCCCGCCCCCGTGAAGGGGAAGGCCGGCTCGCCTGGCTCCGTCGCCGGACAGAAGGGCGCCAAGATGAGCGCCCAGGAGTCGGCGGTCCGGAAGAAGGTGAGGAAGCCTTGAAGCAGCGTCCCATCAAGACCCCCGCCCCGCTCGGCTCGGGCCGCTCCAAGCAGGCCAAGACGGTGAAGGGCGCCATCTCCCCCCAGGAAGCGAAGCTCGGCGGGCACCGCAAGAGCGACGGCGGCGGCAAGGGCACTCCCCCTCCGGAGGAGTACCACGGCTCCAAGCAGCCGGACATGAGCGCTTCCGACGACCGCGGCAAGTAGATAGGTTCTTGTCGTCCGCCGGATCTTCCGATAGTCTCCATCGCCATAACCGATGGAGGCGCATTCATGGCAGACGGCACGGCCCCCGCACCGGGACAAGCCGCCCCGAACGTCGAAGGCACGCAGGGTGACCAGGGAGACAACCGTGGGGAGCACCCCCCGGCCTCGCCTCGGTTCAGCCGCGATGCCTATCTGAGCAGCCTCCCCGAGGACGAGAGGACCGTGAAGGCGGGCCTCCCTGACTTCATTCTCGAGCGTGACGCGCAGCGTGGGATGCTGCGCTCCGACTACGACCGCAAGCGCATGATGGAGAGCCGCGAGCTGTCCCGTCTCCAGGGGCAGGTCGAGGCGCTCATGCAGGGCCAGAACGGCAACGGGCAGGCGCCCGATCCCGCCGATCTGGTCAAGCAGGGCTTCGAGGCCGAAACCCCCGAGCAGTGGGGCGAGGCCGTGGGGCGCATCGTCGAGCAGCGAGTCGGTCAGGTCGTCGACGAGGTTCTCGGCTCTCACCCCGTCTTGAGGCAGGTCGGCCAGGCAGCCGCCATGCAGCAAGCTCGCGGGCCGGGCCGAGCGGTATCGGACGAGGTGTTTCTCGCGGGGCAGCAATCCCTCGAGAACCAGCTCGCCCACGAGGGGGTGGACCCCGCCGCGCTGGACCCCGCCGCGCTGAGAATCCTGCTCCAGCCTCACCTCGAGCTCGCCCAGGCTCGACTCGGTGGGCAGTCGAAGCAGCAAGTCCAGGGGGACAACCAGCCGGCACCGTCGTCCGAGCCGCGGGGGCACGTCACGCTTCCTGTCCGAGGCTCTGGCACTGGTGGTGGGATGCCCGCCGCCCCGTCGGCTCCGGCTGGAACACAGTCCAAGGATCCGGTGGGGGACGCGGTCTCTCGCATTCATCAGCGCATGGGCCTCTCCGAGGAACAGGTCGCTGAGCTGCGAAAGAACACGTAGCAGCTCAGCCTTCAAGAAGGACTGAGCCCCCATGGCAGATCAGAACATCCCGAAGACGCAGCTCGTTGCGGACTTCGGTGACCTGCTCACTGCCTACCTCCGAGACGTCCGCGAGGGCCTGCCGATCGAGCAGGCCTACGACGGCACCCGGCTGCTTTCGCAGTTCGAGGTGGACCGCGAGCGCGCAATCAACGGTGGTGGGTACGTGCAGACGCAGATCTCGGCCTCTCTGCCCGCGCTGGGCGCGTGGTACGAGGGCGACGACACCATCGGTCAGGACAAGTCGTCCGAGGACACGATGGCCCAGACCGAGCTCAAGATGATCTCGGAGCCGATCCGAGTGACTCGCGAGGAGATCCTGAAGACAGGGCCGGGCCCGCGCTCGCTCTACACCTTCATGCAGAACAAGTTCAACCAGGGGATGCGCCGGCTGCGTATCGCGATCGAGTCGGGCCTCATGGCCGGGTCGCAGAACGCCAAGGCCATCACCTCGTTCCTCCTCTCCTGCGCCGTCGACCCGACGACGGGCACCGTGGACGGCATCAACCGCGCCACGGCGGGGAACGAGTACTGGCGGAACCAGTCCGAGAACATCGGCTCCCTCACGGGCGGCGGGTACGAGAAGCTCGAGAAGCTCTCGCTCGACTGCCAGAAGGGCGGCGAGTCGGACTGGGACTACGGGTTCTGCGACTCGCAGACCTTCCTCGCGCTCAAGAAGCACCACCGGCAGTTCCTCGAGGTTTCGATCTCGAGCACCCAGTCGGCGCTGGGCAAGCGCATGGTCGACCTCTCGATCCCGGTGATCGAGTTCGAGGGGAAGCCGATCTTCTGGTCGCCCCGCGTCCCGAACGCGGACGGCCTCTCCGGCCTCCTCTACCTCGTCCGCAAGGACGCCTTCGACCTCGCCGTCCACCCGGACGAGGAGTTCAAGCTCCTGGGGCCCTTCCCCATGGAGAACCAGAACAAGCACGGCATGAAGTGGCACCTGATGTGGGCCGGCCAGCTCTGCTGGAAGCTCCCGTCCGCGTGCGGCGTCGGCCACTCCATCGCCGAGTAGCCCATCTCCCGGGCGGGGGGTACGCCCCCCGCCCGACCCCGACACGGAGGCGTGATGCGGTTACTGAAGCGATGGCGAGAGATCATCGGGCTCTGGAAGCCCGCATGGGACGACCTCACGTTCCCGTCCCAGGGGATCAACCCGCCTGGCGGCGTGAGCGACCCGGCGCGGTCCCAGGTCAACGGGCTGCTCCAGTTCAGCGCTTCGGCGACGAACATGATCGCCGGCGTGGCGCAGTTGAAGCACGGGTGGAAGCACGGCACGACCGTCGAGCCGCACCTCCACTACCGGGCCGCGACAGAAGAGCCCGGCGGCAACTCTCGGTGGCTGCTCGAGTACCGGATCTACAACCCGAACGACGGGACGGTGCTCGGTGCCTACACCGAGCTCTACCTGACGATCGGGCACGTCTCGAACGACCGTGGCAACTACGTCATAGGGTTTGAGTCCGACATCCCCATGCCCGGCATGGGCGACTCCGCGATGATCGAGTGGCGCCTGTCGCGCCTCGGTGGTGACGCCCTGGATACCTTCGGGGGGCTCATCACGCTGGTGGACATCGACTTCCACTTCCAGAGGTTCAGCATCGGCTCTCCCACTTCAGATGGGGATCGATACGGTGAGCAGTACCTCGGCTAGACTCCGTCGAACAGGAGACGCGATGCGCGAGAAGAAGGCACCCGCTGGCAAGAAGATGAAGCGGGCGAAGAACAAGGGTGGGGCCAGGGCGCTGAAGGGGAAGACCTACGGCGCGAAGAAGGCCCGCAAGGTCCGGCAGTCGCCGAAGGGCAGGAAGAGCTACTAGATGGGCACGATCCGCCGCATGGCCGGCATCGAGAAGAAGGTGGTCGGCTCCGCTGCCACCACGATCGATCTCGGCATCGAGGGCGCCGCCATCGGCGCCATCTACCTCCCCGCCGCCTCGCCGCTCGCTGGCGCCGTCACGCTCGAGATCGCGCATCTCGACAAGGACGGGTCCGAGATCATCTCGGGGCCGCTCGCCGACGACACGGGCGCCGCGATCGGCATGACGCTGACGGCAGATCAGGTCAACGTCCTGCCGCCCAGCGCGCTCGTTGGCCAGACGCTTCGTCTGGTCTTCGGCGCGGCGCCTGGCGCGGACGCGGCGCTCTACCTCCTCACCAAGACGTAGCCCCTGGTGACCACGTCCTGGGCCCAGCTCCGAGAGTACTACCGCGACGTCTTGGACGGCGGCTCGTTCACCCCGTGGGGTGACGCGCCCACGGGGTCCATGATCTACATGGCGGAGCCCGAGTACCTCTCGACCGATGCGGCGCTTTCGCTCGACGGGGCCTCCGGTATCGGCGGAAGCGACTCCGGCCTTCTTGGATCCCCGGTTTCCGATATGCAGGGCGGGGAGGCGTTCTTCGTCGGAGCGTGGGTCAAGATCCCGACCTTCCGACAGTACTCCCCCATCATCCAGTTCGGTGACCCGGGAGCCGCTGGCGGCGGGTGGTCCCTGGCTCAGGGCAACGTAGCCGCCAACGGATACAGGGTGGATGTTCGTCATGCAGACGACACCGCCAAGTCCAACTACCAGGGCGGCGGACCGATGCCCACGGGATCGTGGGCCTACGTCTTGTTCTGGCATGATGGCGCATCAGACGAGATCGGGATCGTCATCAACAACGGGACGCCATCCACGCACACACACTCCGCTGGGGTCTACTCGTCCGCAACGCGGAACGTCACCATCGGCTACGGGTTTTCTGGCCCCGTCCGGTATCACGAGGGACTGATTCAGCAGATCGTGAAGGTGGACAAGGTTCCTTCGTCCGCTGACATCGCGTGGCTCTACAACTCCGGATCCGGTCGAACCGACGCCGAAGTCCGCACACGCTTCGGGTCCGATCTCAAGGGCCTGATCCCGCTCCACGAGGCAACGGGCGCTCGCGAGGACACGGAGAACACAGGGTCCTATGCAGCCGTGAACACGCCGTCCTACGACACGGGGATCATCACGAACCCCGCCGTGGACCGTGCGACGATCAAGGCGTGGGAGGACCGGCTGGGGGTGGGTAACGACTTCCTTCAGGCCACGATCACCAAGCAAGCCGTCTACGACGCTTCCAGCAAGGCCGTTGACCCTGACGGCGTTGATGACGAGTACAGCGCCACGCTGGCGGCGAAGGCGCAGCCGAACACGTACCTCTTCGTCTTGACCGATGGCGTAATCGGCAACGGCAAGTACCTGTTCACGGGCACGTCCCCGAACCGGAACGGGTTCTGGCAGGGCTCGCTTACGCAGTACGCTGTCTACGCCGGGTCGGGCCAGAACGTGGCGCTGACGCCGGACACGGACCCGCACGTCTTCACGGCGCTGTTCAGCGGCGCGAGCACGGTGGTACGCATGGATGGCGTGGCCGCCGCTGCCGTGAGCCCTGGCACGGAGGGGATGGGGAACCCGCATCTGTTCCGATCCGCTGGCGGGTCGCTGTTCGGGAGGTCCCCCATGGGGTACTGGCAGATGGTCCCCAGCACGATCACCGACGACTACCGCGATGCCGCCGAGGCGTACCTCAAGACCTACTACGGGGTCGCCTGATGAGCCGTGCCTGGCAGCAGCTCCGAGAGTACTACAGGGACGTCCTCGACGGCGGCTCGTTCACCCCGTGGGGTGACGCGCCCACGGGGTCCATGATCTACATGGCGGAGCCGGAGTACCTCAAGACGGGCGCGGCATACGAGGGGAACAACGTCAACCGCTACCTCGCCGTGGGTGATGACGCGGCGCTCAGGCCTCACGCCGATGGGTTCTCTTGCGCGTTCTGGTGCAAGGATCCCTCCACGGGGATGGCAGCCGTGGACAAGGGTGCCGCGCTCAACGCGGGGCCCACGGCTGAGTGGGGGTTCAAGACCTCCAACGGAACTTCGGGAGTCAATCGGTTCGCCTTCTACAACTCCCTGGGCACGCCCTTCATTGCCCAGGACACGGTGCGAACCGATGACGGTTCGTGGCATCTCATCTTCGGGGTCTACGACCCGGTGGCCGGCACCGTGGCCGTACAGTCCGACCTGAACACCGAGGTCACCACGGCGTTCACGGGAACGCCCAGGACGGGCGAGACGAACGACCTCAACATCGGAAGGTCTACGGGCGCTCTCGCGTACTTCAGCGGCGACATCGCCCAGGTTCTCATCTTCTCGGGCTATGCGCTCACCTCCGCCGACCGGACGTGGCTCTACAACTCCGGGTCGGGGCGCACGCGCTCGGAGATCAAGACGCGCTTCGGCTCGAACATCACGGCGGGATACGCGCTCCATGAGAAGACCGGGCTCCGCGCCGACTTCGTCGGGTCGAACGACCTCACGTCCTACAATAACCCCGGATCCGTTCAGGGCCCCATCGAGGACGAAGCCGTAGACAGCGCCCCCGTCGCGAAGTGGAGCGACCGACTGGGCAACGGTGACGACCTCGTTCAGACGACCGTCGCTGACCAGCCCATCTACGACTCGTCCGAGAAGGCCCTGGACTTCGATGGGGTGAATGACTACATCGGCCTCCCGGCCCTCCTGTCCTCGCCCCTGTCCGACCCGATGGAGTTTTTCGCCGTCGCGCAGCGCGGGACGGGCATCAACAAGCGCCACATCTTCGACTGTCCGGCTGGTGCCACGAATACGACGCGCAAGATCCTGGGCTACAACACGGCGGGGAGCCAGGGCTACCTCTTCTGGAACGGATCCGGGTACGGCTACTCGCTCCAGTACGACAGCCTGAAGCACGTCTTCACCCTCAGGCTCCCGGGCTCTGGGAACGACACGCTCAGAGATGGCGGCACGCAGATCAAGTCCATCGCCGCTGGCGTGTCCACATGGACGGGCTTCCGGGTCGGCGCTAACGCTCTTGGGGGCGAGAACTGGGACGGCACCGTTGCCTATGTCGCCATGGTCCCGTCGCTGGATGACGACTACCGCGATGCCGTCGAGGCGTACCTCAAGACCTACTACGGAGTCTCCTGATGACCTTCAAGCCGTACCTTCCCGCGCAGCAAGAGAAGGTCCTCGTCATCAACCGGGTGGCGAACATCGTGTCCGTGCCGGGCCCGCTCCGCGACCTGATCGACGAGCCGCTCGACGTCGAGGAGCAGGCAGCCGACATCGCCGCCGACCTCGTCGACCGGATGTACGACGCCGCCGAGGAGATCCGCTTCAACTCGTTCGGACACTACACGGACCCGTCCCACCTGGGCGACGTCGATCCGAACGTCGGCGCCGTGCAGGACAACATGACCGCGCCGTGCCGGTACGAGGTCATCAAGACCCGGACGGTCCCGAACCCTGAGCCCCCGCCCGCCGAGATCGAGGAGCGGTACTACGCCCCCGGCCCGACGATGGCCGAGCTGCTCGCGCCCACCCTGTGGCCGACGGCGACGATGCTCTTCAGCGTCACGATGCAGAGCGTGGACGCGAAGCGGACCATGGACGACAACCAGATCTCGTTCGTGCTGCGGTGCGAGATGGTGGTCGGCGTGACGAGGTTCGCGTTCGACGTCGGCGTCGGCTATCGTGGCGACGAGCTGACCACCACGTACTACGAGGTCGAAGAGGAGGCCTGATGATCCCCGAGACGTTCGGCGAGATGCGGGACTTCGTGGCGGAGCGCGTCGGCGCGTCCCGGGCGGCGGACGTGGCTCGCATCGACACGTACTGCGAGATCTCGCTGGACAAGGTCTGGCGCCGCCTCAAGCTCCCCGAGTCCCGGCGCGAGACGGTCATCGAGGCCACCAAGTCGATCGAGGCCACGGTGGCGGCGACCGAGGGGTCTAAGGTCGTCACCCTCGTCTCCGGGGACCCCTTCACCGCCGCGCTGGTCGGGATGAAGATGATCGTGCTCGGCCTGGCGCCCTACACGGTCGCCACCTACACCGACCCGAACACGATCGAGCTCTCGCGGGCCTACTTCGAGGAGTCGGACACAGCCCTCGAGATCATCTTCTACGACGACGAGATCCGGCTCCCCGACACGGTGGCGGAGGTCATCGAGGACGACATCAGGCTGCTCGTCGACGAGGGTGACAGGGTCCGGTGGATGGACCGGACCGAGGGGCGCTCCGTAGCGCCATGGCCGTCGAGCTCGGGCCAGCCGAACTGGGTGACGCCCGGGAAGCGCGTCTTCGACTCGAGCGATGTCTTCGTAGCCCGGACCCTCCGCCTGGGCCCGGTGGCCTGCGACAGGGCGTATCCGGTCGAGGTGCCCTACCACTGCCGATACCCCGCTCTGCCGACCACGGAAGTGGACCGGCTGGCGGAGAAGATCCACCTCCCCCGTGAGCGGCGTGACCTCGCCACGTGGCACGCGCTGGCGTCCGCGTACAGCGAGCACCCCTTCACGGACCAGAACCAGCAAGAGCGCTGGGAGTCCAAGTACGAGCGCGAAATGGACATCGCGCTCAAGGCGCTTCAGGATGAGCGCACGGACGTCCACTACATCGAACCAGGGTGCTAGGAGGCTCCCAGCATGGGCAGCGACAAGACGAACCGTTTCCCCACCCCGACGACGGGTCCGACGGGCGAGACGCAGATGAACACCAACCTCGACGCCGTGCGGGAGAACAAGAACCCGTCGGCCTCCTGGGCGGACGACGCGGACTACGTCCTCGCGCAGGCGAAGACGTGGATTGCGACGATCACCCCGACGTAGCCCACGAGTGCCCCAGGTACAGGTCTACAACCGATCCTTCCTCCGCGGTCTAGAGACGACCCGCGAGGAGGGCGGTGCGCCCGACTTCGGGGGCTTCCGGACCTTCCTGAACAGCCGTGTCGGGGATGCAGACGCAGAACGGCGCCCCGGCATGGCTGTCATCTCACGCATCACCGAGCCGGCCACCTCGATGCACTTCACGGGTGGCGAGATCACGCTCTACTCCAACCCGGAGGTCTGGGCCCTGGACCGGCCCGCGTGGCTGCTCGAGGCCCTGATCGAGCCCGAGAACCCGACAGCCAACCTCGTCCTGATCAACAACGGTGTGATCAAGATCGAGCAGTCGTCGGGCAACTGGGTGGTCACGGTCGGCGGCGCCACGCTCTCCGCTCCCTTGACCGCCGGAAAGCGCCACCTCGCCGTGTCGAAGGACGAGTCCGCGCTCTCGCTCCTGATCGACGGCACGGTGGCCGACACGGCTACGTGGGGTGCGCTCGGAACGCTCGCCCCGGCTACGGTGGTTGGCGCCCCGTGGCAGGGGTTCATCGACTTCCTGCGGCTTCGTGCGATTCCCGCGATCCCCTCCGTCGCGCAACGGGAGCTTCGACTCCTCAATCCGCGGAGCCGCAGGGTTCTCCTCTGCCTGCGTGATGGCCCCGACACGAACGAGATCGTCTGGGATCGCTCCGTGTTCGAGTGCCACGGCAGGTCGTCCGGGTCCGTTGAATCGGCCCCACGGATCTCCAGCGTGCCGCACAATCCCGTGCAGCTCATCCGAACCTACTTGGACGAAAACGACCGTCGGCGCCTCTTCGTGGTGGCCGGCGGCAAAGAGCATGACGCAGCCTACTGATGACCGGACCCTACGATCCCCTTTCCGCCGGCCCGCAAAGCCGACCCGCCCTCGCAAGGGAGTGGGTGCCTGGCGCCGGTATTGGCGAGCTCGGTCTGGACTCCTTGCCGCTCTCCGTCGCTGATCTCCCCGATGTCCAGGGACTGATCTACGGAGATGGGTTTCAGCGGATGCGCCATGTGGTGCGAGCAACGACGCTTCCGACCGGGTTGCTCCCGCCGAAGGGGTTCGACGAGGCAGGTGGCAGCCCGTCGGGCCCCGTCTCCCCCTACTCCGGCCAGGGGACCCTCTATCAGGACTTTGAGGCCGATCCCATCGAGCAGGATGCTGGATCGAACACACTGATCTGGCAGCTCTCGCGTGACGGCACGCAGAACTACCCGCTCTTCTCCGCCGTGATCGTGAACCAGCTCGGCATCACGCCGCAGCAATACGTCTGGCAGATCGTCCAGCAAGACACGGACGAAGAGACGATTCAGGCCCTGGTCGACGCGCTCAACAACGACTCCGCGACGGCAGGCGTCACGTGGCAGCCCGCCTCGCTGCTCATCGGCGTGGCGGGCGCCGTCAACGAGCGCGAGACAGCCGCCTCCTCGTTCATCACGGGCACGAAGATCAACGCCCATCGCGATGGGCGTAAGCTCTACATCGACTGGCAGGACCACGAGCTCGCCCTCTCGAGCAGCGAGCCCGCCGGCGCACCGACGAACCCGCTTCAGATCGTGTCGAAGATCACGAAGGCTGGCACGGTCATCATCACGCCGCAGGTCGAGGGCTCGACCGGCACGGGCATGGCTGCGGGCGGGCGCCCCGTGGTCGGCATCGACCTCCCGAACAACCCTGGCCCGTACACCTACGGCGCCAGCATCTACATCGCCGACGGCACCACGCTCCCGAACGACATCATGATGGAGATCGTGGTCACGAACGGAACGGGCGGGTGGCCTGCCGCCGGGACGCGCACGAAGTACTACGTCGACGGGAGCCTCCTCTTCCCCGACGTCAGCATGATCCTCCAGTACCTCTTCAACGACTTCAACGAGGGCGTCGAGTGGGTCGGTCCGGATCAGGCTGGTAGTGCGAGGCGGCACACCCAGTTCGGATTCAGGCAAAGGGGCCCGAACGGCGGATTCATCTACTACAAGACGCCAGGCGCCGCCTACAACAATCTCCAGCTCCGACAGGACGTCGACACGAGCGTGGGGGCCTATCCGCCCGTCCTTGCGTTCCAGCCCTTCACGGGCGGCACGGACCCCGTCACCCTCGGTGGCGTCGGGGGCTCGCTCGAGACTGGCGACTACCGCTACGCTCCGAGCTGGTACAGGCAGATCGACAAGGCACGGTCCGGCATCGGCCAGTGGGCGTTGCTCGACGAGCACCCTGGCGGCGACGTCAAGATCGCCGACTTCCCCACCGCCGAGGATCCCGGCGTCGACTTCATGCGCCTGTGGCGCACGCTGGTCGATGGGCTCGGGGACTACTTCAAGGTCGATGACGTCCCGGTGACAGATACGGAGTACCGGGACGAGAAGAGCGACCTCGAGATCGCGGGCGGCTTCGGCTCGCTGCTCTACAACCCGAGGGACTACCGCTCCCGCGAGGCGGGGTATCCCCCGAAGAACCGCTTCCTCGCCCGGCACCTCGCCTCGATCTGGGGTGGAGGGCTCTCCCGGTCGGCCCCGCAGGAGGGGACGGCCACCTTCACGAACGGGTCGGACGAGATCCAGATCGACGGTCCCTGGGTCCCGACGCGACTCTGGGTCGGTCGCTACATCCGCCGCAAGGGCACGAACGAGAAGTACGTCATCATCGACGTCGAAGAGGCCGGTGCCTTGGTCACGATCGCCTCGGACTACACCGGCGATACCGAGGCGAACGTCGATTTCGTGTGCGAGGACGAGCGCCAGGCCTACGCCACCCACCGGGCCACCACGAACTTCCACAACCAGTGGCCGGCGAGGCCCTTTGAGGGCACGGACGGCGTCGACGCGGACGGGATCACGTCCTACCTCGCTCGCCGGCAGGCGCTCTACGTCTGGACCCGCGGCGGTGCATGGGTCATCACCGGGTCGGCATCCGGAGGGTTCGCCGTCGAGCCCGTCTCGGATTCGGTGGGCTGCGTCAACCAGCGCGTGCTCGTGATGAACGACAACATCGCGTACTGGCTCGAGGGCGCCGCTGGGTTCTACCGCTGGGACTTCGCCGGGCCCCCGCAGCGCATCTCCAACCTCCCCTTCCAGGGTAGCACGGAGCCCCAGGGCATTCAGGGCACGGTCGACCGGATCAACTGGGACGCCGTCGACTGGGCCCACGCCGTGGCTGACCCGGATAGCCGCCTGATCCGATGGTTCGTCCCCGTCGACGGGAGCGAGTACCCCAACTACTGCATCACGCTCGACACGAAGTCCATGACCTGGGGCGAGGAGACGTGCCCTCCGATCACGTCGAGCTGCCGCGTGCTCCTCGACGACGGGTGGTACATCATCTCGGGCGACGTCGAGGGCCGTATCTGGCTGCACGATGTCGGTGACTCCGACGGCGCCTACGAGATCGAGCCCAACCAGTCGATCGTCAGTGGGGACGGGGAGAGCGTGACTCTCGCCTCTGCCCCCACTGTGGATCTGACTGGGGCCTCTGTCATGCTCGTCGACGTAACGGGTGAGCAGCTCCACCTCGCACGTGTGTCGGCGCAGGCCGGGGCCTCCCTCTACTTCCGCGAGGCGCTCCCGTGGACCCCCCAGAATGGCGACATCGCTGTTCTCGGCGCCATCCCGCAGGACTTCATCCCGAACCGCTTCGACGCCGGGGTGAAGGACGAAGAGAAGATGGTCCCCGTCATGTGGGTTCACACAAGAGAGGAGGTGATCGGGGAGTACTACCTGTGGGTCTGGGATGGAGAGACGAAGACTTACACCGCGCCCAGATTCGACTCGCAGGTCGGGGACCTCACCCTCGATGAGCAGACCGAGCGCTTCCGCGTGAATATGCGCGGGCACGAGCTCGGCTTCCGAGTCATGACCTACGCACCGGGCTTCCGCCCCTCGTTCCGGCGCTTCGAGCTTCAGTTCATCGTGAGGGGCAAGGCGCAGCAATCGCTGTGAAGATCACGCTCGGCCCCTACCGCGTCATCGGTCAGAACCTGATCATCCAGCACATCAGGCTCTGGGTGCCCAGGGACTACCCCAAGCAGGAAGGCGTGGTCATCCGCGCCGGGGTCCTTCGGGACGAGTCTGTCGCCAGGGTGGCGGAGTGGAAGCAGTCCGAGGCGCCGCTGAAGAAGGACTCCTCCTACTTCATGACGGGCCGGAACAGCGTCGGCTACCCGCTGCAGGAGGGCGACATCCTGATCGCCGACGTCGACGGCGGAGGGGTGGGTGGCTGCATCGTCGAGTTCCAGCTCACGCGAGCCGGGTCCGTGCGGGAGAACGCCATCGAGGCGGGCTCGCTCTCGATCGCCGGTCGCGATACCACCCGCCCGCTCTTCTCGGTGAGCGAGCGCGACGACGAGCCCTCGTCCCGCCTGGCCCGGCAGATCAATGAGTCGGGCGTGCCCGACCTGTCGGTCCCGATCTACTTCCCCTGGAGCATCCTCGAGGACGGCACTCCGCCGGACGGCTCCCAGGACGGCGACATCATCGTGGTCGAGGACGGCGAGTACGTGCTCAAGCACATCGGACTCGTCTGGGAGGGCCCGCAGGAGGAAGGCGAGGCGTACTCCGCCGGCGAGATGGTGCTCGACGAGGGGTGGCTGGCGGTCGCGAACGAGGACACGTCCGACCCTGCGGCGCCGGTCGCGATCGGCGATCCGGCCTACGCCTACACCGGGGCGATCGGGTCGGGGTCGGTGGGCGCCAAGCAGATCATCATGGGCCAACGGTACGATCCGCCTGGCTCCGCCTACGTGACCGGCTACCGCATCTGGACGGTGATCGGGAACCGCTATCAGGTCTACTCGGTCGCCGACCCGGGAACGGATGAGGAGATCACGCAGCTCCTCGACTTCGTCGCGATCGAGTCCGGCTGGCTTGAGACGACGACGGCGCCCATCCTCATCCCCGAGGGGCGCTCATTCGACCTGATCGCCATCGTCAGCGAGCCCGACCCCGCGCCCGTCACCTTCACCGGGGACTGGGCCTACCTCACGAACCTTGGCGGGGCGCCCGGAACCCAGGACCCGCTGTCCGGCGAGATCGCGCACGACGTGCGGCTGCCCACCCCGATGAAGATCAGCAAGTGGGACGCGGCGCTCGCGGACCGCAGCGCCGAGCTCCTCGCGCTGGTCCCTGGCGACATCATCGACGGCGCGGGCGTGCGGTGGTCGATCCAGTCCGTGGTCGAGCGAGATACGCACGTGGAGTTCGGGGTCGCTCCGCTGGACATCGGACCCGAGGGCCTTCAGACCTTCACCTTCGAGACGGTCGCATCGAACCCGATCACCTACGGGCTCGACCCTGGGTTCTGGCTCAACAACGAGAACGTCCGTGGGCTGCTCGCCGTCGACGCCCCCTACGACAGCATCGTGCCGGACGACAACCAGTACGGGGTGGACATCCGGGTTCAGGAGGCCTACGCATCGCCCTCCTGGGATCGCCTCGCCTACTCGGAGATCCTTCGGCCTCCCCCGGCCTCGCACGAAAACGCCGTCGCGACCCTGTCGTCGGTCGGCGAGCGCTCCACCCTGCGCGTGACCGAGGACGCCGGCTTCGACATCGACGCCGCCGCCGGGCTGAACACGATCCTCTGGACCCGGATCGACCAGACCATCGGGAGCCCCGACGTCTCGATCAACCCGCCCGGGACCACGCTCGAGGTCCAGCGGCGCGGGGTGTACGCGATGAGCTGCACCCTGGCCTTCGAGGCGGGGACCGGCGTCTACGAGGGGGACCTCCGCTTCGTCGTCAACGGCACGCCCCTGACCTACCGTGGCCGGGCATGGATCATCAACAAGCGTGGGGGCGCCACGCTGACCACCCTTTCCGTTCCGCTCGAGGTGGGGGATACTGTCGAGGTGGCGGTCGAGAGAATCACGGCGGACGGCGTGGTCGCGCTGGATGCGGATGCGTCGTTCTTCGAGATCAGACGAGTCAGCAATCTGTAAGGGAGGAGCCATGAAGAACCCCACTCGCACCATCCTGATTCTGACCATCCTCGCGATGGCCGGTCTGATGATCGGCTGCACTGCGAAGGAGGCGACCCTGCGCCCTTTCAGCCTCGAGGGGCTGGTCTGCCCTCCGAAGCCGATGTGCTTCCCCGCGGACTCCAGGGTGGTGTGCCCCGACGGCTGGTCCCCGTGCGGCAGCAAGCCCGAGGATCCGGGCGCTGTGATCCCCCTCCCCGAAGCCGCCTTCCTGAAGATGCTGGATGTCCGACGTGATGAGCCGGAAGGTGCGGTGGTTCACCGTACCGTGACTAGGACGTTCGAGGTTCCGGAAGACTGAAGATAGGATCTCCCCCATGGCACTCGACAGCGGACTCGACAGCCTGAACAAGGCGACCAAGAACGCCTACCCCGGGACCCGTGTCCCGGCTGCGGAAAGGGCTTCTGGCTCCTTCTCTCAGGGGGCGCCTTCCACGCGGAGCCCTTACCAGAGCCGGGTGGCCGGCCTGATGGAGTGGCCGACGAGGCCGGACGGCTCGCCCCGCGGCAGCGAGGCGGCGTCTTCGCGCTTCACGCAGCGCTTCATGGGGGAGTCGCTCGCCGAGTCGTTCCGCCTGGCCGACGTCGAGCAGGCGGGGATCGACGAGGCGAAGGCCATGTTCCGGCAGGAGATGCCGGGGGTCATGGCCTCGCCTCTCGACGACCGCGACGTGGGCAACCTCTACGCCGGGATGCTCGAGGACATCGCCCGCCAGAAGGCGTCCGACATGGCTGCCGTCACCGAGCACACCGGCGCCGCCGGTCTTCGTGGCGGGGTGGCGGCGGACCTCGCCGCCCAGGTCGAGCTCGGCGCGCTCGGAGCCGTCTCCCGCGGGATGCGGGACATGAGGCAGATCCAGACCCAGGTGGAGGCGCAGCACAAGCTCACGCAGCTCAACGCCATGGGGCTCGGGGCGCAGGTGCTCTCGCAGCCGCCGTCCACCCTGGCCCAGCAAGCGCTCGCCGACGCGACCTCGTGGTACGGCACCCGCTGGATGACCGAGCGCGGCGCCAGGGCCCAGCGCGAGGGGGCCGAGGCCGCGAAGTCCGGCAACATCCTGGGGGGCATCCTCGGTGGCGTCGGCCAGATCGCCCAGGGAGCCATCCCCTTCCTCTAAGGAATCGCCATGCCCGCACAGAGCCGACCGTTCCGACTCGACCCGACGCCCTTCATGCAGGGGCTCTCCCTCAAGACGCAGGGCCAGCTCTCCGGGGCGTCTGCGATCGGTCGGGGTATCGGTAGCCTGGGTGCGGGCATCGGTGGTGGGCTCCTCGCCAAGCGCAAGCTCGAGCAGGATCAGGCCCAGTTCGACGCCAACCTCCGGCTCCGCGACGAGCAGTTCAAGAAGAACCTCGGGCTGGCGGAGCAGCGGCTGTCGCTCGACCGGGCCAAGATGGGCATCGACAACAAGCTCAAGGCCCTGAACGCGCTCGGCTCCCAGCGTGCCCTGGTGCAGGACCAGCTCCAGAGCCTGTACGCGGACCCGACCTCCGACCCGAACGACCCCCGGATCGCCTCGCTGAACCAGCAGCTCGACAGGCTCAACAAGTCCTTCTCCGCCGGGGTCGACGACATCAGGGCCACCGCCAACCGCGGGAAGCAGGTGGCTGTCGCCGGGTCGACCTGAAGTGCGAGGGGTGACTGCGGAGTTCCGCAGAAGAAGACCACTCTCGCGCAGGGCAAGGACGGCGGCATCCCGAAGAACCACAAGATCTTCGAGGCCGTCAAGGCAGAGGTCGACGGGCTGCAGGCCAGAGTCGCGACTTCCTCGGTGGGGTCCAAGATGACCCCGCAGGTCCAGCGCGCCCAGGCGCTGCGGAAGTACATCGCCGATCAGAACGCCGCCACTCCCAAGAACCACGGACAGTTCCTCGCCCAGCGTGCGCGCATCGCCGAGGCGAAGCGGCAACTCGCCCAGACCGAGGCCCAGATCAAGGTGGCCGGCGCCGAGGAGGAGGCCAAGAAGGTGGAGTCGCTGGAGCGCTCCCGGCTCACCTTCAAGAAGAACCTCGACGGGCGCGTCAACGAGGCGTACCCCGACCGCGAGGGCTACCTCTCTCGGATGCAGGCGATGATCGACGGAGCCGAGGACTCCGACCAGATCGATGCCCTGAACGAGCGCATCGACGACGACATGAACCAGTTCCGGGCCGACAAGCGGCTGGCGCTGGCGAACATCAAGGAGGGGCGCATCGCCGAGGACTCCGCGGCGCGGCTCAAGCTCGCCCAGGACGCCTACGATCTCGCGCTCCAGAAGTTCGATCAGTCGAAGGGGAAGGACGAGCGCCAGGCAGCCGACGCCCAGAAGCGCCTCCGCATCGCAGAGGAGAACCTCCAGCTCGCGAAGGATCGCGAGGCCCGGCTGGCGGCGGGCACCGGCAAGGGTGGCCCGACGAAGGAGCAGATCCGAGACGAGATCAACCAGATCCGCCTCGATCCGAGCGGTCCGCGGATGCAGGCTGCGTTCCAGATGCGCGAGCCCCTCTACAGGACCGAGTACCTGAAGCAGATCGCCAAGTCGCAGAAGCAGGCCCAGGACGAGTGGGATGCGGCCCAGGCCGGTGTACCCAAGATGGACCGGGAGCCCCTCCCCGAGGACCGGAAGCAGATCGCCATCCAGAACGCCGAGGCCATCGCCCGGACCAACGTCACCGCCTACCTGCGGCAGGAGCTCGGGATCGAGTTGCTGACTGAGCAGGCGCTCTTCGACGAGGACGCCGAGTACAAGGCGTGGCTGAAGACCCAGGTCAAGGACCCGGCCTCGGTCGACTCGATGACGCCCGAGCAGGTCGAGGCTGCGCGGAACAAGATGCCCAAGGGGAGCTGATGCCCGAGAACAAGCCCTCCCTCGAGGAGCTCCTGGGCTCGGCGGAGGGGAAGCCCTCCCTCGATGAGCTGATCGGGTCCACGGAGCCGAAGCCGCCCACGGACACGGCGCCGCCGCGTGACGAGCGCGAGGCCAGGGCGATCCGCCGCGAGGCGACGAAGCCAATCGAGACGCCCAAGCAGATCCTCGGGACGGCGGAGCGGTACGAGGACGTGCCCAGCCGGATCGGCGCGGAGGCGATGAAGGCCGAGCCCGTGGCGCCCGGGGTCGAGTCCTCGATCAAGATGGGCAGTCTCGAGGCCAAGATCCCTGGCTCGGAGGAGACGCTCCGGTCCTACGCCGAGAAGCTCACGGGCTCCCAGGCCGGGAACCCGACCGCCCTGGCCAAGGCCCTGGTGGCCGGCGGGCTCAAGCCCGAGGGAGCCTCGGATCCGAAGGCCGTCATGGATGCGGCGCAGGCCCACTTCCTCAAGAGCACCCAGGAGATGTGGGAGCTTCGCCAGTCCTGGGAGCCGGACGTCGTCAAGTCTCGGATGCCCCTCAACTTCGAGGAGGCGGCGCTCTGGCGCGAGCGCGAGATGGAGATGGACGAGCAGGCCTACGAGCGCATGACGTGGGCCCAGAAGGCCGTGGGCGCGGTCCTCGGGTCGCTCGGGGACTTCGAGGCGAACGCGCTGAACCTCTTCTCTGAGGTGCTCTCAGGCTCCGACGAGGACCACTGGCGCTTCGGGATCGAGGGGATGCGCCAGATGGCGCCCCGCGCCACCGCCGCCCTCGAGCGCTCCATCGCCGAGGACAACTGGCTCCAGGGAATCAACGCTGTCGGGCTCGGGGCTAGCCACCTCGCCGGCACGATCGGGGGCACCGTCGTAGCCGGTCCGGCTGGCGGCGCAACGGCCTCCTTCCTGGGGTCCGAGGGCGACCTGCGCGACCGGACGATCAGCGCGGCTCAGATGTACGCCTTCCTGAAGATCGCCAAGTTGACCGAGCCGTGGCTGAACGCCGTGTCCCAGACGTCGGGGCGCCTGGCTGCCTACGGGGCGGAGGCCGGGATCGAGCTGACCACCGAGGCCCTGGCTGCCATGGCGACGGGCCGCGACATCACCGGCGCCGACCTCGTCTTCTCGCTCGGTGGGCCCGCTGTAGGCGCCGCTGCGCGTGGCCGCGGGCTGCCCAAGCGAGACGTCATGCCCTCCGTGAAGTCCCGGCAGACGGCGCCACAGCCCCAGGAGACCCCCAAGGGGCTCGAGGGGCGCGGGCTCACCGTCGAGGAGAGGCCCTCGGACACAGGGATCGACCTCCGCCTGATGAAGGACGGGAAGCAGGTCGGCGACTTCACCCTCACCGACGCCTCGAAGGCCGAGCCCTACAAGGAGGGGATCCCCGAGAACGTCGCGCCAGGCACGCCCAGCCCCTGGGAGGAGGGCAACTGGCTCTACATCGACGGGGTCCAGATCGAGGAGGCGCTCCGCGGGAAGGGCGCCGGGACCGACTTCTACCGGGAGATGCTCCGCATCGCCGGCGAGAAGGGCTACGCCGGGGTTCTCGGGGAGATCTCATGGCAGTCCGACGCGGCAAAGGGCGTCTGGAAGAAGCTCGGCGGCAAGGTCACAGAGGACGAGGGCTTCGTCTACGCCCTGACCCAGCCGAAGAAGCCCGCCAAGGTGAGGCGCTTCAAGGAGGAGCTCGGGGTGGCTGGCGCCACGGGGCGCCCCCTCGACGCGCCGAAGATCTCCCGCGGCGTGAAGGACCAGCTCGCCATCTGGCTCGGCGACCTCAAGACCCGGGTCGGGGTGGCGGGCACGCCCACCGCCAAGCAGATGGCCGCCGAGGCCAGGGACATCGAGACGCGCTCGGCGACCGCCGCCGGCGAGATGTCCAAGGCCCTGGACCCGCTCCGCAAGACCCTGTCTGCGGGGCCCGCCACCAAGAAGGGCCAAGAGATCGCCGAGATCTCGAAGCTCGAGCAGGTCGAGCCGGACTCCCCCGGCTACCGCCCGGTCTGGGCCGACATCATCGAGGGCAACCGCAAGCCGGCCAACGCGACCGAGGCCCAGGCCGCGAAGGAGATGCAGGATCTGATCCTCTCCCGCGGCGAGATGCTCGAAGCCGAGCTCACCATGCAGATGGACGGGGCTGCCGCCAAGGAGATCCGCTCGCTTCAGGCCAAGGCCGAGGAGGCCAGGCAGAATGGCGAGTACGGTCTGGTCGAGCAGTACGATGACCAGATCAGGGCGATCCGGGGGAACACGAACGACCTCGCCAGGGCCCTCGACGAGTACCGCGCAGCCCGCGAGGCCGGCGATCAGGTGGGCATGGCCGACGCCAGGGCCGAAATCGACGCCTACTCCGGGCGGCTCTGGCGCCCCTTCAAGAACGTGCCCGGGGTCGTCCCCCTCGAGCCGACCGGCGAGATGTACGACATCCTCCGCGGCGGCGGCGGGGACAGGTGGGATGCAGTCACCACAGCCTTCGCCGACGCCAACAACATGGACGTCAAGAAGGTCCGCCGGATCTTCCGCAAGATGCGGGAGGATCTGCTCGGCGAGGCCGACGTCATCGGCGGCACCAGGGCCGCGAGCCTGGGCGGCAGCCTTCAGGCGGACTTCCAGCGCTCCTTCCCGCGGAACCCCTACGCCGTCCAGCTCCCGGGCTCGAAGAAGCGGATCTACCTCTTCGAGCACGATCCCATGAAGTACGCCCAGCGCTTCACCGCACGCGGCGCCCTGCAGGTCGGCTTCCGCCAGAAGTACGGGCAGGACATCCGCGGCGACGGCGGCGCCTGGGCGAGGCGCCTCGATGAGCTCCAGAAGGAGGGCGCGAACGAGGCCCAGATGCGGGCGGCGGTCCAGCTCGGGCAGTCCCTCCAGGGCACGCCGATCGAGCGCTCGATCTTCGGCATCGAGGAGCCGGGCGGGACGACGGGCCGGATCATGCGCGGCCTGGGCTCGATCTACAACGCGACGAAGACCACGCTCTCCGCCATCCCGAACCTCGCCGAGACTCCGGGCGCGATCATCGAGCACGCCGGCTTCCGTGGCGCGCTGAAGTCCATCGGCGACAAGCGGATCCTCACCAAGGCCGGGCGCCAGGCACGGAGGCTCGAGGTCGAGAAGCTCCGCCGCGAGGCGACGATCACCGCCGACGTGATCGATATGCACTGGGACCCGTCGCGACCCGTCGAGTCCCTGCGCCGGATGTCGAACGAGACGCTCCGGTTCGTCTCCGGCTCCCGGGCCGTGGGCGAGGCGCAGGAGACGATGATGGGCCGTCGGGCCCTCGAGTGGACCCAGGAGATGCAGCGGGGCACCCGCAGGGCCCCGAGTGGCGGCGACATCTCCCGGCTCCGTGCGCTCGGCTTCGACTACGACACGGCGAAGAAGATCTCGACCGGGCAGGCCGCCGAGGCCCAGTACCGGGACGTCCGGCAGCGGATGGTCCAGCGCTCCTTCGGCGCCAACTCCCCGAAGAGCGACCTGTCCCGGGCCGAGCAGAACAGGTGGCACCGCCTGCTCACCCGCTTCGACAAGGTGGCCTCCGCCTACATCCGGAAGACGTGGCGCGGCATCGGTGGCTCGCTCGACACGATGATCAAGGCCGGCGGCGATACGTCCCTCACCAAGCGTGAGCGGCGCATGGCCCAGGCCGGGGCGCTCGGGCAGTTGTTCCGCATCCTCTCGGGCCGCACTGTCTCGGGCGCGGGCCAGTCCTTCCTCTACGGCCTGGCGCTCGGCGGCGAGGGCGGGGTCGAGGAGCAGTGGGAGCGCCTGAAGGACAACCCCGCGAAGTTCGCCTGGGAGAGCATGGTTTCGGCCACCCTCTTCGGGAAGTGGGCGCAGATCCAGCGAGCCAGGGACGGCGACTTCGACATGAGCCGGTCCATCTGGTTCCTCGACCTCGCCCAGAACGTCAAGGACGCGATGACGAACGAGGGCCGGTACTCCGATCAGGAGGGCTGGGGCACGTTCATGAAGCTCGTGAGCGGGCAGATGCCGATGCTGAAGGCGGCGCACACCCTCGGGGCCGTCACCGGGATCTCGAGCTACGACTCCCACCAGATGCAGACGGCGCGCAAGGCCTACTGGAACTGGCACCGGGCTCGCGGGACCATGCCCGACTTCTCCTCCTTCGGTTCGTCGAAGACGCCCGAGCTGTCGAAGGCGCTGCGCGTGCTGCGCCACAAGGCCCGGAGCGCGAAGGGCGTCGAGACGCTCAAGCCCGAGATCCGGAAGATCTTCTCCAAGTACGACGCCTCGCCGGCGAAGATCGCGGCGCGCATCCGGAATGCGAAGACCCTCGCGAAGCTCGGCAAGGAGCAACGCGAGGATCTCAGGGACTACATCGGGGATGGGAACTACCAGCGGCTGGAACTCGAGGACTCGATCTTCGAGAGCCTCGCTGGGATGATCAACTAGCGGGTTTCCCGCATTCGCCTGACCGCCATCTCCATCAGGTCGTAGGCCTCCGCCGTCAGGCCGATCCCCTCCCACCCACGGGCCTTCTTCTGGGGCTTCGCGGGGTCGGAGATATCCACGTAGGCGACCTTCTCACCCATCGTGACGAGGGGCTCTCCGTGCGAGACGTCCATCAGCGCCTTGTCGCGCAGGATGTTGTTCATCGCCCGGGACAGGCGAGCCTGGGTCCAGCGCCGATCGAGCGCGTCGTTCTCGTCGATCGCCATGCCCTGGAACGCCCAGAAGAGCTCCTTGCGCGAGAGCGTGCCGATGCCGCCCTCACGCCCCTTGGTGGACCGCACGTCGAGCAGCTCGTCGCCCGTGAGCCGCAGGTACTCGTCGAAGAACCGGCGGGCGTCCGTGCGGTTGTCGTCTTCCATCGCCGCCTTCGCACGCTCGGTGGACTTCGACGTGCCCCACGCCTTGCGCTTCAGGAAGTCGCGAGCCGCGGCTGCACACCAGAGGAAGACGCCGTCGCGCTCCTCCTCACGCAGCCTATCCTTCAGGTCGCCGTCCGCCGTCCCGCCTTCGCCGAGGGTCTTCTTGTTCGTCATGCGGATGACGACCATCCGGTTGAGGTAGGCAGAAGAGGACTTCTCGCTGAAGGAGGGCGGCTTGTTGGTGCAGAGCACGAGGGTGGCCATGGGCCGGAACGTGCGCTGCGGTCCGAACTTCACGCTGGCTGAGATCGAGTCGCCGCCGCCGGTCAAGGACTTGAACGAGTCGCTGTCCATGACCGTGCTCTGGTACGAGTCGCCTGTGTCCTCGACCACGGCCAGGCGCTTGCCCTCCAGCCGTGCGAGGGGCTCGTTCGCCCCGCTGCCCTGGTCCCGGTAGAGGATCGACATGGGGATGGGCGCCCACCCGTCATCTCCGACGGCGATCTGCATGATCGTGGTGATCACACCCTTGCCCGTGTTCGAGACGCCCCAGAGGACGAGGCACTTCTTCGTGTACTCGCTCCCGTAGCCGGACAGGGCGTTGCCCGCCACCATCCGCACTACCTCCAGAGTTTCCTCGTCCTTGAGCGCGTCCCGCAGGAACGGGAGGAGGCTGGGCGCGAGCTCGTCGACGTCGGCATCCCAGCCGTGCCACGTGGCCTCGGAGCAGTGGGTGAGGAAGTCACCGGGGAACCATCGCCCCTCAAAGAACTCCTCGGTCCTGAGGTCGATGGTGCCGTTGGCGCACGCGATCCTCGTCTTGGATGCCTCGATGCGGCGGGGCTTCGCGACGAGGTCGGAGGCGAGATCGAAGGCCTTGCGCTGGGGGCCGATCGACTTGACCTGGGCGCGCTCCTTCGCCTTCCACTTCTCCCAGTCCTTGTTCTCCATGTCCTCGGGCTGCTCGATCTCGGCGAGCAGGAACCGGGTCAGGATCCGGAGCACGGGGTAGATCTTGTTGCGGACGTGGGCCTCTGCCGTGGCGCCGTCGACCCAGTGCGTGCCCGCCCAGGCGAGGTGGAAGTGCCGCCCGCGGAAGCCGGGCTCGCAGTACCAGTACTTGCCGAGCGCCCAGACCAGCATGGCGGCGCGGCCCTGGTCCCCGAACCCGAACATCTGCGAGCGAAGGTGGATGGGGCAGTCGTCGAAGTCGCCCGGGTCATACCCGGTGGCGCCCAGAAGCTCGTCGCGAACGGTGCTCGGTGACTCCTCCGTGCTCGTCGAAGACGACGTGGACTCCGGGTGCGAGCCGGAAGGACTGCCGTCGGAAGGGGGGACCGACGCCCGCCCCTCCTCGATCAGCGGGCGGGGGCACTCGGAGCCACGGTTCATGCCCGAGGCGAAGGTCTTGTCGAACTCCTTGGGGCCCTCGGGCTCCCCGAGCATCCCGTTCTCTTCGCACGCCGCTGACATGGCGCCGTGGATCTGGTCCTCCGTGAGGTAGCCCTTGGCGTAGAAGCCGGCGAGCCCGAACGTCTCACGGTTCAGCTCGTCATTGCGACGGCCATCGGGGGCCTGCGCCACGGCCTTGTGCGCCTTCTCCAGGGCGGCCCGGACGTAGGCCTTGATCGAGGTCACCCGCACGGGCGGGCGCGAGTCCTTGAACTCCTTCGACGTCCGCTTCAGGCAGAGCGCGAGCAGCGAGTCGGGGATCATCGGCGGGACGAAGTGGAGGAGCGTGCGGTCGTCGTCGTCCCACGTGTAGGCCTTGCCGCCCTTCACGCTGCCAGGCATCACGCAGTTCTGGTTCTTGAGGACGTCGATGCCGGGGATCGCGTCCTCCTTCCGGCCCGTGGTCGAGAGGAAGTTGTGGACCTCGACCCCCCTGGGAATGGACCACCAGTGATGGGTCCCGTTCCTCGGGGTGTGTGCGGCGATCGGCATCTCGGGCGGGCTGTGCTGCTCGTAGAGCGCGTGGAGCGCCGACACGCCATCGGCCTCGCCGTGGTTGTCGCCATCGAAGACGACGCAGTCGGCGAGCCCAGGCTTGCACCCGATGTTCGCTTGGGCCTCTGTCGCCCAGCGACCCGCGACCTGCTCGAGGTCGGAGGTGGGAGCCTCGTCGGCCTCCTTCATCAGGCGCGTGCCCTTGCCGGGGATCAGCCTGTAGACCGGGTAGCCCGCGGCGGCTAGGCGGAGCGCGGCGACCCCTTGATCTGCTAGACCGCGGCTATACTTGTTGACCAGCCGCGTCTTCCTGATAGCATCCCTCACGTCAGCCTCCCTAGGGAGTCCGGCATCTCCTATCGCATGGCGCCCCCCTGGTCACGGTGGCCAGGGGGGTTTCCATTTCTGGAGAGCTCGACCAGACTCACGATCTCGCGTACCGATTCGTCGAGGTCACAACCGGCGCGGGCCACGATGTGGATCCCGCCCTCTCGGTTGACCATCTCGCCCCAGCGCTCCTGCTCCTTGCGGACGCGACCACGCGGGGCTTTCACCTCGATCGACAGGAACCGCCCGTCGATCATCCCGAAGATGTCTGCCTGGCCGGGGACTCCGACCTTGACGATCTGCTCCGGGTTGCTGTAGGCGCGGAACGTGCCGACCACGTTGCGCCAGACCTTGCACCCCTGGACCCTGGAGAGCGCGACGAGCAGCATCGACTGGAACTTGTGCTCGGTGAGTCTCATGGGGGCATCGGGCGACTATACGACCGTCCCGACGCTGGGCAAGTACGAACCGCAGAAGCGGCAATGCTGCGCCTCAGTGCGCTTGTGTGAGCACCTTTGCATGATGACCGTCTCCTGCAGGCGCACCCACTCCAGGGCTCTCGAGGGCCAGCATCCGGTCTTCTCGTTGAACTTCACGCGGGCAGCCTTGAGCTTCCAGCCCTTCTCCTGGGCCTCGTTCAAGAGGGACCAGTACAGCATCTTGAGGTCCGCCACGCGCTCGGGCTCGGCAGCCACAATCTGTAGTAGGTCACCCCGCCTGTGCTGCACCTTCCGGCGCTTGCGCGTGACCGGGTAGGCCTCGCCGCAGACGGGGCACTCCTTCCTTCCGGCGGGCCCGACGGCGAAGCAGAAGGGGCACGTGCGGATGGCGGGGACCGAGTCGCCGCTGACCTTCCCGTTGAGGGTCCACTCGATCGGGTCGTCCGGCAGCCCGCACCGGCTGGCGTTGCCCGCCATGTCGACGATGACGGCGGGGCGACCGTCCCGCTTCGGCCTCAGGGCTCGACCGCAGGACTGGCGGTGGAAGACGAGGCTCTTCGTGGGGCGGGCAAGGATGACGCCGTCGCACTCGGGCACGTCGAACCCCTCGTCCACGAGCTGCACGTTGGTGAGCACCCGGATCTCGCCCGAGCGGAACCGGCTCATGATCTCATCGCGCTCGGCCTTGGGGGTGGAAGCGTCGGCGTGCGAGCACGGAACCCCGCCCTCGTTGAACGCCTCCTCGTAGGCGATCGACTGCTCGACCGTGGCGCAGAAGACGATTGCCTGGCGCCCGTCGAGGAAGCGGCGATACCACTTGAGGGGGCCACCGACCAGGGAACCCATCCGCTCACCGGCATCGCCCCTGGCGAAGTCACCACCTCGAGAGCGCACGCCCTGAAGCTCCGGAGCCTCGGGCGCCCAGTAGTCGTAGCGTGCTAGGTATCCGTTCTCGATGAGCCACCGGACGGTGGGGCCCTCGACGATCACGTCCCAGCCAGCCTCGCCCAGCCCGCGCCCGTCGAGCCGTGCGGGGGTGGCTGTGAGCCCGAGCCAGAAGGCGTCCCGGTAGCGCCCCAGAGCGGCCATGTGGCCCTTGGCTACGGAGTGGTGTGCTTCATCGTCGATGACCAGCGCGCCCGGAGGAGGCTCTCTCCGGGCCAGGGAGGCTACGCTGGCTACCTGCACGGGCTTGGAGGCGTCCGGCTTCTCGCCGGCCATGATCAGGCCGGGGTCGAGGCCGGCGTCTACGAGGTGGTCCGCCATCTGGAGCACGAGCTCCCGGCGGTGGACCATGGCGATGACGGGGTGGCGCCTGGCGACGGCGTCCTGGGCAACGGACGCCGCCACCACGCTCTTCCCGGCCCCGGTCGGCATCACGGCGAGCACGTGCCGACGGCCCGCCCTCATGTTGCCGTAGACGCCCCGAACGACCTCGGTCTGGTGGTCGTAGAGCCGGACCGCCACGGTCTACTTGAGGCCCTTCAGCATCTCGCCGAACGCAGCGAGCTTCTTCTTGACCTGAGCCTTCCTCGACCGGATCACATCGAGTTCGTGCTCGAGCCTCGAGATCTTGTGCTCGATCGCGAGACGCTTGGTCGAGAAGAAGCCCTTCCTGCTGATCTCGGTGCGGCGGATCGTGTGCTCCCAGGACCAGCGCATCCCACCCCGCGCCTCGACCTGCTTGACCTTCACGGTCTTGGGCGTCTCCTTGACGACCTCGTACTCCTCGATCTCATCGCCGTAGTCGGCGACCTTGTAGAGCCTATCTGAGGGCATGGATGCGTTCTCCAATCCAGCGGACAACGGGCACGGGGAAGGCGTTCCCGAGCGCCCTGTACCTGGGTGCGTCCTTGGCCGGCTTGCCCCGGTAGGGCACGTCGGTCCATCCTTCGGGGAACCCCTGGAGTCGCTCGCACTCCAGCGGGGTGAGGCGCCGGACGCCAGCGCAGGACTCGACCGCCGGGGAGACGATCGCATGGGTATCCCGGCTACCCGAGTCGAACTGGTTCAGCGTGTTTGCCTGCTCCGCCTCGGCCCACGTCTCGGCATCGTCCTTCGACGCTGCTCGGTGGACCTTGCGGAAGACCGCCTGCACGTTGCGGAGGCGGAAGTTGTTACTCCCCTCCTGCGTGTAGGTGCCCTGCTCCTTGACGGTGAGCGGGTCGGCGACCTCCCGGTTGGTGACGATCCTCGTCTCCTCCCGGTCCAGCCTGCCGTGGTGTGCGCTCAGGCAGTAGGAGACGTCGGGTGCCACGATGACGGGGGCCCCCTTGTTGGCGCCAGGGTCGTTGCCTCCGCTGACGGCGTTCAGAGCTCGGGAGACTTCGGGGACTCCTCCAGCCTGCTTGCCACCTCCCGTAGTGCCTCGTCGAGAACCGGAGGCAATGCGCGCTCGCGCTTCGTCGCTCTCCGGAGGATCCCCGCGCAGGCCTTGGGGCTCAAAAAGTACCGCGGCGGCACGTCGCCAGTCTCCAAGGCATCCAACAAGGAAGAGACGCTTGCGTCGTTGGGCCAGTCCGAAGTACTGAGCGTCCAGCACTCGCCAGGCGAACCCATACCCGAGTTCTTGAAGCGCCCCGATGAGGGCTCCAAAGCCCCGTCCTCGGTCTGTCGACAGAGCACCGGGGACGTTTTCCCAGACGAGCCATGTAGGCCGTAGGTCGCGAGCAAGTCGGAGATACTCAAGGAGGACTCGACCTCGGGGGTCCTCGAGTCCGCGCTGGAATCCGGCGACTGAGAAGGACTGGCAGGGGGTTCCTCCGACCAGAAGGTCAACTGCCCGATCAGATCGGGATGGCGTGTACGCATGGACGTCTCCGATGTTGGGGCCGATCTTGTGGTGGTCGAGCACGGCGCAGGCGAAGGGCTCGATCTCGCTGACGAACTTGGACTCCCAGCCGAGCTCCTGCCACGCCACCTCTGCGCCACCGATGCCTGTGCAGATAGAGGCGTACTTCACAGCCTAGCCCTCCTTGTCCTCGGAGAGGCTGCGGAAGATGGCGAACAGTTCCTGCGACCGACCCCGCCAGGCAGGGTGGGAAGCGACGTCGTTGGCGAGCACGCGCATCGCATCGTGCGTGACGCCGTGCTCCTTGATGATGGCCGGGACCGTCTTGGAGGCGTCGATGCGGCGCTTGCGCCGGTGCCACCAGTCGAGCAGCCCGTGCTTCTCTCTATCGCTCAGAGGCATGGTGATCTCCTGAAAGGGCTGACGTGGAGGGCTGCGGGTTCCGACCCCGCCTGCGGTCTTGAGCGCCCTCACGCTCTATCGCACCAGCACAGTGGCCGGAATCGAACCGGCCTGCGCGCACCAGCGGCACGTCAGCAAGTCGTAGGTCGAGGCGCTCGGAATCGAACCGAGGCAGGGGGGAGTGAGTCCCCCGCGCCACCCGGCCACCTCGGTGAGGGTGCCCCGCCCCCAGGCGGGAAGCCGAACTCTTCCACGTCCAGACCATCTGGACGGCGGGGGCGGGGCGGATGATCACTTCTTGAGGTCGGCCTTGAAGGCGACCGCGGCCTTGGCGAGGTTGACCACGTAGACGCGGATCTCGTCCACGTCCTCGGTGACGTCCCAGTTGGGGCTCGCCTCCTGCGCGGCCTTGCGGGCCTTCAGGGCGATGGTGAGCTCGTCGCCGTCACGCCCCTCGGTGAACCAGTCCTCCAGTTCCGTGGCCTTGTCGCAGAGGGCGTCGAAGTCGAGGTCGGCGTACTTCTTCTCGATCGAGTCGTCACCCTTCTTGGTCGACGCCTTCTTGGTGCTCCGCTTCTTGCGCGTCCGCGTCTTCGGCGGGTCCTCCTCTTCCTTCTTCGGAGGCTCGGACTCCGACGCATCGGCGTCCGACGTAGAAGCCGTCGAGGACGAGTCCGTGGAGGTGGGCTCGCTGGACTCGCTGGCGTCCCTTGCGGAAGCGATACGGGACTGGAGGTCGCTCACGCCGTCCTCCAGCGCCTGCTCCCGGTTCGGGTCCGGGTCGGTCGTCGGCGGCGTCTCCTCGAAAGGGGTTTCGATCGCCGGCTCCTCCTCGGGCTCGGGCTCGGACTCGGGCGAAAGCTCGACCACGGGCGCCTCGCTCGGGGGCGCCATCTTGGTCTTGACCCCGTCCTCGGGATCCTCCTCGAGACCCATCTCGTCGGGCGTGTAGAGGCCGTGGATCACGTCGGCGGCGAGCATCCGGTTGAGGATGGTGGTGGCCCGAGCGTAGAGCATCTGCTTCGGGTGCTTCTTCCAGTTCTGCTTGCCGGTGAGGCCCGCGAGCTTCGCGTCCTCCATGTCGTAGGTGACCTGCGTCCACTCCTCGTTGGGGTGGCGACGACCCTTGACGGTACACTTGTCGCGCTCGTAGGCGACGAGCACCACCTCGTACTGCGGGAGGGCCCGGCGGGTGACGGCCTGCAGGAGGCCCGCCATGATCGTCGGCTTGCCGTCGACCACCACGATGCCGCGGACGGCCTCGTAGGGGTTGATGCCGAGCAGGTGCCCCTGCGCCAGGCAGACCATGGTCTGCTCGTAGGTCATGCGAGAGGGGAGCAGCCCCGCCCGCTGGTGGATGGTGACGACCTGCTTCAGGTCGTTCCAGGGAATCATCGCGTTCGGCATCAGAGGTTGTACTCCTTCTTGATCCAGCCGGGGAAGTCGGGCGAGACGACCGTCGGCCACCCCGGCCAACGGTTCTCCTCCACGCACGTGGCGTAGAGGTCGAGCAGCGCACGCCACTTCTCGGTCTCCTTCATGAGGACGTCGGTGGGCACGGGGATGAGGGCGTTCTCGTAGGGACGGGAGTCGACGACGGCGAGGAGCACGCCCATGGTGGGCGGCTCGATCGCGACGAGCCCTGCCTCGGCGAGCCAGCGCGCCGTGGCCTTGTAGAACGCGATCTGCGAGAAGTACCCCAGGTCGTAGGCCTGCCTGAGGAAGGCGCTGACCGAGGTCTTCACGGTCTTCTTGAGGTCGACGATGATGCGCTCGGCCCAGCACCACTTGTCGGGGCGGGAGCGCGTCATGACGCCGGTCACCGGGTCCTGCACGAGGATGGTGGACTCGATCGAGCCCTTGGCGTCGAGCAGCACGCGGGCGTCCGAGTTGCGCCAGACCGAGTCGCGGATCGCGAGAGCTCGGTTGGCGTCCTCCTTCTTGAGCACGATGGGGTACTGCCCCTCCATCTGCTCCTTGAGCGCCTTGCCAGCCTTGGTCCTGCCGTTGAAGTCCCCGGGCAGCACGCCGACGACGTCGTCGAAGCGCTCGGGCTCCAGCACGGCGGTGTGAATCGCCGAGCCGAGCACCATGGCGTCGGTCGACGGCGTCACGAAGCCCCGCTCGGCCAGGCACTTGGCGGGCGAGCGCTTCATGTTCTTCAGGTCGGAGTGGCTAACCGCATCGACGGCGAGGTACTCCTCCATCTTCATGCCTCGGTGGAGGCCTTGCTTCATGGGTCCGTTCCTCCTATCGGAAAGTCGCGACAATGAGTGCCACGAGGGAGATGATGATAGCACCGATCGAGCAAAGTACAGCAATCTTTGCCGACCACAAGTTGATCGCCTCGATCCCGTCGTCGCAGTCGGGGATGTCGGGCGGCATCCGGAACGGGGGCGGGGTGGGCTGCTCAAGCAGAAGCTTGCGCTCCTCCTCGCTCATCTCGAGGTTGGTTTCGCGGATGGCGGCGAGCGCATCCGGGCAGAGCTGTGTGACGATCTCGTCGTCGGGACCGGGCGCTCCGCCGCCGTCGATCCAATGCCAGGGGTCGCAGTAGGTGCAGCGTCTACGAATGGACACGCCGTCTCCTCCTCACGGTGACGAGCGGGGCGCCGCACGTCGCGCAGTCGATGTTGTCGGTGGTCTTGTGGTTCTTCATGAGCATCTTCCACCGGCCAGGCAGCCGGCGACCGAGGCCCAGGTAGTAGATGGAGAACGGGGCGCAGTCGATGCAGTGGGCCCCGTGCTCGTGGTGGATGCAACCCACCCCGGGCTTGATCGCGCAGGGCGCGTTGAAGGGGTAGGTCGGGGCCTTGACGAAGTCAGGACGTGCCATCGCGTACCGGCCTCTCGCAGCGGACCTCGACCGTCCGGCCCGTGGTGATCAGGTGGACCGTGGTCTTGGCGGTGATCCTCTTGTCGAGGGTCTCGAGGAAGGCGCACTCGACGTCGTTCACGCCGTAGTCCATGCCCTCGGCCAACTGGATCGCGGCGCCGTACCGGAGCACGCCGGTCCTCACCGCCTCGGAGAGGTTATCCGGGTCCTGCACGCCGAGGATCAGGGCTGTGATCAGCATCTCCGCCGCGTCCTCCGCCGTCTTCGGGAAGACCAGCGCGCCCTCCTTCGGGGTCCACGTCATCTGCGCCTCCTTCTCACTTGCGCCATGGCCACGCCACGGGCGTAGCCGTCGAGCCAGGGTCGTATCCGGGCCGGGGTATCCCACGCCGTGAGGGTGTGCTCACCGCATCGGATCCGGTGGTGGCGACCGTTCGTTTCCAGCACGAGCTCGTCGCCGGTCAGTTCATTGCACGCCTCGATCAGGCCCTGCAGCGTACCCGCCGTCGTATAGGAGCGGGCCATGTCAGACGATCCCGCAGCGGACGCACTTGCCGGGGCGACCGATGGCCGAGTTGTCCTCGGTCAGGGGCGTGCCGCAGCCCTCGCAGAACGAATCCTCGATCGCCTTCTCAGCGATCACCTGCAGGCACAGGGCGTACTGGTCGACGTCGAGCCCCGCCAGCACGGCCATGTCCTCGTCGAAGTCCTCTGCCTGGCCGGCAGTCAGGGCGGGCTTGCCGCTCTGGAAGTCGACGTACTCGGCGCCAGCGTCGTCGGGGTGGAAGCCCCCGCCGAGCACCTCGTACCACTTCTCGATGATCTCTCGCGCCTTCTGTTCAGCCGTCATGGTCCTCCAGTTCCGCGTCCTCCCACTCGCAGGAGGGCGCCATGATCGAGCGCGACGACGCGAGCTCGACGAGGTCGATGCAGTCGGGGCAGCCTAGGTCTGCGCCGCCCCCGAGGGGGCGGTCGCAGCATCCGCACTTGGCCCTCACGGGCGGTTCCTCACGAGCCCGTCCTTCATGGCCCTGTTGATCACGATGGAGACGGCGGCCTTGTAGACCAGCACGTCGCGCTTCAGGTTGCCGTTGAAGTGGACCTCGGGCTCTTCGATGCTGTGCGGGGCGGGGTCCTCGTCGCCGGTCTGGATGCTGACGCAGACCAGGGACATCGGCTCGTCCCAGCCCCACGTGGCGTAGACGAACTGGTTCACGTTGCGGTGGTGGCAGTACCAGTAGACGCCGCCGGACGGGGAGGTGCCCAGCGACCAGCGGCGACCGAGGCTGTCGGTCAGGTACTCGCCGGTGCTGTCGAGGTGGTGGGTGACGGCATCCCACGCATCGCGCTGGAACTTCTCGTCGCGCTCCCTGGCCATGGCGGCGCACGCCTCCGAGCCAGGCAGAGGCATGGGCGGCTCCTTGGCCCCGAGCGCCCTCATGCCGTCCCAGATCTCGGCGAGGGTGGCGGCCTCGACGGCGTTCTCGACGTCGCCGTCCCAGAGCCCGTAGATCGTGGTGTAGGCGTCCCTGAGGGACATGAGGGCCTTGCGCTTGCTCTCGTCCTCCTTCGCCGCCTCCTGGGCGCACTCGCGCACCCAGTGGATGGTGCGGTAGGCCACGCCGGTCAGGGTCTGCCTGATCTCGTCGTAGGCCTCCTCCTCTTCCATCGCCCACCAGCCGCCCAGGTCGCACGTGCGCTCGGCGTCGAGGTTGCTGGCCAGGGAGAGGAAGGCGGCGTCTACCGCCTCGCCTGCGAGATCCTGCGCCCTGTCTTGCTGCCTCTCGTTCTCGGTCATCCGCTGACTCCTATGCGGCATCCACGCAGCCGCTGCGCCACCCAGATCGGTGGTGTGCGGGCCTCTCTAGGGCGGGCCCACTTGCCCTGATTTACAAGAGCTGGAGCCGCCTACGACCCCTTCTGGCGCATGAACTGGGTGATCGCAGCCACCGGCCAGCGGTACAGGCGACCGTCCGAGGCGCTGGTGCAGACGGGGTACTTGGGGGCGCGGGCGTTCCACCCGGTGATGCGGTGGGTGCGCCCCTTCCCGTCCTTGAAGGAGCCGTCAAGCCAGCCCCAGTCGAAGTCGTCATGCCCCCAGACGAGGCGGTTCTGGGCCTGCATCCGGAGCCACGTGGCGCGCTCAGGGCTGGTCGTATCGGGCGCGGGCATCGGGCCCCCGTCGACGATCACCTCCCCGTCGCGCAGCACAGCGCCCGGGTGCAGGTGCTGGTACTCGACCTCGTCGAGGTGCTCGTCGAGGTAGCCGGGGTCGGCGTCGTACTGCCTGGCGTGGGCCTTCCAGCCCTCCCGCAGTTGGGCGAGCGCGCCCTCCTTCGTGGTGGCCAGGGACTGGAAGGTGAACGAGCGCGTCTCAAGGGTGGCGAGGACCAGATGCATCTCACACCTCCCCGGTGAAGTCGAAGAAGCGACCGTCGGCGGAGCACTCACGGGCACGAGCCCGCGCCTCGGCGAGGTCGAGGAAGAGGCAGTCGGGCACCTCGTAGTCTTCGTCGCTGGCGTCACGGACGCACCAGTCGGTCCCGCCGTGGCAGGTGGCGACGACGTAGGCGGGGATGACGACGGTGGCGAAGCCGCCGGACAGGTCGACGAGCCCGTCTTCGTTCGTCGGGATGTCCTCCAGCCCGCCGTCGTCTTCCCAGCCGTGCTGGGCCATGTCGAGGATCATGTTGCCCCGCGTGACGGGGTCGACGGCCACGTTGTCGAAGCCGTTCCACGTGCCAGGCATCCGGGTGCCGTGGTACTGGCCGACCATGTCGCCCAGTCGGAAGATGCAGCGGCGCCCCATCAGACCGACTCCCTGTGCGTCTCGCCGAGCAGGGCGTAGAGGAAGTCCTCGGTCACGTCGAGGGCGGGGGCGGCGGTCTTGCCCATGAACGTCCCCGTTTCGATGACGCCGAGCGAGTCGGTGACCTCGACGCGGGCGGTGCCGACCTTCGGCCACTCGACGGGGGGGAACGAGACGCCCCGGGTCTGGCCGTCGCGGTCGATGCGGGCGGTGAAGTAGCGGGAGCCGCCATCCCAATGGGGCGCGGTCACCTCGACGAGGGAACCGTGGGGGTGGGTGCGGCAGGACGCGGTGTGCTTCCGCGTCCCCAGCGTCTTGCGCTGGGCCGGTGTGAGTCGGATCCGGAAGAAGGCCATATGCTGTCTCCTATCGATCAGGTGCTAGCAGCGTAGCACAGACGGGGTGGGATTGTCGCAACTTTCCAGGGGGACCTCGTGGTCGGTTCGCGTCGAGCTCGTGGCGAGGACAGACCTCGAGCGCCACGAGCTCGACGCGCTCGTTTCCGAAAGCCGGCGGTCAGGGGGCGGGGGCTAGTCGCCCCGGTTGAACGCCTCGGCCAGCCACTCGTAGCGCTGGCTGTCGAACGTCATCACCTCCTCGACGGTCAGCCCCTTGCCGCTCAGGACGTCGAGCAGCACCTCGACGCTGACGGTCCGGACGCGGGGCTCGCCGTGGACGTTGTCGGCGGTGATCTCGACGTAGGCCCACGGGTCGCGGTCGCTGACGGCGGGCCCGCCCGGATCACGGAGGGGCATCCAGTCATGGACCCAGCCCTGGTCGGTCGCCTCGACGAGGGCTCGGCGGGCGAGTACGCGGATCACGTCGCGGTAGGGGTCGCTCTGGTCGGTCATCGGCTCGGTTCCTATCGCCACATCGGCGGATGCCTGGCTGGCCAGGCATTTCGCCCCCTGGTGGCTCGGGGGCTCGTCAGCGCCGGAGTCGGATCATGCCGCGGCGGCAGACCTCGCAAAGGGTCCCGTGGCCGCTTGTGGGCCGCTGGCCGCATTCCTCGCATTCGTAGCCGGTCGCGGGCTGGAGAGCCCGCAGGCAGGCTGCAGCGGTCTGGTTGGTGGCGCCCCCGTGCTGCAGAGCGCTGACCCAGCAGTCGTAGCATTGCGGGTCCAAGCCGTCATCGTGGAGCAGGGGCACGTGCTCCATGCAATGGGGGCATTCTAGGGCGGGGGTGGTCATGACGCGGCTCCCTTGATGGTGACGATGGAGGGGGTGGTACGGGCGGCGCTGTAGCGCTCGGCGCCGCCGATGGAGGGGTCGACCTTGCGGCTGCAGAGGTCGACGACGGGCCGATCGGCGGACCCCGCTACCTTACGGGCCCTGCCGTCGACGGTACGGGGTGGGAAGTGCAGGCGGATGGCGTCGGGGCCAAACTCGACGCTGTAGGGCTCACCATGCTTGATGGCGAGGGTTCGGCATGAGGCCCGATCCAACCAGATACGGGCATTCCCCCGGTTCCGAGCCGTCTTGAGCGTGATCATCGGACCTTGCTCCCGTTGATGCCGTGGGCGGTAATGGCGATGGACCGAGCGGTAGTCGAGGCGCCGCGGCACAGTCGGCAGGCGCTGCACGAGACGCGGTCAGAGGGGCAGGGAACCTCCGCATCGGTGACGAGCTTCTCGCCGATGGGGGCTACGCGGAAGGTGCGCCAGCCCTTCCGGTGTGCTTCGTCCCGTTCGGCTTCCGAGTCGACGCTGGCCATACAGAGGTGGCGGAGGGAGGGACGGGAGCGCCACTGGTGGGTGTACCCAGTCCACCCCTTGGAGACCCGCGTCAGGGCCCGCAGCACGTCGGTGGGGACGGCTGCAGGATCGCCATAGGCGCCGAGCCGAACGAGCCGATCGCCGAAGGTGGCAGGCCAATGGATGGAGGGAAGGCGAGGGTAGCGCCCACGGTGGAAGGCTCGGTAGATGGACAGCGGCGCCTTGGCGACGTCGACGTAACAGGTACGGGGCGAGTCGCCCGAGCCCCGGTGGGGGCAGTCCCCGCAGATGGCCGAGTCAGCGCCGGACCGGATGGCGTCAAGCGGGCTACGGTCGGTCCTCAGGATCCAAGTCTGGACCATGGGACCAGTCTTCCGGTTGGTCGTCTTGAGGGTGGCGATCATGACGATCGGTGAGCCGTCAAGACGGGACCGACCCTCCCACAGCACGAAGCCACGGGGGCGACTCACAGTACACCCCGGATATCGGCGATGGCGAGAAGGGCGACAATGGCACAGAGGCCCATTGTGGCGACAATGGCAAGATCAGCGAGCGCTTGCCGGTAGGTCTGACGAGTCATGGCTCAGGGTCTCCTATCGCTGTAACCCCATGTCTTAGGGTCTGGGGGGGATACTAGCACGGGCTGCTAGCACTTGTCTATCGTTATTATCGGAGAATCGCCATTTTCCTTTAGCGTGAAATCGTCACAATCTGAAAGTGTGAAAGTGTACTGGTTTGGATCGGGAAGTGTGACAGCCGCAAAGCCCAGAGCTGTGGGGGTTTGGGGCTGGTTGGCACAGAGTCACAGAGTCTAGTACCTTTACCGTATGTAGAGAAAAGGAAGAGGGAAGAGAGGGAAGAGAGGAGGGAAGAGAGAATGCGTATATATATGTATGCGCTCGATACTGTGACTCTGTGCCGCTGGTAGATGGGGCGGACTGTGGGTAGAGTCACCGCCCACGTGGTCGGCATCCCAAGCCAGGCTTGGGGTAGGGCGACATCTGTATGAGGCCTCAATCGAAACCATGAGCAGCCACAAGTCGCGACTTCGGACAGCGATCCTCGACATAGCCGATCCTGAGGCGGTGGCGCGCAAGTTGTGGAGGCTGACCGATTCCAAGGACAACAGGGTGCGCCTACGATCGCTGGAATCGATCATCCGGATCGCCGGCCTCGATAGCGCCAGGGGGAAAGGCGCCGCCGATGGCGATGATCGGGCCGTCCGATTGAACTTCCGCAGTGCCCTATCCAACGCTGATCCCGATGGCTTGGATCGTCTAGACCAAGAGCTCGACGATCTGATCGATCGGTAGAACCGATGCCATCGGCCAAGCCTCTCGAGGCCATCGGGAGGACCGATAGGCCAGGCGCATAGGGGATACCGATCGCCGGCATCGGAGCCTCCGATGTTTCGGGAAAGGTCGCGTCCCATCCGGGGGGCGCGGGATGATCTGGAGGAGTAACCCCCCCCTCTCCCCCCGAATGAATCTTGCGCCTCGATCTATCCCTGCTATATTCCTGCTCCATGAGTAAAGCATCCAAGCGCATTCCGATCATGATCCGGTCCGAGCCCAAGGACGTTCGGGACATCGACTTCGCCGCGAAGCATTTCCCGTTGCCTGGCGGCACAAGCCGTTCCGCGATCATCCGGCTGGCGCTTTCCCGGTTCTTCGAGTCCCCGCCTGAGTGGCTGGCAGATGCCGTCACCAAGCGGGATGCCGTCAACCAGACCCGGCGCCGTCGTCGACGCGCC
>Ga0180438_10001363_pt1 | contig 43480 bp, 36 predicted proteins | sample SS_ome_12_FD_132455 | JGI IMG/M metagenome (GOLD analysis project Ga0180438, IMG submission 132455) | Hypersaline lake sediment archaeal communities from the Salton Sea, California, USA - SS_3_D_2 metaG | ecosystem: Environmental > Aquatic > Non-marine Saline and Alkaline > Hypersaline >...
CTGTCTTTCGCCCAGCGTCACCGCAGCTCGTGTCTTGATCGAGAGCTCAAGGCTCTCCACCGGTCCTGTGAACGTCTCGAGGGCCGTACTGCCGATAAGAGTTCCGGCTTCCGCCTGGATATACCGGGCGTAGAGTTTTCCCACACCGGCCAAACTCTCACAGGGGTCAACGCTGTCGATGCTTCCGACCAGCGTACTGAAATAGACGATAAAATCAGCGACTTTCGGGTCAGCCCAGACTTTATCTCCGACAGCCAGATCGCCCAGGTCTTTTTCCATGGGCAGGCCGAGAATAGCGGAGTCACCGAGATACCACTCCACCTCAGGAACGGTCTGGTCGATGAGACAGATAAAGGAGTAATTCCCATCATCCGGCGCCCGGTCATCTCCACCTGTCCCGAAGTAGAGCCGCGGGACGACCTCTGTGGAGATGGGGTTGATCCAGATGGCTGGTTTGCAGACGATCGGGAAATTGTCCGGATCCTCGTAGATGACTTCCGCCTGCCAGGAGGCGGCATTGACGAGATTGGGAGTCACATCCACTTTCCAAATCCTTCCTTCCAGGTCCGGGATATAGACCCGGTCGGTGAACCCATTCTGGTCCACATCCACCGCAACCGGAGAAGCGGGAAGAGTGTTGGGAATATTCCAGCCTGAGCCCGGCGTGGTGTTCACTTCCGGAGCATCGAATCCCCATTCCTCTTCTCCGGTCTCCGCGTTAACCACATGAAAGCGATTTCCGATGACATTAATGGGGTCATTATCATATCCGGAACCCGTGAAGACAACCCATGTATTTGCGTTCTTGATCTTGACTCTTCCGATAGAAGGCACAGACCAGGTTTCTCCCATCTTGGCATGGGTAAATTCCCAGAGGGGCTGCGGATCGGCTGGGTTGGTGACATCCAGGGCAAAGTAATAGTTCAACCCGCCGGCCAGGGCGCTCCCCTTTCCAGGCCCCTGCCCGCAGAACAAAACCGTTCTCCACTCTTTATTATTATCACCGTTCGCGTCTATGAAGACATCCGCAGCCACAGGGCTGCCATCCACATAGATATGATGTTCATAATACCTCTCGCCGGTGGAGGGAAAGACCTCCCACATATCTCTTATCCGGGGGAGGAGGTTGTAGGGGATAAAACCCCACAACTCTTCTCCGGTTAAAACATCGAAGCAGTGAATCATGCCGTCATTCGACCCGATATACAGTACTTTCCTTCTGTCTACCCAATCCGTCATGAACTGCCCGTAATCGTTCCCCATTTTCGAAGGCGCTTCCATCGGAGGCCCGACCACGATCGGGTTGGAGTGGTTGCTGTCTCCCAGCATCCAGCTGCGGCCTTCTCCTCTTATGAAGTTGATCAGTCCCGCATTGTCATTGTTTACATCCTGGAGGATCGGACCCAAAGCATCGACATTGGAATCCGTGAAATCAACCCTATCGAATCCATCCCCTGAGGGGACGGCGGTGTAGATGTTTCGAGCGCTGGGATCACGAAGGAACAAGAGGGCGCCGGAATCCCATAAGATCTCGACTCCTTCCTGCACGATCTCTCTTCCCTGCGGTTCGTCAGGATTCGGCCGAGTTATCGTCCTGAGAACAGAATAAGTCGTATCTTGAGGAGTCATCGAGGAGACATCATACGCCCGCAGATGTCCCCGCCAGCTGGGATAGAGGAACGTGCTCCCGATGATCAGTTTTTTCTGCTGGTCGGCCTCATCGGTAACTGTCGCTGCCACAGATGTTCGGGAATATTCTCTCCTTTCCACATGGATCCACTCGAATGTAATCTCATCGATTAAAGGCGTATCGAATGAAGCCCCCGTGTAGTCTTCCATCGCATCCTCTTCAGCATAGAAGAGCGCTTTCCACATGAGCTTTGACCCGAAGTGCTTAAAGGTGTGCGTCGGCAGGTTGTTGTAATTGCGCATTTCAGGTCCTTCGAAAGTTCGATATAGCTCCCAATCCTCTCCGTTGTTGGAGAGATAGAGGTCGACTCTGAGACCCGTACTGTCTTTTCCACGCCTGCCCATCTTGAGATTGGAGATCGACACCTTGGTGACAGAAAAGCGGAGAACATCCAGGAGGGGGATCATATTCAGTGAGCGCGCTTCTCCATAGGTGGTGTAGACATTGGCCAACAGGTTCTCGATCATGTAATAATCCCCGGAATCATTGGCATCGGCAACAATGGAGTCCAGGTCTCCATCCATGTCATAATCCAATACTGCCCCAAAATCCGTATCATAGGGATCAGGCGTGACAGGCAGACAGTCATTCAGGCATCTGAACTCGAAATTTATGGGACAACCGGGTCCTTCAGAAAGGCCCCTATTCATCATAAGCCATGACGTGGCATCATTCCCGGACTGCCACTTATCGACCGCGCAGAAGAAATCGAGTCGTCCGTCATTGTCAAAGTCCCCCACATTGGTGGTGGATGGACCAGTACATAGAGGATTCGGGATCGGAAGCTCAGAACGGGTGAAGTTTCCTGTCCCGTCATTATCATAGTAAACCATGAAGGGAACATTCTCGACCGTACCGGTCAAGACGTCATAATCTCCATCCATGTCAAAATCAGCGGAGACGATGGTGGAGCCTCCATAGTCATCAGGCAATGCAATCGGAAAACCGGGCTTCTGGTCATAATTGAGCTCGGATACCGTGTAATTATCGACGTTGTCCCACATTCCAGGACCCGGGTTTCTCAATAAATAGATCGTATCGTCATCGATGATCAAGACGTCCTTATCTCCGTCTTTTTCTATATCCACGGCACAACTGTGTCTTGCGGTCCATCTGTACCCATAGATTCCCAAACTCTGGAATTTCGCAGTGAAATCCAGGTTCGGAGGAGTTCCGTGGGGAACAAAATGGGGATCATTGGCTGTTCCCGTGTTGATATAGATAGCCACCGCATAATCCTCATACACATGGTCGTCATTATTATTCTTCAGGAAAAAGAAATCGAGCAAGCCATCATTGTTGTAATCAGCCACAGATATAGTTGAAACACTCCCAGCAATACCCTCCTCGTAGATTTCGGTCGGATCAACGAACAAGACTATTCCGTCATCATCCAGTCCGTCAAGGTCCATGTCTTCCCACCAATTCCGTACAAGCAGCAATCTGTTATCGATCTTTTGACTCCCTCCCGGACTGATATCCAGAGCGATCAAATCCGGGTCACCATCACCATCAAAGTCACCCGTGTCACAGACATAGATCTTTGCGCCCATCGCGTTGGCTTCGGAAACCTCCAGTTGGCCTCCGAGCCAGTTCAACGTTATCGGTCCCACAGGCCAATACGCGACCGAAGAATACTCCGTGTCTTTATACAGGTCAGTGTCGAAATTTTCTGTTATAGTCTCCGTGATTTCCACGCATTCGACTTGCGCCCAGAATTTCAGGGCGAAAACAGAGAAGATTATGATCAAGGGGAGGTAAATCCAGATAAGTCTCTTTTTTTTGCTCATTTTTTACCTCTCTTTATTCTGATGAATTTTCTTAGGTTCCCGGAAGCTGAATAGCGAGCTCGATCTCTATTCTGGATGTTGTCATGTGGGCGCCGCTGTCGACTGTCCCGATACAGACCAGAATACAGTCGGCCGGGTCAGGAACAGCGCTTCCGGCCTCATCATCGATTAAAAAGGCAGTGAAGGTATACCGGGGGTCAAAGCTGCCGTCGTAGTTTCTGACATAAAGCTGGCGGCAGTAAAGCACAAAGTCTATATTCGGGAGGCCGTCCTCGTCAGGGTCGATCAGATCCAACAGCTCCCGATCTGTCAGTTTTCGAAAGTAATCGTCCGAGGTGGGGTCATCGATTCCGACGGGCTCGGTTAGGTAATGCCCGTCAAAACGGACCCAGTTGCCGCTGGCAAACGCTTCCTCGATCATGGTCCAGGCCGTGTCAAATCCTGCATCCGCGCCATTATACGCCTGCTGCTGGGAGCGGATGTTTCCCGCGACTCTCGGACCTGTGCCGGTCACTGTCAGCAGGACGATCCCGACAACCTGGAGAAAAGCCAGAACCAGGATGACAATGACCAGGGCCATCCCCTTCTCGTGCGAGGAGGAAGGCTTCCGATTATTCAATTCCGGAAATCTCATTTTATTCTCCACTTTATCCTCCTCTTTATATGGTCCCGACATTATAGACATTCAAGGACATGTTTCTTATGTTTGCTGTGGATTCCAGCAGGAATCTCCGGTGATAATCCACCAGAGCTCCTGCGGGGGAATCCGCAATAGAGGGTTTCGCATAGATGTATGTTGCCTCGGCTGGTGGAGTCCCCGAAACACTCACGTAGGCATTCTCTGTTTTTCCGAGGAGCAGAATCCTCACAAACCGGATCCCGGCCAAAACAACAGGGTCTGTCCAGTCATAAATATCTCCCCAGTTGAGAAAATCCAGGCTGCTGATGGTTGTATCGCCGTTGTTGTCATCCAGTTGCTGGTCATTGTCCATGTCGCCATGGTACTGCAGCTGCAGGTCTTCGATGTTCAGAGCCAGGGCGAGATGGTCGTAGGCATTATTCATCGGGTTCCACTGGGAGACATACATGACTCCCGGAAGGCCCAGATAGCCGTCTATCCCAGCTGTCAGGCCGGGATAATTGCCGTCCACATCGAGCCAGTAGGTCTTGAGCTCAACAAAATGAACCGTGCCTCCGACATAATCCGCCGCTCCCCCACCTGGAGCCAATCCGTTCGGCAGGGGAACATTGATCGTGTTGAAGGTGACCGTGTTCGTACCGAAATCCACTCCTGTTATCTGACCCAGTTCTCCGTTGGCCGTGCTCAATTCAGGATTGGGAAGGATAAGGATGGCCCGGTTGACGTAACCCAAGGGATCGGCCGGATAGGCATTGGCCGTATACGGATAGAGAGGCAATTGGTCCAATTCGATCGAGATTGTCCCCGATCCAGGCACATAAGTCTGGATAATCAGTCTTAAGGGATCAGAATTTCCGATGATCATAATCCTATCCGTTTGAATCGGAGCGCCATCCTGATTGGTGTCGTTGTTGATCCCTTCAAGAAAATACATGCCAAAATTCGGGTGAATCCCCGCTCCGACGGATTTGGCGTCTCTGGAGATGAAAAACATGGCAGAACGGACATCGTGCTGAAGCGCGGCAAACTGCTGCTGGTCCACAGAGAGTCTATTGCTGCTGACATAAAGAGCCAGAGTGGCCAGCACAACCAGAAGCATGATCGTCGCGCCGATCAAAACTTCGATGAGTGTGTATCCCTTCTCCGCATTTTTTGACGGATCAGGTTTGGGTTGGAATGAATGGTTGTTCATTTTAGTCTTTCCTGTTTGGCTCATGATTTGTCACCGGCTGATGACCGTGCTCATATCAGCCTTCACCTGATGTTGGACAGGCTGCTGAATGAGCTCATTGACATCAAATCCCAACTGGGATGCCGGAAAAACCTGGACCCGGATCTCCCAGTAAAATCCGGACGCATGGATGACAGTGACTCTTCTGAAATCGATGTTCCCGTCATTGTTAACATCGACCTGTTCATCGACCGGGGCCGCAGCGAGATTATTCAAATCTGTCGCCGGGAGATTCCGGAGAAAGTCAATCTGCTGCTGTGCCAGGAAAGTCGAATTGGTCATCCGGTCCGAACGGGCATTATTCATCACACTGTAGGTGAACAGTTGAGCCAGTCCCAAAAGAGCCACGCCGACTAGGGCGATCGATATCGTGGTTTCGATCAGAGAGAATCCCTCTCTTTTTTTCTTTGCGTCTTCATCAGCATTTCTGGAGACGGGACGCCTCTCTGAATATCCGAACCTGTATCTCAAAATATTTATTATTTTCATCATCATTCCCCACTCTGGGATTTGGTGTACTGCACAGAGCCGCCGATAAAGACACTGATCTCTCTCTGGTCATACTGGTTATAAAAATCCAACTTGGAACTCTGAACAGTGAGGCTGCTCTGGTTGATGTCGTAGTTAGAGATGAATCCCAAAGGCGAGAACTGGACGATTTGACTCGGAAAATTGACAGTCACATTGAATTCGGCCGGTATAAATTTTCTGTTGAATCCGGGCATCGAATTCCAGCTTCCCGGATTATCCTCTCTCTCCACGACATAACACCACAGATCCATAGTGCCTTGGTTAATAAAATCAAACCTCACTCGATGGTTTATCCGGGTTTTTACAGCCTCGAACTTCGCTCTCTGGAGGGAGGTCACAACCTGTCTCGTTGAATTTTCCAGTTTTCTGGTCTCCAGGGTATTGAGAATGCTCGGATAGAGCACAAGGGCGAGAATTCCGATAATTCCCACAGCCACCACTAATTCGATCAAAGTGAATCCTTTCTGTTTAGGGACAAACCAACTCCTGGGGTTGACACCTTTTTGTCGAGAGATTCTTGACTTGCCTTTCATTTTATCCCTCACTTTAAAAACCAGGGGACTTCACAACGCTTGCTTTCCTAGAAATTGTCTCCGCTTCCATTTTCGCTGTCAAACTGCCTCTGCTTCCCGACAAAACGGTCAACTTCTCTATCCCCATATTTTTCTTGATTTTATCCCTTTTCCGAATCATTTGCAAGACATCCTTTGGGTATCCGAACTCAACAATAATCCGATTTAAAGCGACGCGCAGTTGGTCTCTTGGGTAAATAGATACCTAAATAAAGACTAACCTTAATATATAGCATTTCGGTTTTTCGTCAATGCCCTCTCAAGATGAAATCATAGGTGATATTTCTCCTTGAGGGTATAACCCCCAAGGGGAGGAACTTTCACCCCAAAAGATTAGCGCTTGACTGGCGAAAAAAAGAATATTTTAAATCCTCTTTTCCAGGGAAAAACAGAAAAACACCTCTCCTCCTCATACAGAAGTCATTTCCTCTCCAAGTTCAGCAACAAAAAAAGGGGGGATTAGTCTTTAGGGAAGGTTAGATGGGGCTCTGCTAGAGAGGAAGAATGATTATGGTGTGATTATGGAGTCAGGCCTCGACTTTGGAGATACAAACATTAGGCTGGGCCTTGTCAGGAGGTTTAGCCCGAAACTGCATTCTAGCTTTGATTGAACCCACATTCATCAGGACTGACACCGGATTGTCCGAAGTCAGGGACTTACCCTGATTTTGACCGTGATCTTGGCAGGAAGACCTGGTACCGGCTGATTATCGTTTCTTTATCTCAAAGATACCTTTGGTTTCTTTTTCTATCTTGAACTTCTCCGAGACCGGAAGTCCCAGGATCCAGACGATATCATCCCCTGATAGGAACACCGGATGTCTCTCTCTCTTATCCAGAGGAATCCCCTTGGAACGGAAGATTTCCTTGACCTTTTTCCGTCCAGGTGCCCCAAGAGGGCGATACCGGTCTCCTTCTCGCCGGTTCCGCACCGTCAGAGGAAACTTCAGTTTTCCAAGGCTGAGGAAAGCCCGGGTCTGGTCATCGGAGCAGAGACGCAGAAAATTCTCACTTTTTATCTTTTTTCCCTCGAACTTCAAACCTAATTCCCGGAGCTCAAGAATCCCCTTCCCTTCCCATTCGTATTCATACCGAACGGGAACGGTTTTCTTTTTTAAGACGATTTGATTCGCTTCTCTTCGCAAAATCATATCTTCTTTCAAGGAAAATTCCTTCCCTTCATCAAGATTCAAAATCGATTCCACATCCTCGAAGGAAATTCTCCTCAAACTTCCCCGGAGCTCAGAGATGAAATTTCGGACAACGCGTCTCGCCAGCGCCCGAGGAGCAGAAGAGAGAGGAAGCCTATCCAAAGAAACGCTGTGACTCTTTTTTTTTATCGCCTCTTTGGCTTTTTCCCGGGCCATCTCCTCCAGGAAAGCGTCCTCTTCACGAATGATGGAAGCCATCCTTCCCAACTGCTGGACGATGGCCGGCTCAAAATTTTTTTGGATGTACGGCAGAAGCTCCAGCCGGATCCTGTTCCGGAGAAGACGCCGGTCAAAATTACTCTCATCTATTCTGAATGCCAGCTTTTTTTTCTTCAGGTAAGCCTCGATATCCTTCCGTTCAACCTCAAGGAGCGGCCTGACCAATTTTCCGTCCACCACCGGATAAATTCCGGCCAGTCCGCGTAGCCCACTCCCCCTCATCAGCCGCATGAGAAGAGTTTCCGCCTGGTCGGTCAGGGTGTGACCCGTGGCAATTTTGGCCCCGCCGATTTCCTCCGCTTTCTGGCTCAAGAACTCATACCTGAGTTGTCTTCCGGTCTCCTCGATGTTCTGTTTCATGGCCTTGGCTCGAGCTCGAACATTTCCCCGGCCAACAAAAAGAGGCAGGGAAAGTTTCCGGGCCGCCTCCCTGACAAACCGTTCATCTTCCTCGGCACTCTGGCGAAGCGTGTGGTTGAAGTGCCCCAGGAAAAGCTCTACAGGCCATTCTTTTTGAAGCTCGAGGAGCAGATGGAGAAGTGCCGTGGAATCGACTCCTCCGGAATAAGCAATGAGAATCTTATCCTCTTCGAGGAAGAGTCCGTGATCCCGGATAGTCTTCTTGATTTTTTCGAGAAGCATTCGAGTCGGCTCCGATCCTAAATCCTGTTAAAAAATATTCGGCTCCTTCCTTGTCATCTGGAGAGAAATATCCGCTCACCTGTTCAGCTGAATGAGAGGAAAATGGCGGTGGAGGGATTCGAACCCCCGACACTACGGATATGAGCCGTATGCTCTAACCACCTGAGCTACACCGCCGGTGGCACAAATTTTAGCCGAATACCCAACTGAAGTCAATTCACCTGAATTATTCATAAAATATGCCGACACCATAGTCACAACTTCTGAATAAGGTAAAATATTCAACTTATTATGTCGGCATCTTTTCCCCTTCGGGCGAGCAAAATCTGACGACCTTTTCATTAGATCAATTGTCATCGCGAGCGGCTGGATAGAACTCGTTAACATCAAGTAAAGCGATGTCATTGCGAGCGACCGAAGGGAGTGTGGCAATCTCAACCTTTTGTTTGAAATAAAATTTCCGCTGTCGCTTCTCTCTTCGCAACAGAGTCTACAGCAACCTCGACTCGTGAATAATCCACGTTCGCCTTCGTTAGATGACGATTCGGGGGATGAGAGGATTGATCCGGGTCACGATTTCATAATTTATGGTCCCGACCAAAGAGGCCAGGTCATTCGCACTGATGCTCTCGTCTCTATCTTTTCCGAGGAGAACCACTTCATCTTCCAGTTTCACACGCGAAATATCTGTTATATCGGCTACGATAAAATCCATAGCCACTCGTCCCCGAAGAGGCGCCCTTTTCCCCCTGATCAGAACATAGGATGAGTTGGATAATCTTCGGTCATAGCCGTCATAGTAGCCGATAGGAAGGACGGCCAGAACGCTCTCCCGGCTCACTCTGTACGTGCATCCGTACCCGATGAACGATCCCTTCGGAACTTTTTTGATCTGCGTAATTCGCGTTTTCCAGGAGAGAACTGGCTCAAGCCGCAAGGGCTCACGTTTCTGAAGACGGCAGGAAAGAAATGTCTCCTTCGAAGGCCAGAGACCATACATTCCTATTCCCGCACGAACCATATCGAAATAAGTGTCAGGAAAAAGGATGGCTGAAGCCGAACAGGACATATGTTTGAGGGGAATCTCAATTTTATTCTTTTCCAGCTCCTCTACGATTTTTTTAAAATTTTGAAGCTGGGATTGGGCATAGGAATGATCTGTCGTGTCTTCGATGTTGGCGAAATGAGAAGAAATTCCTTCCAGAACCAGACAAGAATGCTCCTGGGCTTTTTTCACGAAGGAGAGAACCTCTTCTTTCCTGATTCCCTGACGATAGGTTCCTGTTTCCACCTTCAGATGGAGGAACGCCTTTTTCTGCAGCTGGCCACAGATTTTAGATAACGGATCGAGCGTTTCAAAATTATAGACGGTTAAACGCAAGTCATGAGTAACGGCCTCTTTGAGATTGTCCACAGGAATGGGACCCGCCACCAGTATCGGGCAGGTGAATCCCTCGTTGCGGAGAAGAATCCCCTCTTCAAGAGAATGAACACCCAGCCAATCCGCTCCTGCGTTGACAGCAATCCGTGAAACCTCGAGGATACCATGGCCATAGGCATTGGCTTTCACCATAGCCAGGAATTTTCTCTTCTCTCCAACCTGCTTGCGGAACTGATGGATGTTGTGAATAAGTGCAGAGCTGTCGATTTCTACCCACTGCAAGATTTTTCCTGATTCTGGTTTGGTCATCGGCTCCGGAAAATTAGATCTCTGTTTTGACCTTTTTCAGGTCGATTATCTCAGCCAACTCATCTTCTTTAAGGATGGTGTCCTGCCTTTCCATCCCAGTAGAAATGACAGCGATTTTCGTTTCCACGCAGTCTTCGATGAATTTGAGGTAATCCTTGAACGCATCGGGAAGGGCGGCAAAATCTTTTATTTTCTCGACCGGTTCCTTCCACCCTCGAACCTTTTTGTACTGAGGAACAACATTCTCTAGAATCCAGCTCTCTGTGGGAAAGGTGGGAAGAAGCTGGCCCTTGTATTTGTATCCCACACAGACCTTGATCTCTTCCAGTCCGTCCAGGACATCCGGCTTGGTCAAGGCAATCCAGTCAATCCCACTCAGTCGACACGAATAAGAGACCGCCACCGCATCAAACCAACCGCAGCGCCGGGGGCGACCGGTTGTGGCCCCGTATTCATTGCCGCGGTCGAGCAGAAACTTCCCCTTTTCATCGAATATTTCCGTGGGGAAAGGGCCTCCCCCCACTCGAGTGGTGTAGGCCTTTGTCACTCCCAGGACTGAATCTATCCTTCGAGGCGAGACACCCAGTCCAATACACACTCCTCCGGCTGTCGAACTCGAGGATGTGACATAGGGAAAAGTTCCGTGGTCGATGTCCAGAAGAGTTCCCTGAGCGCCTTCGAAAAGAATTGATTTTCCTTCTTTTATTTTTTCATCCAACAGAAGGGAAACATCCCTGATGTATCTCTTCATTTGCGTGGCGTAGGCCGCATATTCTTCGAAAATGGCCTGCGGGTCAAGGAGAGGTTTCCGGTAATGAGCGAAATAAACATTCTTGATCTCAACATTTCCCTCAATTTTCTCTTTGAGCACAGATAGGTTCAATAAATCGCCGACGCGGATTCCCCGGCGGCTCATTTTATCTTCATAGGAAGGGCCGATGCCGCGAAGCGTGGTCCCGATTTTCTTCTGACCTCTTTTCTCCTCACAAATTTCTTCGATGCGAGAATGATAGGGAAGAATAAGATGGGCATTGTTGCTGATCGCGATGTTATCGTCGATTTCCACTCCGTTTTTTCTGAGCTCTTCTATCTCTTCCAGAAACGCTTTGGGGTCGATGACAACTCCATTCCCGATGATACACAGCTTGCCGGGATGAAGGATCCCGGAAGGAACGAGATGAAGAATGACTTTTTTCTTGTTGACGATAACCGTGTGGCCGGCATTGTGTCCCCCTTGATAGCGGGCCACTGCATCAAAGGAAGGAGTCAAGAGGTCGATTATCTTCCCCTTGCCCTCATCACCCCATTGGGTGCCGATAACGAGCAAATTAGCCATAAAAGTCCTTCAACCGATTGATGACTGTTTTATAAAAAGTGTGAAACGCGTTGACACCGAATTCTACCAGAACTACTCCCTGGATACAAGACTAAAAACTGAAGGCGATTTGAACGGAAAGGGAGTCATTCTTCAGTTCAACGTCTTTCTCGCTGTTTAAATCGTATTCGAATTTCAGCAGAAAATTCTGGGAGGCTTGATAGGCAAATCCGAGAGCCCACCGCCTCTTCTTCTCAAAGATTCCCGATCCCGGAACATCGGGGCTGACAAAACCCGGGCCATGAAATCCATCCTCGTAATCCAGGTGCTGGTAGCAGGCCACAGGCCGGAACTGTCCCAGATCGAGTGCGGCTTGAATAAAAAATCCTTCCGCATTCCCCGTATCATCCGGAATTTCCATCCGGGCCTTGGAGTACTCCGCATGGACGAGCACTCCTTCTACATACCAGAATAAATCAACTCCCTGGAGTGTCAGGTTTCGGCTGTTGTCCACATCATACTTGCTTCTGTAGTAGGAGTAGGCGATCTCAAATCCCTGGCTGATGACCAAGCCCAGTCTTCCTCCCTTCCCCTTATCTTTATTATTGTCTCTAAACTGCTGGCCGCCGCTTAAACTGACATCCTCAAAGAGTCCGTTTCCCAAAAAGGCGGAATAAAAAAAACTTCGGATTCTTCCCTCCAGCAGGACGCCGACATCTCTCCAGAAAAATGGATACATCCTTTCGACATTCAACGGAGGATTGATCAATAGCGTCTGATGAGGACGGCTGGACTGATTATATCTCCCGAAGGGAACAAGATAGAGACCCAGATTCAGAGCGAACGCCTCAGAAGTGCCGAATGAAACCAATGCCTGTTCCACATCCACTGTCCCCTCTGGTTTGAATCTGAATTCTGTCAGATAGGATACGCTTGGAGATATGTCGCCAAAAAACAGGAGTCCTGCCTGGGAATTCTGGAAGCTCCCTTTTGACACCTCCGACTGCTCCTGCCCAATCGCAAAATCGAGGGAAAAGTAACCGATGATTTCCGATTGACCAGGCGTGATCAGTGCAAAAAAGAGGAAGCTAAAGAGTAAAATTTTATTTTTCATAGGAGTGAAAAATCAAAGTCATCGTCCAGAAGAGAATGTTTCCATTTCTCTACATTAGTTTTCTGAGATATTAACCGGCCAATCTCGCTGACACCTTTTTTTGTACCCATAGAGATGAGCCCGCACACCTCTCCATTCCGGAGCACGATTTTCTTATAAACGCCTTGCTCCCGGTCTTCTCTTCGCACCTCTTCATAGGATTCATCTTCAGGATTCACCGTTCCGATGGATGTGAGGTCGAGGCCCACAACCTTCAAGGTGTTGGAGGGGATCGTGCCTTCATATTTTTGCTTCTGGCTCAAGGCGTTTTGAGCCGCTATCCGCGCTTGGTTAAAGGAAGCGGGAATGATCCCGTATACTTGACCCGCATGCTGTGTGACATCTCCCGCGCCCAATATTTCCGGGCGGCTGGACTGGAGATAATCGTTGACAATCAGACCCCGGTCTGTCTCGAGCCCGGCATCTTGAGCGATCCGAACGTTAGGCCTCACGCCTGCAGCTACAAGAGCCACCTCTGTCCGGATCTCCTGTCCTCCTTTAAATCTTAAACCCGCGACTTTCTCCTGCCCGAGCACTTCTTCACAGGTTAAACCCAGATGGATCCCTATTCCCATCTCTTCGATTTGATCCTTGAGAAGAGACGCTCCCTGCTCATCAAGCTGACGGGGAAGCAGATGGCTGAAAAACTCCACCACTTCCACGTCCACACCTCTTGATTTTATGGCCCGGGCCGTTTCCAGGCCCAGGAGTCCCCCGCCGATAACCGTGACTCGCCGGGAGCTCTTGGTGTATTCGATGAGTGAGAAGGCATCATCCAGAGTTCTGAGAGTGAACACTCCCTGTTTTTCCACCCCCTTGATAGGGGGGACAAAAGCCAGGGAACCGCTGGCAAGGATTAAAAATTCATATTTCTCCTTTATTCCGCCGACAATCTCGACTTCCTTGGAATCAGGCAAAATCCGAGTGACAGGTTTCTCGAGCTGGACGTTCATATTCTGCTCTGCATACCATTTCTCAGGAAAGGCAAAAATCTTTTCGAAGGAGAGCTTTCCTGCCAGGAACTCGATTAAATTCGGGCGGGGGTAATAATTGTATTTTTCTTCAGTAAAGATATCGATCTCGACGTTCTTGTCCATCTCGCGGAGGGTTTTCGCAGCGATGGTCCCTGCCAAACCATTCCCGACGATAATAACTCTCATATATAATATCTCTCTTTCAGTTGGTATTAACCTGGATTATTCACGAGTCGAGGTTGCTGTAGACTCTGTTGCGAAGAGAGAAGCGACAGCGGCAATCCTATGACTGTGCGCATAAACATGAGATCGCCACGCTTCGCTCGCGATGACAATTGATCTAATGAAAAGGTCGTCAGATTTTGCTCGCCCGAAGGGGAAAAGATGCCGACATAGAGTGAATGAATGTACAGTAAAGAAAGCTTGAATCTTGATCTTGATAAAAATCTACCTAAAGAGCTCATATCATTAAAAATAATATATAGTGTCGGCATATTTTATGAATAATTCAGGTTAACCGAGTTTCTGAAAAAATTCCTTACCGACTCCGCATTGAGGACAGGTCCAATCATCGGACAAATCCTCGAATGACGTTCCCGGATCTATTCCGTTCTCAGGATCCCCCAGTTCAGGATCATAAATATATCCGCATGCGGTGCATTCCCATTTTTCCATCAAGTACCTCCTTTTGTTTAAAATGTCCAAAAAGCTCCGGAGTGAGCCTCAATCCTCATCAAGAACATGGATCTCGTACTCTTTTTCCAGTTTGAGCTTGTGCGATTTTTCCTGGACGACAAGAAAGTCGAACAATTTCTTTATCTCTTCTTCATTGGCATTCTCTGCAAGGCTCGAATAAAGTTCAACAGCCTTTTGTTCCTTTTTCGCGGCCAAAATCAGAAGATCTTGAAAACTCATATCCCCACTCGGCGGCTCTTCCACAAGATAATCGCTGATCTTTAGATCGATGACATCTTCGATCTCCAAGGATTCAATCTTTTCTTCAGTCAAATCTTGAAGCAGTTTTTTGTGATTCCTCTCTTCATTCTGGAGCTCGGCAAGCAATGTCTTTAAACCCGGAGTTTCCGCCATCTCCACCATGTTTCCGTAAGCCTTGATGGCTTCTTCTTCTCTCTGAATCGCGAATTCTATAACCTGCTTGAAAGTTTTTGTTTCCATATCTTCTCCTTTACAAAACCATATTGCTTGAATCTGTTGTCAATATCACCGGTTGAGGCGGACAGACCGATGTTCCTCTGGGCTCCTCTGGATTCACGGCCTTCTGCGAATGAGCTGAAGAGACTCCGGCCCTGTCGTGTTCAACCGCGTTTCTTTCTTGATGTTACTCCTCTACCCTGGTAGAAATGGTGATGTTGCCGATTGCAATTGAAAGTGAAATACAATTATAATGAATTGATTTTTAATGTCAACCAACCTCAGAGAGACGGTCATCCGCTCGTGAGAGGAGGCAGGAATGATTGAAGACTCGCTAGCCAAAAAGGCACAGAAACAACTCTACAAAGCCGCCAGAGAGATCAAACTGGATCACAACCTGCTCAAAATACTGGAACACCCCATGCGCATTCTGAAGGTTTCCGTTCCCATCAAACTGGATAATGGAAGGACAAAAGTCTTTACAGGCTACCGCTGTCAGTACAATAACGCCAAAGGACCGACCAAAGGTGGCGTCCGTTACCATCCCAATGTAACAGAAGAAGAAGTGGTGGCACTGGCGGCCTGGATGACATGGAAATGTGCCCTTCTCGACCTGCCCTATGGAGGGGCGAAGGGAGGGATCATCTGCGATCCGAGCAAACTCTCTGAAAGCGAACTGGAAAGGATGACCAGAAGATACACATCTGAGATCATGCCTATCCTGGGCCCCCATATCGACATTCCAGCTCCGGATGTCTACACAACTTCAAAGACAATGGCCTGGATCATGGATACATTTTCAATGATGAAGGGCTACACAGAACCCAGCATCGTGACTGGTAAACCAGAAATTCTGGGGGGCTCTAAAGGAAGAAAAGAAGCCACGGGAAAAGGAGTGGCGATAACCACACGAGAATTCTTCAGCGAGCAAAAGAAAAACCTTCAAGGCACCCGGATCGCTATCCAGGGATTCGGTAACGTGGGAGGCCACGCCGCTCATTTTTTATCCCAGATGGGAGCCAAGATCGTGGCCGTCTCCGATGTATCCGGCGCTCTTGTCAATCCGGACGGTCTCGATGTTCCCGGACTCATAGAGTGTGTACAGAAGCATGCCTGTGTCATCAAACATCCTGGGAAGCAAATCGAGAGGGAAGAAGTCCTCTACCAAGATGTGGACATTCTCATCCCCGCGGCTTTGGAAAACCAGATTCACCAGAAAAACGCAGACAAAATCAAGGCAAAGGTGATCGTCGAGGGAGCGAACGGACCCACCACGCCTGAGGCAGATGAGATCCTGGAGAAAAGGAAGATTTCCGTGATTCCCGACATTCTGGCCAATGCCGGAGGAGTCGTGGTCAGTCATCTTGAATGGGTTCAGGCCCTCAGCGGTCTCTTCTGGGAAGAAGAACAGGTCAACGCAGAGCTCGAGAGAAAAATGATAAAATCATGCAAAAAAGTTTGGGAAATAAGCAAGCAAAAGAATATCTCTCTCCGCTGCGCAGCCTACATCGTTGCCATCGAACGGATCGCAGAAGTCTACAGTTACAGAGGAATGTTCCCCTAACAAAAAAGGGGACAGGTGTTGATGCTCAGTAATTAAGTAACACTTTTATTAAAAATGCTGAGGTTAAAAGTGTCATTGCGGGGGAAGCGTGGCAATCTCATAGAGAGAAATTATATTATTACGGGAATGAGGATATCCTTTTTATGAGATTGCCACGCTTCGCTCGCAATGACATCACAAAATGTTTCCAAATTACTGAGCATGTACAACAGGCCCCCTTTTTCCTTTTTTTCCCTATTTTTCCTTCTGACATCGCGGGCAGAAAAAACTACTCCTTCCGCCAATCCGGAGACGTACTATACTTTCCTTGCAGGTGAAACACGGTAGGGACTCTCTTCCGTACACTTTAAGATGGTTCTGGAAGTTTCCTTCTTGACCTGCGGCATCTTTGTAATCTTTGATGGTCGATCCTCTGTGTTCAATAGCATTCCCGAGAACATCCTTGACAGCTTTATACAGCCTCTTGAGGTCATCCTTCCTGAGTTGAGAAGCAGGGATCAAAGGATGTAATCTCGCTTGGAACAAAATCTCATCCGCATAGATATTACCGATTCCAGCCATGAATCTTTGGTTCAAGAGAAGGCTTTTCAAACGGGCTTTTCTGCGCTGAAAGATCCTTTGGAAGGCATGAAAATCGATTTCCAGAGGTTCAGGTCCGAGGAACTTGAGCTCATCGATACCGGAGTCTTCATCTGTTCGAACACAGGAGATAAAGCCAAATTTACGGACATCCCTGAACCGCAGCTCTCTCTCCTGGCCTTTGAAAGAGAGGATAAAATGTGTATGCCTGTCCAGTTCTCGGTCCCGGTGAGAGAAGAGAAACATTCCTGTCATCTTCAAATGAAAAAGAAGAGAGATATTTCCTTGGCAGCAGAGAAGAATCATTTTTCCTCGGCGGCGGACATCAAGAATTTTCTTTCCTTTGAGTTGATTGATCAAATCCACTCTTTTCTTTTTCAGGATGGGAGAGTAGATGACTGTGAAAGAGCGGATTTCAAGCTTCTTGAGCTTGGGAGCAAGGTCCCTGACTATGGTCTCAACTTCCGGAAGTTCGGGCATGGATTCATTTTAATATACGGAGTCGGGCTTTGTCACGGAATCAATCGAGATCAAATGAAATCGAGTCCCGGGACGGTGCCAAGTATGATTAAGGAATATCCGGACGTGAGATTTAATGAACACGCGGAATTCCGCAGGGATGAGAATGTTGACGAGGGAATGGCGTGAAAAATCTGACTGGAGCAAGGACATCCCTGAATTCTATCTAACTAATCATCCACACAAAATGGAAGAGAGTCCATAACTTAGTCTTGATTTAGAGCTTTATTTCTTTTATCATGATTAGTCAAAGTATAATGTATATAGATCCCAAAGCGATCGGTTCTCTACTAATGGGATGGTTCGTCCCCGGACTGGGACATGTCTATCAAAAAAAATACTGGAAGGGCGGTATCTTTTTTGTCTGTATACTATCCATGACGGCTCTGGGTCTGTTTATGGGAGGCAAGATCTACTCCTTCCAGACCGAGAACCCGCTGACCATCCTGGCCTTCTTTTCTGACCTGGGCAGCGGACTTCTCTTCATCCTCTCGAGAATTTTTTCTTTCGGTGTAGGCAATCTGAAAAACACGACGTTCGAATTCGGAACAGCCTACATCGCTGGCGCCGGACTTTTGAATTATCTCGTCGCACTGGATGCCTTTGATATCGCTTCAGGAAAAAAAGAATGATCTGGAAAAGCCATTTTCTGTCCATGATTATCTACGCCGTTTTTGTCTGTATCGTTCTCGCTCTCATTAGACGCAATGACAGAAAAAGCCAGATAAGATATGCGCTTTTTCTCTTCCTCATCATGGTTGCCGGGGGGCTTCTTTTCGGCTGGTTCATGTACCTATTCACTCTCTAACTTCCCTCTCTTTTCACTATTCCTTCAATCTATGAATCCTCAAATTGATGTGTTATAATCTGCCCCTGAGTTGATGAAATCCCAAATCTATGAGCCAGCTATCGGCCTCAACATCCACGCTCAAACTCTGACTCTAAAGGGTGTTCTTTTTCCGGCTATTATCAAGACCTGAAAATGATCGAACTCTACCATATATGGAAACAGTATCAACCTCCAAGATGGGCTCTTTCGGATATTACGCTTCATGTCAAAAAGGGAGATTTTGTCTTTATTACCGGACCCAGCGGCTCGGGGAAGACAACACTTCTCAAACTGATTTTTAGAGAGATTCTTCCGACTCAAGGGCAGATCGTGATTGACAACAGGAATATCCTCCGTATTCCCGACCATAGGATCTACGGATTGAGAAGGAGCATGGGCATTGTTTTTCAGGACTTCCGCCTGCTCTTCCAGAAAAGAGTTTTCGAGAATGTAGCTGTCGTCCTTCAGGTTCTCGGGATTCCCCGCAAGGAAATCCGCCGTCGCGTGTTTAATGCCCTGAGAATGGTCAACCTTCACCACAAAATGTGGGAATATCCGCCTCAACTTTCGTATGGCGAGCAGCAGAGAGTGGCCATTGCCAGAGCGGTGGTGAACAATCCCAAAATACTACTGGCTGATGAGCCAACAGGAAATCTCGATCCTGAGCTCGCGAATGAAATCATGTCAGTATTCAAGGAAATCAACAAGCAGGGTGCCTCTGTGATCATATGCACCCATGACCGAGAATTGATCCGCCATTTCGGCGAGAAAATCTTGTTCCTGTATAAGGGAAAATTAATCCGAAAGGAAAAACTCTGATTATTCAAAAGCTCAAACACACTATCACCGAGACGGTCAGTAATCTCTGGCAGTACAGGATGCGCAATACTTTCTCTATCACAATCATCTGTCTCTCTTTTCTCATTTTTGGAGTCTTTCTCTCTCTCTCAAACAATCTCTTCCATACAGCCAAGGAACTCTCGAAGAACATGCTGATTATCTTCTTTCTCGAAAAGGACGCGCCGGAAGAGCAGAGAAATTCCATTGAAAAAAGACTCAATGAATCCTCTCTGGTCAACAATGTGCGTTACATCAGCACCGAACAGGCGCTGGAACGATTCGAGCAAAATTTTCCAGAACTTCAAGGTATCATCGAGAACATCGAAATCAATCCCTTTCCGGCTTCTTTCGAAACAAATCTCGCGGAAGAAAACCTCTCTCCTGAAACAATCATGAGATTTATCCAGGTTATGAGAGATATGGAAGGAATCGAGGATGTTCAATTCAACAGAGATTGGGTGGAAAGGATGCAATCTCTCAGCAGGCTGGCCAAAGCGATTGGCTTCTTTTTAGGCGGGATATTGGCACTGGCCTCTTTTTTTATCATCTCTAACGTTATCCGGCTTAACGTATTTGCCCGTAAGGATGAAATCGAAATCCTCAGACTGGTTGGAGCCACCAACTTTTTTATCAGGATCCCGTTTCTCCTGGAAGGCATAATTCTCGGAATTCTGGGGGGATTAGTCTCGCTGGCATTGCTTTTTCTGTTGATAAAATTCTTTCCTCTCTATTTAGGCGCTTCATTAGGCGCGCTGAATGAAATCATCAACTTTCGCTATCTTTCCCTCTCTCAGGTCATCATACTGATTGCAGGGGGAGCCTTCATCGGCTTCTTCGGAAGCTTAAGCTCTCTGGCTCGCTTCTTGAAAACGTAGCTGCCCAATCAGACATATCCATCATTCCCCCACCATCAGCTTCTTTCTGAAAATATCCTGCTCGCGCGCCTGTGGGCCTCCCGCAGGGGTTCAGGGATCCTGTATCTGGAACACTGAAGGACAACTTCCACAGCATGCATAAAATCAATCCTGTGTCCTGGGGATAGGTAGATGGGCTTCACTCCTGACCGGGTTCTCAAGCAGAGTCCAACTCTGTCTCCCCCGTCATTATTGAAAAAGTTGTACGACCCTCTGTGTTCTGGCGGTGAGCCAGAAGGATAAAAAGCCGTCTTCGCGCATCCAATTGTACAGATGTCAAGAGTGACTCCCACGAAGGAGGCCAGGCCCATTTTTCTGGGATGAGCGATACCATTTCCATCGATAAGAGTCGCGTCCGGCTTTGTTTTTATCTTCCGGTAGGCCGCCAAGAATGCCGGGCCCTCTCTGAAGGCTAAAAAACCCGGAATATAAGGAAACCTGGATTCTCTGACGGCCACTGCTGACTCCACAACCTCAAATTCAGGGATCTTGACCACGACAAGACTCGCTCCGATCCTTTTCTCCTTCCGGTCATAGCTAAAATCTGCCCCGGCCACCAGATCCACTCTCCTTCCATCCCATTTGAGCTTGAGTTTCGAAGATAGCTTGTGTTGGACTCTGGCCGCTTGTTCCAGGCTTATCTTCTGCATTCTCTCTTCGGTATTAAAAATCGGGTCGGATCTCTATTTTTCATTTTACCCATTTAGAAGATGCAATGTAAATGGGGACGTTCCCCAAGGTGCCACCTTAGCCTAGAAAGTCAATCTTTGATAGTATTGCCTATATCCGACAGGTAAAAATAACGAGCAAATTGAGCTAAGGTGGCACCTTGGGGAACGTCCCCTGTTATGTTATTGACATGGTATGCATGTTGTCCTAAAATCCCAATAAATGGCAACCTTAGGGCAAGACCTCAAGAGAGAAAGGGAACTCAGAGGAATCTCTCTTAAAGAAATCTCAAACTCGACCAAAATTAGTCTGAAACAGCTTGAAGCAATCGAACAAGACCGCCTGGATGACCTTCCCGGTAAATTTTTCATTAAGGCCATCCTCAAAGCTTATGCCAAGTCCATTGGCCTGGAAGAAGATACTGTCCTAAACAAGTACTATGAGGAATCACTCTTGCAGGCGCCATCCCCCGAATCCAAACATCATAAAGAAAAGCACAAGCCGCCGATTCCTAGAAAAATAATCGGTATCGCTATTCTTGTTGTTATTTCCATAAGCATCCTTATCATCGTCTACTTGACTTCCTGGCAAAAAAAAACTCCCCTCCCTCAGGAAGAGATTAAACCCTGGACACTTTCCCGAAAAGAGCCGCCGATTTCTTTCCCTGGAATCAATCCCTCTGAATCATCTGTTATTGAAGAAGAAAAGCTGGCGCTTGAAATCTCATTTACTGAAGAAACATGGCTCCAGGTGTATGCAGACGGCAAACTGGAGGTTGAGGACACCAAAATGCCAGGAGAAAGGATATCGGTCGAGGCTTCTGAAGAGCTGCTCATCCATCTGGGGAATGCAGGGGGAGTGGCCTACAGATTAAATGACAGAGAAGGAAAGCCTTTCGGTGCTTCCGGGGTTACAGTCAGAAATATAAGAATCACTCTTGAAAACTTTAAAGATTTCATCCTGCAAGAGCCGGGTGAAATCGAAATCCCGGCGAAGTAAGCTGAAAAAAAGTGAGCTGATAAAGTGATGGACAAAGCAAGCGGAGGGACGGAATACCCAAGGACAAAAGGCTCTCGGCTCCTTGGAATCATCATCATCCTCCTCATCATTCTCTTTTTTGCCATAGAATTCTTTATCGGGGAAGGAGAAGAATTCCCTCCCACTTCGGTCACAACCATCCTCCTTTCTCTTCTCCAGATAATCGTCTTTCTCCTTTTTCTTATTCTCTTCTTTGTTCTGGGACGCAATCTCACAAAACTCTATTTGGAAAGAAAAAGAAAAGTCATCGGCGCTCATTTTAAAACAAAGCTGGTCCTCTTTTTCATCGCTCTATCTCTTATTCCCACTCTTCTCCTCTTTCTTTTTGCCAGTGACTTAATCAGCAGGAACATCGAGCAATGGTTCAAATCGCCCTTGGATAGAATAATGGACGATACAAAAAACCTGGCGGAAGTGTTTCAGGCAAACAGCAAAGAAATCACTTTTCACTACGCTCGCCAGTTACGAAACGCTGTGGATGACCAAAATCTTGTGGCCCCTGAAAACCGGAAACTCTTCATGGAGTTTATCCGGACCAAATTAGCCGAATACAACCTGGATGAAATCGGAGTTTATATCGAAGAGGAAGAACAGTTTGCCTATCTCAATCCAAAACTGCCCCTTCAGCATTATAAGGGTCTCGCTCCGGAAATTGTGGAACGCGCTAAAATGGGTGATTTGGTCAACAGTATCGAATCCATGGGAAACGGAGAGATGATCCGACGCGGCCTTCCCTTCTACAGCCCTGGAGTCGGCACCGTACTCGTGGTGGCGGGAAAATTCCTTCCGCAAAACTACGCTCAAAGAATAAACAACATTAACTCCTATGTCGAAAGATACCAGCAGTTGAAGGCGCAGAAAGAGCCTGTTAAAAAATTCTACTTCATTACTCTCATTTTCATCACCCTGTTGATCATATTCGCAGCCAGCTGGATCGGGTTCCATTTGGCTAAGGCGATCACGGTCCCCATCGAAAAGCTGGCTCAGGCGACAAGGAATGTTTCGAAGGGAAGCCTGGATGTCAGAGTTGAGGATCCGGCTTCCGATGAGATCGGCATCCTCATTGATTCGTTCAACCAAATGGTAGCAGACCTTAAAGAGAGCACTCACAATATTGCGCAGAAAACATCCGAGCTTGAAGCCCGAAAGCAGTATATCGAAACGATACTGAATAATATCGCCACCGGAGTCATCACTCTTAACGCCAAGGGTTCGATCACAACCATCAATCCTTCTGCCAGGGAAATGCTGGCACTCCCCGGAGGAAACCTCATCGGCAAAGGATTTAAAGAGATACTCTCCTCTCCTGTTTATAAGGAAGTGAAAAAGACTATCGAGCAGGGCATCCAGAATAAATATAAACTTCATGATAAAGAGATAGACATCAACTTCGGCGCTCAGAATAGAACCCTTGCCTTAAGCCTGTCTCCGCTGGGACAGTCCAGTAACTCATTTTCCGGATTGATCGTCGTCTTGGATAACCTGACTCAGCTCATCAAAGCTCAAAAAATCGCCGCCTGGCAGGAAGTCGCCCAGCGGTTGGCTCATGAAATCAAAAATCCTTTAACTCCGATCCAGCTTTCTGCAGAGAGAATCAAAAAGAAATTAGAGGGAGGCAAGAGAAAAAAGGATGAGATTATCAACGACGGGGCGAAGACCATCATTAGAGAGGCCAGAACGATTAAAGCCCTCGTGGACGAATTTTCCAATTTTGCCCGGTTGCCGAATGTCCAGATACAGCCAGCAAATATTCACGAAATCATTAAAAAGACGGTTTCTCTCTTCAAAGATGTATTCACGGGTATTGAATTCAACACGAGGCTCTCTTCGAACATCCCTTCTTCCATTCAGATTGACCCAGAGCAGATGAAAAGAGCGCTCATCAATATCCTCGACAATGCGGTTCATGCCGTGCATAAAAAAGGAGAAATCACAATAAAAACGACATTCAGAAGGAAAACCCGGAAAGTCGAGATTGAAATCGCAGACTCCGGGCACGGCGTTCCTTCAGACGACAAGACTAAGCTCTTCCTGCCCCATTTCTCGACCAAGAAAAAAGGGACGGGCCTTGGATTGACAATCGTGAATAAAATCATCAGCGATCATAACGGCTCAATTGAGGTGGAAGACAACAAGCCTAACGGGACAAAATTCATCATTCAACTACCCGCATGAAAAAAGAAAAAATTTTAGTGATTGACGATGAGGCCGGTATCAGGTCCTCTCTCAAAGGGATCCTGGAGGATGAAGGGTACTCCATCAAAACAGTTGTCACTGGCGAGGATGCTCTGAAGCTGCTTAAGAGACAGAATTTTGACCTTATTCTGTTGGATATCTGGCTTCCCCAAATGAACGGGATCGATATCCTGAAAGAAATTAAGAAAATGGAAGAAAATTCACTGGTAGTGATGATCTCAGGTCACGGTACCGTGGAGACGGCTGTTCAAGCCATAAAATTCGGAGCCCATGATTTCTTGGAAAAGCCACTCTCACTGGAAAAAGTCGTCTTGACTGTGAAAAATGCCCTCTCGCAAAAAAAGCTGGAAGAGGAAAACGTCCAGCTCCGGGATTCCATCCAGATGAAGCGTCACCTGATCGGAAATAGTGATGCCATCCAAAAATTAAGAGATGAGATAGATAAGGCAGCCCCGACAAACGCTCCTGTCCTTATTTATGGAGAAGATGGAACAGGAAAAGAACTCGTTGCCCGATTGATTCATCATCAGAGCCCGAGGAAAGACAAGAGATTTATCCAGATCAACTTTGCGGCCATTCCTGATGAGTTGATCGAAATCGAGCTGTTCGGCACCGTCAAGGAAAGCATCGAGAATTTCGAGAGAGACAAAAAAGGGAAATTGCTGCTGGCAGATGGAGGGACAATCCTCCTCGATGAAATCTGTGACATGAGTTTACCCATTCAAGACAAACTCTTTAGAGTCATCGAAGAGCAGAATTTCGAGCCCTTGGGATCAAGCGAGTCAATCTCAGTGGATATCCGAATTATCTCAGCCACCAACAAGAACATTAAAAAGTTGATTTCCAAAGGAAAATTCAGAGAAGACCTGTTTCTCAAACTGAACGTAATCCCGATGACCATTCCCCCATTAAGGAAAAGAAAAGAAGATATCCCTCTTTTTATTGACTATTTTCTGGAATACTTCTCGATCCAGGATGGGAAGAAGATGAAAACAATGAGTAAAGAAGCCATGGAGGCTTTCCTCAACTACTCATGGCCGAGAAATGCGAGCGAGTTGATCAACGTGATTGAACGGTTTGTCATCATGGTTCCGGATGACGAAATCAAGGATTCCCATCTCTCTCTTCTCGTGGAGTCAAGAGAATCTCAGTCCATTCCAAAACATGATACTACCCGGTCTCTGATTCAAGCCAGTCGGCAGTTCGAAAAAGAATACATTCATAAGATACTCATCAAGCACAAATGGGACGTCGCCAAAGCGGCTTCCGAACTCAAAATCAGCAGAGATGATCTCAGAAAGAAAATCAAAAAACTGGGGATTACGTTCTTCGGCTAACTTACATGAGTTATTCATAAAATCTGCCGACACCTTATTTAAAATCACTTTTTAAGGTTAATTAATCATCTCATGTCGGCATCTTTTCCCCTGCGGGCGAGCAAAATCTGACGACCTTTTCATTAGATCAATTGTCATCGCGAGCGAAGCGTGGCGATCTCATGTTCATGCGCACAGTCATGGGATTGCCGCTGTCGCTTCTCTCCTCGCAACAGAGTCTCCGGCAACCTCGACTCGTGAATAACTCACGTCCCCTGAATTATTCATAAAATCTGCCGACACCTTACTTTTTACATCTCAGCTTCACAAATTAGGAAATGTAAAATGTTAGGACGCAATACCCCCCTTTCTGCTATAATAGGGAAAATTTTTTAAGGATTGGAAAATCATGGAAGGCGAAATACTCAAGGTATTAACAGCAATAAGAGATTTTATCTGGGGGCTTCCTCTCATTATTTTCCTGGTCGGCACAGGTATTTTCCTGACTATTAGGCTGAAGGGACTTCAAATCAGAGGCCTCTTTTACTCGCTTTATTTAGCCCTTATCAAAAGAAAAGAAGATGATGAACAAGAAGGCGATATCTCCCACTTCCAAGCCTTGATGACAGCGCTGGCCGCCACGGTCGGGACCGGGAATATTGTCGGAGTCGCTGTCGCTATCGCTTCCGGAGGGCCCGGCGCTCTGTTCTGGATGTGGGTGACCGGGATATTCGGGATGGCCACCAAGTACGCTGAAGCCGTTCTGGCAATAAAATACAGAGAAGTGGACGAGTTCGGGACAATGAGTGGAGGGCCGATGTACTACATCTCCAAAGGATTGGGCTGGAAATGGCTCGGGACGCTCTTTGCCGTGTTCGCCGCCATTGCCGCTTTTGGTATCGGAAACATGGTCCAATCCAATTCAGTCGCTGATGGGGTGAAAACAACCATCGGTATCCCCAACTGGATAACAGGCATCATTCTGGCCGCACTCACAGGCCTGGTCGTCCTCGGCGGAATAAAGAGTATTGCCAGAGTCACACAGGTCCTTGTGCCTTTTATGATAATCATTTATGTCATCGGCGCATTGACCATCCTTTTTCTCAACATCTCCTCCATCCCGCAAATTTTCGTCCTCATCTTCAAACACGCGTTCACTCCCACAGCAGCCGCCGGAGGATTTCTCGGCGCAACGGTGATGCAAACCATGCGCCATGGAGTATCCAAGGGCGTTTTTTCCAACGAATCCGGATTGGGCTCGGCGCCGATCGCGGCTGCCGCAGCCAAAACTCCCAATCCGGTCAAACAGGCTCTGGTCTCGATGACGCAGACCTTCATCGACACACTCGTGGTCTGCACCATGACCGGAGTGGTGCTCATCTTCAGCGGACTCTGGAGTTCTGGCATCAAAGGAGCTGAGCTCACAGCCAACGCCTTCGATAAATTCTTCCCGCTGGGGATAGGAGAATACGTTGTCACCTTCACACTGATATTTTTTGCCTACTCCACCATCCTCGGATGGTGCTACTACGGGGAAAAATCCATAGAATATTTATTCAAAGAAAGGGCGGTGAAGATCTATCGGATCGTCTTTGTCATTTTCGTTGCTATAGGCACATTCCTGAAACTCGAAACTGTGTGGAGGGTATCCGATATCATGAACGGTCTGATGGCCTTTCCGAACTTGGTCGGCCTCCTCGGTCTCAGCGCCGTCATTGTCTCTGAAACAAACATATACTTCTATAAAAAAAGAAGTTAGACTGTTCGCTTTTCATTTACACACCTTGAATTTTGTGCTATGGTTGTGTACGAAAAATCTAGAGGAAAAAAATGCGAGTTCAGCCGCTGAGAATAGTCATCAGTTCCGCTCGAAAATTCATCAACATGGGTGCCCTATCCCGCCTGTGGAACCTGCTGAAGAACTTCCACGCCGCCGATATCTCCTCTTTGATGAAACACCTGACTTCTAGAGAAAGACTCATTCTCTTCAACGTCACATTCGATCAAGACAAGGGAAAAACCGGAGAAGTGCTGAGAGAGCTGGAACCTGAAGACGCGGCCTCTATCCTCAGAGAACTCCATTTAAAACAAATCACAGAGCTTTTCCAGATGATTCCTTCTGATGACGCAGCCCCCATCCTCGAGCTTCTCCCTGATGAGATGAAAGAATCCATCCTGGCTGCCATGGAGGAGAAACCTTCAGAAGATGTCAAAGAGCTTCTCCTTTACGAGGAGGAAACAGCCGGCCGAATCATGTCCCCAGACTTTTATGCTCTGGACCACAACACCAATGTTTCCGATGCCATCACGGCCATGCAGCTTGAGAGAGACGTGGAGTCCGCATTCTATCTCTACACCATAGATGAAAAGAGTCGGCTGGTGGGAGTCGTCTCACTGAGGCAGCTTCTTTTCGCACGTCCGAATACAAAGCTCAAAGACATTATGACCAAAGATGTCATAAGCGTTCATCCTGAAACAGACCAGGAAGAAGTGGCCCGCTATGTCGCGGATTACAATCTCGTCGCCATTCCTGTTGTTGACTCCGAGAACACACTTGTCGGTGTCGTCACCGTCGACGACGTTATCGACGTCATCGAGGAAGAGGCGACCGAAGACATGTATAAAATGGTCTCCCTGGATACGACGGACAGAATCCAGGACAGCCCGTTTAAATCCATTAAAAAAAGAATCCCTTTTCTCTTGTTCAGCATCATCACCGCTTCTTTGGCTCCCGTAGTCGTTCATTATTTTGAAGGCACCATCGAACAATTCGTCAAGCTTGTCGTCTTTTTACCACTTGTTATGGCTCTCGGAGGAGTCGCCGGAAACCAAACCATAGCCATCATTGTCAGAGAAATCGCCATCGGTCAGACTGAGTGGGTCGGAGCCAGGAAAGCCCTGTTCAAAGAAATCATGGTCGGAATCGGAAACGGCGTCATTATCGGAGCCATTCTGGGTGGTTTTTCCTATCTGCTCATTAAAAATCCTTATCTTGGCTTCATCTTGGGAATGGCCATCATCATCAACCTCTTCGTTGCAGCCCTGGTCGGGACCCTCATCCCCTTAGTCCTGAAATTGCTCCGACTGGACCCAGCACTGGGATCGGTTAACCTCCTCACCATGTGCACTGATTCCGTTGGTGCCCTCACCTTTCTCGGTCTAGGAACTCTCTTCCTGAGCAAACTCTGATTATCTTTCCATGCCTCTCGAACAAACAGAAGCCATCGTGCTCCGAACCTATAATGTAGGAGAGCAAGATAAGATCGTCGTCTTCTTTTCCAGAGACAGGGGAATCATTAAAGGAGTCGCCAAGGGCGCCCGGAAATTCGGCAACCGCTTCGGAAGCAGTCTTGAACCTCTCTCTCTGGTCAAGGCTTATTATTATGAGAAAGAAGGAAAAGACCTGGTCACTGTAAGCAACTGTGACCTTATTGAATCCTTTTTCGAGCTCCAGAATGTTCCCGATATCACTTTCACTTTGAGCTATTTCGCCGAGCTCATACAAGAATTCTCTCCGTCACTCGCCAAAGATGATAAACTCTACAGGCTCTTGCTCTCAATACTCCGCACGCTGACAAAGGGAGGTGATCTGAATTTTTTGTCCAGGTATTTTGAGGCCTGGCTGCTTAAAATCAACGGGGTCCTTCCTGAACTGAGCGAATGCAAAAAGTGCCGAAAATCCCTCACACACTCTGGATGGCTTTCGCCCAAAAAAGACGGCGTCTTTTGTGACCGCTGCGCATCCTTGAAAAAGGAAAAAGTCACACCTGATTTGGGCGCTTTTGTCCAGTGGATAAGAAATAATCCGCCTCCAGAAAAGGGAACTCTGCCCTTTTCTGCTGAGCAGCTGAACGCAATCAAAAAAGCGCTCAAGGAGATAATCGTTTTCCACCTCGAAAGAGAGCCGAAGACGCTTCGTTACCTACCCTAGGGGACGTTCCCCATTTTTTTGTATTGATTTTTTAGCGGAAAAGAATAAACTAGTAATCTTCCATTGCCATAATATGTGAAAGGAGTCGATATGAGCCAATGTAAAATTTGCAGTAAAGACATTGATGAGAAGAATCCCTATTTTGTCCTCTCCTTCAATAAAGAAGCAACTGAGGAAGGAAAGAAAAAAACTATCCATTCTGAAGAAGCGGCCACAATCTGTGAGGAATGCGGCAGCGAAGGTCTGCCTTCTGTCCTCAGGAATCTTAAACTCATCGATGACGCCGATACAGAGCTAAATGAAAAAATGAAGTCACTGGAAAAATCCGTCGATATGCTGGAGCTGATGAAGGATTATGGAATTTCTGGAGAAAAAGTCGGGACAAGGAACCAGTATCTCACCAAATGTCCTTTTCACAATCAGGAAGCCTCCTTTTTGATCGATGCCAAGAATAAAGAGTATTTCTGTTTCTGCGAAGGATTAAGAGGAGACATCTTCAGCTTTGTCATTAATTACGATAGAGACGTTGAACATAAACACACGACTTTGAAGCAAGCTGTCGACCATTTGATAGAGAGATTCCCGAGTCAATAACCTCTGTATTCTTCTTCAAATCATCTCCTCTTCCCCTTTTCAACACTTATGCAAGAAATTGTAAACAATGGAAAAAGGTCTTATTTTAGCTTGAAATTCGAATTTTTTTATGTTATAGGTTACCAAAAAGGTAAAAAAATCAATATCTTGCATGAATGGAGGAGGCGGATGATTAAGAAAAAAATCCTAGTATCCTCATTTCTGCTTTTACTCACCTTTTCTATTACAGGAATTTCATTCTCGCAGCAAGGCACGCTGGACAGAATTGTTGTGACTCCTCTTGGAGATACTCTTGAAGTGAAAGTATATCTGAGCCCGTACACTTACCATCGTCAATTCAGGCTGTACAACCCGGGTCGAATCGGAATTGATTTCTTCAATGTCAGAAGTATAACGGCCTCCCGCAATATTGATGTGAGCGTTCTGGGAATAAAATCCATCACTGTCTCTCCTCTGGGTGCCAACATAGCTCGTGTCTTTTTTCATCTCGAAGACGAATTCCCTCCTTATATCACTGAGAAGTTCGCCGGTGGACTAAAAATTGTGTTCTGGACAGAGAAAGAACTTCCCATGGTCGAAGAAAAAGTGGAAATCACAGTCGAAAAAGTAGAGGATGCCATTTGCGATATAAAGGTCCAACCCACCCGGGCAAATCCGAACGACCCTATCTTCATTGATATGGGCGGTTCTCAGAATGCTGAGTCAATGGTCGTCGAGGTTTTTGATCCGGAAGGGGCCAAAATCGCATCCAAAGAACTCTTTCCTGAGTCTCCCCAGTGGGAAGTCAATTTTGAAAGATCCGGCGAATATACCTTTAAGGGAAAAGCCTTCAATATAGAAGGGAAAGCCTCAGAAAATCCCTGTGAAGCCGCAATCTCCATCAACTTTCCTCCCTCCTCCAACCTGGAATGCCGCAAGTGTGAAGGCGCAGTCGGAAAGAAAATTGTATTGGATGCTTCTGGGTCCGCTGACCCAGATGGAGAGGTGGTGCAGGTCGATTTCGAGATAATCGATGAGGAAGGAAGCCTAGTCGACAGGTTTGCCGATACCGAAAAGCCCTTCACTTGGGAAAAAGCTTTTAATAAGAAAGGCATCTACTCAATAACAGTCGTGGCTACGGATGACCTCGGATCCATCTCTGAACCTTCCATGGTTGATGTGAGAATCAAACAGAAAAAAATGCACTTCCTGCTGGACCTCGGCGCGACCGCTGCCAGAGGAGGAGGAACCTATGTCGGGTATGGAGTCGGCCGCGCTGGTATTCTTTATAAGCTCTCTAAAAATTTAGAAGTTATCCTCGCGGGCGGTGGGGCCTACACGCCTGTTGATTCCGCTCCTTGGGAACAACAATTCTTCACCGGAACTCTGATATTCAATATGCGTGCCGGCCCAATTTTCATCGGTTTGGGTGGTGCGTACACAACGCGATACAAAACGACCATCCAGAATGATTACGGCGAGGTCATCACCAACATCGGATTTGACTTGTTCGGCAAGTCCAGAACCACTATCTCAATCTTTCTCGAAGCATCAGGGCCGCCAATCGACCTTTCCATCCAGGATAATCACAAGATAATGCTCGGCTTCAGACTGCTCTTCTAGTTTGTAATATCGGGGTCAGGCCTTAGTAACTTCCGTAATTTCATTTTAAAAGAAGCTAGATGATTCAATAAAATTCAGCTTACTGAAGTCACTAAGGCCTGATCCCATTTTATATTATCCCCTCTGTAAAAAATAAATTTTTCTTATTTCAACTGTCCGACTGCTTTCTCAACCGCTTCCAGGATCTCATTAGACTCCACCACCTCTTTAAGCTTATTGATATCGTCAAAAAGAGGTCGGTCTTCTTCAAGTTTCTCGACATATTTCCGGATAACATTGTAGGCCGTTTGAATCCCTTTGCTGGGTTTGATGGGCTTTCGAAAATCAATGGCCTGGGCTCCTGCCATGAATTCTATCCCCAGTACAGCGTGGGCATTGTCGATGATATTTCGAGTTTTGAGAGCTGTGGTCATACCCATGCTGACAAAATCCTCCTGGTCAGCGGCCGCAGGAATAGACCCGGTGGCGGCTGGGTGGGAGAGAATTCTGTTCTCACAGACCAGAGCACCCGCCGTGTATTGAGAAAGCATCAGACCGGAAAACATCCCAGCGCCCTTGGTGAGAAAAGCGGGCAGCCCCATACTCAGATGAGGATTCATCAGCCTGTTCGTTCGTCTCTCCGAGAGGACGCAGACAGTGGTGATGGCCATTCCCAAAAGTTCTAAAGCAAAAGCCATCGGAGTTCCTTGAAAATTGGCTCCTGTCAGCACCAAATCTTCATCCGGGAAAAAGGTGGGATTATCTGCCGCTCCGTTAAGTTCAATCTCCAGCATGGAGCGGGCCCATTTGAGAGCATCACGGGCTGATCCCATCACCTGGGGCGTACTGCGCAAGCTGTAGCAGTCCTGAACTTTTTTTCCTTTTTGAGTGAGAAGCTCACTGCCTTCTGTTATTCTCCTTATGTTCTCGCTGGCTTCGACAGCTCCAGGATAACCCCGCACTTTGTGCAGCCGCTCATCGTAGGCTTTCATGTTGGCGTTTAAGACTTCCAGAGTCATGGCGGCCACAATCTCCGCATTCTTTATCCAGCGTTCGGCATCGTAAATCTCCAAGGCTCCCATGCCGGCGATGACATTAGAGCCGTTGATCGTCGCCAAGCCATCGCGTGCTTCATACACTATGGTTGGTATACCCGCTTTCTCCATGGCCTCTTTTCCAGGCAACCTCTCGCCTTTGTAAAAAGCCTCCCCTTCACCCATGGGAACCAGTGCCATCTGGGCCATGGGAGAAAGGTCGCCGCAAGCACCGACAGATCCTTTTTCACAAACAACAGGCGTGACTCCTTTGTTCAGCATTTCTTTTAGAGTCTCGACAACCACGGGCCTCAAGCCCGAATGGCCATGACAGTGACAGTTGATACGGCTCAGAATAGCTGCCCGGACAACCTCGACGGGCAAAGGCTTCCCGTATCCGGCTGCATGGCTGTAAATGAGATACCTCTGGTACTCTTCTACCTGTTCTTGAGTCAAGACCACTTCGGAAAGTTCCCCGATGCCCGTGTTGACACCATACATGATCTCTTTTTTCTTGATCTTATCCTCGAGAAGATTCCTGCATTTCTTGATTCTTTCTATGGCTTCAGGATGAATGGAAATTCTCTCATTATCCCGAGCCACTTTGACGACTTTCTCAATTGTGAGGTCATATCCGTCCAATTGTATCGACATGATGACTCCTCCTCATGTTTCTAAATGACTCGAACAATTAACTCTATAAAAAGACATAAAAGAAGGCAAGAGGTTATTTCGGCAAGCTCCGGCTTTTGGATTCAAAAACACGCCTCTTTTTCCCCAGCGAGCCCTCGGAGGGGGAACAGCTTCGCTTTCCCCCTTCCGACGTTCGCCTCGCTCAGCTTACGGCTCCCTGCCTCCCCTTCTCGGGCGGGATCTTCACTCCTGCCCTGCGACCAAGGGGGCCTACCCCCTTGGAATCCCCACTGATTTGTGCCCACTAAACAGGCCACAAATCAGGAAAAAGAAGCTCGGTTTCAGGCTCTGCTCTCCTCTCCTGCGGAGAGGAACCATGCCCGCTCCGCCTTCAAACGGTTTTTCCCATCCAAAAGCCTTTGCAAAATAGAAGGACTGATTTCGCTGTCAGCAGAGGGAACGTCCCCATATTTCACACTGAATCATCTAAATTCCTTTAAGATGACATTGCTGAAGGGACTAAGGCCTGGCCCCGATTACTACAGATGAACTTTTAGTCTAAAGTGGCACCTTGAGGAACGTCCCCATATTTCCATTTTCTGGGTTGACATCTTTTTTTTTACAGGATATAAGTAAGAATCTCAAAATCTACCTAAAATTGAAATAAATTTGGAGGCACAATATGGCTAAAGAAATGAAGAAGATTATGGTCACCGGAGCAGTCGGACAGATAGGCTCTGAGTTGACAATGGCTTTGCGCGAGAAATACGGCAACGACAACGTCCTTGCCACAGGACATAGGACCGAACCCAAGCCTGAGCTAAGGGATTCTGGCCCGTTTGAGTTCATCAACGTGGCCAAAAGAGAGACTATCGAAGAAGTCGTTAAAAAATACAACATCGATACCATCTATCATATGTCGGCGATTCTCTCCGCAGTGGGAGAAAAGAATCCTAAGCTCTGTTGGGACGTCAACATGAACGGAACCTATAACATTCTCGAGTCTGCCATCGAACATGATATGGTGCGGATATTTATTCCCAGTTCCATCGCTGCCTTCGGCCCCGAGACGCCGATCGATAACACACCTCAAGAAACGGTTCTCCGGCCAAAAACCATGTACGGAGTGACTAAGGTCGCCGGAGAGCTCCTCTGTGATTATTACGTCAAGCGTTTTAACGTCGATATTCGCGGCTGCCGGTATCCCGGCATCATCAGCAATGAAACGCTTCCCGGTGGAGGAACGACCGACTACGCGGTGGAAATTTACTATGCGGCCATCAAGAACAAAAAATACACCTGTTTCCTCAAGGAAGACACCCGGCTGCCGATGATGTACATGCCAGACTGCCTCAAGGCCACCTTTGACCTGATGGAAGCGGATTTCTCCAAGCTTATTCACCACTCAGACTTCAACGTCACGGCCATGAGCTTCTCTGCCGGCGAACTAGCCGCGGAGATCAAAAAACATATCCCTGAGTTTACTGTTGAGTACGAGCCCGACTTCAGACAGGAAATCGCTGACTCCTGGCCAAATTCAATCGATGACTCAGCCGCCCGAGAAGAGTGGGGTTGGAAGCCGGATTACGATCTGGCCAAAATGACCGAAGATATGCTCACTGTCCTGGGCAAACGCCACGCTGAGGGAAATCTGGGTTATTAAAGATACAACGGATAAGCCTCCATCCTGAGAATAAACGAAACGTGATTGTGGAAAAGACAGGCTCGACTCTCAGGAGAAGAAAGAGTCCATTTCCACTTTTTTGATTCAGTTTCAGGAATGAACACCGCGTCAGAAAAGATTATTTATACCTCATCTCCCCGCATTATCTTTGCCCGGCTAATCCAGTTTCTCTTTGAAAAAATTCGGCAGGGAAAACGCAGCCCGGTGGATATCCGGATTAAAATAGTGAAGCCCCGCAGGTGGACTTCCCTTTATTTTTAAGGGCTGGACTCTGTCAGAGAGAAAAACAAAGGCCCAGCTTCCTCCAGGATAAGTCGGAACCGGGCTCATGTAGAAGCTCACGATTTTAAAGAGCGGCTTCAGGAAATCATTCTTCTTTCTGATCGAATCCATCCCATAAAATGGCGAACCAGCCTGGGCGGCGATGATGCCCTCTTCGCAAAGACATTCTTTCAAACGGCTGAAAAAATCCCTTTCATGCAGCCAGGCAGAAGGGCCCACAGGGTCGGACGAATCTATAAAAATTATATCGAATTTCCTGTCAGTCTTCTGTATGAACTCCATTCCGTCAGAAATGACTAACTCTGTTCGCTCATCCTTCAAGGCCGGAGAAAGCCAGGGAAAATATTCCTGGCAGACCTCGATGACCAGCGGGTCTATTTCCACCAGGCAAACACACTCCACAGGATAACGAAGGATTTCTTTGAGCACACCTCCGTCTCCCCCGCCGATAACGAGCAGATTGCGAGAGGAAGGGTGGGCCAGAAAGGCCGGATGAACAAGCATCTCATGATAAAAAAACTCATCTTTTTCGGTGGTCTGCACCAAATCATCTAAGAACAACACTCTTCCGAAATGTTCGTTTTCGAAAACCTCTATCTTCTGATACTGAGATTCTTGCTTAAAGAGCCGTTTTTTGACCTCGAAGAAGAGGCCGTTCGCAGGAGTGTGGTATTCTCTTTCCTCCAAACAATCTTCTTTTTGCATTTTTTCTCCAAAGTCATAATTTCCAGATGAAAGGATTTTTATCCGTTAAGATCTTTCCTTCTTCCAGATCCTCCTTTAGATAAAGAGGCAGGGCAAAATACCCCCGGTGAAGGCCGGGGTGATAGAATTTGAGTTTTTTGATTTTTCGACTGCGAATTATGGCCGAAATCTCATCTTCTGTGAGTTTCAAAGGGTCCTCTGACCGGGAAGCCAGGATAAACCCCCAGGGAAGAGCGAAAGAAAGAACAAAGGTCCAGTACGGCCGCACGAGAGGGAAAACTCTCTCCAAGGTCTTCGCCAGAGAGCAATAAAATTGATTGTAAAAAGGATCTGTGCTCCCGGCTTGAAGAACAAACAGCCCGTCCGCCTCCAAAACTTCAAAAACTCTGGAGAAAAACTCTTCGGTGAAAAGATAGACGGATGGGCTTTCTTCCAAAGGCTCGGTCAAATCCGAGATGATGACATCATATTTTTGTTGTGTTTCCTCAACAAAGCGCCGGGCATCCTCAAAAAACAAATCCGTCTTCGGGCTCGAAAAAGCCCCTTCGGACCACTCGGGCAAATACTCCTGACACAATTCGACTAGTTTTTTGTCGATATCCACCATGGTGACTTTCTCGACCGAGCCGTGCTTGAGTGCTTCTCTCAAAGTCGCTCCTTCGCCTCCTCCAAGAACCAGCGTTCTCCGGGGGGAAGGATGGGTCATGAGCGCTGGGTGCACAAGGGATTCGTGATAGATATACTCATCGACCTGGGCAGACTGTATCTTCTCATCCAGAAAAAGAGCCTTGCCGAGAAATTGATTATAAAAGCAATCGACTTGCTGATGATCTGTCTTTCCTCTGTAGTATAATTTGTCGATCTTGAACCGTCGGATGACGTTCTCGGTGTAAGTCTCGGTGTAATAATTCTCTTCGTTTCCCATGGGCAAGATTATAGCAAGGATAATATAAAGAGTAAAATCCAACGAATCACCCAAAAATAGTCAAAAAATATAGACCTGCTCCTTGATTTTTGGTATAGTTTGGACTTCAAAAAGGAGGTTTTTCATGTATGGTAAAGTAAAGGATGATTTAACAAACGAAATCCAATCCATTCGCAATGCGGGTCTGTTCAAAGACGAAAGAATCATCATGACTCCCCAGGGAGCAGAGATCGAAGTGAAGGGTGGAAAACAAGTTCTGAATTTCTGCGCCAATAACTATCTCGGTCTGTCAAGCCACCCCAAGGTCATAGAAGCGGCCCACAAGGCTCTTGATGAATGGGGATTCGGGATGAGTTCGGTCCGGTTCATCTGCGGAACCCAGGACATCCACAAGATCCTGGAAGATAAGATAACCAAATTCCTTCAGACAGAAGACACCATTCTCTTCGTCGCCTGCTTCGATGCCAACGGCGGTGTCTTTGAGCCCCTTATCGGTGCCGAAGACGCCATCATCACTGACCAGCTCAACCATGCCTCGATCATCGACGGCATCCGTCTCTGCAAAGCCCAGAGATACATCTACAAACACGGGGACATGGCTGACCTCGAGGAAAAATTAAAAGAAACCCAGAATCTGCGCTACCGTCTGGTCGCGACGGACGGCGTGTTCTCCATGGACGGGGACATCGCCAAGCTGGATGAAATCTGCGCCCTGGCAGAAAAGTACGACGCCATGGTCATGATCGATGACGCCCATTCCACCGGGTTTATCGGAAAGACAGGAAGAGGCACACCGGAATACCGAGGAGTGATGGGCAAAGTGGACATCATCACCGGCACGCTCGGAAAGGCTCTCGGAGGCGCTTCCGGTGGTTTTATCTCCGGAAAAAAAGAACTCATCGAACTCTACAGACAGCGTGCACGGCCTTACCTCTTCAGCAACACACTGGCCCCTGTCGTTGTCGGCGCCTCTATCGCTGTTTTCGACCTGCTTTCTGAAACCACGGAATTGAGGGATAAATTAGAAGATAACACAAAATACTTCCGGGAAAAAATGACAGAAGCGGGTTTTGACATCACGCCCGGCGTACATCCGATCGTTCCCATTATGCTCGGCAAGTTTGAAAACGACGCCAAACTTTCCCAGGATATGGCTCGCGACCTCCTTGAGGAAGGTATCTATGTTATCGGATTCTACTATCCTGTGGTTCCTAAAGGGCAGTCCAGAATCAGAGTCCAGCTCTCCGCCGCCCATGAAAAACACCACCTGGACAGAGCCATAGAAGCCTTCACCAAAATCGGAAAGAAGTACAACGTCATTTCTTAGAAACGAAAGAGCCGGCCAGAACTTGTGAGCGAATGACCGCTCAAGGACCAGGAGAGAAGTTCATATAAATAAAAAGGGGAAGGCTGCTTTTTTAAACGAGCATGGAGTCCGGCCTTATCCAAAAGGAGCACGGGAAATAAAAGAGATAATAGTCGCCTCTCTTGAAGACAAGGCCTGATCCGAAGGGAAAATCCCCGTACAAAGCAGCCTGCGCTTTTTTCCTATTCATTCTCACTCCATTCCTTCCCACTTCCCTCTCTCACCGGAAACCTGCTAGTCGATAGCTACGAAACTCAACAATTGATACTCATGAAGACGGGAGGAATATTGGAGAAAAGGCGTGTGGGAATCAGGACATTCAGAAGTCCGGGCTAATCCTCTGCTTCGGCCTTTTCCATTGTGATCCCTGTGTAGCCGTAAAAAATAGAGACAAGAGGATTGGCCAGATTTAAAAAGGCATAAGGCAGATAGAGAAGAGGGTTGACCCCTAAGGTGGCATGCATGAAAGCGCCACAGCTGTTCCAGGGAATGAGCGGAGAGGTAAGAGTTCCGGCATCTTCCAAACAGCGGGATAAATTTTTCGGGTGGAGCCCCTGGGAGTCAAAAGCGCTCTTGTACATTCTTCCCGGGATGACGATCGCCATGTACTGGTCGGAAGCAATGGCATTCATACCGATTGAACTGAATATGGTCGTAGCCACCAGAGAGCCCGTCCTTCTCACTCTCTTGAGAAAGGCTCGGGCTAAAACCTCCAGCATCCCTGTTTTTTCCATTATGCCGCCGAAGGAAAGCGCACAGATGATCAACGCCACTGTATCCATCATGCTCTGCAGTCCCCCCCTGGTCAACAGCCCATCCACCATTTCCACTCCGGTCTGAGAAACAAACCCGCTGTGAGCCGCGCTAATGACATCGGCCAGAGAAGTGGATTGAGTGACCATGGCAAAAATCCCCCCGAGGAGGGTTCCAGCCAGTAAAGCCGGAAGAGGCGGCACCTTCTTGACAACCATAACAATCACAAGCACAGGAGGCAGCAAGAGTATGGGGTGCACGAAAAAATTCGATTTTAAGGTAGAAAGAATCGTTTCCACTTTTCCAGCTTCGAGCACTCCGCCGGAAAATCTCGTTCCGATCAATCCATAAAGGATAATACTGAGAACATACCCCGGAGCTGTGGTGTAGACCATGTGCCTGATATGGGAGAACAGGTCTGTTCCGGCCACGGCCGGAGCCAGGTTTGTTGTGTCTGAAAGAGGAGACATCTTATCCCCGAAGTAGGCTCCGGAGATAATCGCTCCGGCAACCATTGCCACCGGAATCCCCAGTCCTTGTCCAACACCGATAAGTGCTACGCCCACTGTTCCGGCTGTTGACCAGGAAGATCCGGTTCCCAATGATACGATCGAACAGATGATCAGGGTAGCTATGAGAAAGATCCCCGGGGATAGAACTTTTAATCCATAAAAAATCATCGTCGGAACAACGCCACCGAGGATCCAGGTGCCGATCATCGTACCAACGACCATCAGAATCAAAATGGCGCTCATTGCCAGCGTGATGCCATGAACCATCCCGTCTTGTATCTCCTTCCAGGGATGTTTATGGATAACGGCCACGCCTGCCGCCACAGCCGCCGCCGCAATCAATGGAATATGAGGAGAGAGTTTGAATATGCCGATTGTCACCGACAGGGCAACAACCAGGAATGCAACAGGAATAAACGCTATTCCCAGCCTGATTTTTTTTCTTTCTTCTGCCACGTCCTTGTTTCCGTGTCTAAAGTTAAGAAATTTTATGCGAAAAAATATTAAAAATCAAATGACTCAAGGAAAATTGAAATCTGTTAATAAAGAAAAATGGGCGGTTCTGCTTTCAATGAGAGCTTTTTTGGACTTTGAAGCCTATCCAGCTTCGATTGAAGTGAGTGATCAATCCTTGCCCAGGAGGTCATCCCGGGTCAACAGAGAAATAAAGGTGTAGCCTTTCTTTTCCAGGTTTTCCCTTCCTCCCTCCAGCCGGTCCACCAGCGTCAGAGTGAGTACGACTTCTCCGCCTTCTTCTTCTACAGCCTGGCAGGCTTTGAGTGTCGAACCGCCAGAAGTCACGACATCATCCACAACAGCCACCTTCCATCCTTTCTGGAAAGGGCCTTCGATCATCTTTCGCTCTCCATGCTTCTTGGGCTCCTTGCGGACAATGAAAGCGGGAAGGGGGCGATCAGTCTCAGCACTAAAGGCAGCCACTGCGCTGACAATAGGGTCGGCTCCCAGGGTGTAGCCTCCAATGGCATCGATGTCATAGGACTTGAGCACATCCAGGATTAAGCGGGCGGTTAAGGCGGCTCCCACTGGATCAAGAGTGGTCATTTTGGCGTCGATGTAGTAATTACTCGTCCTTCCAGAAGTCAGGACTCTCTGGACATTGGTCAACAACGACTTCTCTTTAACTACTCTTATCAGTTTTTCTTTCAGGCTTTCTTTTTCCAATCCTCAACTCCTCATTACAAAATTCACTGAATTATTCATAAAATCTGCCGACACTCTATTCAAATTCTCTTTTGTGGATATTTATTTATCATATGTCGACATCTTCTACCCTTCGGGCGAGCCGATCTCACCGCATCTACTTCGTTACAGCCCAAGAGCGGTGCACGACCACAGCTTCATGAGCCACGCCTCGCATTGGCAGCAACCTCGACTCGTGAATAATCCACGTCAATAAGATTTGACAATTTTAATACCATGATAATACTTTTTCAATATTTTCTTGTAATCTGCTCCTGCCAATGCCATCCCGAAAGCTCCCACCTGACAGAGTCCGACACCATGTCCCAGCCCTTTTCCGAAAAACGTGAAATGTGTGATGCCTCCTTCTTGATCATATTCCCTGTCTATGACAAAAAGCATCTCACTGAGTCCCAACACTCTTCGAATCCTCAGCCCTCTGGCCACAGCCTGCGATTCTTTTCCGACAATGGAAATCTCCACGACCCGCTTGGATGCTCCTCTTTTTTGTGGGATCAAATCCACCAGCTCTCCTACCGGATAATACCGATTGACCCTTCTCTCCATTGCTTCCCGCGTAACTCTTTTGTGCCAACGGTGGAAAAGCGAGCTCCTGTCCAGGATATTAGTCTGAGCGGGATACTGTATCTCCACCTGCCGGACCTCTCCATCTTTCTCCAAGAGTCTCAGCTTTTCGCCTCCCAGCAGATGCGCGAAGGAGGCCAATGAGGGATTGACTCCGTTATTTGTAAGAAGAAAAAAGTCTGGGGAGAGAACAAGATGTTTTGTTTCCCTCCCCTGAAGAAACTCGATCGTATTATCCTGGAGGCTCCTGAATGTCCCTTCTGTCTCAAAATCCGGATAACTCTTCATTGCATTTGCCAGGAAAAAGGCCAGTTCAGCCCGAGTCAGGATTCTTTCGGAGTCGGCCAGATCATCGGTTGGGGAAAATATGCCAGCTTGGACCAGATAAGCCAAGAAATCCCTTTCTTCTCCGGATAATTCTTCAAAATCCCTCATGATGAAATCCTTCTCACTCTCCAACATCAAATTTTCCACTCTATTATGCCAGTTGAAACCATCGACGATCAGTCGGGCCAGCGTCAGGAAATTCAGAGAAGAAGGATCCGGATTGAATTGATCGTTTTTCTTTCCCATCAAAAACACGGCATTTTTAATCCAACTCACAGCATCCTCGAAAGTCGCCGGCTGTTCGAAAAAGTGAGAATCTGATTCTGGATTGATCACTTCGAGACTGACCAAGCATGCAATCTCAGCGCTGATATTATTTCCGTCCATAAAAACCGGCTGGATCATCTTCCGGCTTCTCAACAGCCATTCATTCTGGTTTTCATAAATACATTTCTGGCTTCTCAAATACGGAAGCGCCGGTCCTTCAACAAACACGTTTTCCACATTTTCAGTTCTTCCACCGCATGTACTCGTATAAAGCGCATCGATCAATCGCCCCTTGTATTGAGCCACTTCTCCTCGAGTCAGTTCTACTGCCTCACTGCTCAAACGGTGTTCTGCCCCCATTCCTTTATAATACTGAGACCTCGGCGAATCATCGAGGTCGAAACCCAGCTCTTTGTATTTTCCCAAATTCCGGATGGCATAAGTCCTGGCCGCAACGGCCTGAGCCTTGTGGGCTTCAAGCTCGCTGTAGGTGAAAGGAGAAAGCTCACTCGGAACCACGCTTTTCAAATAATCCTCGAGGTTCAGGATGTTGACCAAGACTATACCTCTGGGAGTGGCGCTGAGAACAAAGATGCCCCGGTAATCTCTTCCCTTAAAAGAGAGATAGCTCTGCGGTTGACTTGGTATGAAGTACAAAACCGTATCGTCGCTGAGACTCTTCAGCTCGTCATTGACAAGAATCCAGAGCGGTTTGGATTCTTCTTCTGTGACATCTTCGCGCAGGATCCAAGTATCCTGAAATCCTCTTTGGTTCAGTTTTTTGACAAAGCTTAAAGCATCATCTCGCGTTAAAAAATCGCCCACTTTTATCTGGAAAAGCCCTGAGATCTCCCCTTCGACATCCTCTGTCACGACCACTTTCCCATCAACCTCAGCCCTCAATTTCTGAGCCAGTTTCTCTGCTTCCTCTCTATCTCTTGTCTGGGCAACCTGAATCAGAAATTTTTCTGTCAGTTTCTCTCTGCTCCCTTTTATTTGAACATCAGCCACATCTTCGGCGACGAGCCTGTAGTTCGGGTTGACCTCGTAAATCTTCATCCCGGAGGAAGACTGAATCTGGATCAGGCTTAAATTGACACCCAATCCTATCCTGATTATGGGCTTTTCGATGGGATAACCATGAAAAAAAGTTTCATCTTTTCCGAATTCAACAGTCGCCCAGCCAAAAATCACAAGAGAAAGAAAGACTATAAATATATACTTGACGGCTTTAACGGAGATTGTTTTCATTGCTGACGCTTCCTTTGGGGGGATTATAGAAAAAAATAAGTCACATTGTCAAGAAATAAATCAATATATTCAACCTCAATATTTTTTTTATACAATATATAGTATCCACTCTATCTCTATAATTTTTCGTTAATTTTTATAATATCTTACTAATTTTATAGTAAAAGTAAAAAAAAATCAAGGCATTCTAATCCCTGCCTAAACGTCCTCATTTCCATTTCCGTGACGGACAAAACCTGGGTGGAGTCTCGAGAAAGAGCAGTCCTTGTCAAAACTGAAGCCAGCTGACCGGAATCGAGCCCTCCGTAGGATTTTTCCCAATTTTCACACAGAACTAAATTGATTGGGCTGAAAATAAACAGGTTACGCATATCTCAAACCGGAAACGTTTTTTTTCTTGAACAAGGTCTATGGTGATGGAGAAGCGGAATAGAGGATTTAGCCTCCAGAGGGCGGTTTTGGAGGGAACCCGACGAAGTCGGGCGGGAGGACTGTCTGAGAAAGCTCAGGACAGTGGATCCCGAAAACACGCCACTTTTGCCCCAGCGAGTCAAAAGCGGCTCGGTTTCAGGCTCC
>Ga0180438_10001364_pt1 | contig 43470 bp, 44 predicted proteins | sample SS_ome_12_FD_132455 | JGI IMG/M metagenome (GOLD analysis project Ga0180438, IMG submission 132455) | Hypersaline lake sediment archaeal communities from the Salton Sea, California, USA - SS_3_D_2 metaG | ecosystem: Environmental > Aquatic > Non-marine Saline and Alkaline > Hypersaline >...
ATCGCTCGATTCGAGCAGAGCGAGCAAGAGATGCTCGACGTCCATCTGAGAATGCTGATGACGCCGCATGATTTCCTGACTTGCCATCAGGACTTGTTTCGCTCTATCAGTGAACTTGTTGATATCCATTCCTACTATCCTCTCTCAACAGCCCCCTACCAACCCGTAACAACGAGATCAAGTGCGCTAATGGCCAGAAAAGACAGCACCGTCGTCCCACAAATCCACGTCGCGATCTCCGATGTCTGATATGAGGGCACCCCGACCTTCTCAACTCGCCAAGCAGCAAAGAGCCCGACCACGATCCCCCAGGGTATCACTCGCATCGCAAGGCTTATCGGAATGGCAAATATTCCGCTTCCCGAAATAAGCCCAAGCCACCCAACGATCAACCACCACAACACGCCTCCGACCGCACCAATCTCGACAGCAGTCCAGGCCAGCCCTTTTTCTCCATGTTGTCTGTCTGTTGCCCCAAAACATACAGGCTCCCCAAAATCCCAATCAAAACGTAGACTCCGAGGAAAACAATGCCGTTAGATAGAGATGGATTCACCCCCCCTAGCTCACCCCTCTCCGCTCAAATCAAGCTGTCGTCGCAGCCGCTGGATCTCGCGCTCCATCTCCTCCTGCCGGTGCCTCATTTCGTCTTCGAGTTCTCTACGCACCGCTTCCATCTTGTCCAGCAGGTCGAGCACCATCTCCACGCCCGCCAGGTTGAGACCCACCTGAGTGAGCCGACGAATCTGCTTGAAACGTTCGATATCCTCGTCCGAGTAGAGCCGAATATTGTTCTCCGTCCGCGCCGGTTTCAGCAAACCAATGCGCTCATACATGCGCAGCGTCTGCGGGTGCATATCCACCAGCTTCGCTGCTACGCTAATCACATATAACGGCTCAGACGGATCTCGTCTCATTGTGTTTCGCCTCTCCCCCGCCAAACTCATACGCGAAGGTTGGCGCGCAAATCTTCCTGTCTCATCCGACCGAGTTTGCCTATCAAGTCCTTCTCGTCCTGTGTGAGATTCTTCGGCACGACGATCCGGACACATACGTATAAATCACCGCTGCCACCACCCTTCATTCGAGGCATCCCACGGCCCGCCAATCTCAGCCTTTGCCCCGAGGATGCGCCAGCCGGCAGCTTCATGGTCACCCGACCGTTGAGCGTTGGGACTTGAATCTCCGCGCCGAGAGCAGCCTCCGGGAACGTGACCGGAATTTCGATATGCAGATCGTCTCCCTGACGCTTGAACAACGGGTGCGGCGCGATACGAGGAATCAGATAGAGATTTCCTCGCTGCCCCGTAGGCCCAGGCGCGCCTTGGCCGGCCACGCGGACTTTGGAGCCAGTCCGAATTCCTGCAGGAATCTTCACCTGCAACCGTTTCGTCTGCTCCACCTGGCCAGAGCCACCGCAACCCGTGCAGATCGACCCCTGGCCCAAAATGCCCACCCCGCCACAGGTGCTACATGGCTGCGGAATAGGCACCGCTATCTCGCGAGTGACACCCCTAAAAGCATCCTGAAGCGTCAGCGCAATCTCCGCCTGAATGTCTTGCCCTCGCCGCGCTCGCTCCCGTGTAAATACGCCTCCGCGGCCACCCAGAAGGTCCTGCAAAATATCGTTCAGATTGCCGCCGAATCCGCCGAAACCCGACTCCACACCAACTGTGGTGCCGCCCCATCCCCCTGGCGCTCCAGCCGCCGCCTGCCGCCAGTGGTCTCCGAGATGGCCGAACCGATCGTACTGCGATCGCTTCTTCGGGTCCCTAAGAACTTCGTACGCCTCGCTGATCTCCTTGAATTTCTGCTCGGCGGCCTTATCGCCCGGATTCACATCGGGATGATACTTGCGTGCGAGACGCCGGAACGCCCTCTTGACCGTCTTCTCGTCCGCGTCCCGACCGACACCCAATGCCTCATAATAATCTTTCGGACTACCACCCCGCATATCAATCCACTTCCACTCGACGTTTCGTTACCTCGTCCCGGCGCGCCCTGGGAATCCTGATCCGGAGAACTCCGTCGCGGTACGTCGCCTCCGCACCACTCGGATCGATCGGTATCCCCGCGATCCGAAACGAACGTCGGAATCTCCCTGCAGGTCGCTCTAAGCGGATCCCACCGTCCGCCTCCGGTGGAGGCCGCTCTCCCTCAAGGGTAAGTCCCTCGCGATCAACCCGCAGATCGATCTCACCCCGTTTCACCCCCGGAAGATCCACGAGCACGACGATGGCATCATCTTGCTCGTGGATGTCCACCAGCGGTGTCCACGACAACCCTTCAGGCTCTCCCGAAAGATCCAAGCGCGCATTCCGCGAGAATCGATCGATATCCCGGCGAAGCTTAGCTATCTCGCCGAAAATGTCCCAATCGCGCAGACCCATAAGACCCTCCCAGACATTGGGCTACTCGCTCTCCCGGAACTCCGCGTCGATAACCCCTTCATCACCGCCTTCAGCGCCGGAATCCTCAACGGTTGCGCCAGTCGTCGGGCCTCCCTCGCCTGCCGCTCCAGCAGCCTGCTTCTCCGCCGCCTGCTGGTACGCCGCTTGCGAAATCTCCGCGAACGCCTGTTGAAGTCTATCGGCAGCGCCCTTGATCTGGGCGACATCCGTACCCTTCAATGCCTCACGCACCTCCTCGATTGCCTGCTGAGCGGCGTCGCGCTGCTCGCTGGGGACTTTGTCCCCTAAGTCATTCAGGCTCCGCTCTGCCGTGTACATAAGCTGCTCGGCCTGGTTTCTCGTATCCGCCGCTTCCCGCGCATGCTGATCTTCTTCAGCATGCTGTTCGGCCTGCTTCACCATGCGTTCGACTTCATTTCGCTCGAGCTGACTCGAACCGGAAATCGTAATCTCCTGCTTGTTGCCGGTCGCCATGTCTTTGGCCGACACGTTGAGAATCCCATTAGCATCGATATTGAACGCGACCTCGATCTTCGGAATGCCGCGCGGCGCAGGCGGAATACCGGTCAGTCGGAATCTTCCGAGACTCCGGTTATCCTTGGACATCGGTCGCTCGCCCTGAAGAATATGAACTTCGACCTCGGTTTGGCTGTCAGCCGAAGTCGTGAACAACTCCGTCTTTTGGGTCGGAATCGTCGTATTGCGCTCGATCAGCTTCGTCATCACACCGCCCAGCGTTTCCACACCCAGAGAGAGCGGCGTCACGTCCAATAAGAGAACATCGTCCACCTCTCGAACGATAATGCCGGCCTGGATCGCTGCTCCCATGGCAACGACCTCATCGGGATTCACCCCCTTGTGTGGCTCCTTGCCCGTCAGCCGGCGGATCAACTCCTGAACCATCGGCATTCGGGTCGCGCCGCCAACGAGCACCACCGCATCGAGATCCTGCGCCTTGATCTTCGCGTCCCCCAGAGCCTGCTCGAACGGATGCACCACTCGATCCAGCAGATCCTTCGTCAGCTCCTCGAACTTCGCCCGGGTCAGATTCATATCGAGGTGCTTGGGGCCCGTCTGGTCGGCCGTAACGAACGGAAGATTTATGCTCGTCTGAACGGTCGTAGAAAGCTCCACCTTGGCCTTCTCGGCGGCCTCTCGCAAACGCTGCAGGGCCTGCCGATCCTTGCGAAGGTCGATTCCCTGCTCCTTCTGGAACTCATCTGCAATATGGTTTACGATACGCTCGTCCCAATCGTCGCCTCCAAGGTGCGTATCCCCATTCGTCGCCTTCACCTCACAGACCGACTCCCCCACCTCGAGCAACGATACATCGAACGTTCCGCCACCAAGGTCCCACACCAGAATGGTCTGCTCCTTGGCGTCATCGCCGCGTCCCAATCCATAAGCGAGAGCCGCCGCAGTCGGCTCGTTGATGATTCGGAGGACTTCGAGGCCGGCGATCTCACCCGCGTTCTTCGTCGCAGTGCGCTGTGAATCGTTGAAGTACGCGGGAACCGTGATGACCGCCTTGGCCACCTTCTCACCGAGGTAGGCCTCCGCGTCCTCCCGCAGCTTCCGCAGAATCATGGCCGATATCTCTTCCGGAGTGTACTGCTGCTCCCCCACCTTCACCACGGCCATATCCTTCGGCCCAGCTACAACATGGTATGGCACCATCGAGCGCTCTTGCTCCACCTCCGAAAAACGACGCCCCATGAAGCGCTTTATTGAATACACCGTGTTTTCCGCATTGATGACAGCTTGTCGCTTTGCCGGCTGCCCGACGAGCCGCTCACCGCCCTTCGTGAAGCCCACCGCAGATGGCGTCAGCCGGCTCCCCTCGGCATTTGCGATTACAACCGGCTCTCCCCCCTCGATCACCGCAACCACAGAGTTTGTAGTCCCCAAATCAATACCTATAACCTTGGCCACGTCAGTAGACCTCCCTCAGCATAGAAACAATTCACGGCGCATTTCACGCGCCGCTGTATACTACACGCATCAAATATTAGCGTACCCAATTATATCTACTTGACAACAATAGTGTCAAGTAGCAAGCGAAAAAAAGTTGTCGCACTGCGCGACAACTTTTTTCTGTCAACAACCAGCCCCTATTGTGAAAGAAAGGTCTTCCCTCAAAGATCGCTCACACCAGCCAGCCGCCGAAGCTGGTCCTCGACAACCCACTGAGTCTCAGCCCCAGCGGTTTCCTGGATCCCTTTTAGTGCTTCCACAGCCCTCTGGTTTCCAATCTCCCCGAGAGCAACTACACTCCACTTCCGCACTGAAGGGTCTCGCTCCGATGCGGCGGCATCCAATTTCGGCACGACCTCATCCCCCATAGCTGCCAGCGCCCGAGAAACCTGAAACTGCAAGGTGACATCCTCGCTCCTGCGGATAACACGCAATAGCTCATCCACCGCTTCGACGCCTACCGCCCCAAGCGCGTTTACAGCGGCATCCACAACCTGCCAGCTTGAGTCGGAAAGCGCACGTACGAGCGTCGGAACCGCCGCCACATTGCCTTTCCATCCCAACGCGCTTGCCGCCGAGGCACGCACTTCCGCGTCTGGATCTTCAAGAGCCAATGCGAGGTCCGAATTCACCTTCGGCGAACTCGAGCCGATCATGGCCGCAGAGGCGGCCCGCCTGACGAGGACATCATCGGAATCGAGTTGCTGAACCAGCGTGGGCAGAGCAGCCTCGCCAATACGCCGGAGCGCTAGAATAGCGGCATTCCGATAGCGCTTCTCAGTCTCATTGAGCGTGCGAACAATCGGCTGAACAGCCCGGCGGTCCCCGATCTGTCCAAGCGCCGTCACCGCCGCCTCACGATTGTACTCATCATCCAAAAACGGAATCAATTCCATCGTCGCCCGTTTATCTCCGATGATCCCCAACGCCTTGATGGCCGTTCCCTTCTGGCTGCCTTCGATAGGCAGCAAGTTGAAGAGCGCCGGCTCCACCGCAGCCTCGACCTTGCGGAGGCCCAACTGCGTGAGGGCCGCTCGGCGAAGTCCGTCATCTGGGTTATAGCACGCTCGCAACAACACCTCAGTCCCGATCCCTCCAACCTCAGCGCATGCCTCTGCCGCACCATCACGAGCATTCCCATCCGCGAGAAAAAACCGAATCTTCGTCGCTGTCTGAGGACCGATTTCCTTGAGAGCGATAATAGCTTGCTCGGTCGCCCCCCCGCCTGAAGAAAGTGCGCTCAACAACACCGGCAAAACCCTCTCACCCTGTTTGACGAGAGCTCGTCGCGCCCATCGCCGAGGAGCCTCCTCCTCGTCTTCGAGGATTCCCGCAAGCACATCTATCGCATCATCAGTGCCGATCTCCCCCAGAGCCTCAGCTGTCTTGCTACGGACGATGATCGGCTGCACAGGCAGCGAATCCGCTAAAATCCCCATATCCATCAGTTCCTGCGCTGCATCCACGCGAACCTGCACGTCTTTGTTTCCCAGCGCGTGGATCAATCGGCGCTTTTTTGCATACCGCACCGCCATCCATCCGATCAAAACGATGACGATGACGGCCACGATAATTAACCTTGTCGGTTTCCGTCGACCTTCCATCCGCAGTCCTCCAGACGGTTTCTTCAAGTCGCTTTTCGGCGCTCCCCGCCGGCAATCCTTTTCTTCACAACCATCCCATTTCAACTATGGAATAATCTCTTCGAGTAGACAAAGGGGACGAGCGAACTCCCCAGTTGCATTTGGCAGGAGGCCTTTCGCGGCGATGAACTCACTCGATATCCTCGTTGTGGACGACGAGCATAGCATTTGCATGCTCTTGAACGATGTCCTAGCGCGCTTCGACCACAACGTTGTAACATGCCAGGATGGGGTAAATGCCCTCCAACTGGCCGATGATAAAAAGTTCAACCTCATTTTTCTCGATATCCGAATGCCCGGAATGGGCGGTCTGGACGTACTGAAGAACCTGCGAGAGCTACAGCCCGAAGCAACCTTCGTTATGATCACCGGCTACGCAAAGGACGACATCATCGACGAAGCGCTGCAGAGCGGCGCATCCGCGTGTCTGTGCAAGCCCTTCAGCCTCACGCAGGTAACGAAGCTTCTCGAAGAGGTCACTGCAGGCGCGCCGATCTCCGCCTAGCCGTCCGACGGCCTAGCTCGTCGTTATTCGTCCAACTCGTCGCGCCATGCGCGCGTCATCAGGGATTTGACCGCGGCCATCGGCGTGATGTCCTCGAACAGCACGGCGTGAACAGCCGCCGCGATGGGCATTCCCACTCCGACCGACGCGGCCAGACGGACCACCGCGCGCGTCGTTTCGATACCCTCAGCAATCTGAGGCGCCATTCCTCGGAGCACATCCGCCAGCGACCGGCCCGTCGCCAACTCGTATCCGACCTGGTGGTTTCGACTCGTCCGTCCCGCACAGGTCGCGATGAGATCGCCCATCCCAGAGAGCCCGTGGAACGTGTCGCCGCGCGCGCCCAGCGCCATGCCAAGGCGCTTCATCTCGGCCAGGCCGCGCGTCATGAGAGCCGCCTTAGTATTGTCCCCAAAACCCAGCCCGTCTCCGATGCCGGCACCAATAGCGATCACATTTTTTAGCACACCGCCCAACTCAACGCCGAGCACATCGGTGTTCGTATAGACTCGAAATCTCGGCGTACTCATCGTCGACTGAACTTCGCCTGCGAAATTTCGGTCCGCCGAGGCAGCTACGCTCACCGTCGCGTTCCTCTTCGCGACCCCTGGCGCCAGATTAGGCCCTGACAATACCGCAATCCGATGGGATCGCCCAAGGCTCTCTGAAATCACCTCCGACATTCGCCGTCCCGTCTCATGTTCGAGGCCCTTCGCCGCGCTCACCACACCCTGTTCAGGACTTACATATTCGGATAGTAGCTCGCAGACAGCCCGCATGCCATGGGATGGCACGGCCAGAATTATCAACCGAGCGCCTGAAACCGCCTCGTCCATTGCCCCTGTCGCCTGCACGAGCGTCGGAAGTGCATATTGGGACAGATACTCCGGGTTTCGACTCCTCTCACGAATCGCCAGCGCCAGTTCCGGCCGTCGAGCCCACAGTCGAACCGGCCGTCCCGCCTCCCCAAGCACCATGCTCAGCGCGGTGCCCCAGCTTCCGGCGCCGACTATCGCAATAGCCTCGCGTCGATCACTCACCTATCAACCTTTCAAAGGGAGTTCCTGCAGCCACATTCGACGCTTATGTCCCATACACCCGTACCGAGTCCCAATACCGCCAATCCCGTCAAATTTGTTTTGACAGGCGCTCTCTCAGACATCCACCCGCTCCCCTATCTTCGACTCCGTGCCTTCCATCAATCTCCCCAAATTCGGAATATGTCGGGCAATCACGAGCGCCGCCATTCCAGTCCAAAAGGCGGCCCACTCCCACCTCGCCCCGGCGACCGCCATCCACACTGGCACCGTCCCGGCCGCAACGATTGAAGCTACGGAGATATACCTCGTCGTTCCGACCATCACGAGCCAAACTCCCAAACCAACGCACGCGGTCAGCCAATTCATTCCCAACAAGACGCCCAGCGTCGTCGCCACCGCTCGACCACCCCGAAATCCTAAGAAAATAGAAAATGTATGCCCGATAATAGGCGCAAAAGCGACGAGCAAGAGCCAGACATCCGGTTCTCGAATCGCCCATGTGGAGAACAACCACCGGGCAACCAGCACAGGGGCCGCGCCTTTTGCCACATCCCCCAACAATACGACAGAGGCGGGCCCGGGCCCAAGCACCCGCAAGGCGTTCGAAAACCCGATATTTCCGCTCCCGTGCTGGCGTACGTCCACCCCAAAACGTCGTCCCACCAGCACGCCAAAAGGAATGCTCCCCACGAGATAGGCCGCCAGCACCAGTAAGGCAATACCCATCAGCGCTCCCTCTTCCGCTTCTCACGGCCCCGCGCTTTTCTCACGGCCAATCGGAGCGGCGTCCCCTCAAGAGGCACGCGCTTTCGCACTTCGTTTTCCAAATACGCGAGGTAAGAGAAGTGCATCAACTTTGGATCATTCACGAACAGGGCAATCGTCGGCGGTCTCACCCCCACTTGCGTGACGTAATAGATTTTCAGCTGTTTACCCTTTCGCGAGTAGGGGTGCTCCCACGTCGCCTCCTCGAAGAGCCGGTTCAGCTCGGCCGTCTGGAAGCGATATACATGCTGGTCGGCCGCCTCCAACGTCGTGTCGAGCAAGGCATCGAGCCCTGTGCGCTCCAGCGCGGAGGTAAAGGCGATCGGCGAGTATCGAATCTCTGGCATCCACGCGTGCACCTCTCGAGCGAAATCGGCCATCAACGTACGGCGGGCATCCTTCGACATCTCTCCACCTGCTCGGAGGTCCCACTTACTGACGACCAATACCTGCGCCCTCCCCTCTTCGTGCGCGCGGCCGGCGATCCGCTTATCCTGGTCCGTGAGGCCGGCCGACGCGTCGATCAGCGTCAGGGCCACATCACATCGATCGATCGCCCCGAATGCCCGCAGAACGCTGTAGTACTCGAACGACTCATGCACCCGGCTCTTGCGCCTTACCCCAGCCGTATCGACGAGCACCAGCCGACGTCCCTTCCATTCGTGTCGAGTGTCTATGGAATCTCGCGTTGTCCCCGGCTGGTCATCCACAATGGTGCGTTTCTCTCCGAGAATCGCGTTGAGCAGCGACGATTTCCCCACATTCGGCCGTCCCACAATCGCCGCTCGGACGACATCCTCGTCTTCTTCAGTTTCCTGTGTCTCCGGCAAATACTCGGTCGCCAAGTCCAGGAGGTCATCGACCAGCAGGCCGTGCGCCGCAGAGATTCCAACAACATCGCCGAGCGCCAATCCATAGAAATCGGGAATCCCATCCTCTCGACGCCTACTATCCACTTTATTCGCGGCCACCACGGTGGGCTTCCCCGTCCGCCTCAACATATCGGCGATCTCTTCGTCGAAAGCAGCTATGCCCTCTTTGGCGTCCACGACGAATATGACGACGTCCGCCTCTTCAATCGCAAATTGAATCTGCCGACGCACCTCCTCGTGAAGGTCATCTTTCGCAATCTCGAGGCCGCCCGTGTCAACGAGCGTAAAGCGCTTCCCCATCCACTCGCAGTCTGCATAGATGCGATCGCGAGTGATTCCCGGCGTGGGCTCTTCAATCGCGATCCGCCGGCCGGCAATCCTGTTGAATAACGTGGACTTGCCAACATTCGGCCGGCCGACGATAGCGACGATCCCGCGATCTCCAGGGTTGATGCTCACGCCGCTATCTCCTTCGCCGCCCGGCGCACCGCCGCGCCCACTTGCGCCGGCGTAGCAGCCGCCATAACTCGATTGCCGACCTTCATCTCCAGCTCCTTCAGACTCATACCATCGATGAAACCCTCCCCCTCCCGCACCGCCGTACCCGGAACGATCACCAGGTCAACCTTTCGCTTACGCTTCAGCGCTCGCGCGATATCCGCCCCGGCAAGCAGCCCCGCCGTCGTCACCGACCATCCCAAGAAATCATTCGGCACCACACAGACATCGACTTTCATACCACCCGTGTTCAGCTTCTCCGCCAATGCGTTGACGATCCCGACGGCCATCTTACCGGTCACAAGCGTCACTGAGAACCCGTCCTTCACCTTTGGCGGCTGTATCCGCCGAACCGAATCGAGAAATCGCCGTGCGCTCCCGATTCCGTTGCCAAGCTGCGGAAAGCCCTCGTACTGGTCGCGCCCAGGGAACCGCAGTCCCCCTAGCACATACAATTCGTCCGCCCCGAACACCAGGCGCGAGCCGATATCCCTGCGGAACCGAGCCTGCCAGGCGCTCACCTTGCCCAGAATCTCACGCGCCATCTGCGCCGTGACCGCTCGAATATGCCCCCCCCTTTTTCGATGCTTCGTCAGCCCAACCGGCACCACGCCGATCGACTGAACCACCGGATGGAGCGCCGCCAAGTCTCCCACCGTTCGCTCCAAGTGCGCCCCATCATTGATCCCGGAGCATACCACGATCTGCGCGTGAAACACGATCCCCTTGCGACCGAGTCGATCCATCTCGTCGAGCGGATCGCCCGTGCGTCTGCCGAATATCTCCTCTCTCACCGAAGGCTCAGTCGCATGTACCGAGACATAGAGCGGCGAGAGGTGCAGCCTCGCAATCCGCAGCCGGTCGGCATCCGTCAAATTCGTCAGGGTTATGAAGTTCCCATGGAGAAACGACAGCCGATAGTCGTCATCCCGCACGTAAAGGGCCCGCCGGAGCCCCTTCGGAAGCTGCTCGACGAAGCAAAACGGACACCGATTGCGACAGGTAATGATTCCATCGAACACGTCTTTCGTGAAACGGAGCCCGATATCTTCATCGACTGTCTTTTCTATCGAAATGAGACGAAGGACGCCCTCAGGTCGGTCCAAGACCAAAAGAACTCGCGACTCGGCAAGCTGATAGCGGTAGTCGATGTAGTCCCTTGGAGCCTTCCCGTTCACACGAACGACTCGATCCCCGGCTTGGATCCCGCATCGGTCAGCTAGGCTTCCCGGACACACCGAATCCACCGCGGCCGGACTCGGTTTCCTCATTGCGAGCCGACCTCATCTCCCAAACGCCGCAACTCCGCCAGCGCTTCCTCGATAATCCACGCTGGAGTCGATGCCCCCGCCGTTACCCCCACCCGTCCTGCGTGGCAAACCCATTCCGCCCGAAGCTCCCCCGCCGTTTCTACGTGATAGGTGGGCGTGCCGGTCGCCGTGCAGATTTCGGCAAGCCGTTTCGTGTTCGCGCTGTTCCTTCCCCCAACGACGATCATGACGTCCACCCGCTCTGCCAAACCCCGCGCGCTCTCCTGCCGTTTCACAGTCGCCTCACAGATCGTGTTAAACACGCGCAGCTCGCGACATCGCTCTGCTAAGATCCCAGCCACTTCCCGCAGCGCCTCCGATCGCTGTGTCGTCTGCACAACCAACCCGTATCGGTCGCAGAACGGAAGCCGGCTCGCCTCCTCGGCCGATGTGACGATATTCGCCTTTCCTCCGACGCGCGCGGCCAGACCTTCGACCTCTCGGTGCCCGCGGTCGCCCAGGATGACAACCGAATACCCCTCTTCCGAAAGCGTCCGAATATGCCCATGCGCCCGTTTCACGAACGGACACGTCGCGTCCACAACACCGAGCCCCCGCGCCCGGGCCGCCTCTTCGACTTTCGGATCCACACCGTGCGCCGACAGCACGAGTTCCCCCTCGCTGACCTCATCCACCGACTCGACCTGACAGACGCCGCGCTCCGACAACCGCGCGATTTCCTGAGGATTATGGATCAGGGCCCCCAGTGTAAAGACGGGCTGCTCGCTCTTCTCCGCCGCGCGGGCTACGAGCTCGAGCGCGCGCTTCACCCCAAAGCAGACCCCGGCATTCTCGGCGACGATGATCTCCACGGCCGACCATCAACCTCTCACGCGCTTAACGAAAGACGCCATTCGTTCCATCGCAACTTCGATCTGCTCAATCGAAGTTGCATAAGAGCAACGCACGAATCCCTCACCGCAGGAGCCGAAGGCCGTTCCCGGCACCACGGCAACCTGCTCATCTTCTAGAAGGCACTCCGAGAATTCCTCCGACGTCAGCCCGGTCGATTCGATCGAGGGAAATGCGTAGAACGCGCCTTTCGGTTCGAAACACGTAAGCCCCATCGCATTCAGGCGGTTGACGATTACTCGTCGCCGCTGATTGTACTCCCGCACCATGTGAGCGACATCCTCATCGCACGCCCGCAAGGCTTCGACCGCCGCCTCCTGAGCCGTCGTCGGCGAGCACATAATGGCATAGCTGTGGACCTTCACCATAGCGCCGATGATGTCCGCCGGTCCGGCGGCAAAACCCAGTCTCCATCCCGTCATCGCCCACGCCTTCGAGAAGCCCCCGACGAGGATCGTGCGTTCTTTTCCGCCCGGAACCGCCGCGGCCGACACATGCCGACCATTGTAGGTCAGCTCCGCATAGACCTCATCCGAAATGACGAGCAGATCTTTCTCGCCCGCGAACTCGATCAGGCCCTCCATGCCTGGTCGGGGCATGACCGCGCCCGTCGGGTTGGAGGGATATGAGATCAGGAGCACGCGTGTCCGCTTGTCGCATGCTCGCTCCAAATCGTCGACCTGCACCTGAAAATCATGCTCCACCCGCGTTTCGACCGTTCTCGCCTCTCCACCAGCCAACACCGCGCATGGGGCATAGGATACAAAACACGGCTGCGGAATGAGCACACCATCCCCCGGTTCGAGCACACATCGCAATGCAACATCGATGGCCTCGCTTCCCCCTACCGTGACCATCAACTCGCTCTCCGGGTCATAGCTCACCCCAAAGCGCCGTTCGAGGTAGCGCGATAACTCCACCAACAGATCCCGAATCCCCCGGTTCGGCGTGTAGTGCGTGTGCCCCCGCTCCAGCGAGTAGATCCCCGCCTCCCGAACGCGCCAAGGCGTCACGAAATCGGGCTCACCGATCCCGAGAGAAATCGCCTCCGGCATCCTCTCCACCAGCTCGAAGAACCGGCGAATGCCGGAGGGCGGTAGACCGCTCACACGTTCCGAAACCCGAGACTTCGTTTGTGACAACGCTTCTCTCCGCTACGGAGTCACCGGAAGCCGCTTGACCTCCGAGCGCTCGACGATGATGTCGCCGTCAACCTTATATCGTTTCAACACGAAATGGGTCGCCGTGCTGGAGATATGGTCGAGGGGCGCCAGCTTCTCCGCCACGAAGTAAGCAATGTCCCGCATATTGCTCCCCTGCACGACGACGAGAAAATCATAAGCTCCGGACATCAAATAAAGCGAGTGAACCTCCGGAAACTCCATGATGCGTTCGGCCACCGCGTCGAAGCCAACACCCCGCTCCGGCGAGCACCGCACCTCGATGAACCCAAAGACGTGCTCCACACCAGCGCGCTCCCAATCGATCACCGTCTTGTAGCGGCGGATTATCTTCTCTTTTTCGAGCTTTGCGATCGCCTCTTTGACCTTGGCTTCCGTCTTGCCCGTTCGCTCCGCGATCTGCGCCGGCGTCAAGCGCGCGTCTTCTGACAGGAGTTCGAGAATCTCTTCCATCGCTTTGGTCCTCCGCTACTTGTGGATCGCCCGACCGAGCGCATCCTCGGCCGCCTCCATGATCGGCTCCATCAGCGTCGGATGGGCGTGCACCATATCTCCCACATCTTCCGCCGTCGCGCCGACATGAACGGCCAACACGAGTTCGTGAATCAAGTCCGTTGCGTGTGGACCGCAAATCTGCCCACCGACGATCTTTCCGGATGTTCCGTCCACAATAACCTTCACGAGTCCTTCGCGGTCCCCCTCGGCCGTGGCCTTGCCGGCCCCCCGGAAAAAGAATTTCCCGACCTTCGCATCGATCCCACGCTCCTTCGCCCGCGCTTCGGTCAGTCCCGTGGAGCCAATCTCCGGATGCGTATAGGTCACGGACGGGATAGCCCCGTAGTCCATCTCCATATCTCGACCGAGCGCATTCGCGGCCGCCACTTTCCCCTCCGCCGAGGCAACGTGTGCAAGCATAATTCCACCGATCGCGTCTCCAATCGCATAGACGCCCGGCATGCTCGTCTCCATACGGCCGTTGACCTTCACCGCCCGCCGGTCCATCTCGATCCCGGCGTCTTCGATCCCGAGCCCATCCGTGTTCGGCCACCGCCCGACCGCTGACAAAATGACGTCGGCCTCGACTTCGTGTTCCTTCTCATCCTTCACGAAGCGGACCATACGTCGGCCATCCCGCTCGGCGACCTCGCTCACCCGAGCCCCCACGTGGACGTCGATGCGCCGTCTCCGAAAAGCGCGCGCTAGCTCCTTGGCAATCTCCGGATCCTCGGTTGGCACGATCTGCGGCAGCATCTCGATCATTGTGACCTTCGACCCCACCGCATTGAAAACGTCCGCGAACTCCACTCCAACATACCCAGCCCCGACGACCACGAGGCTCTCCGGGATCGACTCGACATTCAACATCTCCGTACTCGTAATCACGCCCGGCCCGTCGAACCCCGGCAGCGGCAGCCTCGCTGGAACCGATCCCGTTGCGAGGATGATCGCATCCACCTGGATGGTCTCCTGCCCTCCTTTCGCCTCCACCACGATCTGCTTCGGTCCGTCCAGCCGCCCCACGCCCTTCACCACGCGAACCTCGTTCTGTTTCATTAAGTATTCGACGCCTTTGACAACTTGGCTCACCACCTGGTCCTTGCGCGCCACGACCTTCGGCCAGTCGACGCCTTTGAATTCGGCCTGAATTCCAAACTCATCGAGCCGTTGCGCCAGCCGGGCCAATTCGGCCGACCTCAGCAAAGCTTTGCTCGGGATGCATCCCCGATTCAAACACGTGCCGCCGAGCTCGTCCATCTCGACGAGTGTGACATCGGCTCCAAGTTGTCTCGCGCGAATCGCCGCCACATATCCGCCCGGGCCTCCACCGAGAACTGCTACATGAGACATGGCTTACTCCAAGTGCTTGATTCGTCCTTAGCGGATGCCGTCAGTCCGCTTCCGCCTTCATTTCCTCTTCTAATCGCCCGATATGCCGACCTGGGATGGGGTCTTCAGGAAAACGCTTCCGAAGCCTCCGCCACTCGTCCAATGCTTCCTGCCGCTTGCCCGCCCGCTCCAGCGAGTTCGGCAGCATGTGCTGGTAGTACATCGGAGCATCGGTCTCCACCGACTTGCGGAACATCTCCGCCGCCTCGAGGTACTTCTTCTCATGGAACAAGTACATGCCATAATCGTGGTATATCTCGTGTCGCTTCGGATTCGCGGCTATTCCCAACTCAAAGAGCTCGATCGCCTCCTCATCACGGTCTGAGCTCCACAGCATCCAGGCGGCCCCGTTATACGCCTCAACGAAGTGTGGATCGATCTGCACGATCTGCCGGCACAGCCGAATCGCCTCATCCCACCGGCCATTGTGCCAGTGATCTTCCGTATTGAGCCAGAGCATGTCCGTCAGCGCATCGCGGACCGTCCTGACTCGCTCCTCCGCCTCGACTGCGCTCATCGGCTTCAATTCCGGCTCCGCCTCCCCCGCCCACGTTGCGGTGGCCGAAATCACCAACAACCCTAATACCGCGAGCATCCATCTCATGATATGACTCTCTCCCCCCACACAGACGCGTTTCAGGCATTCTACTGGATTTCCAACCTCGGAACAAGCCAAACACACCCAACGCCGCTCAAAGAGTCAATTCGCTCGTGGGGCAAGAGCCGGTAGCGGCTGTCTATGATGAGGGAAACGAAGCATGACAGCCGGGCGACAGCGCCGCCAAACGATGTCCTGACGAGACTTACAACCGCGCCGTTGCAGCAAAGAGCGCACCAATCCCCGGGGCTTCCTCAGAATCTCCCCACCACGAAGTCCATCCGCATCCCGACCATTTGGGCGTCTCCGACTGGATACTCCCCTATTCGTCCTCCACCCACACCCCTCGCACCACTTCCTCCAATGTTGTGATTCCCTCCCGCGCCTTCTCGATTGCGTCCTCCCGCAGCCCCCTGAACCCGATACTCTCCGCCAACCTACGGATCTCCCCGGTTGTCTCTCGTCGCGTAATGGCCGACGAGATCACATCATTCACCATCATGATCTCGAACACCGCCAAACGCCCATGATAGCCCGTGCCTCGACACTTGTCACAACCCCGCCCCCGATAGAACGGTCCTTCGTCTTCGAGGCCGAGGCTGGCCAGCATCTCCTCTTTGGGTCGATCTTCCGTCTTGCACTCCGTACAGATCTTCCGTACGAGCCGTTGCGAGATGAACGCCGTCGCCGCTGAAGCCACGAGAAACGGCTCCGCGCCCATGTCTACCAACCGCGCCGCGCCGCTCGCCGCATCGTTGCAGTGAACCGTCGTCAGCACCAAGTGCCCCGTCAGCGCCGACTGAATCCCCATCCGCAGCGTCTCTAGATCGCGAATCTCCCCCACCATCAATATATCCGGGTCTTGACGGAGAATCGACCGCAGTCCGGCCGCGAAGTTCAGCCCAATCTTCGGATGCACCTGAATCTGCGTTGCCCGCGTCAACTGATACTCTACTGGATCCTCGATAGTCACCACATTCCGCCCCACGCGGTCCAAGGAACTCAAAATCGCGTAGAGCGTCGTCGTCTTTCCGGAACCTGTCGGGCCCGTCGCGAAGATCATTCCATGGGGCCGACTGACGATCTGCTCCTGCATCAGTTGCATATGATTGGGTCCGAAGCCCAATTCCGTCAATCGCAAACCGGTCGCCGTTTTTGGCAGGAGCCGCAACACCGCCGTCTCTCCAAGGACCGACGGCACCACTGAAGCCCGAATGTCGAAGACCTTCCCTCGTAGGCGCGCGTCGAACCGTCCGTCCTGCGGCAGTCGGTGCTCGCCGATATCCATCCCCGCCATCACCTTGATGCGCGACAGCACCGCCGCGTGAAGGTCCATCGGATAGCTCTGCTGATCGAACAGCACGCCGTCGACCCGTAGGCGCACCTGTAGCTTCGACGCCCCCGCCTCGAAATGAATATCGCTCGCTCGCTGAAGAATCGCCGTCTCCAACAGCTCGTTCACCAATGCGACCGCCGGCGCATCCTCCCCTCTGCCCATGACCGGCCCCGTCCGGGCGTCTGCTTCCACCACCAGCCCCGGTTCCACCAACGCCGTTCCGGTCTCAAGATCCTCTTTCTCCCCGTAGAATCTCTGAATTCCCCGATCGATCACCCGCAAATCCGCCCTTGCCGGTTTAACCTGTTTGCCCGTCAACCGCATGAGCTCGTCGAGCTTCAGCAAATCGTTCGGGTCGACCATCGCACACACCAGATAATCCCCCTGGAGTTGCATTGGAAGAATCTGCAATCGCATTGCCTCCCGCCGTGGCACTAGCTCCAGCGCCGCATCGTCGACATATAGATTCAGTTCAGTAATCGTCGGCACCGGTTCGTTCGGCATTGTTAGCTCCCTTGCTCACTGCACTCGATCATATCGAATCATTCTCTCTTTGTCACGGCGTTTTCGCAATAGGCAAACCCAACCGTCCACCCCGCCTCATAGCCAACCTCTCTTGTAAAAATGCACCGCCATTCCGACCCCCACCACCAGCATAGTCACCAACAACACCGGATAACTCCAGTGCCAGTGCAGCTCTGGCATATAGTCGAAATTCATCCCATACAGCCCAGTGAGGAAGGTCAGCGGAATGAAGATGCTGGCGAACACCGTGAGCACCTTCATCACCTCATTCATCTTATTGCTCACATTCGACAGATAGGTATCGTGCATTCCCGCGATGAGATCTCGGAATGACTCGACCGTATCGATCACCTGGATCGTATGATCATACACGTCCCGCACATAGGGCAGCGTTCCCTCCTCTACGATCTTCGAGTCACCCCTCCCCAGTACGCTCAACACCTCTCGCACCGGCCACACCGATTTCCGCAGGAAAATCGCCTCGCGCTTCAACTTGTATAGCTCCCGCAGCGTCTGTGTTTGCGGGTCATCCATCAGCTCATCCTCATATCCCTCAATTCTCTCCCCTAGAGATTCCAATACGAAGAAGTAGTTGTCCACAATGGCATCGAGCAGTGTATATGCCAGATAGTCCGTCCCGCGCTCGCGAATGCGGCGGTGTGCATCCCGAAGCCGCTTTCGGACGTTTTCGAACACATCCCCCGGCGCCTCCTGAAACGAAATCAGAAAGCTTCTGCCGACGACTAAGCTGATCTGTTCCCCCATCACTTCCCCCGTTCGCTCATCCACAGATAACATTTTGAGAACGATGAACAAAGCATCCTCGGAAATCTCGATCTTCGGACGCTGCTCTGTGTTGAGGATATCCTCGAGGACGAGCGGATGAATGTCGAAGCATTCCCCGATCTTTCGGAGCACCTCGACATCGTGCAGGCCGACCACATCGACCCATGTCATCGTGGGCGCGTCCCGAAACTGCAGACATTCGTCCACCGAAGCGACCACCTGTTCCCGGATGTGGTCCCCGTCGTAGTCGAAGACCACGATCTCAGTCCGTTCCATCCTTCGCTCGCCAACATGCACCAAAGCGCCAGGCGGCATGCCCGCCTTCCGTGATGCCCGTCTCAGCAATTTGCGCATCGGCTCTCACCTTTTACGTTCATTGTGTTCAGAGGTTTCTTTGCCGCTCTGAAATGCCCTATGCCACTCGCTTCTTTTATTTAATGGCCAGGCTTCTTGAGTGGGCTCCGTTGCGTTTGGAATTCCTTGCCTGTGGAATATATACTCTGGACGGGGCGACGATCACAGGCTTACGAGACAGGGGAGACGTCATGACACGAAAAGCCGTTGGTTTCCTTATGCTCGCCCTTCTGCTGGCCAGTGGGACAGCGCTGGCCGTCAGCCTGGGCGAAGCAATCCTCAAGACTGTTACTGTCGGAGCGGTTGTTAACGCCATCGCCGAGCCGGCAGACAAGGCCATCAACACCCTTACCGCCAACAAGAATCTCCCGACAGGGGCATCCACCAAAGTCATCCCCATGCTTAGCCTCGGTGAGAAGGGCTATGTCGGTGCTGCCCAGGTGGCCGGTTCTCAATATCTCGTCGCCAAGACGAAGGCCGTAGCTCAATTCGAGACCTCTTGGAGCAACAAACAGTACCGCATCAAGCTCCTGATGCCCCTCGATTCCGTCAATCCGCTCGACACCGGCCGCGTCCGGGGGCTCGGCGTCAGCGCGCTCATCGACGTCGCCTTGAGCAGCAACGCCTATAGCCTCCCTCGCTCCCGCGGATGGAACAGCGGGGATGTCCTCAAAGGCGCGGCCATCGCCTACGCCACGAACGAATACAGTTCCCAGATCAACACCTTCATCAACTCAGTCTTCAGAAACCAAGGCGCCACCCCGGCCGGCAGCACCAAGGTCGTTCCCTACTTGAGCTTTGGCGAGAAGGCCTACATCGGCATGATGCAGGTCGCCGGCCCGCAGGAGCAACTGAACAGAGTCAAAGCCGTGTGGCAGTATGAGGACCTCTTCGACAGCGGTCGCGTCCGGCTGCGGGTGCTGGTGCCGAGCGACACGCTGAACCCGCTGAAAGTCCAACGAGTGAAGGGCGTCGGCTGCACCGCCGTTATCGACGCCATGCTTCTTCGCACTCGCGAGCACGAGCAACATCCCGACGACTATCGCTACTTCGAACGAACCGCCCTCTTCGTAGGTCCCGGCGAAGACCCGCTCTATCGACCCCCGGGTTGGGATCGCGGCAGGAAGACCGGATGGGCAAAACACGGCGATCCATACCACCCCCCGGGATTGAGCAAGAAACAGGACTCTTCCGACGTCGTTATCATCGTTGAAGACGATGATAACGGAAAAGCACACCAGCACGAGCACCGCCATCGCCATCGCAGAGGAAATAAATAGCAACGTCGCTTTCACCCAAGTAATTCAAGGCTAGGCCACCGATCCTCGCCAACCGTGCTATGAGGCGGGCCAGGCCTCTGCCGGGGTGCCGCTCTTACCATTCGGAAGCGACAAACTTTGGGGTTTCATTCGAATCTCTCGATCTCACCCGAACCGCGGCCGCCCCATGTTCCTCCACAATAAAAACATCGCGGCCGATAACCACCGATCCCCTCCGCTTGACACTCCACCATAGGCCCTTCTATACTCGCGATGGTGGTTGAGGGGAAGACAACGCGGACGAATCGGACGAACGAAAGCTGCACGGACCGATTAGAGCCCGACCCTTACGGACTGTAGGAGGCGGTCGGTGGCGACGGTACGCTGTCCGAACTGTGGGGCGATCAATCCGAACGGCCGGCGCCTACTGGCCCGGTGCCGACAATGCCGTGCATACATGGCGGCCTGTCGCTTCTGCGTCCACTACGATCGCCGTATGATGGACTGCATCCACCCCGCTCGACCCGAAGAACTTCGAATCACTGACCCATCGGAAAGCCTCAACTGCTCCGACTTCTCATCTATCGCCGATACCCCCTGGGGAAGGGCCCGGATCCTTCGCATCGCGCGCACTGCGTTCTTTGTGCTCGCACTGGCCTTCGGCGGCATATTTGGGGGGGCACGCCTGTACGAAGCCGCCATCACGCCGCCGCCGCCTGTCCTTCTCGACGCACGGGTCGTCGCCCCGGAAGAGGTTTTCCGAGATGCTGGCTACAGCGTCAAAATTTTCGTTCGCAACTATGCAGATGTCGCTGCCGAAGACGTACAAGTGCTGCTCTCCGGTCCCATGATGCACAAACTCGTTTGCGAAGATATGGACCCTCCCGAAGCTTTCATCGACGCCGGTCCCCGCGTTGTGTCCGCCTGGATTGGGCGCATCGAGCCCGGCGAAATCGGGCAGGTCACGTTCTACTTCACGCCGAAAGAAGCAACTGACGTTAAGCTCAGAGCACAAATCACCGCCGCCAATCTCGAATGTCCCGAACAGATTACTATTGCAGGCAACATCCTTCCATAACCGACAGCCGCGCACTCCTCTGCGCAGGTGATCGGCCATGAGCGGCTCTCACATCGACCTCCACGTCCACTCGACAGCATCGGATGGCGGCCTCTCTCCCACGGAAGTAGTCGCGGAGGCGAAAAAGAACAACGTAACGCTCCTCGCGCTCGCTGACCACGATACCACCGACGGAGTAGCCGAATCCCAGGCTGCAGCGCGAGGCACCAGCGTTCAAATCATTCCCGCCGTTGAATTGAGCGTAGGCTCAGGCCCTCGCGAAATTCACGTTCTCGGTTATTTCCTCGACATTGAAAACCAACCGCTCCAAAAAGCTCTAAACCGACTTCGAAGCGCGCGGGACACTCGGAACGAACGAATCATCGAACGCCTATCCGAACTCGGCGCCCCCATCGATCTTGCGCGCGTCAGAGCAATCGCCGGCGACGGTTCTGTCGGCCGCCCCCATATCGCCACCGCACTCGTCGAAGCGGGGCATGTCGGCTCAATCGGTGAAGCTTTCAGACGCTACCTAGCCCGCGGCAAACCCGGATACGCCGGAAGAGAGCGACTCTCCCCGGCCGAAGCCGCCGATCTCATCCGAAGCGCCGGCGGCATCCCCGTCCTCGCTCATCCAGCCAAGCTCGGTGGGCGCATGGCCATCGAATCCCTTCTCGACGAAGGCATGGAAGGTGTCGAGGCATACCATTCCGATCACACCGAGCGCGACGTCGCACTCCTCCTACAAATCGCCGAAGAGCGTGGTTTGCTCGTCACCGGCGGAACCGATTCACACGGTCCAAATTCGGATTGTCCCATTGCCGTCGGCAGCATCGATATCCCCGACTGGGTGGGAGCACAAGTCCTCAGCCACGCCCCCGAAAGCTGGACTGCGAACGAATGACCGAGCTTCTCAACACCACTATTGAGGCGCTCGAAGGAATCCGTCGGGAGTACGTCGTCTTCATCGTTTCCATGCTGCCGATCTTCGAAATCCGTGGAGGCGTCTTCGCGGGGATCCTGCTGAAGCTGCCCCTCTGGCGGGTCCTGCTCTTCGGCTTCCTCGGCAACATCACCTCCGTCACACCTCTTCTGCTGTTCCTCGAACCAATCACCAAATGGCTCTATGGCAACAGATTGGCCGACCGCTTCTTCCATTGGCTCTTCGAGCGGGCGCGTCGGAAGGCCGAACAAGTCAACAAATGGGGGCCGCTTGGGCTTATGTTCTTCACCGCCATTCCCCTCCCCGTCAGCGGCGCTTGGACGGCCAGCCTCATCGCCATCCTCCTTGGCATCCATCGCGGTCGCGCAATCGCTGCCATCTATGCCGGAGTCATCATCGCTGGAATCGTCGTCTCGATGCTCGCGCTCGGCGGCATAGCAGCATTTAGAACCATTGCCGCCGGCCCCTAGTGGAACAGGCCAAGCATTCCCCTCAAGAAACGACCTTCTTCGTCGTTTTGAAATGCAACTTCGCAACCCGGCCCAGCAACTCTTCCCCACCCTTTTCGTACACCCGTCGTCCAACCGGTATCACATGCGTCGCCCCCCGCGGGAGCTCGATCCCCACCTCCGATGAGAGCCGCTCCAACGCCCGCACGAACGCAGCCCGCGCCAACACCGAAGCCGCCGCAACCGCGGGATCTTTCTCCGCCCTCACCTGCTGTTGGAGCACGACTCGCCGGCCTCGCTTCATCAACGATTGCTGCAACACCCGCTCATCCCCAAATTGATCCGTCACAGCGAGAGCGCATTCAGGCGCCTTCGAGAGAAGATTTTCGATGGCGCGCGCGTGCGCCCATGCGAGGAGCCGGTTGAGATTCTTCATCGCGGCCATCAACTCGTTATACCGGGTGGGCGAGATGACCACAATCTCATGGACCGGGCAGATTTGCTTAATCGCCTTATCCAACTCCCACAGGCGCTTGAGACTGGTCACGCGTTTGGAGTCCTTCACACCCGCCTGGGGAAGTCGAATCAGCGCAACCGCATCGGCGTAAGCGGCGGCAACCACGAGCGGCCCGAAATAATCGCCCTTCCCCGCCTCATCGCTGCCGATATGCGGCCGCCCGATATCGCCGACATCACTCATGCGCCGCTTCCTCCACCCTCGACGCGCACAGTGATCGCACGACCGCGCTCAGAGATTGCTCTGCCGCGACACCCCCGTAGTCTCCTCAACCCCACCTCGCGACAAGCGCTTCAGCGGCGCTCCACACACCGAGCACACCTCACTCCCTTTAGGGCTCGGCAGACCACAAATCGAACAGACATCCCAATACGGATTATCGGGATAGAGATAAAACGGCACGGCCCTATCCGCGCGCGCTGTATTCTCCAAAACGATCTGACGTCGGTGCTCCATCGGATCGTCTTTATGTTGAGTCCACCACTCCATATCGCGCGTCACAATCACCTGATGCTGCACATCGTCGCTCACCGTCGGATCCGCGTGCCGATTCTTTGCATATTCTAACGCGGGAAACAACCGATCGAAATCGAGCACTCGCTCGAAGCATCGATAGTACAGTCGCGTTACATAGGACTTTGATTCCGGGAATTGATCGGCCCGATAAAAATACTCCGCTGCCCGCCATGGCTTGTGCGCCCGGTCATAGAGCGTCCACCCCAGCTCGAATATCATCTCCCAGTTGTCCGGATTCGCCTCCACGGCCCGTTCCAAGGCCTTCACCCCATAATCGAGCCAATATCGTTTATCGACAATTGTCTCCGATTCCGCGTGAAGATTATAAGCAGAGTGCCACCCATACACCTGCCAGGCCAGTATAAAGTGGGGGTCCAGTTGCGTGACAGCATCGAGAATCGGCAGCATCGCCCACCACGAGCCTCCATGCCACACGTGCTCCGCCTTCAGCCAGAGCAGGTCGGCCGCCAGCGTTCGGAAACCACCGAGCGCAGCGATCACCGCCGGCGTCGGTCCAATGCTGATAGCGCTCACACGCCTCGTCTTACGATCCGGATCGAAGAGATGGGGCCTCGCCTTATGTATGGATTCCTGCAGCGGTATCAGCATAAGCAAAATGCCGACCATCAAAAGAGCGAGACTGCCAATCGGCGTTCTTCGATGTCGCATATCCCACCTACACCTGACGGTCGTTGAAGAAGATCGAAGCCAATATCAAAACAACGATAGTGTAGCCGGCACCTTGAACAATTGCCTCGATTCCGCTGCCCACATTGATCGGCATGTAATTCGACACCTCGTGGCGATAATCGAAATTCTCCAGCTTCGGCAGGACGTTGTACACCACCAACAATAACAGCTTCGTGACCGCAATATCCGCGTGTTCGGCCAGATCGTGGATCGTACTCTGAAGGCTCCCGACGGCCCAAATGATGAACGCGCTGATGACCGTCATCGTAGTTGACGCCACCGTCGAAATCAAAATGATGAGCCCCGTCAGTATCGCCACCGCAAAGTAGTTCATCACCGCCGCGAAAATCACCGCCTCCAGATTCGGGTTGAATGCCGAATCCGGCAAATCCTGGACCAATTGATCCTGAATCAGCAGCACCCCAACCAGCACCACCGTCATCACAACTACGATCGCCGCGAGAATAATAAGAGCCCCCACGTACTTCCCGAGCACGAACTCGAATCGCCTCACCGGTTTCGCCAGAATCGCGTACACCGTGCGAGACTCCAACTCCTGCGGAATCAAAAAAGCGGCGATAAAAATCGCCAGCAGAATACCGAACACCGTGATGGCAGACAACCCGCCGGAGATCAGCATTCGAGACTGCTCGTGTGGACTCAGGTATGAAAAGAACGTCATCGATACCAAGATCACGACGACCAAAATCACCACAGCCTGAATCACCCGTCGGCGTCGCGCCTCCGCCACAGTGATCTTCGCAATGCGCCAGATTGATGGTATAGCATGACCCGCCGCCGGCCCCCACTGTTTTCTGGTCAGCGCCAGCGCAACGATGGCGACGACGAGTCCTATTAGAAAAGCAAGTTGGGCGGTCACTGAACTTCCTCCACGGTCTCCTCGGCGTCCTGGCGAATCGCTCGGACGAAAACGTCCTGAAGCGTGGGCCTCGGACGAAGAACCTCAACCACCCGTCCTCCGGCCCGATTAATCGCTTCCAAGGTTGACCAGAGATCCCCAGCCGACTCCTTCCCCAACCGCACCACACCATCATCGACATTCCGCACCGCTGCCAGAGCAGCGATTTCCACTGCCTTTCCTGAATCCAAGCCCTCCGTCGTGATGACGATCTCGTCCGGCTCCCCAGCAAGCTCCTTCAAAGAGCCTTCGCTAACCAGCCGACCACGGTACATAATGCCGACTCGGTCGCAGACCTCCTCGACCTCCGCCAGGAAGTGAGAGCACAGCAAAATCGTCTTCCCCCGCCGTTTCAACTCCAAAATAAGCTCCGTCATCTGATGTCGCCCGGCGGGATCCAAACCCGAAGTCGGCTCATCCAGAATCAACATTTCCGGATCGTTCACCAGCGCCTGTGCCAACGCCAAACGTTGACGCATCCCCTTAGAGCACTCGCGGAATGGAACCTTCCGATTCGCCTGCATCCCCACCAGCGACAGCAACTCATCCGTAAGCTCTCTCCTCCTCCGCTTCGAGAACCCAAAAAGCCCCGCATAGAAATCGATCAGCTCCTCCCCATTGAACACATCGTACAAATACGCGTCCTCCGGGAGAAACCCAATTCGCTCACGAACCGATAAATCGGCAATACCCTTGCCGAAGATCGTCGCCGTCCCGGCCGTAGGGTAAATCAGCCCGAGAATAATCTTTAGCGTGGTAGTCTTTCCCGATCCGTTTGGGCCGACGATCGAATAAGTCTCACCGCGATAGACCGAGAGATTCAAATTGTCGACTGCCTTGATACCAATAGGAGTGAACAGAGATCGATAGACTTTCGTAAGCCCCTCGATACTCAATACGATCTCGTCGTTCGCCACAGCCTTCCTCCTACGCCGTACAGGCCTACACAAATATCGCCTTCCGACAAACAAAAGCGGGCGAAAAGATTTTCCTTTCCCCCGCTGACGTTTCAGTATATCTGTGGTCAAAACCAGTGTCAAGCGAGTTCCCTGGCGCTTCATCCGCACTGGCGGGGAGAGGAGCGCTGTACTCGTCCGGCGAAGCGGATGGCAGCCTAACTAGATCTCGGAGGTAGGGCATGGGAATCGTAAGTGCAGATTTCGGGGGTCGACGCACCCGTCGTCGCATACTCCGCTGGGGCATCCTCATTCTTCTGCTGTTCGCCTTCTTCTGGTGGCTCCCCGCCCTCACGCACCTCTATACGCAATGGCTCTGGTTCAAGTTCGACGTGCGTTTCCCGGACGTCTTCTGGACGATCCTCTCGACAAAACTGGGGCTGGGGCTAACCTTCGGCGTCACCTTTCTCATACTCATCCTTGCAAACATCGAGATCGCCCGCAGGTTCGCCCATAGAACTCTCTGGTACGACGAAGAGCAGGCTCTTCGACAGCGCATCGCCGAGGTAATGGAGTTCTTCGCAAAGCGCTATCTCTACCTCGCCCTCGCCGCCATTGCTCTGTTCGCCGCCTACGGCGTCGGCGTCGGGGCCGCCAACCAGTGGAATAAATACCTCCTCTTTCGCGAGGGCGCCTCATTTGGCGTCACCGATCCGGTCTTCGGCCGGGATGTGAGCTTCTACATATTCCGGCTGCCTTTCTGGCAGTTTCTCTGGTCCTTCGGCTATGGCACCCTCATTACCATATTCATCCTCTCCGCCGCCGCCCACTACTTCGACAAAGCGATTCGGGTCCTGCGCGGCGTGCCGGCCTTCGCCCCCCACGTCAAGACCCATCTGAGCATCATCTTAGGCTTCATCTTACTCCTGAAGGCCTTCGACTACCGCATCGACGCCTTCATGCTGCTCTACTCGCCCCGCGGCGCCACCTTCGGCGCCAGCTACACCGATGTCAACGCTCAACTTCTAGCATGTAACGTTCTCTCCGTCATCTCCGTTCTGTGCGCCATTCTCGTTCTCATCAACATCTTCGTTCGCGGCATCTGGCTGCCTATCGCCGGCATCGGCTTCCTCGCTCTTAGCTCATTCCTTCTAGGCGGGGTCTATCCATCGTTCGTCCAACGCGTCCAAGTGGTGCCGAACGAATTCACCCGAGAGAAACCATATATCGCGCACACCATCGCCTTCACCAGACAGGGGTTCGGTCTCGACACGATTGAAGAACGAACCCTCCAGAAAGTTTCCCCGCTCCGGATGGACACCGTCCGTAACAACGTCGGCACCGTCGAGAATCTCCGCCTCTGGGATTATCGCCCTCTCCTCGACACATTCCAGCAACAACAGGCCCTTTGGCCCTACTATCGCTTCAACTCCATCGATATCGACCGCTACTGGATCGAGGGCAAATATCGTCAAGTCATGCTCGCCCCTCGCGAACTCTGGTCGCCCGGCCTTCCCGAAAAGGGTTGGCAAAACGAACGCATCTTCAATACCCATGGCTACGGTGTCGTCATGGCCCCTGTCAGCGACGTTATCCAGTCGGGTTTGCCGCATCTCGTCATGAAGAACATCCCGCCGGAGTCGTCATTCGACCTCGAAATCGAGCAGCCCGGCATCTACTACGGTGAGCTCACGAACGAATACGTCATCGTCGGGACCACGGAAGAGGAAAACGATTACCCCTTGCCTGCCGGAACTTCCGCCACGTCAGAGACTGAAACCAGCTCCGTAGGAATGGCGAAATCCCAATACCAGGGCAAGGGAGGGGTGCCAATTGGTTCCGGCCTCGCGAGGCTGGCCGCCTCCTATCGGTTCAAAGACGTCAACATCATCATCTCCACCATCATCACCAAGGACAGCCGCATCCTCTGGGGGCGAAACATCGGCCAGCGCGCCCGCGAAATCGCGCCATTCCTATCCTACGACCGCGACCCCTACATCGTCATCGGCGAAGACGGCCACCTATACTGGATCCAAGACGCATATACAACGAGCGACATGTATCCATATTCCGAGCGGCTCCAGACCACCACCGGCAGCTTCAACTACGTCCGCAACTCCGTTAAGGTCGTCACCGACGCGTACGACGGAACCGTGCACTTCTTCGTCGCCGACCCCACCGATCCCATCATCCTCACATACCAGAAGATTTTCCCCGGGCTCTTCAAGCCTATGGACGAGATGCCCTCGAACCTGATGGAACACATCCGCTATCCCGAGGCGCTTTTCAACACCCAGAGCGCGAGGCTCACGGTCTATCACATGACCGACCCGCGCACCTTTTACAACCGCATCGAAAAATGGGAGATCGCCCGAGAGGCGCCCAAGTCCGTCGGCCCGGGCGCCCGCCAGCTCGTCGGTCGCACCCCCGAAACCCAGGGCGAGACCATGCAGGCCTACTATGCCATCATCCGGCTGCCACATGAGGAAGAAACCGAATTCCTCCTCATGCTGCCCTTCACCCCGCAACAGAAGCCAAACATGGTGGCATGGTTGGCCGCCCGCTCCGATGGCGAAGACTACGGCCGGCTCCTCCTTTATAATTTCCCCAAGACCGAGCAAGTGTGGGGGCCCATACAGATCGAGGCCTCGATCGACCAGGACGACACGATCAGTGGCTGGATCACCCTCCGAAACCAGCAAGGCTCGCGAGTCCTGCGTGGCAATCTGCTCGTCATCCCCGTCGACAGCGCCATCATGTACGTCGAGCCGATCTATCTCCAGGCTGCGCAGAGCCCCATCCCCGAGCTCAAGCAGGTTGTCCTCGCTCGCGGCGACGGTCGAGTCGTCATGGAACCGACGCTCTCCTATGCCCTCGAACGGCTCCTTGGACAGAAGCCGCCCCAACTGGAAACCCTCGAACCAAGCCGCTTCGAAGCCGTGTCGGCGATATCGGTCGTCGAAACCCCACCTGGGGAGCCTGCTCCGGCCGAGCCCGTCGCCGCCAGACCCAGCATCGAAAAACTGGCCGGCCAGGCCAGTCGCCAGCTCGAGGAAGCCCGAGATCGCCTCGACCAACTCGAGCGCACCATCCAGCAGCTCTCCGAACAACTGCAGGAGAATCAGTAGTCGCAGGGCGAGCGTACTACGGCTTCGCACGGGCATGGTATTCTCCAATAGTGCGGCCGAAGCGCCAGCAACAGAGTGAACAGCCATGATCGTTCTCGGCGTCGATCCAGGTTTGACCGCAACCGGCTATGCCGTCATCGAGGTCGGCAACGGAAGCCTGCAGATTCGCCAATGCGGCTGCGCCCGCTCGAAGAAAACCCAGACGCTCGAAGCTCGCGTCCGCTCTATCTACGATGAAGTGAGCGCCCTCGCATCCCGATGGCGGCCCGAGATCGCCGTACTCGAAGGACTCTACTCAGAGTACCGCTATCCTCGCACGGCCATCCTCATGGGGCACGTCCGGGGCGTCATTTGCCTCGCCGCGGATCAGAACGGCAGCACGATCGTCGAGCTCGCCCCGGCCGAAGTAAAGCAAGCCATCACCGGCTCCGGCCGCGCCGGGAAAGAGCAAATCAAACGCGCCGTCACGAGGATGCTCTCGCTGGCCGAACCGCCCGGCACCGACCACGAGTGCGATGCCCTCGCCCTGGCCCTGGTCGGCGCCGCCCGCCAGGGCGTTGACATTTGGCCATCATGACAATCGAAGGGAGAAGCTCCTGTTTAGGACGGCATAGCTTTCATCCGTGGGGCGAACGAAAACCTGACAACCTGAAGGTCCAGAACATTGATCTCATACCTTGAAGGGAAACTCCTCACCAAACACGACGACCGCATCGTCGTCCTCGCCGGCGGCGTTGGCTACGAAGTCATGCTCCCGCGCGCCGTCATGCCCGCTCTGCGCTCCAAGCGTCCCGGGCCGGAGGGCGACACCGTGACCCTTCACATCTCCTTCCACCAGACCGAGCGCAACCCGAAGCCCGTCCTCATCGGCTTCCTCTCGGCCCTGGAGAAGGAGTTCTTCGAACGGCTTATCACCGTCGAGGACATCGGTCCCACCGCGGCCTGCCGCGCCCTCTCAATCGACGTTGCCCGCATCGCCCGTGCCATCGAGGCCAAAGACGCCAAACTCCTCTGCACTCTCGATGGCATCGGCCCTCGCAAGGCCGAGAAGATCATTGCCAGCCTCAACGGCCGCGTCGGCAAATTTGCCCTGATGCCGGAAATCGAAGGCGTTGCGCCCTCGGCCGAGGAAGAGGACTTCCGGGATGAAGTGATCGAAGTCCTGGTCGCCCAGCTCGGCCACACCCGAACCGAGGCCCAGCGCATGGTTCAAGCTGCGTTTGCCAGGAATCCGAAAGTCGCCAGCGCCGAAGACCTCTTCGAGGAAGTCTACCGAGGAGAGAAACCCGGCTCGTGAAGAAAAGACAGCCCGACAAGAAGCCTGCATCTGCCCCTGGAACAAGGGACGAAGTCCTCGCGGACACCACGCCCGAGGAGCGCGAGGACAAGTGGAACCTTCGCCCCCATAACTTCGGGGAGTGCATCGGGCAGCGGGACGTCGTCGATGCCCTCCACATCGCCATCCAAGCCGCCACGGAGCGCAACGAACCCCTCGATCACACGCTGTTTTACGGCCCGCCCGGCCTCGGCAAGACCACCTTCGCCCGCATCATCGCCAATGAAATGGGCGTCAGCTTCAAAGGCACATCCGGCCCGGCCCTGGAACGCGGGGGCGACCTCGTCTCCATCCTGACCAACCTCGAAGAGGGCGACGTCCTCTTCATCGATGAAATTCACCGTCTTCCACGTGTTGTCGAAGAGCTACTCTACTCGGCCATGGAAGATTTCACGGTCGATATCATCTTCGACAAAGGGGCCCACGCCCGCATCTACCGCTCCCGCCTCCAGCCCTTCACCTTGGTGGGAGCCACCACCCGCGCGGGTCTCCTGTCTCCCCCTCTTCGCCAGCGCTTCGGAATTGTCCGCGAGCTTCACTTCTACACTGAAGACGAACTCATCCATGCCCTCAAACGTTCCGGGCGCCTCCTCGAAGTCGAGATCGACAGCGACAGCGCCCGCGTCCTCGCCCAGCGGAGCCGCGGCACCATCCGCATCGCCAATCGTCTTCTGAGAAGGGTCCGAGACTACGCCCAAGTAAAGGCCGGAGGTAAGATTACCCCGGACATCGCAGAATCCGCGCTCCAGCTCGAAGGCATCGACGAAATCGGGCTCACCGCTATCGATCGCCGTCTACTCGAGATCGTCGTCAACCAGCACCTTGGCGGTCCCGTTGGGATCGAAGCCCTCGCCGCCACCCTTCAAGAAGAAGTCCAGACCCTCGAGGATATGGTCGAGCCCTTCCTTCTCCACCGCGGACTTCTCGCGCGCACTCCGAAAGGCCGCGTCGCGACCGAAGACGCCTACCGACATCTCGGCGTCGAGAAAGTCGAAGGGAAATGTCGGCGGAAGGGACAGCGCGAGCTGCTGTAACACCAACCGATATGCCATTCGGAACCGAGAAAGTCGTCATCTCCCTCGACCCCAATGACCTCGCTCACCTCCAGAAGATACTCATGGACGGCGACGAAGACGCCGCGTTGGCTTTCCTCAGAGAGGTCATCTCGCCCCGCGTCCTGATCGGGCAAGACGACAGTCACCGCCCCCCCTTCGAAGGCGGCCTCCGCATCGAGCGCACCCCCGGCTTCTTCAAGAAGAGCTGATCGAAAAGCGAAGGTTCCAGAGTCGGACTGGGACTATCGCTGCATTGCCCCCATCAAATCTAGCACCTCGTCCGACGTCACCTCGGAACCACTATAGTGCTCTGGAAGCGCTAAGGCAATGTCATCGAAGATGGCATTCAGCGTCCTCGTCACCAACTTTCGTTCGATGCTACTGGCCTTATTCGGCCACAGTTTGTTATTGGAATATGTGTCCTGCACTCGGGTCCAATAGATCGTCTTCTTATGCTTGACATCCACGAGGATGAAGTGCAGATCGAGGACCCCCGTCTTCTCCGGCAACACGCTTCCCTTCGACTCGGTATGGAGCTCTCCAAACTGGCCGTAGACCGCCCAGTCCGCATCGAGAGCCGCAGCGATTCGGGCCACGTCGCTCGCTTCGAGGCGGGCGAGCGGGTCCCAACTCCGATCGTTTCTCAAGGCGGCGTCAGTCTGGCGCGCCACATCGGTCAGTGAGCGACATCCAGGCGGGGCCATCCGGAATCCGTGGCGCAACAAGTTCAACATCAGGCAGGCGCGCGCCATGTTGCTCTCGTCATCATCTCGCGCCCAAAACGGGAGGACGGCCACGCGAATATTGTTGGGCGTCGGGGGACGCGTCTTGGCCAAATCGGCCGGCACAGAACCTTCCCATTCGGCCGCAAAGACCGGCGGAAGGCACGTCAAAATCAACACGATAAACCCAGCGATGGCGAAAAACCTCATCCCTAGAAACCCCCTTTTCTCTTCTAAATCCTTCTTCCACAGTTTTCCCAATTGGCTGCATCCCCAGGGCCTCAACACCACGCCGAGTCCGGCATTTTCGCCAGATGGTCTGTTGGGCTTCGAAACGTACAATCCATCACCCCTCAAATAAGGAGCCCACCGAGCTTCACAGAAACGCAGCAACGATTCTGATTTACGCGTCTATCGGAGGTGAGCTATGGCGACGACGACCGTCCTGTGGAAAGAAGGCCTGCATTTCTGCAGCCATATCAAGTCAGGCCAGCTCATGTGCGATGAGTCATCCGAGGTCGGAAAGGCCTATCCATCCGCGCCCGAATTGCTCATGGCTTCGCTCGGCTCCTGCATCGGATCGGTCCTCGTCGTTTTCGCCGATCGACACGATATCGACCTCGAAGGCATGAAGATCGAACTCGATTGGGAAGCCGCTGAAAAGCCCCACCGTATCGGCGAGATAACCATCGCGATCTCGATTCCGAACGCACTCCAGGAAAATCAAAGAACCATCCTCGAACGCGTCGCCCATGCCTGCCTTATCCACAACACCCTCACCCATCCTCCCGACATCTCGCTCACGGTCACCAGGTAGCCAGAAACGCCGACTCCTCCTTGTGAGATTCAGCGGTATAGTGAAGAACAATCGCAATAAGAGAACGAGGTTCCCTTACTCACACTCTCGCATTTCCTGTTGCCGCATAGGCATCGAATCGATCAGGTCGAAAATATCTCCGATTGGCAAGGGGTGATCTTTTTGGAGCTTCGCCCCGCCATCCTTTCCAATCAATACCACCATAAACGTATCCGGCTCGACCTCGAAGCGCGCCCTCAGCGCCTCGGCGTCATCCTCATCCAGCGACCTCTCCCCCGCCATGCTCGGCCCATACTGAAGAATCGAGAAAATTACCAGATCGCGATCCTCGATCCCCTCCTCTTGCCCATCCAGCTCTGCCATCTGAGTTTTGAACCCCACATCCTCCGCATCCACAGCGAATATCAGCAACAAGCGGTTCCGCCACTCATACGCGCTGAGGTCTCCAGGAACATTCATCCCCGCCGCCTCAGCCCTTCCCATCTCCTCTCCTCGACCCACTCCCATTTTAACATCCCCTCCTTCGCCTTCGATTTTACAGTCATACAATCGAATCACAACCGGCGAAACAGCACCGATCCAGCGTTCTCATCCGCCGAACCCGGACGTTTAGTTCTCCCGAATATGCAGCGCCCTCTCCGCCAGCTTCGCCTTCACCGACTCGACCTTATACTTCATCGTTAGTTCCTTGTCTCGTCGTTCGTCGATGTGAATCACCGTCTGCGCGCGCGGATATCCCATAGAAAAACAGACCTCGTGCATCTCGCGCGCCACCCGAAGCAGCATATCCACATCTCCCTCGAGCGTCGTTCCCATCGGATTGACTTCGTAGTTCAAGCCTTCCCGCTCGGCCACTTTGAGCACCTCGACCACGACATCCCCAAGGCTTGCCTCATCCTTCCCCATGGGCATCACACTAATCTCCATGATCGCAGCCACCTCATCACCTCCAATCACCCCCCTTTGAGAGCAGTCTTTCGCCAACCGAAATGCCCCTCCGCCTCAGAAATATCGACAAAACACCCCGTTTCGGTTATCCCTCATACAAAACAGCGGGGGAGGTTGAAACAACCTCCCCCGCCACCCCAGACACCACTCCGCCGCCCGTTGTCTCCTAGCCGGCTCCCGATTCCATCTCCTCTGCCATCTCGACGACCTCTTGCCGGCCGGATTCGAGCTTCTCCGCCTCCTCCGGTGCAAGCCGCCTCAATAGCTCCATGAACTCGCCGATATGCTCTCGCTCCTCGTCCGCGATATCAGCCAGCACCTTCTTCGCAAGCTCATCATCGGTTGCGTCCGCATGGGCCATATACAAGTGCACCGCCTCATGCTCCGCAGCAATATTGAGCCGGATCGCCCGGATCAATTCCGATTTCGTCAGTTTTCGCGGCACGACACCTGAGAACGGATTGGGAAACTCAGGCATGACCTCCCTCCTTGTCGACGTGAAATTGATCGGATCCCAACAGATCCATCGTCGGCCGTTCCACTCCCACCGAGGGCTTCCTTCCGTTCACCTGTGCCATTTCGCTGCTCGACACCACGTTTGTCCCATTCCTCAGCCACCAGATAGGCTATTTCATCCCGGTATCGTCCGAAAGGATGAAGCCCGCCATACTCCGATCGCCATAGTAGAATAATCTCGTCCCTTCTTCCCTTGCGCGCCAAACCCCTGACAGAGTATCATTGAACGCCGAATCAGTTGCGGCCACAAGGAGCACTCAATGCGCAGCACCCGATCCGCGCCCTACATGGAGCGCAAGCTACTTGCCATCCTCAGAGTCGTTGCCGAATCCGACGGTCCCATAGGCGCCCGCGCCATCGCCACCAGACTCGAAGACGAAGGCATCAAACTGAGTGAGCGCACCGTGCGCTATCACCTCAGAATGATGGACGAGCGCGGCCTCACCCGCAATCTCGGCGAGCCCGGCCGCGTCATCACCGAGCGCGGCCGCGAAGAAATCGAAAACGCCGGCGTCACCGACAAACTCGGCTTCGTCATATCCAAGATCGACAGCCTCGCTTACCAGTCCACCTTCGACATGGACACCAAAAAAGGCGAAATCATCCTCAACATTTCCTACCTCCCGGAAAAACAATTCCCCGAAGCCCTCGCCATCATGCGAGACGTCTTCCGCGCCGGCTACTGCATGTCTGAACTCGCCATCGCCCGCCGCGCCGGCCAGAGCATCGGTGGAGTCCCCGTCCCCAACGACATGATCGGCTTCGGCACCGTCTGCACCGTCACCATCAACAGCGTCTTACTCAAGCGTGGCATCCCCGTCGAGTCCAGATACGCCGGACTTCTCGAAATCTACCGCGACAAACCCCTTCGATTCACCCACCTCGTCTCATACGCCGGCACCACTGCCGATCCCACCGAACTCTTCATCGGCGGCCGCATGACCGGTGTCAAAGAAGCCAGCCTCACCGGTCGCGGCCGTATCCTCGCCAGCTTCCGAGAAGTCCCCGCCATCGCCGAAGAAGACCTCCGTGAAGTTCTCGATCAGTACAAGGCCAACGGCCTCGGCGGCATCCTCGCCGTCGGCCGTCCGAGCCAACCGCTTCTCAGCGTCCCAGTCGCCATAGATCGAATCGGCCTTGCCGTCGTCGCCGGCCTCACCCCCGTCGCCGCCCTCGCCGAAAGCGGCATCCGAGTTCAGAACAAAGCCATGAGCGCCCTCGTCGAATTCTCCGAACTCATCCCCGTCTACGACATCCAACCCTAAACCACACCGCCGGCTTTCTCGCCATCCAAATTCACCTTACAACAACGATACAAAAAGCCTCAGCCGCCTCCGGATGCTCGCCTTCCGCCCCCTATTTTAGATTCCCGCCATACCTCTTGAAACATTCGTAGGGCAGGCTTCCATCCTGCCCCACCCAGGTGGATAATTTCGGAGCGAACATTCCAAAACGCCGAGAACCTCAATGAAACTGAGTTTTATTATAGGTCATTAGTCTACAGATGTCTCATGCTTCGCTTTGCGATCTAGAGGTCGAGTCCCTTGGCCCCGCTCGTCCTCCTGAAATCAAGTCCGTTTGTGGAATAAAAACGCCAGTCGTACTACACATCGGGGAATGTCTGGCGGGAGGTGGATACACTGCGACCTGAACGTAGAGTATTGGATCTTCGGCACGTGAACCGAGCGCGAGGCGTCATTCTCTTCGCCGCGGCGGTGACGGCCGGATTCGACGTGACGGCCAGCGGGAATGTCCTTGGCGGCGGCATCCTCGCACTTGTCGGAGCCCTCTACGTTTTGTTGACAGCGCTTTCCCGAGTCATCGAGGCTGAAGATTCCCCCCCTCAACTCACCGTGACGATCGGCGATATTGCACTCATCACCACGATGATCTGGGTCACCGGCGGCATCAATAGCGAGTATTGTATCCTTTATTACCTTCCAATCCTTGTGGCCGCCATTCGAGGAGATATACGCGCTGGTGTTGCGTCCTGCATCGCCATTGCCGTGTTGTACTCGGCCGTCGCGGTGTTCGCTCCATCGGAGTTAGCTTTACTTTCATTCGAGACGATTCGGGTGCTGGGCGTCTATCTATCGGGTAGCGTCATGGTCCTGTTTTTCGGCTTGTTGGGGAGAGAGTCGAAGCTGTGCGATGACCTACGCGATACCCTTCATCATTCGTTGCGGCGGGTGGCGGCCGTGTACGACGTAGCTCACGCGGCAAACACCGGCGCCGATCTGGCGGGAGTGCTCTCGATCATTCTCGATCATGCGGCCCGGGCGACGAATGCCGCGAGCGGTTCGGTTTTTCTTCTGGGCGCGGATGAAGAGCTTAGGCACATGGCATCGCTTTCGGGGTCATCTAAATCGGTCGAGCCTCCGAGCGCGCTTCCGATCGAGCCGGCAGAGAAAGCAATTTCAACGCGTGCGCCGGTGTCCACCGATGTCGCTAAGGATGGCGGCGAGCAAGGCAAGCGAAAAGCCAGTGTTGTTTACGTGCCATTGCTGACGCCTGCGGGACCCATCGGGGTTTTGTCGCTCGTTGCGGGCGGCCGAAATCCGTTCGCCCGTCGGCATATCGATTTTCTTGTGTCCCTCTGTTCGGAGGCGGCGCTGGCGATTGAGAATGCCCAGCTCCGCTCCGAACTTCGAAAACTTGCTGTAACAGACCATCTGACGGGGCTATCCAACAGGCGGGAAATCGAGCGCAGACTATCGCTCGAACTCGAAAGAGCGAACCGATATGAAAAACCGCTTGCGCTCCTGGTGATCGATGTCGATGACCTGAAGACTATCAACGACGAGTTCGGGCACGCGATCGGCGACAGAGTGCTCATCGAGCTAGCCGAGACGATGAGGCGGACCATTCGGAGCAGCGAAGTGGCGGCCCGGATCGGGGGTGACGAGTTTGCCATTCTGCTTCCGGAAACTGATATACGTCAGGCCGCCGTTGTCGCTCAGCGCCTGACCGAAGAGTTGCCACGGCGTTTGCAAGCAGCAATAGACTTGCCTGACGCCGAACTGATCGCCGGCATCGTGGGGATTAGCATCGGAGTCGCCCAAAACGATCCGACGACGATCGCGGTCAAGGAGCTAACGGCCTCCGCCGACGCCGCCCTTTACGAAGCGAAGAGAAGAGGTAAGGGCAGAATCCATGTCGCCAGCGGCGTCGAGCCTACAAAGGCATTGGGGATGAGCGGAGAAGGGCAAGGAGCAGTTCAGCCGCTTTCGTTCTCGCCATAGGTTTCAGCGACGACCTGATCGATCGCCTGGCCGAGCTCTTCCAACGTCCAGAAACGTCCCATGTCTCGAACAAAATCGACCGCCCGCGGTCCGTATTCTGTTTGTAGTTCGATGCTGTTCTCGCCGTTGATGAGCAGCGTGGCGACGGAACTATCCGTTTCGGCGAACATGACTCGCCCCTGCGGCGTGCGATAGTCAACGTACTCCACAAAGACCTTGCCCTTATACTTCTCCGTCGCGACATTCTTGAGCAAGTCGATGAGCGGCTGATGATGTTCGTCGATGGGATAGAAGGCGGAAATCCGAACCTTCGCGTCCTCCGCTCCCCATTCGTAAAAGGCTTGTTCGGGCAGGGGTGCATCTGTCGCCATCGTCGTAGGGGGCACGCGTCGCTCACCTTTGAACTGCTGCCCAGGTAGAGCGGGGCGACCACAGCCACTTACAGCCGCAATCGTGGTTGCCACATACACAAGACAGAGCCATCGTGGAGACATCCAACATTTCATCGCGTCATCTTCCTATTGCAACTCGTGATCTATGCATCATATTTTCCGCAGGATGTCGCGGGAATCCTGTTGTACGAAACCTGTATAAGATTCAACGACCGGGCGCTCGGAGGTGCCTGTGAGGGAAGATCAGGCTGTCAAATTCAACAAGTTACGCCGGCTTCTACAGAACATGGATGGCGCCGTGGTCGCTTTCTCCGGCGGCATCGATAGCACGCTCCTCCTGAAAGCGGCAGTCGATGCATTGGGCGATCGTGCGATGGCCGTGACTGCGACCTCTCCGATCCACCATCGGAGGGAGACGGAGGAAGCGAAGAAGCTGGCGCGCGGAATCGGCGCGCGTCACCAATTATTGCAGTTCGATGCACTGGGTAACGAAGAGGTGGCGGCTAATCCTCCAGATCGATGCTATCACTGCAAGCGGGCATTGTTCTCGAAACTCACGGGGATTGCACGGGCGGAAGGGCTGGAAGCGGTGATCGACGGAAGCAATGTAGATGACAGTGGGGATTATCGTCCGGGTGAGAAAGCGCTAAGGGAGCTTGGCGTGAGAAGCCCGTTGAGAGAGGTTGAGTTTACGAAGGCGGATATCGAAGATATTTCTAGAGAGCTGGGTCTTCCGACTGCGGGCAAACCGTCCGACGCGTGCCTGGCCACCCGCGTGCCATACGGGGAACGTTTGACGGAGGAGCGATTGCGGCGCATCGAGGCTGCGGAGGGACTTCTCCAAGAATTGGATCTGAGACGAGTTCGAGTGCGAGACCACGGGGCCGTCGCGCGCATCGAGGTGTCGCCGGATGATTTCGACGCATTGCTGTCGAGCGCCATTCGAAGGAAAATCGTAGCAGGGCTACAGCGGTTGGGATACCAGTACGTGACGCTAGACCTGGAGGGTTATCGGATAGGCAGCATGAATGCTGGGCTGCGCGAAAGACACGCGGACCCAACCTCCGGTGAGGAAACTATGGGATGATCTCTGCGAGGAAACGCTGGTAGAGAGGGCAATTACGATAGCCCTGGTTAGAGCTTAGGCACCAATCAGTGCTGACATTTTCGACGACGGGCGGTTCCCGCTCGTCGTCATCCTGTTCGCGATCCTGCTGTAGGACGCACTCACCGCTGACATTGGAGAAGTGGGGGCAGGGCATATGTTTTCTCCTCGACTAGATCAGGATGACTTTGGCGACGACGATCCCTCTTCGCTATCAGATACGTCTTCGCTGATCTCCTTGACTGACTTGCGGAACTCTTTCACTCCCTGGCCGAGGGAGCGGGCGAGTTCGGGAAGTCTCTTCGCTCCAAAGAGGAGCAGAAGAAGAACGAGGATAGCAAATATTTCGCCTGGACCGAGTGTCCACCCTAACATAACCGACTCCACAGCAGATATTACTGCTTTATTTGGATTATAGCGCCACGAACCAAGGCTTGCAAGGGCGAATAGGCAAGATGAACACACACTCGAGTCGTAGGCGTCGAAACTCGATTGCAGACGGGGGAGCCAGCGATTCGAAACAATGGGCCTGTCAGGCTTGACGTCGGCGCCTGCGTTCTCGTAGAATAGCGTCTGCAGATGCCGAGGTGGCGGAACTGGTAGACGCGCTAGGTTCAGGGTCTAGTGGGCTTGCGCCCGTCGGGGTTCGACTCCCCGCCTCGGCACTAGTTTTCCTCTGTTGGCCGCGCCTCGCTACAGTGTTTCCAGTCCTGCTATTACAACACGACGTGAAGTGATTCTGTGGGCAGGACCGCGGGCAGTCGCGAACGAACATCCCAGAAGGAATGGAGGAACCGATGGCTCCGCATGGATCCGGATTCGAATGGCGCAATACACTGCCCATCCCTGGCGTGCGGTGTTTGACCTCGGGAGAAAAGCGCCTTATCGATGGGGTAAAAGTTCGACGGTTGCCTTCCTTGCCGGACGAGCGGGGGGTGCTGACGGAAATCCTGCGGTCGGACGATCCAGAGTACTCACGCTTTGGGCAAGTGTACATGACGACGACGTATTCCGGTGTCGTTAAGGGATGGCATTATCACGAAAAGCAGACCGACGTCATCTGCTGTCTTTCAGGGGAACTCAAGCTTGCACTTTTCGACAGTCGCAACGAATCCCCGACAAAGGGCATCATCAACGAATTCTTTATGGGAGATTCGAACCGGCTTTTGGTCAAGGTGCCGCAGGGAATCTATCACGGATGGAAGGCGGTGGGGCCTGAGACCGCTTTGATCCTCAATGTCCCGGATCAAGTGTACGAATATGCCTCACCGGACGAGCATCGCGTGGACCCGCACGATAACGATATTCCGTACGATTGGACGCGCCGGGATGGATAGAACTAGGCGAGGAATCCGGTCTCCGCAGAGACTCAGAGCGAGGCGAGCGAACTGATGAACGAAGGCGGCACGAACCTGAGGGAGGCGTTGGCCAAGGCCAGAGAGGCGATTGAAATCGAGGCGGCGGCCGTCGAGGCTCTTTCGGGTCGGATTGACGATCAGTTTGCGAAGGCGGTGGAGCTGATTCTTCGATGCCAGGGCAGAGTCGTCATCACGGGAATGGGGAAGTCGGGCGCTGTTGGGCGCAAGCTTGCCGCAACGCTGGCGAGCACGGGAACTCCATCGCTCTTCTTACATCCGGCGGAAGGGGTTCACGGCGACCTGGGGATGGTCGCGGCCGGGGATGTCCTCATCGTGCTTTCACAGAGTGGATGGACCAACGAAGTAACCGCGGTCATCGATGCCATGAAGCGCATCGAAGTGCCCATCATCGCCTTCACCGGCCGCAAGCACAGCCCGCTGGCAGACCAGGCGGCGGTGACGGTGAATGTTTCCGTTGAGCGAGAGGCCTGTCCCCTGGGCCTCGCGCCCACGGCCTCGACGACGGCTCAAATGGCGATGGGGGACGCCTTGGCGATCGCGGTGATGACGGCTCGTGAATTCACACGGGAGCACTTCGCGGCCCTGCATCCAGCCGGCCAACTGGGACACAAGGCGGGCAAGAACGTTGCCGATGTGATGAGACAGGCCGAGGAGTTGGCCGTGGTCGGTGAGGAGGCGACTCTGCGTGATGCTCTTTTCTCGATCACGACGGCGAGAGCTGGAGCAGCGGCCGTCGTCGATACGGAGAATCATCTCGTCGGCATTATCACAGATGGTGACATCCGGCGAGCGCTTCTGGCCGATGACCGGGCATTATCGAAGCGGTCGATCGAGGTTATGACTCGAGACCCCAATATCGCTCGACCGGAGGAGTCGGCGATTGAAGCGTTGCGGCTTATGAAAGAGTACAAGATCGGGGACATGCCCGTTGTGGATGAGGGGCGTCAGGTGCACGGCATGCTGAATCTCAAAGATATGCTCGATCTAGGGATGGAGTAGAGGATGCAGGCGATTCGATTTGGAACCGAGGGCTGGCGAGCCGTGCTGGCCGATCAGTATACATTCACAAACGTGAGAGCGGTAGCGAAAGCCACGGCCAGTTGGCTGAAGGGCCGGTCGAAGCAATGCCCGGTCGCCGTGGGTCACGACACGCGTTTTATGGGCGGCATGTTCGCATCCGCCTTTGCTGACGAGCTGGCCGCAGGCGGCATAGACGTAAGGCTTTGTTCGAGCGCCCTGCCGACGCCTGCGGTCTGCACGTACGGCGTCATGCACCATCTTGCGGGTTCGGCGATCCTTACGGCGAGCCACAATCCGTCCGAGTATAACGGCGTCAAGGTCAAGAATCACTACGGCGCCTCGATCGAGGAGGAAGAGGCCAAGTGGATTGGAGCGGAGGCAAATCGCCTTCTCGAATCCGGCGAAACGAATCCCGCTCCTCCGTCGGAGCACGAGCGATTCGACGCCAAAGAAGAGTACCTCGAGCGGTTGCTGTCGCTGGTGGATCGCGACACCATTGCGAACGCGGCCTTGCGGGTTGTGGCGGACACGATGCACGGGGCGGCCTGTGGTTGGTTCGATGAGGCGCTTCGGCGCGCGGGCTGCGCCGAGGTGCGCGGCGTCAGGCCGAAGGCCGATCCAACCTTCGGCGGAAGTCGTCCGGAGCCAATCGGGCCGAATCTGGAGGCGAGCATCCCGCTGACCGCCGATCCTCAGGTTCACCTAGGGTTGGCGACAGATGGCGATGGGGATCGTTTCGGGATGATGGTGGCGGGCGAGTATATCGACATCCAGCGGACCATCGCATTCATTCTGTATCACCTTCTCAAGAATCGGGGATGGCGGGGAAGAGTCGTCCGGGCGATCAACGTAACGTCGATGGTGGACCGGTTGTGCGCTCACTTCGGATGCGAGGTCACGGAGACGCCGGTCGGCTTCAAGAACATCGCCCCCGAGATCATCGCGGACCAAGACGTAATTCTCGGCGTCGAGGAAAGCGGGGGCTTCGGGATCAAGGGGCATATTCCGGACCGAGACGGAACGCTGACGGCGCTCACGGCCTGCGAAGCGACCGCTGTGGAGGCTAAGCCGGCTCTCGAGATTCTCGACGATATCTTTGCGCTCGTCGGCGGCCGGCTATTCTACGGCCGCTATGACTTGCGGCTCGCCGATTTCGACCAGCGGGAACGCGTGGCTCAGGCGCTCGATTCGGTCGAGCCACAGCAATTGGCGGGGGAGAAGGTCGATCAGGTGAAGCGCATAGACGGCGCGAAGATCGTGCGGACGGACGGCGCCTGGCTGCTTATGCGGCTGTCGGGCACGGAGCCGCTCGTTCGGATCTACTCGGAGGGACGAAGCGAGGATCAGGTGGAGCAGCTTCTCGGAGCAGGCAGAGAGCTCGTGGTGCAAGCTGCAGAAAGGGGGGCGCAGTGAGCGAAACGGAGAACATGCACGTCGTCGTGATGGCGGGGGGGATTGGGACACGGCTGTGGCCTATCTCGCGCCGCCACAGGCCGAAGCAGTTTCAGCCGCTTCTTTCGGAGCGGACGATGCTCGTGGATACGTACGAGCGGGTGCTGCCGATGACGTCGCCGGAGCGGGTGTGGATCGTGACGAGCGCCGAGTTTTCCGAGATCGTCAGGAAGCAGCTTCCCGATGTTCCCCCCGGGAATATCCTCGGCGAGCCGATCGGCCGAAACAGCGCTCCGGCGGTGGCGCTTGCGACAGCCCGCATCGCCCGAACGGACCCGGACGCGATTGTCCTTGCGACGCCAGCCGACAGCTACATCGGCGATGTCGCGGCCTACCACGATTACATATCGGTCGCGGTGCAGGCCGCAGAGGAGGGATTCATCGTCACGCTGGGCGTGATCCCGAGCCATCCCGACATCGGCTACGGATACATCAAGCGCGGGCACCGTTTAGGTACGGTGGGGGGCGCGTATCGGGTCGATCGGTTTACGGAAAAACCCGATCTCAAGACGGCCGAGCGATATCTGGCCGACGGCGGCTACTACTGGAACATGGGCCAGTTCATCTTCTGTGCA
>Ga0180438_10001365_pt1 | contig 43457 bp, 39 predicted proteins | sample SS_ome_12_FD_132455 | JGI IMG/M metagenome (GOLD analysis project Ga0180438, IMG submission 132455) | Hypersaline lake sediment archaeal communities from the Salton Sea, California, USA - SS_3_D_2 metaG | ecosystem: Environmental > Aquatic > Non-marine Saline and Alkaline > Hypersaline >...
GAGAAAAAAAGACAAACAAAATATCGTTGATGATGTTAAAAATGGATTCCCTCTCTTTAATAAATTACCTTTTGATAACTTGTTTCTCGAGGTGGTAGCATGAAAAAATGGGGGGTTAGCAATGCTATTACTATTGACAAAGGTCAAATATTGTACTATACAAAGAGAAGTGAGGAATAAAATGAATGAGAAAGAAAAAAAGCAAATAATAGCAAAAGAGATCAGTCATTTAATGAATGAATTTTGTAATCAACACTTAAACGATGAGTTACGGGGCTACGCAATAAAACTTTTGGAAAAATTGACTCGGAAAAAAACGTATTCCATTACATCCGGAAAAATTGAAATTTGGGCTTCTGCCATTATTTATGTTATTGCGCGTCTGAATTTCCTTTTTGACCATGAAAATCCTAATTATATTTCAGCAGACACGATTTGCAGCTTTTTCGGAACGAAAAAATCCACTGTTGGAAGTAAAGCTACAGATATTGAAAAAGCATGTAAAATAAGGATGGGAGAGGAAGGATTGTGTAATTCGGAAATCTCTGATTCTTTAACGTTGATACAATTTCCAAATGGAATCGTTCTTACAAAAAAAATGGCGAAAGAGGCAGGCTTAATGTAAAATGCCTAACGAATCGCTGAGTCTGCCCCCTGCTTCGCTAAAGCTTCGAACGGTAATTTAGCTTAAATGTTATAGGGTCTAATACTATCATGTGAACTTTCTAAATTTGTTTATGAAAAAGGATGAATATGGCAAAGAGTAAGAAACGTAAAAAAACAAAAACCAGGAAAACCCAGAAGCGATTATTGAATAGAGAACAAATCAGTATTACTGATGAAGCCAGGTACATCATAAATCGGGCAATGCAGTATAATTTCTGCGTCGTCACTTTAGGCACCTTAGTCTTCTTTTCAACAGAATCCGGGGACGCATGTATGATAGACCCAGCAGATCATTTTGCCCTTTGTTTAGCACAAGGAGGTGATCCACAGTCCTATTATATCGAAGAAACAGAGAGTAACTTTAAAATTGAATGGACTGCAAATTATGAAATTGAAGGAGATAAATTCATCGTTGTGGAGCGATCTGGTCGGATCAGGACTATCATTGGGTATCCTACACGTGATATTTTGCATGCGATTAATCAAACAAGATAACACATTTGCCGTATAACCATTCAGTGATAGAAATTTGGTGCCTTGGTTGCAATAATTTTTAAGGAGATAACAAAATGATTCATTCAAAAACAAAAATATACGCTATATTATTAACCATTCTATTACCAATACTCTTCTTCAGAAATACAACGTTTAATGATAATTCTATTGATGGATTTAAGGCTGATTCATGCGGATATGCGAACATAAATAAGGTTAAATTGTATTATGAAATATCTGGCAAAGGTGTACCATTATTATATCTGAACGGTGGTTTAAGTTCGAGTAGAGATTTTGAAAAATACATTCCAGAATTTTCAAAACATTTCAAAGTGATTACTGTTGATCGCAGAGGGCATGGCCGATTATTTGACAGTAGTGAAACTTATAGCTACTCTTCAATGGCTGATGATATGAATGCATGCCTTGAATACTTGAAAATTGATTCTATTTTTGTAATTGGTTGGAGTGACGGTGGAGTTGTAGGATATCATCTTGCAAGTAAAAATCCAAACAAGGTAAAAAAATTAATAGCCGTTGGAGCAAATTATCTTGTAGATGGTATGACAAAATCATCCATTGATTGGATAAAAGATCAATTAACTGCAGAAAACATATCCAAAAGCTATCCCCAAGTGAAAGAAGAATATAAGAAATTGAATCCAAATCCTGAAAATTTTGGCAACTTTATTAATAAAACAAGGAACATGTGGCTGCATGATCCATACATTTCAAAGGAAGATTTTATAAAAATAAATATCCCATTATTATTGGTAGCAGGCGATAGAGATGATATACGCTTAGAGCATATGATTGAAATGCACTCACTTTTGAATAAATCTCAACTCTGTATTTTACCCAATACCACACATTTTATATTTGATAAAAAAAATGATATCATCACAAACATTTTTATTGAGTTTCTTCAACAGGAAGTAGATAAATAAAAGTGCCAGAAAATGGCAAAACTTTACGATTAGGTAACCTATTTTAAGTACAAAGTAAAACGAACGTGGCGGGTGTCCCAAACGTATTGTATAAATGACTGGAACCAATTAAGTAGAACGATGAATAAATCAAGGAACCTGTTATTTTTAGCAGCATTCGTCCCGGTCTTCCTTATATTAATGAGCAGCAGGCCGGAAGAAATTCCTTTCGATCAATTGGAAAAGCGGAAAGGAATTTATTATGTTATAAATAAAAAAGAACCCTTTACCGGCACAGCGGTTACAAGATACAAAAACGGGGCAAAAAAGAAAAGAATTATGTTTAAAAATGGCAAAGAACACGGGGAATGCACCGGCTGGTACGATAACGGTCAAAAACAATACCAATATCAGTGCCAAGAAGGAAAAAAACATGGAAAAGAAATTCATTGGTCGAAGGATGGAAAGAAAAAACTAGAGGTGTCCTTTGAAGATGGCAAATTAAATAAAAAGTGGATAAAGTGGTATGAAAATGGAAAGAAAAAAGAAGAAATCGAATTTGCACAGGATAAAAAACATGGAGAATGGAGAGTTTGGTATGAAAATGGCCGGCTAAAATATCAAGGAGTATTTCACCAATGGAAATATCATGGAACATTCATCGATTGGGATAAAAATGGGCAGAAAGAATTTGAACGATCGGCCAACATGGGGATACCCGAAGGAAAATGGATGAAATGGTACCCGGACGGCACGAAGAAAGCGGAAGGGGAATGGACACAAGGACGGCCGCAAGGCACCTGGTCCGAATATTATAAAAATGGAAAGAAAAAAGAGATAATCCACTTCAGAAATGGAAAAAGACATGGGAAATGGACCCAATGGTATCCAAACGGCAATAAAAAATTTGCAGGAGAATGGAGCGATGGCGAAATTCACGGTCAATGGAACGTATGGTCGATAGACGGCATCAGCGTGAAGTTGGAAACATTTCCTTTTTTTAAGGCAGTATATTATTTCTATCAGCAAGCGAAGGAAAATAAAGCCACCGGGAAACAGGCGGACAGTCCCTTTAAATCGGATGGAGAAAACCTGTCGGAAGTGCAGTTGAAAACCTTGAAATCGCTGCGAAAGATCGATGATTATCCCCTGTATGTCATGGAATATTCCGGTGATTATAACCTGGAGGCCTTCCTGGGAAACTTTGACGGGATGAAGGAAGACCCAACTTTATTCCTGGATATAAAAGATGAAAGTGGTAAAAATGAGTGCAGTACTTTTACCGCTTTTGGGGAATCGGGACAGCGTTTCCTGGGGCGCAACCAGGATACCATGAGCCACGTCCCGGCGCTGCTACTTTTTACACGTCCCCCCGGGAGATATGCGTCGGTTTCTCTACTGGACGTTCGCAATACCTGGATTCGTAAAAAGAATCTTCACACATTACCGTTAAAAGAGCGGACTTTTCTGTTGAATGCCCCTTTTTGGCCCCACGACGGAATGAATGAATGCGGGTTAGCTATCGGCCATATGACAGTAGAGGGGGACCGGGTCTACAACCCGATAAAAGTAACCATACACGGCATGCGTGCAATCCGCATGGTGCTGGACTATGCTAAAAATGTCGAGGAAGCCGTCCAGTTGTTGGAAAATTTTAATATTTTCAGGTCGGAACAGGGCCATTTTCTTATTTCAGATGCTTCGGGGCAGTCTGCTGTAATCGAATACATCGATGGGAAAATGCTGGTTATACGAAACCGGGAACCCTGGCATGTGGCTACCAATTTTATTATCAACAATGTCTCTCCATCTGATATACGGCATCTCTGCGATAGGTACGATACAGCCTATATGATGCTAAAAAGGTCTAACGGCAGGATAACCCGAAAAGAGGCAATGAAAATCTTGAAACGGATTTCAATGAATGATACCTTTAGAACTCAGTGGTCGGTGGTTTATAACTTGCACACAGGAGAGGTGGATGTGGCAATGGGACGAAAATATCGCGATGTAATGAGTTTCAAACTAAAATAGAAAGGCGTATCGATTTTTTATTTTTCGCCTGCCCCTTATTACAATCTATACCGGGAATGAAAATTGTTTTTCTTATAGTATTATAGTGTCTGGTTAATATTGAAGATATCTGTGGTAAACTCTAATTATGTTTTAACGTATAAAAAAGATGAGATCAGAATACCTTCCATTGGGGCGGTAAAACGTGAAAAAAATGCATAATTAAAATAAGTAATTAAAATTAAAAAAATGGCAATTAAACGAATTTTTTTTATCGTCCGTTTTAAAGTGATTGTTTTCTTATGCTTCATATTATTTTCTTTCAGCCTGCAGGCATTGGACCCGGATAAACCGATTAATAGATACCTGCTGGACGAATGGAAAAAAGCCCCCTGCCTTACTCATGCCTCCATAAATGCCATTGCCCAGTCAGTGGATCATTTTCTCTGGTTCGGAACCCCCATGGGTTTGATTCGATTTGATGGTCTTGAGTTTGAATTTTTTGACCTGAAAAAAATTTTAAACGTAGAAAAAAATGTTAATTTTATTTCAGCGTTATATACGGATACCAGAGGAAGCATGTGGATCAGTGTGGATCACGGTCTTGTTGAATACAGGAAAAACTCCTTTAAATTATATTCAAATAATGATGGTTTAATTGGAAACTATATAATGGCCATGTATGAAGATATGATGGGTGATCTCTGGCTGGGCACCCTGGATAATTATTTAAACCGTTTTAAGGATGGAAAATTTGAACATTTTGGATCGACCAGTGGCCTGAAAGGAAACCGCGTCACCTCCATCCAGGAAGACAATAGAGGTTTTATCTGGGTCGGTACCTTTGATAATGGTTTGTTCAGGCAGCAGGATAATAAATTTGAAAAACCTGAAATTAAAGGAATCGAAGCCAATATATGTATTCAGGCAATGGTGATAGACGGTAAAGGCAGTGTTTGGCTGGGGACAAAAAACGGTCTGAAACAAATAAAAAATGGACAGGTCAACGGTTATCGCTCCGTTGATGGTTTATGGGAAAACAATATAACCAGCCTGTTGGAAGATGAAGATGGTAATTTGTGGGTGGGAACAGCCAGGGGGCTGAATCGAATCAAAAAGAGTGCTGGTGGAGATATGATTATTGAGAAAATCCTTAAAGACAACTATATCAGAAGTTTATTTGAGGATAGAGAGAAAAATCTTTGGATCGGTACCCAGGGTGATGGTATTAAACGCTTAAAAAACAGTTTGTTTTATACTTATTCAAAAACAGACGGACTTCCGGACCAGATTTCCACCCTGTTTGAAGATCAAAAGGGGACCATATGGATCGGCAGTGGGCTTGGGGAGATATTTGTTCTTGAGGACGGTTTCTTCAGGGAAATGAAATTCAAACGGAAGTTACTGGAAGGCAGTCGAATCAGCGCCATTAATAAAGACCTAAATAGCGATCTTTGGATTGGAAGTTATGGCAGTGGTTTATTTAAATTAAGCAATAACAGGTTGTTTTCCTGTTTAGACAGGCAGGATTTGAATGGTGCTGCTGTGATTGCTCTGGAAAGTGATGCCAGTGGTGGGATGTGGATCGGGACATCAAACAGAGGAGTCATTCATTACCACCTGGGAAATTACCGTTATTATAATAAGGAGCAGGGATTACTGAGTAATAAAGTCTATTGTATTCTTGAGGATAGCGGGCAGAATGTCTGGATTGGTACAGACAATGGGATTAATTTTCTGCCCAAAGGGGTATTTAATAAAAATACGGTAAAGAAATTATACAAAGGAACGGAAATCACCAATTTTTTTGAGGATTCTGCCAATCGTATCTGGATAACAACAATTGATGCCGGCCATATAATAGCAATCGGTGACAGATTTTTTCCCCTTTCCATGAATGAAGGTTTGAAGAGTAATGTCCTTTTTTGCACCCTGGAAGACCTACAGGGTAATTTCTGGATCTCCTGTAATGCTGGTGTTATGATGATTCGTAATAAGGTTTTCCAGGACTTTGATTCTGGTAAACTGAAGTCTGTTGAATGTAAATTATACGACCTGTCTGACGGGATCAAGAGCAGAGAATTCAGTTGGTTTTCTAATTATAACGGGATAAAAACCCGGATCGGTGAACTCTGGTTTGCTACCAATAAAGGAATCGCAGCGGTAAATCCGGCTCAGGTAACGGTCAATAAAATTGCTCCGGAAGTGGTGTTAAAAGAAATATATGTCAATGGCAAATTGTTGTCCGAGCCAAAAGAGTTGAATGCGTTAAAAAATATAATTGATATCACGTTTAATTTTACTGCACCCATGTTCAGTTCCCCGGGAAAAGTTAAATTTAAATACACCCTGGATGAGGTAGATAAAAATAATAGAGATACAAGAATTTTGCAACAGAGAACGATGAGTTATCAGAACCTGCCTCCGGGAACCTACAAATTGCTGGTAATGGCCAGTAATAGAGATGGGCTATGGAGCCGGAAAGAGGTATCCATTGGTTTTACTGTTAAACCAGCTTTTTCAGATACCTTTATCTACAGAATGATTATTATCCTTTTACCTCTGGCAATATTACTTTTTTTATTGCGCTGGTTAACCCTTTTTCTGTCCGGTTTTAAAAAAAGAAAAAAATACCGCCAATCCATCTATAATTCCAGGGAAGCCCTTAAAATTAAATTAAAATTAATTCATCTGATTGAAATGGAAAAAATCCATTTGAACAACGACATCTCTTTAAAATCCCTGGCCATAAAATTGGGAACCTCAAGCCGGTTTCTGTCTCAGGTAATTAATGTCCATTTTGACAAGAATTTCTGGGATTTCATCAATGGTTATCGCATAGAAACCGCCAAGGATTTCTTGGCTGAATCAGACAACAATGATCTTTCCATCCTGGAAATTGCCTTTAATACGGGTTACAATTCAAAGGAGGTGTTTAATCGGGCCTTTAAAAAGCATACTGGAATGACTCCCACCCGGTTCAAAAAAACCAGAAGCGGATCCGGATGAAACTTTTCCTGAAAAGTTACTTCAAATAAACCTCTACACAGCTGTTTTTTTGATAAAATTGAGACAGTTCGCAAATTATAACGATTTTTCAGATAACCTGTACCATCATTTCTTATGAATATTATGAATAAAGCAGTAAATGCGGAGGAATTAAATGAAAAGAGTTCAAATGGAAACAGCAAGTTTTAGACCAAATAGGAGTATACAATGAAAAAAAATGTAATATCAATTTTGATTTTTTTATTTTTATTTATTCAATTCAATACCAAAAATCATGATGGTTTTTCAGGAATGATAGGATTTCTTTTTGGCAATGAATTAAAAAAGATAACTCCCCCGTCCGGAGTGGCATCTACATTTATCGGAGGTACTGATACTGACGATGCATATGAACCTTCAATTGCCTTAGATCATGAGGGTAATGTCTATATAAGTGGTTTTACCTTATCCAAAGATTTTCCTACAACAAAGGATGCTTTTGGTGTTAAATTTAATGGCGGCAAATCTGATCGTTTTATTTCCAAATTGAATGGTAACCTTAAACTTTTATTAGCATCCACTTATATTGGAGGTAAAGGATTAGCTTCACCATTTATTGGAGGCAATGGAGATGAACTTGGTCATGCTGTAGCTATAGATTCTGATGGGTATGTTTATATAGCAGGATATACAGAATCACCAGATTTTCCCACTTCTGATGGGGCCTATGATCGATCCTATAATGGAGGAAGGGATGTCTATGTCTCGAAGTTTGATAGTAAGTTAAAAAGGCTTATCGCTTCTACTTTTATCGGCGGTACGGGAGATGAAGGGTATAAATGGCCAAGAATTGGTATGATTGTTGATAAAAAGGGTAATATTTATGTTACTGGATTAACCCATTCGGTTGATTTTCCTACTTCCATAAATGCCTTTGACAGGTCATTTAATGGAGGACCGGAATCCGGGGATATTTTTATTGTAAAAATTGATAACAATTTGTCAAAAATTCTTGGGTCAACCTATCTAGGTGGTGCAAAAGACGAATGGAGAGTTTCAATCACCATTGATGAAAAAAATAATGTGATTGTATGTGGAGAAACAGAATCCCCTGATTTTCCGACGATACCTGGATCCTATGATAATAATATGAATGTGAAAAAAGATATTTTCATTTCTAAATTTAACCATGACCTTACAAAATTAACTTCCTCAACCTTATTTGGGGGTAGTGGGATAGATGAAGCATTATCTATAAAAGCATCCAAACAGGGGAATATTTTTATTACAGGATATACGGAATCTAGGGATTTCCCCACCACCTCCAATGCCTATCGTAGAAAATGGTCAGGTGGTGACAGGGATGCATATTTAGCACAATTTAGTAATAACTTGGATAAATTGATTGCCTGTACTCTCTTTGGCGGATCTTCTAGAGATGTGAGTAAGGGATTATTTCTAAACAATCAAGACCAGGTATATGTGGTAGGAGTAACAAGTTCAACTGATTTTCCAATTACAAAAAAAATATTAAACCGAAATTCTTTTCAAGGATTGGATTCATTTATAGCAAAATTTGATACAGGTTTTAATCAGCTCTTATGGTCAACAGCCTTCGGTGGTTCTAAAAACGATGTGGCTTGTTGTATAGCTATGGATAGGAAAAAAAATCTTTTTATAGCGGGCAATACTTCATCTCTAGATTTTCCGGTAACCAATGATGTTTATGATGTTACATATAATGGTGGTTTTTATGATTGTTTCTTAGTTAGGATTAGTCTCTTAGTATTAGAGTAGGGAGTGAATTATGAATATTTTCAAAACGTTACAGGTTGTCAATGCTGGATTACTGATTCTATTATTTACCATTTTCGGGAGGGCAGTTGAAGATTCTCAAAAAGAACTTACCATAATTCCGGAAAGGGTTACTGAAATAATTAAGGTAGATGGTAATTTTACTGAAGAGATTTGGAGTAAGTCACCGGTATCCGGGGAGTTTTTGACGTTCAGCCCGGTATATGGCGAGACATTGGGTCAGAGGACAGCGGTGTGGATGGCGTACAATGACAAAAACCTCTATTTTGCCCTGAAATGTTACGACTCTGAGCCGGATGGAATAAAAACATCTATTTCCAAACGGGATAACATCGTAACGGATGACTGGATTGGAGTTATAATCGATACCATGGGCAATCATCAGTCAAGTTGTGAATTTTACGTTAATCCCAATGGTATACAGGAGGATGGCATAGCCTCTGCTGTAACCAAAGGCAATGTGGATATTTCACCAGATTTTGTCTGGGAAAGTGCCGGGAAAATTACCGGCGATGGCTACCAGATTGAAATATCGATACCTCTGGAGAGTATCCGCTTCAAGGGGGGCTCGGAAGTGAAAATGGGGATCATGTTTATGAGAAATATCAATCGGCTCGGTAAAATGGGATCCTGGCCCGAAATAAAGGTGGGGCAGACCCAATTCAACCACATGGCAAAGGTTATTTACAAAAACCTTACAAAAGGACTAAATCTGGAGATTCTACCTAATTTTACCTATAACATGACCAGGGAAAGGCAAAATAACCCTGACTGGCAGGATAGTGATATTTCTAAAAACATTGGGGCCTCATTAAAATATGGGATTACTTCATCCATTACAACTGAGGCAACGTTTAACCCGGATTTCAGCCAGGTGGAAAGTGACGCCTTTCAGGTAGAAGTGAATCAGCGTTATCCGATTTTTTACAGTGAAAAACGCCCTTTTTTTATGGAAGGGATGAATGCCTTTGATTTCGGTTTGGTCAGTATGGGAATGATGACCTCTGCAGTCCACACCCGGCAAATAATAGACCCTGGCTGGTCGGCAAAAATAAGCGGCACATCCGGGAAAATGCTCTATGCAGTTTTAGTGGCCAATGATGAAGCTCCGGGTCACCCCTGGGAAAAAAATCAAAACCCTTACGAAGGAAAAGACGCCTTCTGGGGGATCGCCAGGATGAAATACAATATAGGCAGGGATAATTCAATCGGTATTCTTTACAGCGGCCGTTTTTTTGCCGGCGGAAGCAACAATGTCCTGGGGGCCGATTTTCAGTACCGGTTTTTAAAATATGCCAGGCTGAATCTCTCTTATCTTAACAGTCGGACCCGAGAGCCGGGGGAAACCGGGATGAATGATGGCTATGGAATTAATGCCATGGTGGAATACGAGACCCGGGCGTTCTATTCCCGGGTTACCTATGAACGGTATGACGACGATTTTACCATGTATTCCGCCTTCCTGATGCGAAACAACCTGAGTAGAAGTCAATTTCTCTTTGCCAAAAGCGTTTACCCCAAAACAAAAGGAACAGCATCCTGGATTCAGAAAATTGATCCCTATATCGTATATACAAAATTACATGATTTCGCTACAGGCCTGGATGATACCGACTGGGGACTGGGTATACGCATCTATTTTACCAAAAGCGGCTATGTCAGGATTATATATCATGATACTGAAGAGGCCTGGCAAGGAGAGCTTTTTAAACTGAAATATGTCAATACATTGGCACGGGTTCAATTGTTCAAATGGTTGTATGTACAGGGATCTTACCAGTTAGGTGATAAAATCTATTACCATCCGGAAGAACCCTTCCTCGGTTATGGTCCTACCTGGGGACTGGAATTATCACTGCAACCGAATATAAAGAGTCATTTTCTTTTTGAATGGCTTCAAAATACCCTGTACCATAAGATGGATAATCACAGGGTCTATACGGTGGATATTTATAATTTATTGGCTTCCTATCAGTTTAATAGGTATTTCTTTATCCGCGGAGCATTACGCTTTAATAACCTGCAGAAGAAACTGCTGACCGATTTCCTGGCCTCTTTTACCTTGATCCCGGGAACAGTGATGCATCTGGGCTACGGGTCAATTTATGAACAGAAAGAGTGGCGGGATAACCAATGGATTTATGGACACGGGGATATGCTGAATGTAAAAAATGGATTCTATTTTAAAATCAGTTACCTCTGGCGGATAAGATGAATCGAATATTAGACAATAATAATGTCAATTGAAGTTATTTACTTAAGGAGGAATAAAATGAATAGAGCCAAATTGAGTTCGTATTTCTTAATAACATTATTTCAAATCATTTTGTTATTTTCTCAATCTATTGCCCAAGAATATGACAGTAAGACCTTTATCTATGAAAAGAGAGTAGCCCTTTCTCAACAATTTAAAAAAGAAATTATAAAAATAACCGAAGGTGTTTTTGTTGCGGTCGGTTATGGCGCGTCAAATTCTGTTTTAATCGAAGGAGCAGATAGTTTAATCATTGTGGATACAATGTTAGGTACTGAAGCTGCCGAAAATGTTCTCGCAGCTTTTCGAAATATAACCGGTAAACCTATCAAAGCATTAATATTTACGCATAGTCATAGCGATCATACAGGTGGAGCATCGGTATTCGCAAGGGAAACTAATCCCATAATTTATGGAAGAAGTGGTAATAAAGATACTCTTGCGGGTTATGAAAAGCTTGGTGACATAATGACTAAAAGAGCGAGGAGGCAATTTGGTTCTGATCTGCAGCTTGAAGAAAAAATAGCTGGAATAGCTCCCGTTTACAGACCTATGGGCGGGAGGGGTGAAGGAAAATTAAAACCCAATCATATCATTAATGATGAACGTAAGAGACTAAGAATTGCAGGTATAAATCTTGAAATAGTAGCAGCTCCCGGAGAAACAGATGATCACCTTTATGTATGGCTTCCGGAGTTAAAAGTTCTCATTTGCGGTGATAACTATTATTATTCTTTCCCTAATTTATATGCAATACGAGGTACTCGTTACCGTGATATTTCAAAATGGGTGGATAGTCTCAATAAAATTATTCAAGAAGAAGCTGAATATTTGATTTCAGGGCACGCCCGGCCAATTAAAGGAAGAGAAAATGTCCGTAAAGTTCTTACTGATTATCGTGATGCGATGAATTTTGTTTTAAATGAAACATTAAAAGGAATGAATAGAGGGATGACAGTTGATGAACTTGCCCATTATGTTAAACTGCCAGAATCACTCGCCAGTAAGGATGATTTGCAGGAGTTTTATGGTGTAATTGAATGGGCTGTACGATCAATTTATAGTGGATATCTTGGTTGGTTCGATGGTAATCCTACAAGTTTATTTCCTCTATCTCCTATTGAGGAAGCAAGGCGAATTGTAAAATTGGTTGGTTCAAAAGAGAAGTTAATAAAAAAAGTAAAAGAAGCTATCACTTCAAAAGATTATCAATGGGCCTGTCAACTTGCAGATTATGTCATTGCACTTGAACCTGGATCAAAAGAAATTAATTTAATAAAAGCAGAGGCGTTAATCGCATTGGCTGATAAACAGATGAGTTCCAATGCTCGACATTATTATCTTTCTGTGGCAAAAGAGTTAAAGGAAAAATTTAAATGATAGACATTAGCAGCCTAACAGTCGCTTGCACGAGGACAAAATAAAGCTGTGCTACACTCTAGTTATTTTACTGGGAAGCAAATCGTTAGGCAGAAAACGATGAATAAGAAATCAAGATGGATACACTTATCATAAAAGGCAAATACATCATCACAGATGTGAAAACTGTTTATATATGATATATCTGGATATTTATCTCTTCTCTATTAATATGAGATATTTTCCCGTTTTTTCAAGTAAAAATTTAAAAATTTCTTGCTTTTTTTTCTCCACTGTGTTACATAAAATAAAAGTATTCGACAGGATAGAAAGTGATTATCCTTTGCCCGTTGATAAGGAAAAGATATGAAGAAATTCAGCCAAACCGATTCATCGGTTATGGCGGAAGCTTAGACATCCAAAAAATTAGAGGAAGCCTAAAATATTCTTAAAAAAAGGAAGGTGATATAATGAAAAGGTGTAACGGTGAATCCAAAAGTAAACGTAATGGGAAATCCTACTTTTCTACCAAATCCATGTTTATATTAAGTTCCATGTTTTTAGTTATGAGCCTGGTTTTTAATGGATGTATAGGGAATTATTCTCCCGGGGGTGGGCGAATCCACAGCCACACCTTGCCTGAAACAGTGAAATTATCCGATTACAAGGTGATACACGTTAAGGTGACTTCCAACCTGGAAAAATCAGAAGCCGAGTGTAACAAGTTAGAGGATAAGATTTGCACAAGGCTGATAGAAAAGAAACTTTTTGAGAAAGTTGTTAAAGGAGAAGAGGCGCAGGAAGCGCCAGTTGATTTACTACTGGAAGCGGAAATCACATCATTAAAGAAAGTTGGTGCCATGGAGCGACTTTTTGCAGATGCGTTTGTGGGAGAGGCAAAGTTTTGGGTGGTTAACAAGCTGACGGATGTAAAAACCGGTGAAGAACTGGGAACGTTTACGGTCAAGGGCGATTCCTTAACAGGTGGGGGGCGTGTGTTAATCGCTGCCGGCACCACCAAACAGGCAAGAACTCACACAGTAGAGGCCATTGTCAAATTTATCAAAAAGCACATGAAATAGAAATAACAAAAATCAAACACCAATCACCAATCAACAGTTGTAATGGAACAGAAATTGGCCTGTCCCATTTTTATTTTTTCTTGAAACTTATTCTTTATTGTAATAGAATATATTAATAGTTATTAATAAGGTAGGCTGAATTGCCCACACATTACATTTAAAAAAGATAGGAGGTTGTTAAAAATGGTTGAAACAAAAGGAGAAAAGAGACTAAGACCTTTGTATGAGATGGTCTATTTGTGTCAGGGACAAAATTTACGATGGAGGAACAGAAAAGCTGAACCTCTAAGCAAAAACGATTTAGAAATTAGATTCTATGCCCGCCCTAATCCGAAGCCTGAGGAGAATCGATTGATGATTCAGTATTTTGCAGAGAAGGGGCATTACCATGACATTCGTTTAACCATACATGCCGATGAGTTAGTCGAATATTTCTTGCCCTCCCGGGATGAATATTTGGCTCCTGGCCAGGGAGCAATGATAGAGTTCCCTTTTCCCCAAGCTACCGTAAATACCGGGTTTCACACGTTGAGAATAGTCCCGGAAGTGCCAAACGTAGACGTTTATCGGTGGGGAGGGATAATAGCAGTTTCTAAGATGCGACCCTCGGACCAATGGGATATGCCTTAGTGAGTTTATTGGGGTATAAGGACCTGCTTCGCTAAAGCTTCGCAGGTCATGCTTTGCTAAAGCTTCGCAGGTCATGCTTTGCTAAAGCTTCGCAGGTCATGCTTTATACGGCATTTATGTGATATACAAGTTCCGGAGAGGAAAAATTGAGAGTATTGTTTAGCCAGAATTGTGAAATAGAAGATTTAGGAATATACGAACAATATTTTATTGAGAATAATATTTCGCTTGACATCGTACATTCATATCAGGAACGGTTACCATCAAATACAAATTATGATGCCCTGATAATTGGGGGTACACCTGATTCAGCATATCATAGAACTAAACATCCTTATTTAAAAGATGTATATCAATTCATAACGAAAGCAGTAAAGAATGGAAAACCATGTTTTGGTATTTGTTGTGGCGCACAACTTCTAGCCATTGTTCTAGGAGGCAATGCATATAGAAATAGAGTGATGGAAATTGGTTGTTATGAACTCACATTAACACCTGATGGTGTGAATGATCCTCTTATGAATGGTTTTCCAAAACGTTTTCCAGTATTTCAATGGCATGGTGATACCTTTGAGGTTCCAAGTGGAGCCAGGCTCCTTGTTTCTGGTAAGCAATGTACCAATCAACTTTTTCGTTATAATAATAATGTCGGTATCCTATTTCACTTTGAAGTTTCAGCAGATGAAGTGAAGAAATGGGCTGAAAAGTACTCAAACGAATTGGCTGAAATTGGAAAGACGATCGATCAGGTGATGGAAGAATGCCGGATTCATGAAAAAGAGATGAAGGAATTTGCATATCTGCTGATGAGCAATTACCTTAATATTGTTACTAATAGGCTATAGCTTTGAGGAAGTGAAGAAATATTTTTAGGAAACAAAATGGAATATAAATCAATCAATTTTCAGGAAAAATTCTCACAATTTTCTGACCATTGGTCACCTAAAATCATCGCCCAAATGAACAACTATCATTTCAAACTTGTAAAATTTCAAGGCGACTTCGTATGGCATAACCATAGTGATACAGATGAAGTATTCATAACGCTTGAAGGAGAAATGTCCATCGAATTCCGTGATGGAAAGGTTGACTTGAAAGCTGGGGAAATGTTCGTTGTGCCTAAAGGAAAGGAACATAAACCATATGCCCATAACGAATGTAAGATATTACTGGTCGAACCTGCCGGCACCATCAATACCGGAAATGCAGGAGGTGATTTGACCGCAGGAGACAATGTTTGGATTTGATATATGTACTATTGGAAAAACCGCAATGGTTTAAAAATTTGGTAACTGAAGTTTACAAATCTTGATCCGATTTTAAATTTTCTGTAAAGGTAAAAAAAATCAAATGATCTCAATTATTAAAAATGAACAAAAAGAAAGTAAAAACGTATAATATAAAAACAAAAATCGAGGAGGTTCACGTGGAGGATATTAATGAAAAAAAGAATTGTATCCCTGAAAAGAGCAAGGTCTCCGGGCTTTCCTACGTTTTTACAGATAACGGGATAGAACTGCCGGTTCTCGATATAAGTCATCCGCTGTTTATCGCAAGCATAGATGAGGAAGGTCTTGAAGAGTTATGCAAAGAATCTGCCCAAAAAGCAAAAGGGTTTAAAGAGATGCCTGATGCTCAAAAAAAGTTCATTTATGAAAAATCCTATATTTTCGGAAGAACCTTTCATAAGGATCCAACTGCCACCTACCTAAGTGGAATGAGTACGTTTATGTTAAAACTTGGACCACATCTCATCGGAGAAGGGGAGGAAAGAAATATTGACAGGATGCTTTCCATGGGGGTCAGTTCCATAGCAGCGAGGATGCGTTTAAGAGATATATGTAAACTGCAGGCTGATGCATTGATTCCCCAGCTCATGGAATACCCGCAAAAGGAACTTTGTTTTATAAATATTGCCGGTGGTGCGGCAAGCGACAGCATTAATACACTCATCCTGATTATGAAAGAAAATCAAGCCCTTTTGAAAAACAGGAAAATTGAGATCAATGTCTTTGATATTGATACTGATAGCCCTCATTTTGCTCAACGGAGTATAGAAGCACTCAAGGCGCCGGAAGCTCATTTCTATGGACTGGATATCTCCTTCAATCATATCAAATACAACTGGGTGGATACCAGGGAATTAATCAATATTCTGGCAAAAAAAAGAGACTGCATAATGACCTGTTCATCAGAGGGCGGGCTATTTGAATACGGCAGCGATGAAGAGATCATAAACAACCTGAATTCCCTCTATGACAATTCACCAGGTGATATGCAAATGATTGCTACTGTTATTCATGATATCGATACGGTGGATCCGACCATTCCAGCAATGGCAGAAGAATCCGGGTCATCATTGCGATTTCTCGGCACAGAAGGCTTGAAACGTATCCTAAAAAAAACAAAATGGAAACTGGAGGGAATTAAAGACAAAAATCCTATTTATGTGATTTTTACATTAATGAAAGATTAAATGGAATAATCCTCTGCCTTTGTTTTCCCTTTTAATACTGAGGTTTTTTCATTATAATAAAGTGGAGGTTAAACATGCAATTTATTGTTATCGCTTATGATGGTACCGATGAAGGAGCATCGGAAAGACGGTTAGCCGTTCGTGACGCTCATTTAAAATCAGCGAAGGAAATGTTTGAAAAAGGCAAATGGTTATATGCAGTTGGTATTATGAACGATGATGAAAGGATGATCGGATCAATGATAGTATGTGATTTTCCTTCTCGAGATGATCTTGAAGAACAATGGTTAAAAAATGAACCATATGTGACTGGGAATGTATGGAAAAAGATTGAGGTGAACCGGGCATATGTAGCACCTTTCTGTGCCAACATATAAAATAGCCTTTGAAAATATGGTATGAAGGAGGCAGTTGTGATTCGAGGGGCTGAATTAAAAGATAAAACGGATATCTCAAGGCTGCATTATATGGCGGCACCTAATATCTTCAATTATTTTTTCGCTGGTGCCAAAACAGCGCTTGAAATTTTGGATCGGTTATATGAAAAACCCGGTACAATTTTTTCAAGGGATTTTTTCTGGGTGAATGAAGAAAATGGAACGATAAAAGGGGCAATATCTATTTTCCCGGGAAAGGAAAAGAAATTGTTAGAGAAAAATATTGGCAAATACGGAAAAGAGTTGTCACAAATCATGGGATTTTTTACTGCTGTGAAGATGATGTTTAGAAGTTCTTTGAATAAATTTTTGCCACCGATTAATGATGATGAACTATATATTCAAGCATTAGCCGTTTTCTCCGAATATAGAGGTCAAAGGATTGCGTCACCATTATTAAGGTATGCATTTGATTATGCCAGGCAAATAAAATTAACCAGAGTTTCGCTGTTGGTTGAGATCCCCAATGAACATGCTGTGATGGTTTACAAAAAATATGGGTTTCGTATCATCAATACAAAAAAATTTAAAAGTAAGTATAGAAAACATAGGTTGGTTGGGGTTCATAAGGTGGTCGCTGAAGTACCAAGTAATTAGTTTGGAGGTGAAATATGAGACAAATAATCCATTTCTTGTGTTGCATTTTGTTATTTTTGTGTTTTCCAAAAATCTCCGGTACAGATGATAAGGGTCCGACTTTACCCCTGGTCCTTCCCACTAAAGTTTCATGGATAAATACTTCATTAGAGACTGATGAAGCGGGTCGATCTACTATCCGGAGGGAAGCATTTGCTGCCAATGGTAAAAAGTGGCGATTGGAGATCGAAAAAAAGAATAAGTCTCCTGTCGTTTTCGTATTTGATGGGATTAACTTTTTTTCTTCGAAAAAAATGAAATCAAATAATCCTGATTATAAAAATCCGAATTTTTGGGATCCCAGGACCAGTATTAAGCAAGGTTATGATGCATTGAAGGAATTTAAATACAAAGGCATTGAGAAAATCAGGAAATACGACTGTTGGTATTATTACCAAAAAGAAAAAGGGACCGAGGTTCAGTTCTGGATCGATATAAAAAAGATAATTCCAAGAAGATTAACCATTAAATATACGGATGGTTATTCAGAGATGCATAATTATTACAATATGCCCATGAATGTTTTGATCTTTCCAGGTTTATTTGAAACGAAAAACGTGAAAGTAATGCTGCTCAACAAGTTGGAGCCGTTGTAATTTGAATAAGCCATCCAATCGAATGATAAATAAAATCAGAAAAATTATAGAAGAAGCGTGTTTAAAAGAGAGTAATATCTTTGGGTATGGTATATGGACCCATCATATAACTCAAGTTGTTAAAAATGGGAAACTCCTTGCTGAAATATTTAAAGCTGATCTTGAAATTGTCGAGATTGCTGCATTGCTTCATGATTACGCGAGTGTAAAAGACGAGGCATTGTATAAAGACCATCATATTCATGGCCAAATAGAAGCAGAAAAAATTTTAAGAAATTTTAACTATCCAGAAGAAAAAATTGCAGCAGTGAAACATTGTATTGCTGCCCATCGTGGAAGCGTACCCATGGAGAGGAAAAGTGCAGAGGCTGAATGCATTGCGAATGCTGATGCGATGACACATATTGAACAAGTTCCCTCACTTTTACATTCTGCATACGTTTTAAAAAAGATGGGAATCGACGATGGCGCAAAATGGGTACGTTCTAAGTTGGAACGCAGTTGGAATAAGTTAACGTTTCAAGTACAAGAACGAATACGGGAAAAATATGAATCCGCACTAAAGATATTAACAATTCCAGGTATATAGTCGTATCAGGAGTCGGTCATGGGTCGAAATATCGAGATCAAAGCACGAGTTCCTGACCTTCGGGACCTTCGTCGACGTGTAGAGGAACTTGCCGATGAGGGCCCCACCATCATCGAGCAAGAGGATACCTTCTTCCGGTGCCAGGCAGGACGTCTCAAGCTTCGGACTTTCTCGCCGCTGCAAGGTGAGCTTATCTTCTATGAACGGGAGGACAGCATATGGCCGAAAGAATCGCGTTATCAGATCGTACCCACATCTGACCCCAGGGCAATGCGAGAGATTCTTTGTTCAGCACTGGGTATTATAGGAGTCGTAAAAAAGCAGCGTACACTCTATCTTGTCGGTCAGACACGTGTTCACCTCGATATGGTTGATGGATTGGGGGAGTTTATGGAACTTGAGGTGGTACTGTTGCCTGAACAAACTGAGGTGGATGGTCGTCTTGTTGCTGAGAGTATCATGAAAGCACTGCAAATTCCAACGGCTGCCCTGGTTGAGGGCGCCTATATCGACTTACTGCTGGAAAAGACCGTATGACTCTGTCAACCCACAATCCAACGAAAAGACAGGCGGTGAATTTGTTCAAGGTTCAACGTTCAAGGTTCAACGTTGATGAACTTAAAAGAGTAATTAACTTTTTTAAGTATTTTGAAATAAACATTGAACTTTGAACATTGAACGCCAAATCCACCATTTTCTAAAAATCAGGTGGTGGATTTGGGCAACCGCCAAATGTTGAATTCTGTCTATTTTTTTAATATAATAGATTCTTTTAAGTTAAGTAAAATCTGGCTTATTGTGTATGATTGAAACGAAATGCAAAAAAAATGTTTTCTTTTAAAAGACTGGTTTACTAAAAAGGAGTATTCATGAATCAAGAAGCAAAATCTAGAAAACAAGGGCTATTTATCACTGTTGACGCCAATATTGGTGCTGGGAAAACCAATGCCTGCCATGCCATTGGTTCGGCTGCTAGTGCCAGCGGATGGCCGGCCAGGGTGCTTGAGGAACCCACCAATCACCCGAAGTTTCCACATTTTCTCGAACATTACTACAAGGATTTACGCACCGGGGAAAATACCGGTGGAGGCTTTGCCATGCAGATGTTCATGCTCTGTGAGAGGTATGAACAGCACCGTCTGGCTGTCGAACTGGCCTGGGGAGAACAAGGAATTGTAGTGGTGCAGGACCGCCCCATCTATGGTGATACGGTCTTCGCTACGACGGCCATGGAACTGGGATTTATGACTACAGAGGAATACGAACTCTATGTCGATGTATTCCGTAATATGAGCCGGGATGTAATGCCTCCTGATATATTTGTCTACCTGATGGTTTCTCCTGAGGATTGTCATCAACGCATGGCAGCACGGGGGCGTGAACAGGAGGTAGGAGTCCCCCTTGATTACCTCCAACACCTTGACAAGAATTATACAAAACTGATCCAGGAAATGCGTCGTCGTGGTGTTCGCGTCCTGGCTGTTGACTGGCAGGAATTCGGACCCCCAGTGGAACTCTGGAAACGGATACTGGCAATGGTGACTTCTTCGGACACCTGGTATGAGCAATTGACCTTCTCCTTTGCCAAGCATCCACGGATGCCCATCGTTCCAGGCAAGGATGTCAAAAAAACCGGGAAAAAATAACGTCAATTCACTTTTCACTTGAGGAATTGAATATCATTCGCTCCGCCCAGGTCATGGAGTACTTTTTAGAACTTGTCATTGGCCTTCGTCGTCATTGGTTCGCTCCGCTCACGTCATTAATACTTTTAAGAGCTTGTCATTGGGAAATAAAAAAAGTGAAAATCCTTTAAAGCCCTCAATGACAAGTGCTTGAAAGTCTCAATGACAATCACTTAAAAGCTCCTTGACATTTTCTCTTTTTGAGAGTAGACTGTATCATGGGAAATTCAAATCAAGGACGTAAGCGCTATATTTTTATCGTCTCCGATGCCACGGGTCAGACCTGCCAGAGAGTGGTCAATGCAGCGTTAAGGCAGTTTAAAACCACAGAGGTAGTAAAAAAACGTATCTCTAACGTACGCACCATTTCGCAGATAGAGGACATTATCCATGAAGCAGCCAGTGTAAACGGGATTGTGATTTATACCATGGTCACCCCTGAATCCCGACAAAAGGTCGAAGAATTGGGGCGAAGGACCGGTGTTCCCACGGTTGATCTACTGGGTACAGTTTTGACCCGTTTTTCAGACCTGTTGGAGATTTCACCCATGGCCCAACCGGGCCTGGGCCGCCAATTGGATGACGATTACTTTAAACGCATCGAAGCCATTGACTATACCTTCAAGCATGATGATGGCCTCAGGTTGGCCACCCTGAACCAGGCGGAAATTGTATTGGTGGGCGTTTCCCGTACCACCAAAACTCCAGTCAGCATCTACCTCTCTTACAGGGGATGGAAGGTGGCAAACATACCTGTCGTGCAAAATCAGAATTTACCTGAAGAACTGTATCAAATTGACCCGGGACGGGTGGTGGCACTTACGGTGAAACCGACCCGGCTGCAATTGCTCCGCCTGGAACGGAAGCGTCATTTAAATAATGTGGACCTGGGCGATTATACCGATCTGAACCAGGTGAAAAATGAAGTCTCCTATGGTCTGCGTTTGTTTCGGGATTTCGGATGCCCGGTGATAGATGTTACTTATAAATCCATTGAAGAAACGTCCACCGATGTGATGCGAATTATATACTCCCAAACCGGCAATAAAAAAGGAAAGATCTATTAACCGTTTCATTATTAATGATGAATGATGAGTGAAGAATGATGAAGGAAGCTTACCAGATCTCCTGCTTTATCTATTATAAGGATATTTTAAAATAGTTCTATGAGAATTTTCTCATTCATTATTCATAACTCATCATTCGTGATCCGTTTTTTATCTTAAAAGAAGAGGCAAAGATAATAATTCCGGCGGGTATCAACATTAAAATATCCCTGATCAGCAGCCCCAGCGGGTCACTTCCATTCTTTGTGGCAACGGTTGTGAAACAGCCACAGTCAAAATTCAATCCCCTGATCAGATTAATGGAAATGGCAATTATAAAAATAAACAGGAGGGATGAAAGGATAATCGCTGCGGTCCGTTTAAATATCCCAGCCACCAGGAAAAGCCCTGAAATCATCTCCACCCAGGGTAGGACGATGGCTGACATATAAATAAGGGTATCCGGCAGCAATTTATAATTATGAATGATTTTGGCAAAGGCGTATGGGTGAACGATCTTAGAAATAGAGGCATAGATAAACAATCCACCCAGGATAAAACGGCATAAAAACTGGACAGGAACAAAACTAAAAAAGTCGGACATTTTTTTCTTCATGTACATTGCAATCGTCAACTGCTGTTTTTTAATGGTTAATACGAACTTCATTCGCTGTTTCAACAGGATTTCCCAGTTTCATCCACTCTTCTATCCCGCCTTTATAGATAAAAATATCTTGATGTCCCTTTTTGTGTAATTCCATTGCCAGCATAGAGGAGTCGGTGCAGTGGATGCCCTCACAATAGGTGATAATGGTGTTACACTCAGCCAATAGATCGGCAACCCTGTGATATTTTTTCTCAAACTGGGAAATGGGCAAGCTGACTGCTTTTGGGATATGACAGCTTTCAAATTCTTCCGGTATTCTGGCATCCAGGAGAATGGCCATGTTCGACTCCACCAGGCTTTGCAATGTTTCTGCATCGATTTCATTAAAATGAACCACCGGATTATGACTGGATGTATTATTGATGGAAAGGTCCACCAGGTGAGCATCGTATTTTTGGAAAATCGGAAGAGGCGATTTAGAGAATTGATTGTAAGCCAGGCCGAGGAAGACGCTTAGTGCCAGTATTACAGTTATTTGCCATAGGAATCGTTTCATCCTGTTTTTTTCCTTTCTTTAAATTGAAAGGAATATAGTAATATGTTTTTTAATTCTTGTCAATAAGGAGTCAAAACTTTAAAAGAATTCAGGTTTGAGGTTAAGGTTTAGGTTGAGGGAGAACTAAGAAGAATGAAGAATATCGAATATCGAACACCGAAAGAAAAAAGCACTTACTTCGACATTCGCTATTCGTTATTCATCATTCGATATTCAAAACAAGGGGGCGGGCGGCGCCCCCAAACCTCAACCTCAACCTCAACCTCAACCTGAACCTGAAAACACTATTTTTTCTTTCTTATATAGATGTCGCCGTCAAAGGTATTAAATTGGATTTCCTCACCGCCGCCATTGAGGAGCGCGTAAATGGTTCTATCGAATTTCACGTGGTATTTCCCTTTCTTTTCTTCAGCTTTTTTGTCCAGTGCGGGTGGAGGGGTTTGCATTTTCAATTGAAAGTCGCTGTAGATCTCGCCATCCTGGGTTTTCATTTTGAGGTTAAATTTCGCATTTCCCGGGAAGGTGACGTCGATATCTCCGTCAAAAGTGGTGAAAGCCATCGGTTTATCCAGGTTTACCTTTTCAAAGGAAACAGTGATGTCACCATCGTGTGAATTGGCCACCACGGTTCCGCTGACATTGTTCAATATTAATGGACCGTCATGATGAGCGACATCCAGGTCACCCTCGACTTTCTCCACTTTGATGTACCCGTCATCAAGGGCTTTTAATTTCAGGGATGTTTTATAAGGGACTTTAATGGTCAGTTCCACCTCATCCGAGTGAGGGGGGATATTTACCGCCACTCTATTATTGTCTTCAGTTATGCTCAAACCGGTTCGATAATTCCGGACCAGGAGCATCCCTTTGGCCTTTTCCTTTTCCTTCGATTTCTTTTTCTTGGTTTCCTCTTTGGCCCTGGCTTCAACGATAATTGTCTTGCCGTTATAACCGGTGACGGTGATACTTCCCTCATGAAGCGTTGCAATGACCAATGCTGGTTGGGATGGGTTGGTGAGTGGAACTTCCGCCCGATCGACCTGTGAGTCCTGACCATAACTGACTGCTGTGGAAAAAAATACCAGCAACAGCCATAGGTATAAGAGAGTAAGAATTTTGTTTTTTTTCATGGTTATTCTCCTTTATTTATATAGATATTACCGTTTAAGGTATCCATCTTAATTTTTGGACCGCCCTTTCCGATGCGGATAGCCTGGAAAGGGCTGCTCTTATAAACGTATTTCCCGTTCTTCCGTTCTCCTTTTGCAGGAGTAAGCGGGAGGTAGGTGGCATGGAAATCACTGTAGATGTTGCCGTTAAAGGTTTTTAACTTAAAATCCGCCGACAGACCGGGACGAAAGAATACATCCAGTTTCCCGTTTAATGTACGGAAAGAGCAGTCGGAAACAGGATTCTTAACGAAAAAAACCGTAACTTTGCCGTTGACAGTATGGGCTTTGCCGGAACCGGTTATCTCTCTCATTTTAATTCCCCCATTAACTGTGTGAACGTAGAAATCTCCTTCCAGGTTATCGACGCTGATTATATCATTCACATTGTTGAGTTCGCATTCTCCTTTAATATTGCTGATTATGATATCGCCATCAGTAACTGTTTTAAGGGAAAGATCGGTTTTATGGGGCACCTTTAGCTCAAAGTCATATTGAACAATGTAACCTTGTTTTTTGAAGTTACCGTGGCCGCGTCCTTCATCTTTCCTGAAAGGCACATCAACGTATAGGCCGATGTAGTTTCCTTCGATAGAAATATCCAGTTTGACTTCTTCTTGTGCTTTTTTAAGTTTTTCTTCCGATCTGGCACGGATGGTCTTTTGGGCTGTTAGCCTGACAGTTTTTCCATTGTCTCCTTCTACATGAATGGCACCGAAGATATTATCGATTTCCAGGGTCTGAGGTTGGGAACCGCCTTTGAATTCCAGGGTTTTCTTTATGGTCCGGTTCTCTATTATTTTGAAACTTCCGGCCTCCATAAAGAAGACCATGAGAAATAATATAAGATTGATTAAAAAGATTTTTTTCATTATTTTCTCCTTTTTTTATCTTTCATAGGAGTAATACCTGGGATTTGGAAAAAGGTTACAAAATATATTAGAAAACTAAGTGATGAATGATGAGTAACGAGTGATGAAAAAGAAAACTCGCCAAACACTTTAAAGTAGGTCTGTAAAAGATATGACAGGAATTCACGTCAGTTGCCTTCATCATTCTTCAGTCATCGTTCATCATTTTGAATTTTCTTTAGAGTTTTTAGATCAATTGCTCGATGCATATTTTTGCCCGTTCTTTGACTTTTGGTTCCAGTTTGTTGTTTTGAATCAATTGTTTAAGGGCATTGACCGCCCGTTTTTCTCGCATCTCCACCATTAGATCCATCAAGGCCATCTGTACCAGTGGGGATGTTTGAAGGGACAGGGATTCGATAAGTCCCTTTTTTATCATGGGATGATGGGAAAAAAGATAAAGGGCATCAACGGCTGAAAGCCTTACATTGATGTTGGGGTCATGATTGAGAGTGTGAAGCAGTGCTTCTAGGGTTTTTTTATCTGGATTTTCCACTGTTGAACTCCAGGTAATGCCTTTGAGTCGTTGACTGGGGGATTGTTGATTGAGCAGTGATATTGCCAACTGTTGGCGCATCTGCTGTACCTGATTGCGAAGCTGCGTTATTTCATTGGTGGGGTGATATTGAGGGGTAGGGGAAGATGTCAAAAAATAGCCAGTGGAGAATCCAATAACTAGAAAAATGATGATAAGGGCAAATTGAACAATGGGTCGGCCAGGCCAGATAAAGAATTTCTTTAAAAGGTTAAACATGGGATGTCCATGTTTTTCCCGGTTTAATCCTTCCTGGAATGATTCCAGCATGATATAAAAATTCTTTCGGAGATTTGGACTGGGCAGTTCTTCTGGGAGGACCCCCAGTTTGGTCCATGTGAAGGTCAACTCTTCCAGTTCTTGACGGCAGGAGGGACAGACGGCTACATGGTTTTGTATGGATTCTACGGTGGTTGAATCGAGATCTCCGGTCAAAAAATCCGGGAATTTTGTTTGAATGTGTTGGCAGTTCATACGATACCTCCTTTGAGATTCATATAGGTTTTTCTCAAATCTTTGATGGCCCGGTGGGCATGGGTTTTTACAGAGGAGAGACTGCACCCCAGTAAATGGGAAATCTCCTGGTATTTCATGCCCTGGAACCGGCTGAGCACCAATATCTCTTTTCGAATGGGCGGCAATTGGGAGAGGGCCTGGTGTAGGAAAATGGACTCCTGTTCAGATTCTGTTATTTGAGCTGGATGGGAATCGGGTGCCGGTTCTTCTTCCCACTGCTCCTCCAGCGGTATCTCTTTTTTATATTTTCTCAGGTAATCGATGTGAATATTACGGCCAATTTGGTACATCCAGGTGGTGAATTTACTCTCATGCCGAAAGGAGTCCCGGTACTTTAATATGCGAAAAAAAACATCCTGGGTCAGGTCTTCACTAATGCCTTTGTCTCCGGTTAACCGTATAAAATAATTATACAACTTAACATGATGGCGCTCGAAAAGAATGGCCAGCATTTCTATTTTTCCAACTTTAACTTTTTTCATTACTTCTTCATCGTTCACTCGTTTCACCTATATTCTTTTTACTTTTCCCTTTTAGACATTTTTTTCTAAAAGAATATAAAAATAAGAATGCCTGATAAGAGTAATACTGTGAATAAAAAAAAAGGTTACACACAATTTAATTTTTAATTTTTCCAGGAATTATCTTCCATCATTCCAGTTCAATGATCTTTTGCATCCATACCACGTCAAAGGGTTCGTCAAATTTTTTACCAATGCCTTCCAGCCTACCGCACTCTTTGAAACCATGTTTTTGGTGAAAACGAAGACTCTGGTGATTCCTTGAAGAGATGTGGGCCAACAGGTGGGTGATTTTTTTTGTCCTGGCAGCTTCGATCAATTGACTTAACATTTGGGTTCCCAATCCTTTGTCTGTATACTGCGGCATTATAAAATAGGTTAAGGCGCCGGTGTGGCTGAAATTCTCATATTCCAGGTAAGGCTTGATAAAACCAAAACCCACGATTTTTTTATCTGCTTCCAGTACGTAAAAGACCTTTGATGTCTTTTTAAGTTTGTCAAAAAAACCGGGTTTTACTTCTTTCTCTTTATAGGCAGCGAAACTCTCCCGGATAAAATAATTAAAAATATCAATGATTGCCTGTTGATCGCCCTCTTTAAATTCACGAATCTTATATTTCACTATTGTCTTCTCCCTTCTTCACCTGTCTCGCATACCTTCATTCTGCACATGTTCTTTACTTTCACAGCCCTCTTATATCATAATGACCATGATCAGTCAAGACAGATTTAGCGAAAAAATTATCCATTTTTTTGTAAAATTGTTATACGTATACGCAAACGAATGGTTTATTTTTTTTAATAAACGTTTTATTCCTGTTTGGTAACTATTCAGTTTTTGCAAGTAAAATGCAGTTCATGATTGAACGAGCCTCAGGGAGGTGGTGCCTGTTTTAAGGACACCGGACGGGCGAGTGAAACATGAACTGCATGATACATTTTTCTAAAACTGAATAGTTGCCCTGTTTGTTTTTGACATTCGATAGGAGTTATGAGATAATGAATACCTTTTGATAGGATGTAGGGAACAGGTATGCATGTTCCGTAGAATTTTCGAACACCTTGTTAATGGTTAAAATGAAAACGGTTTTTCTATTCGCTGTCATTGTATTTTTCTTTATTACTATTTTGCCCGGCCAGGAGGAGGTGTCCAATCCCTTTGTGGTTCCTGAGAATCTAAAGGATAATGTGGCCTTCTGGAAAAAGATCTATACAGAAGTCTCTTTAACCGATGGACTTATTCATGATCGTGATTACCCCATGGTGATCTATGAAAAAATTACCATTGGAGGACTCAAGGGGAGGCGAAGGAGCCGATTAATTCGGAAACACATAAAATCCATCGTCCATTCGCTCAACATCCTTAACTATAAGCCCCAATCTTTATGGACTGAAAAAGAGAAACAGGTGGCTGCTCTTTTTAAACAATACGGAGGGATTAAGGATATAAAAACCGCACGGAACCGGATCCGATTTCAGCAGGGGCAGAAGGAGCGATTTAAGTTGGGCATTGAACGGTCCGGTGCCTACCTGGATTTTATTCGTCAGGTCTTTAAAAAAAACGATATTCCGGAGCGAATTATTTATCTCCCCCATGTGGAATCTTCCTTTAATATTAATGCGTATTCAAAAGTAGGGGCAGCTGGCATGTGGCAATTTATGCGATCAACAGGGCGGTTGTATCTTAAGATTGATTATAAAGTGGATGAAAGACGGGACCCTTTTAAATCCACGGTTGCCGCTGCTAAACTGTTGAAAAAAAATTATGAAGAGTTAAAATCCTGGCCCCTGGCCATTACGGCTTATAACCATGGATTGGTCAGTATAAAACGGGCGGTGAAGGTGACAGGAACACGGGACCTCGGCGTGATTATCGAAAAATATAAAAATCGTAAATTTCGATTCGCCTCAAAAAACTTCTACAGCTGTTTCCTGGCTGCCAGTGAAATCGGGGAAAATCCTCAGACCTATTTTCCAGTTCTGAACTATCATCAACCAATAAAATATAATGAAGTGGTTTTAGAAAGCTATATTCGACCGGCAGTCCTTTGCAAACACCTGGGAATATCTCAAAAAGAACTGGCCCAGTTGAATCCATCACTGCGGTCCACTCTCTTTCATCGCCAAATGTCAATCCCCCGGGGATTCTGTCTGCGTGTTCCTCCCTCCATTTTATCGGGAGCCGCATTGGAAAAAATAGCTGCCATTCCCAACTCCTTGAAAAGCTCAAAATCAAGCGATTATCTCTATTATTCGGTTAAACGGGGGGATACGCTCTTTCGGATTGCCCGAAGATTCAGGGTCTCCACCAGCACTCTGCTGGCGGCCAATAACATTCAACGGAAAAACCGGATTTATATCGGTCAGGTGTTACGAATCCCAGGGAAGACTATTTCTACAGATTCCACACAGACGACAAAAAGTATTGAACCAGAGACGCCCCCTTCCAAACCCGCCATCAAAACCATCAAAAAAAGCACGCCCCCTTCACCCAAACCATCGCCAATAGAAATGAAAACCGCGGAAACATTACCCGAACTTGATGCCTTTGATACCACTCTTTACAACTTTGACGTGACGTTTTTCCCGGAGAAAGGAACCGCACGCATCCGGGTCGAGGTGGAGGAGACATTGGGCCATTACGCAGATTGGTTGGGAATTTCCACTTCCCGCATTAGACAATTGAATCGGCTGTGGAGAGGAACCATAAAGGTGAATCAAACCATCTGGATTCCCGCTCGTGCAGACTCATTGGAACAATTTAAAGCCAAACGGCTTGAATATCATATGGCCCTGGAGGAGGATTTTTACAGCCAGTACCAGGTGGTAAGTGTTAAGGTAAAACGGGTAACATATGGTGAAAACTTATGGTCGATATGTAACGATGAAAAAGAAATCCCACTCTGGTTGTTCAAAAAATACAACCGGGATCTCAATATAGAAAAAATAAGAATAAATACAAAGATAAGACTGCCCATCATAAAGAGTAAGTAAGAATTAAAAATCAACTTGAGTTCTTATATTAATTAATGCTTGAGTTCTTGAAAATCTTTCCCGCCAGGATATTGAAAAACACTCAGTTCAAATTCCTTTACTACAGCGAAAAGATGGTCAAAAATATCTGCCTGGAGCGCTTCATACCTGGTCCATTCGGTATCATTGGAAAAAACATAAATTTCTATCGGCAGTCCAGTGGGGCCCGGGGAGAGTTGCCTGACAAGGAAGGTCATGTCTTGCTTGATTTTATCATGATTTTTTAGATACATTTCGATATATGCCCGAAAGGTACCGATATTGGTCAATCGACGTCCATCCACCAGACTGGTGGGAGTGGTGATATTTTTGGATTTATTGTCCTCTTCAATTTCTCTCGTTTTATCTCTGAGGTATTCTTTTAGCAAACGGATATTTTCCAGGCGCTTCAACAATTTTTCATCGCAAAATTTAATGGTTGAGATATCAATATGAATCGCTCGTTTAATACGTCTGCCGCCGCTTTCCTGCATCCCTCTCCAATTTTTAAACGATTGCTCGATTAATTTATGCGTGGGAATGACTGTAACTGTTTTATCCCAGTTTTGGACCTTAATGGTATGAAGCGCAATATCGATAACATCGCCGTCTGCATCATATGTTGGAACCTCGATCCAGTCATTCATCCGCACCAGATCGTTTGAGGTGATTTGCAAGCTGGCCACAAAGGAGAGTATGGTGTCACGAAAGATTAATAAAATAACAGCGGTTACAGCACCCACGCCACTCAGCAGCACCCAGAGTGATTGTCCAGTTAGTATGCCCACAATGACCAGGCCCCCCGCCACATAAAAAGCGATGGAAATTGCCTGGATATACCCTTTAATGGGGCGTCCTTTGTATTGATTTTTATGCTCATAGATTGTGTTGACGGCATTTAAGAAGCCAATAACAGCGGTTATGATGGCCAGGAAGATCAGGGCAAAAGCAATATGCTGGATGGCAAAAGCAAAAGAGGGAGTAAGATAGGAAAAGTTGTAAATAATAAGGATTGGAATGATATAAGCCAATCGTCGGGATATCACTTTATCGAAAACAATATCATCCAGATGCGTTTTGCTTTTTTTTATCAATATCCCGATCCCTTTCAGGATAACCTTTTTGGTAATCAAATAGGAAACAAAACTCAGCAGCAGAACCCCGATTATAATAAGGCTCTGTTTAATCACCGGGTTTGCGTTAATCCACTCGATAATATTGTTAGTCATATTAATTACTCCTTTTCTTAGTAACCTTAACCTTTAGCCTAATATATTTTTGCGAAAAATTCAAGCGTTCGTGCTCGAATCAGGAAAATAAATATTTTCTTATCGGATTCCAAATTATTCCTTCTTAATCTATTGACTTATTTTCATATTTCCTTTAATATACATTCTATGTTTACAATTAAACGGGTTTTCCTATCAGTACGTGGAGGTCTTAATGCCAAAGTTTAACTTTAATCAAGTTCTGAGTTTTGCAGCGCAAAAAGAAGTATCTGACATTCATTTTCAGGTGGGTGTGCCACCCATTTTTCGTCATAATGGTCAGCTTATTCACGTCAAGCATCGTCCACTCACAGAGGAGGATACCCTGGATGTGGGGAAACTTTTAACCGGAATTGAAGATGAGAAACAATTTAGAAGAGAAGTTAAAGAATACGATGGATCCTATACACTTCCCGGCGTGGCTCGATTCAGGGTTAATGTCTTTCGTCAGAACAGCAAGTATGCTGCCGTATTAAGGGTGATTCCACTCAAGGTCCGCAGTTTCTCTGAATTGAATCTTCCCCCAGTATTTGAGAGAATTTCAGATTTAAGACGGGGATTGGTCCTTGTCACCGGAGCTACAGGTAATGGAAAGTCTACCACACTTGCAGCCATGATTGATTATATTAACTTAAAACGGCATGCCCACATTGTAACCATTGAGGACCCCATCGAGTTCCTTTTTGTTAATAAACAAGCCGTTATTTCTCAGCGAGAGGTTGGAACTGACACAAATTCGTTTGCCACAGCATTGAGGTCAGCAATGAGGCAGGACCCGGATATCATCATGGTGGGTGAGCTCAGGGATCATCAGACGGTGGACACCTGTTTAAAAGCATCGGAAACAGGCCACATGGTCATGGCATCTATCCATACACCAGATGTTCTTCGAAGCCTTGGCCGCTTGCTGGGGTACTTCCCCCCAGAAGAACAACATCTTGTACGGCAGCGACTGGCTGAAAATCTTATGGCCCTCGTCTCCCTTCGACTTCTCATCGATATTAATGGATCCGGTCTTCTCCCTGCCTGTGAGGTCATGCTGGTCAATAAGTCTATAGAAATGTGTATCAAGAGTCCTGAAAAGACAGGGGAAATACTTAAACATATGGCCAAAAACAGGGATATAGGGATGCAGACCTTTGATCAACATCTGGTTGATTTGGTTAAAGCACAAAAGATTTCCGTGGAAGAAGCAAAGGGTGCCTATCACCAGCCGGATCAACTTGAGAGAGATTTAACCATAATGCCTTCATAACCGTTTAGAGCTCATTAAAATCGTGATGAAATTCCGGGGCATAAACGCTGATAGATATTGAAAAAATCCTCTTTTGTCAATTGCTCGGCCCTAATTTTTGGATTGATGCCGTGAGCCTTAAATACCTCCCATATGTGTTCCCTGTGGTGAGACCTTTCAAGATTGTTAAACAATGTCTTTCGCCTGTTTCTAAAACAGGATTGGAGGAACCGATAAAAATCCTTAATGTTTATCCTGCTTTCCGGTGCCATATCTTTATCTTTTGAAATAGGTTCAAATAAAAATACCGTTGATTTGACTTTGGGCTGAGGGGAAAAAGAACCGGGAGAAACATCGAATGCCTTTTCCAGGCGGAATAAGAAATTAAATACAATGGATTGGGCATTGGTCTCCCTAGAAAAGGGCCTGGCTGCTAATTTGTCCACAAATTCCCTTTGCATCATCACGACTGCCTTTTTTATGTGTCCTGCTTGCGAGATCACCCAATCGATAAAATCACTGGATATGTAATAGGGGACATTGCTAATCAGGTTGACTTTTTTTTCATCCGGGAATAGAGTGGGAAGGTTTATTTTCAGAATATTCCCATTTACCACATCAACATCTTTGTTGTACATGCTCCTCAGTTTAGAGACCAATCCTCTATCCAGTTCCACTGCTTTTATTCGATTGGTTTTATTTTTACAGTATTTCACCAATAAATTCGTCAGTATTCCCTTTCCCGGCCCCACTTCGAGAATACTGCCCGTTACTGGCAAAAAATGTCGTATAATCTTTTCCGCTGCATTTTTATTGATAAGAAAATGTTGTCCCCATTTAATCGGTTTCATTGTTTATCATTCATCATTTCTTTATAATGGTTCCTTCACATATGTTTTCATTAACAATCCGGTTGATCTTTACCATTACCTTCTTCTTTCTATAGCCTTTGACCGGAGGGACCCGGACCGATAGGAAATTCCTGGTTACGATTAAGGAGTAATTGGGATTCTCTTCGATTAATATACCTTCAAGGGCTTTATCCCTGAATCGCTCCCTGTATTCAATCCGCTTGTTTTTGTTCATCTCCCGGAGCTCTTTGACCCTCTTCTGAATAATATTTACCGGCAGCTGTTCCATAAGAGCGGCTTTGGTGCCTTCTCTTGGCGAAAAAGGGAATATGTGGACGTAATTCAGGTGACTTTGCCTGAAAAACTCCAGGGTGTCCTGGAACTCCTTATTCGTCTCCCCCGGGAATCCCAACAGTATATCCGCCCCCAAATTGGCGTCCGGGAAAAAATAAAAAAAGTGCTCCAATATCTTATGGTACTCCAGGATTTTACTCCCCCGTTTCATTCGCCTTAAGACCGGGTTACTGCCACTTTGAAAGGAAAAATGAAAACTGTCTGCAATCTTATCGATGTAACTTAACTCTTTAATAAAATGGTATTTGATGTACCTGGGGTCCAGTGAACTCAAGCGTATGAACTCAATACGTTTGATCTTATTTAACTCCTGCACCAGGTTTAATAGATTTTCCCTGGGAAAGAGATCATAGCCGTAGGATGAAAGGTTGACACCTGTGAGAACAATTTCTTTATAACCCAGGGAACCGAAATATGTTGCTTTTTCAATAATTTCAGATGCCGGGAGACTTTTTGATTTTCCCCTTAAAAAGGGAACAATGCAGAAGGAACACCGGAAATTACAGCCGTCATGTATTTTTAGAAAAATTCGGGATCTGAAAGAGGAGTGATATATGATGTTATCATCTGCTGCAGGAAATGTATCCTTTATAAAATCCACCAGGTTTTGTTTTTCTCTATTGTCGAAAAAATAATAATTTTTATACTTATCTTGCAGCTTTTTTTTCTCTTTTGAAACTGTGCATCCAGCAATGATCCACCTGGTATTGGTGCTGCGAAAGGCTTTGGTGATAAATTTAAAGATATCTTTCTCTGCCCGTTCAGTCACACTGCACGTATTCAGGATACCAAAATCTGCCTCTGCAATATTATTGGTAAGTTTATAGCCGGAATCTTCCAAATCGACAATCCATTCTTGTATCTCAGCCTGATTGGTGCGACAGCCAAAGTAATCGACATAGAACTTCATGGATCATAAACCACGCCATCACAACGTTTCAACTTTCTCTTTTAACCGTTTGCTTTTTTCCATCACAGAGTATTGTTGTTTCTCCCTGAACTGGACCAATTTTTTTTTCATTTCTGGATTATTCAGTGCCAGGATTTCGACAGCGAAAAGAATCGAATTAACGCCGCCTGAATTGCCGATACTAAAAGCAGCCACCGGGATACCACTGGGCATTTGTACAATGGAATAGAGTGAATCCAGCCCGGATAGGGCAGAGGTGATAGGGACGCCCAATACCGGCAGCAAGGTATGAGCAGCGATGATTCCTGGCAGATGGGCAGCTCCACCGGCAGCAGCGATAATCACCCGGATACCCTGCGCCTCAAAATCTCTGACCAATTCAATGGTTCGCTCAGGGGTTCGATGGGCTGAGCTAACCTCTATTTCAAAAGGGATGTTAAATTCCCGAAGAAGCTGGATCCCTTTTTCCATATAAGGGAAGTCTGAATCACTCCCCAAGATGATTCCTATTTCTTTCCCCATTTACTTTTTCCTCCCAATATCCTGTCTAAAATTGATATTGTCAAAACTGATAAAAGATATGGCATCGTAAATTTTTTTCATTGACTCTTTCAAAGTGGGCGATTTGGCACAGACATTTAAAACCCGTCCACCCGCTGAATATAAGCCGTCCTTTTTAAGGGAAGTACCCGCATGAAAAATTTCAACACCCATGGCTTTGGCTCTTTCCAGGCCATTGATTTTCTTGTCCGTTTCATATTTTACCGGGTATCCTTTGGAAGTAAGAACCACACAACCAGAGACCTCTTCGTCCCATTCGATGGGGATATCGAATAAACTCCCATCTGCTGCTCCTTCCAATAAATCGATAAGATCACTCTTCATTCGAAGCAGTATCGGCTGAATCTCCGGGTCACCGAATCGGACATTGAATTCAAGTACCATGGGCCCCAGAGCGGTTATCATCAACCCGGCGTATAACACCCCCCGGAACTCTTTACCTTCAAATTTTAAACCCTCGATGGTGGGAGTGATGACTGTCTTCATAATCGCGTTGAATAACTCCCGGGTGGTTTGGGGAGCAGGAGATATGGCTCCCATTCCCCCGGTGTTGGGACCTTTGTCATTGTCCATTGCTTTTTTATAATCCATCGAGGTGACCAGGGGGATGACCCGTTTCCCATCCGAAACCCCCATGAAAGACATTTCCTGACCCCTTAGAAATTCTTCAATAACCACCTGTTCACCGGATTTCCCAAATTTATTCTCCAGCATGATGGCCCGGATACTCTCTTGCGCTTCCTGCATATTATGGCAAATAAACACCCCTTTTCCACCTGCCAGTCCATCCGCTTTTATGACCACAGGGAAAGTGGATGTTTTGATATAGTTGATGGCTTCAAGGGCAGAGTCAAAGACATTGAACCCGGCCGTTGGAATGCCATTCTTTTTCATAAATTCCTTGGCAAATGCTTTGGAACTTTCGATCATGGCAGCCTTTTGAGTGGGGCCGAAAATTTTCAGATTTTTTTTGTTGAATTCATCCACAATGCCCAGGGCCAGGGACATTTCAGGGCCTACAATGGTGAGATCAATTTTTTCTTTTTCAGCAAAATCTGCCAGGGCTATCATATTTGAAGCTTTAATATCAACCGTTTCCGCCAATTCTTTCATGCCTGCGTTTCCTGGAGCAGCATAGATTTTATCCACCCGTTTGGATTGAGAAATCTTCCAAACCAATGCATGTTCTCTTCCGCCTGAACCCACGACCAATATTTTCATCTTTATCTCCTTACTTTTTTCATTTTCTTTTGTTTAGACCTGAATATCTATTATACGATATAAGGAATAAGAGGTAAAGGGTGGCGGTGTACTTTTTCTTTTTTTGATTTTTCTCTATTGATACTTGACAATATGGACGCTTTTAACTAATATTGGGAAAGGAGGCAAAATACAATGTATTATGGTTATAAAGATGCGATACAATTTTCACTGCCTGACCAGTTACCCCCTAAAAGGGCATTTAAGGAGGGAATCCGGCGGGCACCGGGCAGAGGTTTTGATCTAACGGAGGAGCAAACAAAAATTGCATTAAAAAATGCGTTGAGATATATTCCCCCACATTTGCACGAAGAAATTGCCTCTGAATTTTTGGAAGAACTTCGCACATTGGGACGAATCTACGGCTACCGATTCAGACCTGAAGGACACCTGAAAGGAAAACCCATTGATCAATATAAAGGAAGGACCATAGAAGCCAGAGCCTTCCAGGTGATGATCGATAATAACCTGGATTTTGATGTGGCACTCTATCCCTATGAACTGGTGACCTATGGGGAGAACGGGCAGGTGTTTCAAAATTGGATGCAGTATACCCTGACCAAAATGTACCTGGAAGCGATGCGAGATGACCAAACCCTGGTGATTTACTCCGGCCATCCGTTGGGACTCTTTCCCACCTCCAAAAATTCGCCGCGGGTGATTTCGACGAACGGCATGTTGGTGGGACTTTTCGATAACATGGATGGGTTTCATAAAGCCGCTGCCATGGGCGTTTCCAATTACGGGCAAATGACTGCCGGCGGTTGGATGTATATCGGACCCCAGGGGATTGTCCACGGTACCTATATTACCGTTCTTAATGCGGGTCGGTTATACCTGAAGATTCCCCAGGACAAAGACCTTTCCGGGATTATCTATGTCAGTTCCGGGTTGGGAGGTATGAGTGGTGCGCAGCCCAAAGCAGTTGAAATCGCCGGTGGTATCAGCGTCATTGCAGAAGTGGATAACTCCCGTATCGAAACGCGACACCGCCAGGGCTAGGTCTCCAGGGTTTCGGCCAACCTGGATGAAATCGCCGGCTGGATAAATGAGTACAGGAAATCCAAAAAACCAGTATCCATCGCCTATCATGGAAATATTGTCGATTTGTTGGAATATCTTCTTGAGAATGATATAAAAGTGGAACTGGCCTCCGATCAAACCTCCTGCCACGATGCCTACGGTGGTGGGTATACCCCTGTGGGCGTTACCTTTGAACAGGGTAGGAAACTCTTGAAAGAAAACCCCCAGGCCTTCAGGGAAAAAGTCGATGTGTCCCTGGTAAAGCAGTATCGACTCATTCAAAAATTGAGTGAAAAAGGGACCCATTTCTGGGATTATGGCAATTCCTTTCTTAAGGCCGTGTATGATGCCGGTGCCACTGATGCAGCAGTCAACCCGGCAAACGCCTCTGAAGGGTTTGTCTACCCCAGCTATGTGGAACATATCATGGGCCCCATGTGCTTCGACTATGGATACGGACCGTTTCGGTGGGTCTGCCTCTCAGGCAAACCCGAAGACCTACGACAGACAGACGAAGCTGCCATGTCCTGCATCGATCCCCTTCGGAGGGGAATGGATAGAGACAATTACGAATGGATCAAAAATGCAGAAAAGAACGCCCTGGTGGTAGGTACCCAGGCCAGGATTCTCTATTCCGATGCTGAGGGCCGAGTGAAGATCGCCTTAAAATTTAATGACATGATACGTAATAAACAAATCGGACCCGTGATGATCGGTAGAGACCATCACGATGTCTCCGGTACAGACTCTCCCTTTAGGGAGACCTCAAATATAAAGGATGGCAGTAATATTACCGCTGATATGGCGGTTCACAACTTTACCGGTGACGCTGTGCGGGGCATGTCAATGGTGGTGCTCTCCAATGGCGGGGGTGTCGGAGTCGGGAAAGCCTTTAACGGTGGTTTTGGCCTGGTGCTGGACGGTACGGAACTGAAAGATGAGATTATTAAATCTGCCATGGAATGGGATGTAATGAACGGGATTTCCAGGCGCGCCTGGGCAAGAAATGAACATGCCCTTGAAGTGGCTTCCCAATGGAACAAAAAACATAAAGAGAGAGGTCATATCACCCTCCCGTATTTGGCCGATGATAACCTGATCGATAAAATCGTTTCAAGCGTTTTTCTAAAGGGGGGTGGCACCTCCAACCCATGATGCCACCCAACCGGCTGAAAAGAGTTGGGACGGCGAACAGGTTTGTTTTTTGAATGTGTTTTATAACAGGAGGAGATAGTGTCGCAGCATTTTAATATCTTTTTGAATGATTTCCGATCATCAATAAAAAGCTTTAACCGGCTGTTAAGCATCGGAATGGTGTTTGCCTTATTCGGTCATTTTTACATTGTGGAACCTTATTTCAGATATACGGAAGGAAAACGAAAAATACTGGCCAAAGAGTCGCAATTGAAAAAAGGTTATGAAACACTCAATAGAAAATTTATAAGAGTTCATGCAATTCGAAAAGAGATTGATGAAAATTTAATAAATATTGAAAATGAAATCCAAAAATTTCCAACTAAATTAAGAGAAAACCTCCAAAAAATTCAACGGATTATTACCATAGACACCTCTTCCTCTACCAGTGTATTGCAGAGCGACTTGTCAATTGACGGGATGACTCTGCCAGAGGATATCAATAAAATTGAGGAGGGCGTTGAATGGTATATAAAAAAATGGCTTGAAAATTTGGCTGCAAAAATTAAAAAGAGCCTTTCAGAACTTGATAAGAAATTAGAAGAAATTGGGATTACGGTTACAAATGATCTTGATATTTTGATTCAGAACAGTGTTAAAGAATTTGAAGCTTTTATTGATAATATAGACATGGATTTTTGGCGTCACTACGAAACCGGGAAGGTTCGTATGTCAAGAGAGATGGAAAAGAACTTTGAAAAGCAATTTCTACCTATACGGAACAAGTTATCCGAGTGGGTGAACAGCATAAAAAAAGACGAAGAAAAAAGAAAGGAAGAAATTCAAAACAAAAAAAACGAAATAGATGAATTAATTCACAAAATCAATAACCTGAATTCGAAAATTCAATCGATTGAATCTCCTGTAGGGAAAATTCCCCTTGACCTAACAGATTTTATCAGGATTTTCCCGCTTCTTATCGTTATATTATTTGTCCTCCTGACGTTACGGCTTCAAAAAACAAAAAGAATTCAACACACACTCTCAAATGAAATAGAAAAAAACCATAAACCAAAAAAGGAAGATGAAGAGAGATTCAATCATCAACATCAACATCAGTATTTCACTGCTTGCTGGTTTCTTCCATCTTATCAAAACAGATTTCAAGCGATCATTTTAAAAATAGCGCTGCTTATCTTTTTTAGTATATTCCTACGGTCCATCTGGTTAATTATCGAGGGACCCAGATTATTTTCCTCAATATTCATGAAACAGTTGCCCATTGATACGTTCGTGTTTTTCGCTTTTTATGCTCTTGGCACATTGGTAATCATTGTCTGCCTATGGTTTATTCAAAGAAGCCTGAAAAAAAAGGAAACAAGCGGATTAATTTCTTAACTTGACAATAGCACACTCACATTTATTTGATTAAAGGCTTGACAAATTGAAAAAATTATATTATATTATACCTGGATGCAAAAATTCGAAAACAAAGGAGTGAAAAAATGGGTAAAATTATAGGAATTGACTTAGGAACAACCAATTCAGTTGTTGCGATAATGGAAAAAGGTGAAGTGAAAGTGATCCAAAATGCCGAAGGTGGACGTACCACGCCATCCGTTGTGGGGTTTACAAAAGATGGGGAACGACTGGTGGGCCAGGTGGCCAAACGTCAGGCCGTCACAAACCCGGAAAATACCGTATATTCTATCAAACGGTTTATGGGAAGACGGTACGGCGAGATCACGGAAGAGAGTAAAATGGTTCCTTACAAAGTGATTAAAGGTGCCAAAAATGATGCCAGAATCGAGGTTATGGGCAAACAGTACTCCCCACCGGAAATATCGGCGCTGATTTTACAGAAACTAAAAGAATCAGCCGAGGATTACCTGGGGGAGAAAGTAACGGAAGCTGTTATTACAGTTCCAGCGTATTTCAATGATTCCCAACGGCAGGCAACCAAAGATGCCGGCCGAATTGCCGGGCTTGAAGTCAAACGGATCATCAACGAGCCCACTGCTGCAGCTTTGGCTTACGGTATGGATAAAAAACGCGATCAAATGATTGCGGTCTTTGATTTTGGCGGTGGTACCTTTGATATTTCAATCCTGGAAATTGGTGAGAACATTGTGGAAGTCAAATCCACCAATGGCGATACCCATCTGGGCGGTGACAATATCGATCAGAGAGTAATAGACTGGATTGTCGATGAATTTAAAAAGGATCAGGGCATTGATCTTTCCAAAGATAAAATGGTGCTTCAACGATTAAAAGAGGCTGCGGAAAAGGCAAAGATTGAACTTTCCTCTACTGTGGAAACCGAAATCAACCTCCCCTTCATTACAGCAGACGCCTCCGGACCCAAGCACCTGGTGATGAAACTGACCCGATCGAAGTTTGAACAATTGGTGGGTGACCTGATTGACCGAACCCTGAATCCCTGTAAATTGGCTATCAAAGATGCGGGTGTCCAGGTGTCCGAGATTAAAGAAGTCATCCTGGTAGGAGGATCCACCCGGATTCCAAAGGTACAGGAACTGGTAAAGAATTACTTTGGAAAGGAGCCCAATAAAAGCGTGAATCCCGATGAAGTGGTGGCTGCTGGTGCTGCTGTTCAAGGTGCTGTGCTGGGTGGGGAAGCCAAAGATATTCTATTACTGGATGTAACCCCTCTCTCATTAGGAATTGAGACCCTGGGAGGAATTACCCACAAATTGATTGAGCGAAACACCACCATTCCCATCAAGAAGACCGATATCTTTACCACTGCCGATGACAATCAGTCCAGCGTTGAGATTCATGTGCTGCAGGGTGAGCGGGAGATGGCACGGGATAACCGGACATTGGGTAAGTTTACCTTAACTGGCATACCCCCGGCCCCCCGTGGTATTCCCCAGATAGAAGTGGCATTTGATATCGATGCCAATGGTATCCTCAACGTAAACGCGAAAGATACTGCTACGGGTAAGCAGCAGGCCATTACCATTACCTCTTCCAGTGGATTGTCTGAAGATGAAATCGACCAGATGGTGAAAGACGCGGAGCAACATAGTGAAGAAGACAAATCCAAGAAAGAAGCCATTGAGAACAGGAATAAATTAGACCAGTTGGCCTATGCCACTGAGAAGCTCATCAAGGAGAACAAGGAGAAGATACCTGAGGAAATGGTCAAGGAAGTTGAAGAAGCAGTAAAGAGAGCCAGGGAGGCGGTCAGTAGTGAAGATAAACAACGAATATTGGAAGAGATTGAAAATATGAATAATGTAACCACCAAGTTATCCACCGAGCTTTATAAGCATGCTGGGGCGCAGGCAGGCCAGGAAGGTGCTCCAGGTCAAGAGGGTGCACAGGCAGGTGGTGCTGATGCTGATGCTGATGCTGGTGCTGAAGAAGGTGAAGTGATCGACGCAGAATATGAGGATGTTGACAGCAGCAAGAAATAAGTTCCTTCCATAATCGATGATTAAAAAGGCAGCCCGTTCTGTCGGGCTGTCTAACCCCACTATTCCCAAAATTCAAATGTACAAAATACATGTGAATTATTATTGGTAATTATTGAAGACATGTAGATATTTAGGAGGCATTGTATGAGGTTCGGACGCGATAAATCGCGTCCCTACAAGAATGGAGCACGTGCTAACCGATCGTTTTGCCAGATGAAATAGAGAACATCAGGGGATGTTTTTTCTTTACCTTTCATTTCCGATATTTTGTCAAAGGGAATGATCGTTCCACTGAAGTGCTTGTGGGGGTAATAGAGATTCAACATTGGATTGAAACCATAAGCGACTGTTCGTAAAGGGGAGTTCTCGTCATCCACCTGGGTGTCAAAGATCAAAAGCCGGGAACCCGGAGCTATTTGGGAAGCGGCCTTTACCATTTGGTCAGTAAAGGCAGTACTACTGCTTGCCTTTTTAGAGTATGACTCCGCTTTGATCCAGAGGTATCCCATCCACGCTGCCAATAATACTCCCACAGCGATACCCAACGCATACCTGTGTATATTTTTCGTCTTATTCTTATTTTTTATGCTCATTTTATCTTTATATTTATGGAAAAGGCGGGTGATAAAGTACAAAAACACAACGTGCAGACCGATTTGCGGGAAATAAGCATAAAGGTCGGAGCGGATGGAGAGGGGTAAGGCCGGCAAAAGGAAGCATAGGAACCACAACAATCCCCAGGCTGGAAAAGTGCCTTTATCATTACTATTAATGCGTTTTCCAGGAGATTTTTTTTTCAATCCGAATAGTCCTCCGATAATAATAAAAACAATCATGATATATATATCTAACATGCCAGCCCGGATAATATACTCTGAGATATTTTTTAATATCACCAAAGGGGCGAAGCTGTAACGGTAATACGTTGGGGCATTAAAGGGGGTAAAGGCATCGCTGTTAAAACGAAGCAGGAAATAGATCATTAAAGGCAGTATAAAGGGTATGACGGCTTTTGCACCCTTTTTAAACCTTTCGTTTACCCCTGGCAATTGTAATGGTCCATCAGCGGTACGATGGGAGTTTAAGAGTGTAAAAAAGAAAACAAAAATTGGGGCTGCTGCTGCGGTTTCCTTTGCCAGCAGTGCTGCCATATAAGAGGTGCTGATGCATATGAACCTGAGAGACCTATAATGGGGGAGGGGATTATGCCGATCTTTCAGGAATAAATAGAACGAGAGGAGCATAAAAAATGAAAACATCAGTGTGGTTCGTCCTGAAATCCAACCCACCGCCATATTGGCAGCTTTGGCGTTCAGTGCGAAAAGCGCTGCAGCAGAAAGTGCCAGATATTTTGATTTATCCCATTCGGAAAGCACTAAGTAAACCAGGATAATATTCAACAGGTGAACGAACAGATTAAAAAGTCCGTAAGCCTTTGGATTCATCCCATGGAGTTGGTATTGAATACCGAAGCTTAAGCCCACCAGAGGTCGAAAGAATCCGGTGGTGGCTGTGAAAGGCCTTAGGTATTCCACTTTACCGCTGCGTACCACACTTTCCAACCAGTTAAAATCATCGGTGACAAATCCCATACCTACATGAGGCCCGAAAATAATAAATTGTATAATTAATATCAGCACCAGGAAACAAAGCGGTACAAATCTTTTTCGATTAGCTGCAGCCATATACTCCATTTTCTTACAATTTCTTTAAATTGGCTCTACTGTTCCTTTAAATAAAGGGAGGTTATACCACCTGCATAAGAAGATGTCAACTTTTCTTGCTAACCCCCCATTTTTTCATTCAGAAGTGCTCCAAAAGTCAATAATATCAGTGATTTTGAGGTATTTTTTTTCTGGAAAAAAGCTCCTTTAAATGGTATAATAAGAAATGGTTAAA